>Ga0136846_1243996_pt1 | contig 25259 bp, 27 predicted proteins | sample HopSoiMetagenom2_FD_96841 | JGI IMG/M metagenome (GOLD analysis project Ga0136846, IMG submission 96841) | Grasslands soil microbial communities from Hopland, California, USA - 2 Assembly 2016 (version 4) | ecosystem: Environmental > Terrestrial > Soil > Grasslands | place: USA: Hopland... | reverse complement strand
GGCTACGACCTCGGCGCGCTGACGTTAAACGGCGACACGTCGGCGCAGTGGCGCACGCACTGGATGAAGCCGTTCCTCGACCATTATCTGAAGGGCACGCCCGACCCTCGCACGCCGCCGGTGCTGACCTACACCAGCGGGATCAACCGCTGGCAGGAAAGCCCGCGCTGGCCGATGGGGACACAGACGCCGCTGTTCCTGACCGGCGGGTTCGGAGCGAGCTTCGACCGCCCCGCCTCGACCGGCCACGACGACTACGTCTCGGATCCGGCGAACCCAGTGCCGTTCCTGCCGCGACCCATCAACTCCGGCGATGCCGACCAGTGGCACGGCTGGCTGGTTCACGATCAACGCTTCGTCACCGGCCGCACGGATCTCCTCTCGTACACCAGCGCACCGCTGACCAAGGCGGTGCACATCATGGGTGCGCCGCAGGTCGACCTGTTCGCCGCGACTACGGGCACCGACAGCGACTGGGCGGTCAAGCTCATTGACGTCTATCCCAACGATACGCCCGAGGATGCCTCGCAGGGGGCGAAGCCGAGCATGGCAGGCTTCGAATTGCCGATAGGGATCGAGATCTTCCGCGGCCGTTATGTCGACAGTTTCGCCAAGCCGCGCGCTCTTAAGGCGGGCAAGGCCGAGCATTACAAGTTCGGCCTTCCTAACGTCGACCACGTGTTCCTGCCCGGGCACCGGATCATGGTCCAGGTGCAGTCGACACTGTTCCCTCTTTACTACCGCAATCCACAGACCTTCGTGCCAAATATCTTCTACGCAAAGGCGCAGGATTACCGCAAAGCGATGCAAAGCGTGTTTCACGGCGGCAATTCGGCGAGCGCCGTCTATCTGCCCATCGTGCCGTAAGGGCGGGCCACACCGCCTTTAGGCCGTATCCGGGAACGAGCCTCGCGGCGCGTCCGTTTGCTCCACAAACCCGTGGAGGAAATCATGGCCGACGACTGCGAAATCGAAGAGAAATTCTGGGACGCGCTGGAAAGCAGCCCGTTCATCATGCTCGGCATCGAAGGCGCCCGCGACGGCGCAACCCAGCCGATGACCGCCCAGTTCCAGGACCAGGACCGCGAAGCCGGAATCCTCTGGATCTTCACCGCCAACGACCACGACTTCACGCGGGCGATGGGCCAGTCGAACAAGGGCATCGCCGCTTACTCGTCGAAGGGTAACGACGTCTTCGCGAGCCTTCGCGGCACGCTGACGATCGACAACGACCGCGCGACCATCGACCGGCTATGGAATCCGATCGTCGCCGAATGGTACGAGGGTAAGGACGATCCCAAAATGGCGCTGGTGAAGTTCGACGTGCAGGATGCCAAGATCTGGCTCAGCGATGTTCAGGGCTTTCTCAAACCCGCCTTCAACAAGCTGCTGGGCCGCGAGCCCGAAGCCGGCATGAAGGAAAAGGTCGCGGAGGTCAGCCTTTAGTTCGCGACCGCGTCCTCGACCTTGCGCTTGATGTGCTCGGTCGGCGGCTTGTGAATTGAGCGATAGCGAGCCTCGACAAGCGAATAGCAACCGAACAGGGCGAGGCCCGCTGCGACCGGGAACTGCAGCGGGCCTCGCAGCGCATCCAGCGCCTGCTCGAGGCCTCCGGCTTCAGCGGCCTGATGGTCCAGGGCGGCACGGAATAGTAGCCACCCCACCGTGAGGAAGATGACACCCCGCGCCGCATAGCCCAGCCGGCCCAGCCACTTCGCGACCGGGTGCTGGGCGGCCGCGTCCAGGTGATGCAGGAACGAGCAGCTATTCGCTTTCCACAGCTGGACTAGCCCTGCGCCGACGAGGACAGCCGCAGCGAGAAACACCGCCAAATCGCCAGCCGGCAAGTGCAGAGCCGTTGCGGTATTCTGCTGAACATTGCCCGCTTGGCCCGGCTGGCCGGCCATGATGCGCAGCGCCTTGTAAGCGAGGAACAGGTAGATCCCGCCGCTGGTGCCGGCCGCGATGCGACGCCGCCACGCCTTTGGATGGTCGCGTCCGCTGTCCATCCCGAATGCCGCATCACAGACGCGCCACAGGCCGTAACCTGCCATCCCGGCGACGATGAAGATCATCAGCCCGTGACCCAAGCCGTGGCCGAGATATTCCATGGCGCCGGTCAGGTCCTCGGTCCGTCCCGTGGCGATAACCAGCCAGGCGATCACGATGTAGAGCAAGCCGCGCGTGACAAAGCCGAACCGCGCCAGCCATTGAAACTTGCTTTCGTTCGCCAGGTCGTGAGCCACGCTCAGGATAACGCGGCAGACTGCTCCTAAGGTTCCGCCCGCTGCGGTTCGAGAATTCGCCCAGCCGTGGCACCGTAAGCCATAGCCAACAGCCCACCGACCGCGCCGATGGCTGCGTGAAGGCCCCAGAAAGCGATCGGTCCCAGTTGCTCGTAGTATGTGCCGATCCAGCCGATCAGGTTGTTGCCAACGAACAGGACCAGGAACGCCGCACCCATCATCGTGGCGTTGACCCTGGGCGGCGCTGCGCGTGACATCAACGAAAGGAAGGGCGGCCAGAAATACATGAAGCCGACACCCTGAATGGCGCAAAACAGGAATGGCCAGATCCACGGGACCCGGCCGGAACCATAAGCAAGGATCGCGGCGACCAGGATGAGATGCGCGCCGCCGCAGATGAAGGCGCCAGCGCCGATCTTTCGCAGCTCCGAAGGTTCGCCTTTGCCGCGACCCTGCCATTGCCAAAGCCGGAACAGCAAAGGCACGCAGAGGATACTGAACAGGGGGTCGATCGACTGGAACCACGGGATCGGCACCGAGAAGCCGAGGGCTTTCATTTTACCGTGTTGCTCAAGCCAGATCGGAAGCACGTTCGACAGCTGGTAATAAGCGATGTGGGGAAGGATGGTGATGACCATCGCCCCCAGCAGGACGGCGACCACTTTCCAGTCGCGGCTCGTCATGACCTGCGCCTCGACCGTCGTTCGTTCGATGCGTGCCGGCAAATAACGGTAACCGGTGAGATAGGTGGCGACGCCGCCCAGCATGAAGAGCGCCGCAGAGCCGAATCCGACATGCCAGCCGTAATGATCAGCAAGCCACCCGCACAGCAGCGGCCCGACGACTGCGCCGAAGTTGATCGCGGTGCTGAAAATGGCAAATCCGCGCGACCGGCGTTCCTCGTCCTGGACCGGGTACAGCCCACCGACCTGCGCGGAGATGTTCCCCTTCAGCAGGCCGGAACCGATGATCAGCAGCAGCAGTGCGAGCAGGAAGCTCTGGTCGAAGGCCATGGCAAGATGGCCCCCGCTCATGGACAAGCCGCCCAGAACGACGGCCCGGCGCTGGCCGATACGATCCCCGAGCCAGCCGCCGATGACCGGGGTGAAATAGACGAAGCCGGAATAGAGGCCGAAAATCTCCGACGCGAGAGCCTGGGTCGATAGCGGCCCGAACAGGCCTTCGATGGTGCCGCGGAAGGGCACGAAGCCGGCCACATGCTCCACATGACCCGGGAGGAGCAGCGCCTTGTACATGTACAGGGCAAGCAAGGCGCTCATCCCGTAATAGGAGAAACGCTCCCAGGCTTCGGTGAAGGCGAGATAGGCGAGGCCCTTGGGGTGGCCAAGGAAGCTGCGGTCGCTGCGAAGGTCGGCGTCGGACGTCGCTATCTGCGCTGCAGTCAATGCACCCTCCCGTTAGCCACGGACGATGGCTAACCGTGGGCGACGCAGCCGCAAGCTTTATTATGCCGACGGCCGATTACTGAGGAGCAGTGGCCTGGTCCGCGGACTCGCGCGATTCCTTCTTGGCCTGGTTGATTTCCTGGATCAGGCAGCCGGTATGCCCGCCGGGACCGACCGCCGAGCAGCTGCCGGGGCCGGTCGCACCCATGGTCATGATCGACTTCGACTTCTGTCCCCAGGACTCGCCTTCTTGGCGGGCGCCCTTCGGACGATAGCTCTCCGGCATCCGGTACCGCATGCTTTCGGGCAGGTGACGGCAGATCACGATCGCACCGCTCGAGTCCCGCGGACAGGGATCGGTGCCGAAGACGACCGCTTCAGCTTGCGATGAGGAATCCTGGGCAAGGGCAGGTTGAGCCAGGGCGGCGAGCCCTCCAACGAGGCCGGCTACGCCCATCGTGGCCAGGATCAGCTTGGTCATAACAACAGCTTCCTTCTTCATCGCATCAGCGGGCGAGACCGCTGTAATGTTCCTCAAATGCGCTTCGATAATCCAATTGCAACCCTGCATCCTGCACGGATCGCCGCAGTCAGCAGGGGATAGCCCACAGCGTCGGCTGCCCCGGCTTCCCGGGCGGTATCGCGGTGCTCGATTTCCTCGGCCCGGAATTCGGCAATATCCGCTGCCAATTCGGGGTCGTCCGCGCCCAATTCGTCCAGTTGCTGCTGATAATGGCGGTCGATTTCCGTTTCGACGGCGTCCGTGCAGGCGAGGGCAGCCTTCTCGGACATCAGCGCCGTCGCGGCCCCGAGCGCAAAGCCGGCGACGTCCCAGAAGGGTTGAAGCACGGTCGGGCGGCCGCGACGCTCCGCCATGAGATGGTTGAACCGCCTCAGGTGGCGCTCTTCCTGCGCGGCCATTCGGGCGATCAGCTTGGCCTCCGGGCAATTGGGGCGAAGCACTGCCAGCTGACCGGCGTAAATCCGCGTCGCGCCATATTCGCCAGCCTGGTCGACGCGCAGCATCGAGCCTGTATCGGCACGGCGGTCGCCTGGCCGCCACGGCCTCACCGCGTGCGCTCCTTGAGAGCGAGGAAGGTGATGAGGGCTGCGCCGCCGAGCGAGATGATCGCGTTCCAACCCGCCAGCGAAATGCCGAGAAACGACCATTGGACCTGGTCGCAGCGGACGAAGGGCGTCGCGATGATCTGCTTCAGGGCGTCGGCCGTCGATCCGGCGGCGACTGGCGCAGTGCAGGTCGTGAAGCCGGGGAAGACCTTCAGCTCGACGCCGGCATGATAGAAGCCGATCGCGCCCGAAACGGCGATCGCCAGGGCAGCCAGCAGGACGAACAGGCGGGACCGCCTCGCATCTACCGCGGGACTGATGGCAAGCAATGCCGGCACCAACGCTACCATGTGCGCGTAGCGCTGCCACCAGCACATCTCGCACGGATGCAGGCCGCCGAAATATTGCGAGCCGAATGCGCCGGCCAGCAGCGCTGCAGGCAGGAACAGCGCGATCAGCCGCGCCGCGCCCGGCCGCTTCAGCGACAGGGTCTGCATCGGCGCGCTTGCGACGGCCTCGGCCATTCGGAGCTTACTGGCCCTTCTTGGCGATCGTTGCGGTCGGGGTTGCCGGACCTGCGATGCGCTTCAGCGTGCTGATCGCATAGGTGAGCTGGAAGTCGTCGATGCCCTTCTTCTTCAGCTCGTCCGCCGTCGCCTTGAAGCGCGGGTCGGTGGTGCTGTCGCTTTCGAGCAGCTTGTCGTCGACCTTGGCCTGGTTGAGGAGGTGGCGGCGAAGATCGGCCTCGCGGGTCACCGGCCGGTCCTTGTAATCGGCGTCCGACAGCTGCGGGACGGTGATGTCGGGATCGATGCCGCCTTCCTGAACCGAGTGGCCCGACGGCGTGTAGTAACGCGCCGTGGTCAGCCGAAGCGCGGTGCGGTCGCCGAGCATGGCGATCGACTGGACCGAGCCCTTGCCGAACGAGCGCTCACCCATGACGAGCGCGCGGCGATGATCCTGGAGCGCGCCGGCGACGATCTCCGACGCGGAAGCGCTGCCGACGTCGGTCAGGACGATGATCGGCAGGCCGTGCGCCATGTCGCCGGGCTTGGCGTAGTAACGCTGGATGTCATCCTTCTCGCGGCCGCGCTGCGAGACGATTTCGCCGCTGTCGAGGAAGGCGTCGCTGACCTGGATCGCCTCGTCGAGCGAGCCGCCCGGGTTGGAGCGCAAGTCGACGATATAGCCGAGCGGATGCCCGCCGGTCGCCTTGTCGATCGCGGTAATGGCCGCTTCCGTGGCGTCTCCGGTGCCGTTCGCGAACTGGTTGATGTTGATGTAGCCGATGCCTTCCTTGACCTCCCACTTGACCGGGCGGACCTTGATGTCCTCCCGGACCAGGGTGACGTCGAACGGCTTGTCCCGGCCCTTGCGGACGATGGTCAGCTTGATCGGCGTGCCCGGCTTGCCGCGCATCTTCTCGACCGCTTCATCTAGGGTGAAGCCGTAGATAAGTTCGCCGTTGATGTGGGTGATGTAGTCGCCCGACTTGATGCCCGCCTTCCACGCGGGCGTATCCTCGGTCGGACTGATCACCTTCACGGTGCCGTCTTCCATGCCCACGGACAGGCCGAGGCCGCCGTAGCTGCCGTCGATCAGGGTCTTCAGCGCGTCGTAATCGGCGCCCTCGGCATAGCTCGAATGCGGGTCGAGCGAGGACAGCATGCCGTCGATCGCGCCTTTCATCAGCGTATGGTCGTCGACCGGCACCACATAGTGCTGCTTGACCTGCTGATAGACCGCCATGAACTTCTCGAGCTCCTGGTAATTGGTCGTGTCGGCGGCCGCGTATGACGTGGCGGCGATCGGGACCAGGGCGAGCGCGCTAACGAGCGCGATTGGCGGCAGGAATTTGCGAAAAGCAGTCATTCGTATCGTCCTAATTGGAGCGGGCACGCGTTTACCCGCTCTTGCTTTCATTTGACAGCGCCGCAGATGAACCTGCGATGAGAGCCGGAGAGACCCGGCGCCCGTTTTGGGACAGCTGGACCTCTACTTTACCGAGCGCTTTGCCGAGCGGCTGGCCAATCTCCACGCGGTCGCCGGCCTTGAGCGTGGTCCCAACGTTGACGAGCAGGCTCAGCCAGCCGTTGCCGTGGTCGATAATGACCACGCCGTCGTGGCTGCGGAACGGGCCGGCGAAGCGGATCACGCCGGAGGCCGGGACGACAACGGTCGCGCCGCGGCTAGTCGAGAAGGTCAGTCCGCGCGAGCGGACGCCGTTAGCATCGACGGCTCCGAGACCTTGGTCCACGCCGGCGCGGACGGGAAGCACGTAGCCGAACGGCGCTGCGCTGCCCCGTCGCTCCGTCGCCGTCGGACGAAGGGGTGCGGTGTCGGTGGCGGCGAGTTCGGACGCGATCGACCAGGCAGCGCGGCTATTGGCCTCCTCCGATTTCAGCGAGCCGACGTTCTCACCGGCGGCGAGAGCGATGTCGCCTGACGCGAGCGCTTTGCCCTGCGCCGATGCGGACGCCTGCAATGCTTTCCCCTCGAGCGATGCAAATTGCCGGCGGCGCTCGACGAGTTGTTCGCGGCTTTTGACCAGCTCCGCATTGGCCAGTTGCGCCTGGACTTGCAGCCGCTGCTGCTCGGCCAGCTGGGCCGACAGAGCCGCGGTGCGCGCGCGAATGACGGGGAGGGTCGTATCGAGCAACACGCGGACGCGGACCAGCTCGTCGGCGCTTGCCCCGCCATCGGCGACGGCCAGAAGGGGCGGACGGCGGCCCATCATGACCAGGCCTGAGAGCAGCGAGGCAATCGGCTGCTGCTCGCGCTGAAGTTCGGCGCGCCGCAATTCGGCAGCGGCAGAGACGAGCCGCAGGTTCGCGTCGGCGGCCGTGATGCGTGCTTCCGCAGCCTCGATGCCTTGCGCCGCGGCGGCCTGCTGGGCCTGAAGGCGGGCGGCTTCGTCGTGGGCCCCGGACGCGATCTTCTCCAGTCGCGCTGTTTCGGCTTCCGCGGATGCCTGCTCCTTCTGCGCTTGCTTCAGTGCGTCGTTGAGGCTGGGGCCCTGCGGCTGCACGGGCGCGCTCGCCGCCGCCAGCAGCGGGGCAAGCAGCAGCACTGGCGCGAACCGGGTCATTCCTCAACCTTCGCGATGATAGGGGTGGTTCGCAAGGATCGATGTCGCCCTGAACAATTGCTCGGCAAGCATCGCACGGGCGAGCATGTGCGGCCACGTCGCAGCGCCGAACGACAGGAGGAGGTCGGCAGACTGCCGTTGCTCGTCGTCATGACCATCCGCCGCGCCGATAAGGAAGCGGACTTCGCGTTTGCCGCCATCGCGCCAGGTTTCGAGTTTCTTCGCGAGCTCGGTGGATGAAAGGTCCTTGCCGCGTTCGTCGAGGACGACGGTGACAGCGCCGGCTGGGTCGGGCGCCTTCCCGCCGCGATCGGGTAGTTCAGTGACCTTTGTCGGCCAGCTGATGCGCTTCAGGTAACGCTCGACCAGCTCGGCCTCCGGAGAGCGGCCGATCTTCCCGCGAGCGACGATGTGAAGAAGCAATCAGTTGCCTGAGTAGGCGGACGCCGGAGTCGAGAACGGCCAGGTCAGGACACGGGTGAAGCCGTCGTAAATCACCCGCGCAGCCTGCGCGATCGTGCGCGGCCGGTCCCTGCCGCCGCGAGCGAAGATGGCAACTGCCACGCGATGGCCGTCCGGCATGGTGATGAAGCCGACATCGTCCGTCAGGCCGTCCAGCGTTCCGGTCTTATGCTCGATCGGAACACCGGGAAGCAGCGCCTTCATCCGGTTCTTGCCCGTTTGGCACTGCGCCATGAGGTCGAGCAAATAGTCGCGGCTGGCCGGCTTGATCAGCTCGGCGCGGTAAATGCGCTTCAGGAAATCGACCATTGCCGTCGGCGTGCTGGAATCACGATGATCCCACAGGTCGCGCTTGGCGGCGAGCAGCTGGGCGATGTTGCGGTCGACGCGAAGCCCGCTGACATTGTTCTGCTGGAGCCACGCGTGGATGGTGCCGGGACCGCCGAGGTCGCCGATGAGGACGTCAGTCGCGCGATTGTCGCTATGGATGAGCATCCGCGCCATCAGGCTGCGGGCGGACTGGCCCTTGATGGTGTCGTCGAGCGACCGGCGGCCGTGATCGACCTGCGACAGGTAAAGCGCGGCGACCGCCACCTTGACCGTGCTTGCCATCGGGAAGGGCGTGTTGCCCTTGATGCTGACCGTCTCGCCGGTGTTGAGGTCGAGCGCGGCAATGCCGACGTCGGCCGAGCTTCCGGCAACCATCGAATTCAGCTGCTGCTCAAGGCTGACGAGGCTCGGGCTCGAGGCCGCAGCGGCGGGCTGCGCCAGGAACGCGAAGAGCGCGACAATGACTGCCGGTACCCGCATTTGCCTCACCCCTGAGCCGCCAGGCTCGAGTTGGAATCACCAAACGCCCACATTCGTTCCAAATTGTAAAAACTTCTTACTTCGGGACGGAAAATATGAACGATTACGTCGTCCGCGTCGATAAGCACCCAGTCCGCAGCCGGAAGCCCCTCGATTCGAACGTTTTTTCCGAATCGCTCTTTTATCTTGTCGCCAAGCTTAACGGCCATCGACGCGACTTGCCTGGTCGAGCGTCCTGAGGCGACCACCATATAGTCGGCGATGTTCGACTTGCCGGTCAACGGGATGCTGACGACCTCGACGGCCTGATCGTCGTCAAGCGATTGAAGAACAAGGCGATGGAGCTCTTCGACGTCTTCGTGGGGAGGAGGCGCGGCGGTGCCGGTCTCAGCGGGACGATCGGTCAAGTGGTCTCCTGGAGGACAAGGGCATTCCGAGATGTGGCGCGTTCGCGGTGCGCTGTGAAAGTCGGCGATGCCAGTTGGGGAGGTGCGCGCGTATGGCGGTTGCGGACGTGGGGTCTCGCGGCAGGCGAAGCATGAAGATCGCCGGTGCACTCCACTCCGTCCACCTTATCGCCTGGCTGAGAGGCCGGACGAACCTCCGCAGCCAGCCCATCGCGCGTGCCGCGTGAGCAACTGAATCATAGCCGGGCCGGGGAATCACCGCAATCGGCACTTCACGCGCTAACCCCCTCCAATTACGCCATTTGTGAAAATTTGGCAGGGTGTCGCTTCCAAGCAACCAAATGAATTGGTCCTTGGGGAAGCGGTGTTTCAGTCGCTTCACCGTGTCGACGGTGTAGCGCGTGCCCTCGCGCTTCTCGAAATCGGTGACTCGGATGCGGGCGTTGCGCGCCTGGCGCTGGGCAGAAGCGAAGCGCGCCTCGAACGGCGCCATGTCCTTCGCGCCTTCCTTCAATGGATTACCGGGCGAGACGAGCCACCACACTTCATCGAGATTCAATGCCGTCATGGCGGCAAGGCTGATCGCCCGGTGCGCCTTATGCGCCGGGTTGAAGGATCCGCCGAGGAGACCGATGCGCGCCATTGCTGCTGGCTAGCATGACGGAAGAAGCCAGCATAATATCCGCGCCAAGGGGTTCGATGGGCGATTTCGACGCAATTGGCGATGCGGTGACCGGCGGCCTGCTGGCGCGGGTGGTAGAGCCGCAGGCGGGCGAGGCTGACACCGGCCATACGCATGAGAAAAGCTGCCTCAATTGCGGGGCCTTGCTCACGGGCGCCTATTGCCATGTCTGCGGCCAGAAGGCGCACGTACATCGCTCAGTCCGCGGTTTCTTCCAGGATTTCGTCGCCGGCCTCTTCAATTTCGAAGGGAAGATCTGGCGCACCCTGCCGATGCTGGCCTGGTGTCCGGGAATCTTGACGCGCCGTTATATCGCCGGTGAGCGGGCGCGGTTCGTCTCTCCAGTCGCGCTCTACTTGTTCACGGTCTTCGCGATGTTCGCGGTGCTCAACTTCACCGGCACGTTCGGCTCGAGCAACGCCGGAACGCACCTTAAGGCGGGGCTCAAGAGCGACATCCAGGAAAACCAGAAGAGGCTCGCCGCGCTCGAGGTGAAGCGCGAGCTTGCGGCCAAGGCCAAGCAAAATGTCACCGACCTCGACAAGCAGATCGCCAAGCGCAGGGAGGACATCGCCGACAGCCAGATGGCTTTGAACGGCAACTTCGTTCAGGCTGACGCCGACAACGACACCCCCGGATGGCTCCGTCCCTTCATCAACAACATCCGCGAAAATCCCGATGTCGTGTCGATGAAGGTCCAGGATGCGGCGTCGAAGTACAGCTGGCTGCTGATCCCGATTTCAGTGCCCTTCATGTGGCTGCTGTTTCCGTTCCGGCGGAAATACAACACTTACGACCACATGGTCTTCGTCACTTACTCGCTGTCCTTCATGATGATGTTGGTGATCGCGGGAGGCGTCCTGATCGAGGTGGGAATGTCGGCGCTGGCTGGCTTCCTGTTCTTCGTGCCGCCGTTCCACATGTACCGGCACCTTAAGCAATCGTATGAGTTGGGCCGATTCAGCGCGGTGATGCGGACAATGGCGCTGCTAACCTTCTGCTTCATCGCAGCGGCGCTGTTCATTGCGTCGGCTGTGGCGATTGGAGCCGCTTAACCAAGCTCGCTTAGAAAGGCGTCGATCGCAGACAGGGCTTCCGGCTCGCTCAGGTCGGGCGCGTGGCCGACGCCGGGGACCACGACCGAGCGCATGTTTGGCGCTGCTTCATGCATCTTCTCGAGCGTCTCGGCCGACAGCAGGTCGCTGCGCGCGCCGCGAACGACGAGGAGCGGCTTTTGAGCCACCGCCGCAAAGAATGGCCATAGGTCGATCCGCGGTGTCGAGGGCGCGGTGTTGAAGGGCTCGGCAATCGCCGGATCGTAATCGAAGACGATCTCGCCATTTTCCTCACGGCAATTGCGCTTCGCCATCCGCACCCAGTCGTCGTGGCTGTAATTGTCGAACGCCTGCGTGTTGCGCGCAATGGTCTCGCCTGCCTCGTCCCAATCCTTGAAGCGCTGCCCGCTGCCCACGTAGGTCTTGATGCGATCGACGCCGACATCGTTGATGACGGGCCCCACATCATTAAGGATGGTGGCGGCGATGCGCTGCGGCTGCGTTAGCGCAACCGCCATCGACACCAGCCCGCCGAGCGATGTTCCGACGAATACGGCCTGGGGTATCTGCAACTGATCGAGCAGCTCGATCACATCCTGCGCGTAAATCGGCGGAGTGTAGCGGGCCGGCACCGGGTCGTACTCGCTCATGCCCCGCCCGCGGAATTCGAGCGCGAGCACCCGGAAGCGCGGGCTGTAGCGTTCTGCCAGTTCCTCGAAATCGCGCGAGTTCCGCGTCAGGCCCGGGAGGCACAGAAGCGGCGGCCTCTCGGCGCTTCCCGGATAATCGCGGTAATGGAGGTTCAGCCCATCCGGGACGGTGAAATAGCGGTCTTTGTAAAGTGTTGCCGCGACGCCGACATCGTTCATTCGCAAAGGCCTTTACGCAGCAGGCGACCGGTCACTTCCGCAACGCGCGCCGGATCGGCGCTGGACCAGACTTCGAATTTCAGTCCCAAGAACACATTCGCCCCCATCATGGCCCACGAAATTATGTCGAGGTCCGCGTCCGAGAGATCAGCGGCAAGCTCGCCTTTGTCCCGTGCCGCCTTCAGCCGCGCGGCGATGCGGGTCGCGGTGGTCTCGTAGTGGGAGCGGTAAGCGGCCGGCTCGACGAACTCGGCCTCGTCGATGATGCGGTAGACGTCTCGGTGGGTGCGCGCGAAACTCAGGAAGGATTCGAGTGCCCGGCGCTCACCGTCAATCGCGTCCCGTGCCCCGGCAAAGGCGGGTGCGACGTGGTCTCGGACCTGCGCAGACATGTCGCTGACGAGCGCCTGGAACACCGCTTCTTTGGAATCGAAGTAGGTATAAAAGGTGCCGAGCGCGACGCCTGCGCGCTGGGTGATGGCGACAATTGAGCTTTCCGAAAACCCGCGCTCGCCAAACTCGTCGCGGGCGGCATCGAGGATTTTGCGCAGCGTGCGTTCGCCGCGCGCCGTGCGCGGCGCTTTGCCGTCGCTTGCCGGGCTTCCTGGCGCCTCCTGATCCACAATTTCCCCCATTTCGCCGGCTTAGCGTTCTAGCGTGAATATTCGCAAGTTGAAAGCCGTTTCAAGTTTCAGTAAGACGCTCCTCGAAGCCGGCAGCGCCGGTTCAGGGGAGACAATCGAAATGCCCGTTCACACTGCTCGCGTCGCGATGCTTGGCACCGTTGCCGGCGCGGCGCTCTTCGCCACTCCAGCCATTGCCCAGACGGCAGCTCAGTCGAATGCCGAGGCTTCGCTCCGACCGGCACCCGCGCCGGAGGCCACGGCGGCGACCAATGACTCGGGGCAGGACAGCGCCACCGGGCAGATCGTGATCACCGCCCGCCGCACCAATGAGAAGCTGCAGCGGGTGCCTGCATCAGTTTCGGCCTTCAACGCGCGCGCGCTCGACCGCATTCAGGCGCAGGATACGACCGGCCTGCAGGGAGCGGTTCCGAACCTCAACATCGTACAGGGCCGCGGCTCCTCGAACGCGACCAACATCTTCATCCGCGGCATCGGGCAACCCGACGCTCTCCAGACGTTCGACCCGGCGGTCGGCGTCTATGTCGACGACGTCTATCTCTCGCGCATCCGCGGCAGCCAGCTGGACCTGCTCGACCTCGACCGGATCGAAGTTCTGCGTGGTCCGCAGGGGACGCTCTACGGCAAGAACACCATCGGCGGCGCGATCAAGTTTGTCACCCGTCGCCCGGGCAACACGCTGCGGGCCGACGCGTCGGTGGCCTATGGCAGTTATGACCAGCTCGAGTTCAAGGGCGATCTTTCCGGTCCGTTGAGCGACGGTCTCGCGGCTGGCTTTTCGCTGATCCGGTCGAAGCGCGACGGCTTCGTGAAGGACGAGGTCCTCGACCGGCGCTATAACGACAAGGACAGCGTTGGCATGCGCGGCGCGATCGCGATGACGCCCTCGGAGCACGTGCGCGTCGATCTTACGGCCGATTACAGCCACGACGACGCCGCGCTCAACGTCGGCCGTCCGATCAATAATCTGGTGAGCGCGTTTGGTGTGACGCTCCCTGTCACCGACACGGTCGGCAGCGGCAAATATCACTGGAAGGGGACCACAACTCCTGGATTTCCCAACTCGACCAAGCTGACTCACTATGGCTTCGCGGGCACCGTTGCGCTCGATGTGACCGATGCGCTCACCCTCAAGTCGATCACCGCTTATCGGCGGCTCAAGACTGCGGACTACATCGACATCGACGCGACCAAATACGAATTGGGGGACGTCTTCGTCGGCGTGAAGCAGAACCAGTTCAGCCAGGAATTCCAGGCGACGTACTCAAGCGACCGGTTCAGCGGGGTCGCCGGCCTGTATTACCTGCGCGAGCATGTGCCGTCGCACCAGGAAGCCTATGCGGATGACTTCCTTGCGCCGTTTACGTTCCTGCGGACGATCGACGATGACCTGGTGACCAAGAGCTACGCCGGCTACGTCAACGGCAGCTTCACCGTCGTCCCCAAAGTCCGGCTGTCGGCCGGCCTGCGTTATACGCACGAGACGAAGGATTACTTCCGGACGACATCGATCTTCTCGACGTTCGCGGCGCTCAATAGCACCTTCCCGTTCGCACCCGACCTCGGCAAGTGGAACGACTGGTCTCCGATGGCGAGCGTCGACTGGCAGGTCACCCCGGCGACCATGCTCTATGCTCGCGTCTCCAAGGGCTTCAAGTCCGGCGGTTTCAACGGTCGCGCCAATACGCCGGCCGAAGCAACCGAGTACAAGCCCGAGAAGGTCTGGTCGTACGAAGCGGGCTTCAAGACTACGGTCGCGAACCAGCTGCGGCTGAACGGCGCGGTCTTCGACAACGAATATAGCGATTACCAGGCGCGCATTCAGACCTCTGCGACCGATCCGGATTCGCCGATCAACCTGGCGCTGCTGTCGGTCGTGAACGCGGGCAAGCTGCGGATCCGTGGCGCGGAGCTAGAGGCTGCATGGACGCCGACGCCGCAGCTCCTCGTCGATGGCCAGCTCGGGTATCTCGATGCCGAGTACAAGGAGTTCTTCGACAGCCGGTTCCCGGACCACAGCCGGGCATTCCAGACGCCGCCCTTCTCGCCGAAGTGGACGCTTCGTCTCGGGTCGCAATACTCGTTCAACCTTGGTAATGCTGGCGCGATTACGATCGGCGGCCAGACGCGGTACCGGTCGCGGCAGGCGCTGGCGATCGACAATACGCTAATCACCGCGGCTGGCGTGGGCACCACGACCGAGGTCGAGGGACTGTTCCAGAACGGCTACTGGATCGAGGATGCCCGCATCGTCTGGGAGAACTCGACAAAGCGCTATTCGGTCGGCGTTTACGGCTACAACCTGACCAACAAGGCGTACAAGACCGACGCCCAGGAATTCTCCAGCGTCGGGCAGATCCGCACCGTTTATTACGGCGCACCGCGCACCGTCACCCTCCGTTTGACGGCGCGTTACTGAGCCGGGGCGGCGGCGGGGCTTGCCGCTCCGCCGCCGTCATGCGACCTCACGACTGATGACGCAGGCCAACACCGTGACAAGGCGGCCGAACGCCAATGCGGTGCTCGTGCTCCTGCTGCTGGCCTACATTCTCAATTTCCTCGACCGCCAGATCCTCGGCATCCTGGGTCCGGCGATCAAAGCGGAGCTTAACCTCACCGACACGCAATTTGGCGCAGTCGGGGGTCTCGCCTTTGCGATGCTTTATTCACTGCTTGGGGTGCCACTCGCGTTCCTCGCGGACCGCACCAGCCGAAGCGGCGTCGTAACCGCCTCGCTTACGGTCTGGAGCGCGTTCACGGCGCTTTGCGGGACGGTCACGGGCTACGGCCAGCTGTTCCTTTACCGCCTTGGCGTCGGCGTCGGTGAAGCCGGCGGCGTCGCGCCGTCTTACGCTCTGATTGCCGACTATTTCCCGCCGGATCGCCGCGCGCGCGCGCTTGCAATCTTCTCGCTGGGCGTGCCGATCGGGCTGGGTGGTGGCGCGTACATCGGTGCTCACCTCGCGCAATGGTTCGGATGGCGGACGGCGTTCGTGGTCATGGGCGCCATCGGCATCGTGCTCGCACCGATCCTGAAATATGTCGTTCGCGACACGCCGCGGGTGCCGGCAGCAGATGCTGCGCCATTGACGCAGGCCTTCCCGATCGTCGCTCGCAAGCCGACCTTCTGGCTGATGGCATTCGCCTCGTCGATGAGCTCGCTCTGCGGTTACGGCCTTGCCCTATGGACCCCCTCGGTCCTCATCCGCAGCTTCCATCTCGACCTCATCCAGACTGGAAACTTCTTTGCCTCGCTGCTGCTGATTGGTGGCTGCACCGGCGTCTTCATGGGCGGCTGGCTTGCCGACAAGCTCGGCCGCAAGGATCGCGCCTGGTATGCGCGACTGCCGGCTATCGCCTGGCTGATCACCGCCCCGACATTTGCTCTTGGCCTGATGGCGCCCAGCCTGTGGCTTGCCTGGCCGCTGCTGCTCATCCCCAACGCGCTCAACATCCTCTGGCTCGGCCCGGTCGTGACCGCTGTACAGCACCTCGTTCCGCAGCGAATGAGGTCGACGGCGTCGGGTAGCTTCCTCTTCATCAACAACCTCATCGGCCTCGGCGTCGGGCCGCTGCTGATGGGCCGCATCTCGGACGGACTGAAGTCGACCTACGGCGCCGAATCCCTGCGCTACGCAGCCGTAGGCTGTACGGCTTTCTATCTCGTCGCGGCATTGCTGATGTTCTTCGCGGCGGGTCGGCTCAAGGCCGACTGGGTAGACGACAAAGCTTGACTTTCTGCGCTCTCTCCGCTTGAGGAGCCGCGTCCGGCGGGCTTAAGAGCTCGCCGTTGTCATTTGGGCAATGCGCAGGCGCCCTGAAAGATCTGCGTGGCCGGAGCTACCTCACACGGGCTCCCGACGAACGAAAGGAATGACCTATGCGCCATCGTGTTGGCGGACGTAAGCTTCAGCGCACCTCGAGCCACCGTGCGGCCCTGTTCCGCAACATGGCAGCCGCGCTCATCAAGCACGAGCAGATCACGACGACCACGGCCAAGGCGAAGGAGCTTCGCCCCTACGTCGAGAAGCTGATCACGCTGGCCAAGCGTGGCGGCCTGTCGAACCGCCGTCTTGCGCAGTCCCGCCTGATGGACGACGCGCAGCTGACCAAGCTCTTCGACGTTCTCGCGAAGCGTTACGCGTCGCGCAACGGCGGCTACATCCGCATCGTCAAGGCCGGCATCCGCATCAGCGACGCCGCCCCGATCGCGATCATCGAGTTCGTCGATCGGGACGTCGACGCCAAGGGCCAGGACAGCGGCCCGGTCATGACAGAAGACGAGTTCGAGGCCGCCTAGTAGGCGCTTCTAAGTCTCTGAACCTCAAGGGCTTTCGTTAACGATTATGAACCGCAGGTCATCCCGCGGTTCAGCCATGATGCAGCGGCGTAACGATATTGAGCCGAACTGTAGTGCTGTGCGTTTTGCACGGCGAACAGTTTGAGGAGACAGGGCCATGACGGCTTTGAAGTTCTTGCTTGCGGGTGGCGCTGCCGCTGCCGCGCTGATGACCGCGGCGCCTGCGTCCGCGCAATATTATCCGGGCTACGGCTATGGCTATGGCGGCGGCAACGTCGTCGGCCAGGTCCTGAACCAGGTGCTTGGCGGTGGCTACGGCTACAACAATTACGGCAACAGCCAGGTCGCGGTGAACCAGTGCATGGGCGCCGTCCAGCAGCGCCTCGGCGGTTATAACGGCGGTTATGGCGCCTATGGCGGATCGTACGGCTACGCCAACGGCCGTGTCCTCGGCGTCAGCCGTGTCGAGCCCCGCTCGAATGGCGGTCTGACCGTCCGCGGCGTCGCGTCGAGCGGCCGCTACGGCTACGGCAACCAGGCTGACCTGACCTGGAAGTGCAAAGTCGATTACCGCGGATTCGTCAGCGACATCGACGTCGACCCGGCTCAGGGCGCGTACGGCTATAACGGCTACAACAACGGTTATGGCTACTCGCCGTACAACAACGGCTACGATTATTCGCAGTACGGTTACCGCCGCTACTAAGCGCCGATCGAAGCAACGAAGGAAGCGCGGGCGCGAAAGCGTCCGCGCTTTTTCTTTGCTCGCGGTTACAGCCGTAGGTCGCTACAGCAGCGCAACGAGTCTCTGCGTATCATTCGAGGAGAAGCGCCATGGGGAACGCCACCAAAACCGCGATTTGCGCCGCCATTTTCGGAGCGTCGATTGCGCTGCCTGCATCGGCCGAGGGCCAATATTATCCGCCGCCAAACAGTCCGCAGGGCGTGATCGGTGCGATCATCAACAGCTATCGCTACGGCCAATATCCCTACGGCAATTTTGGGTACAACCAGTACGGCGGGCAGCAGTTCGGGATCGACCGCTGCGCCCGCGCCGTTGAGGCGCGCCTGAACGGGCGCGGTTACGGCAACGGCTATGGCAACTGGGGCTACAATGGCCAGGGCTACAACCGCTACCGCAACTTCGGCCGGGTCGAAGGCATCACTCGCGTCGAGCGCAAGAGCTACGGATTCAAGGTGAGCGGAGTCGCTAGCTCCGGTTGGGGCGGCTACCAGGGGTACAACCGCCGTGGGTACGGCACCTATGGCTACGGCGCTGGCGCCGACCTCAGCTTCACCTGCAAGGTCTACCGCAGCGGCCAGATCCGCGACATCGACGTCCGGCGCCGCAACTACAATTGGCAAGGCTACTGACCGAAATGCGATAACGGAAAGGGGTCGTGCCCTAGCGCGGCCCCTTAGCTTTACTCTTCGGCGGCGGCTCTCTATCCGCCCGACATGACGGTCCAGTCCCCCCATTTACCCGCTGGCGAATCCATCCTCATCATCGACTTCGGCAGCCAGGTCACGCAGCTGATCGCCCGGCGCGTTCGCGAAGCGGGCGTCTATTCCGAAATCGCTCCCTTCAATTCCGCTGAAGAAGCCTTCCACCGGCTCCAGCCTAAGGGCGTGATCTTCTCGGGCGGCCCGGCATCGGTCACGGAAGAAGGCAGCCCGCGCGCGCCGCAAGTGATGTTCGACAGCGGCGTGCCTTTGCTCGCCATCTGCTACGGCCAGCAGACGCTTCACCAGCAGCTCGGCGGCAAGGTCGTCACCTCGAACCAGAAAGAATTCGGACGCGCCTTCATCGAGATCGTCAGTCCATCGGCTTTGTTCGACGGCCTGTGGAATGTTGGCGAGAAGCACCAGGTGTGGATGAGCCACGGCGACCGAGTGGAGGCACTGGCGCCCGGGTTCGAGGTTGTCGCCCAGTCGGAAGGCGCGCCCTACGCGATCGCGACGAACGAAGAGGCGCGCCGCTACAGTCTGATGTTCCACCCGGAGGTGGTGCACACGCCCGACGGCGGGAAGCTGCTCGCCAATTTCGTCCGCCACGTCTGCGGCTGCGCGGGCGACTGGACCATGGCCGCCTATCGCGACCAGAAGATTGCGGACATCCAGGACCAGGTCGGTAAGGGCAGGGTGATCTGCGGCCTGTCGGGCGGCGTCGACAGCGCCGTCGCGGCCGTGCTCATCCACGAAGCAATCGGCGACCAGCTTACCTGCGTATTCGTCGACCATGGCCTGATGCGCCTTGGCGAGGCGGAGCAGGTCGTCTCCCTCTTCCGCAACAGCTACAACATCCCGCTCGTCCACGTGGACGCGAGCGCCGATTTCCTCGGCGGGCTCGAAGGCGTCAGCGACCCCGAAGCGAAGCGCAAGTTCATCGGTTCCGAGTTCATCAACGTGTTCGAAGCCGAAGCGAAGAAGATCGGCGGCGCCGACTTCCTCGCGCAGGGCACGCTCTATCCCGACGTCATCGAAAGCGTCAGCTTCACCGGCGGACCGTCGGTGACGATCAAGAGCCACCACAATGTCGGTGGCCTGCCCGAGCGCATGAACATGAAGCTCGTCGAGCCGTTGCGCGAGCTGTTCAAGGATGAGGTACGCGAACTCGGCCGCGAGCTTGGCCTGCCCGACGCCTTCGTCGGTCGGCACCCATTTCCCGGCCCGGGCCTGGCCATCCGCATTCCGGGCGAAGTCACGCAGGAAAAATGCGACATCCTCCGCAAGGCCGACGCCGTCTATCTCGAGGAGATCCGCAACGCTGGCCTGTACGACGCGATCTGGCAGGCCTTCGCGGTTTTGCTCCCCGTCCGCACCGTCGGGGTGATGGGTGACTTCCGCACCTACGATTACGTCTGTGGGCTGCGGGCAGTGACTAGCGTCGACGGCATGACCGCTGACGTCTATCCCTTTGACGCGGCCTTCCTCAGCCGCGTGGCTACGCGCATCGTCAACGAAGTGCAGGGGATCAACCGCGTGGTCTACGACTATACTTCGAAGCCGCCGGGCACGATCGAGTGGGAATAACCGCTTAGTTAACAGTAACTTCGCGTTTACCGAGTCATTGACGTTTCGCGTGCTGCAATGTTCATCCGGCGAGAAACATCTCGTCGGGGTCGGGAATGCGCACACTCAGGAATTCAATCGTTGCCGCGATCGGCGCCGCGCTTCTTGCAAGCTGCGCCACGGCGCCAAAAGTCGTCCACGCTCCGCCGCCGGTGACGCCGAGCGCTCCTGAACTCCCGTACAAGTGGACGCAGGGGAATGCCCCGCAGGCCCACAAGGATGCGGTCGCGCTGTTTGGGCCGCTGTATATGAAGCCCGGCCAGTATCGCTGGGTCGCGGATGTGCCGGAAACCGGCGACGCCAAGATCGTGATCGATCGCCTGACCCAGCTTTTCTACGTCTACAAGGACGACAGGCTCGTCGGCGTTTCGACCATCTCCACCGGCAAGAAGGGGCGTGAAACGCCGCTCGGCTTCTGGTCGGTGATGCTGAAGAAGAAGCTCGGCTACAGCCGCAAGTACGACAATGCGCCGATGCCCTTCATGCAGATGTACGATTCAGCCGGCATCGCCTTCCACGCCGGCCCGAACCCTGGCTATCCCGCGAGCCACGGTTGCGTTCGGCTGCCGCTCAAGTTTGCGGAGCGGCTGTTCGGCCTGACGCAGATGGGCACGAAGGTAATTATCGAGGGCTAGCAGCCGGCTCCCGGCACGCACGTCTTCATCTGGATGCCTTCGACCTGTTCACGGTCCCCCGCGGTCCGCGCATTCCAGGCGCTCGCCGGTTGGCAGATCTTGTGGCTGCGCAGGCGCGTGCCCGGCTCTTCCTCGTAATGGCAGACGATGCGGTTCGCGTCCTTGGCGTCGGCGATCGCCTTCGCCTCCCATTCGGCCTTGGTCATGCACATTTCGAATGGCTTTGTGTTGGGCTTGTCGGTGGCGACCATCTTGCAGACCTTCCCCGGATCGGAGCTCGCCGGCTCCGTCACCGTCTGGTTCGCCGAAGCAATTGCGATCCCGCTTGCTGCGAGAGCGACTACACCCGCCAACGCAATGAGTTTCGACATACGCGCCTCCACTGGACCCGCAGCTTTATACCCGCGTCCAGCGAACTCGGAAAGCCGTTACTCCGTGGCGCTTCCCACCGAGTGCTCCAGCGCTTTCACATGGACGCTCTTGATGTTCGTGAACTCGCGGATTCCGAAGGCCCCGCATTCACGGCCGTAGCCCGAATATTTGACACCGCCGAAGGGCATTCGCGGGTCGGACCTGACGTTCTCGTTGACGAAGCTTAGCCCTGCATCGAGCTCTTCGGCGGCAATCCGACGCCCGCGGTCCGGGTCGCCAGTCAACACGCCGGAGCCGAGCCCGAACTCGCTATCGTTGGCGATGCGGATCGCGTCGCGCTCGTCCTCGGCGGCGACGATTGCGGCGACGGGCCCGAATACCTCCTCGTCGTGCGCGGGCTGGCCCGGGCGGACATCCGCCAGCACCGTGGCCGGGTACCATGCGCCGGGCCGGTCAGGCACCTTGCCGCCGAGTAACAGTCGTGCACCCTTCGCCACGCTGTCAGTCACCTGCTTATGGATTTCATCGCGGGCTTTGACGCTCTGCATGGGGCCTAGCCTGGTCCCTTCCCGTCGCGGATCGCCCATTTCATATGCTCGCATGGCCTCGACTAGCGCGCTTTCGAACTCTTCGATGATGTCCCGCACGACGATGAAGCGCTTGCCGGCGATGCAGCTCTGACCGCCGTTCACCATTCGCGCCGTCGCCGCGATTTTGGCCGCCGCCTCGATGTTCGCGTCCTCGAGCACAAGGTAGGCATCCGACCCGCCAAGCTCGAGCACGCATTTCTTGAGAACTGATCCAGCGGCGGTTGCGACTGCTTTGCCCGCGGCAACGCTTCCGGTCAGCGTTACGGCTGCGACATTATCATCTTTGATCAGGGCCTCGACGTCGCTGCTCGGGATCAGCAGCGTCCGGAACAGGTCCTTGGGCACGCCCGCCTCATGCAGCACGTCCTCGATCGCGAGCGCGCAGCCGGGAACGTTGCTGGCGTGCTTCAGCAGCATGCCGTTGCCGGCCATCAGCGCCGGGGCTACCGCCCGGAATGCCTGCCAGAAGGGGAAATTCCACGGCATCACGGCCAGGATCAAACCCATGGGGTTGTAGGTGACGAACGCCTCCGGCCCGCCGATATCGACGCGCTCATCCGCCAGATATTCGTGAGCATGGTCGGCGAACCAGTCGCAGTGGAAGGCGCATTTCTCGACCTCCGCCCGGCCGTCGTCGATGGTCTTTCCCATCTCATCGGTCATCAGCTGTGCAAGCTCGTCCTTGCGCTGCCGCAGGATTGCAGCGGCCTTGCGCACAACGCCGGCACGCTCGTCGAACGACGTGCGCCGCCAGTTCCGATAGGCTTGATGAGCCGCTGCGGCCGCCGCATGGGCGTCGTCCATGCTCATGCGCGGGTAGCTCTTGCCCGGTTCGCCGGTGGCGGGATTGACGGTCTGCAACTCGTCGCCCCGTTTGGTCGCGTCAGCGCGCACGTCCGTGGCTTCCAGCTGTTCCGTCATCGTCGGCCTCCTTGGGTTGGCTGCGATATAGAACGCGCGAGCGCCGCTTCTAGGCGCCTCGCAGCGGCAGGTGGAGCACCGCGATCAGTCCCGGCTTATTATCCTCGAGCACGAGCTCGCCGTCGTGCAGGTGAGCGATCGCGCGCACCAGTGCCAGCCCCAGTCCGGCTCCTTCTTCCGACCGGCTGGAATCGAGGCGCCCGAACCGGCGCAAGGCTTCGGCGCGGCGCTCTTCAGGGATTCCGGGGCCATGATCGGCAACGCTGATCGACAAGCGCCGCCCATCCTCGCCCACGGTAACGTCGATTGTCTCCCCCGAGGCTGCGTAGCGGATGGCATTCTCCACCAGGTTGCTGACGGCCTGGGCGATCAACTGGCGGTGTCCGAACAGTTCGGCAGGCTGCTCGGGCTCATGGAACCGAAGCGTGGCGCCGGCTTCTTCCGCCACCGGCTCGTACATCTCGCTCAGTTCCGCGCCCAGCTGGCCGACGTCGAAGCGGCTGAATTGGCTACGGCTCGTGAATGCCTCCGAGCGGCTGATTTCGAGCGCGGTGGTCAGGATCCGCATCAGCGAATCTGATTGCTTGACGACGCTGCTCAATTGCTGGTCCCGCTCGGCGGGGTCGCTGGCTTCGGCGGCAGCGTGCGCCGCCGAGCGCAGTCGGCTCACCGGCGAACGCAGGTCGTGCGCCAGGCTGTCTGTCACCATCCGCAGCTCTTCCATCAGCCCGCTGATCCGATCGAGCATCTCATTGATCTGCCGGCCGAGCCGTTCGAACGCGTCGCCCCCGTCGGAAACGGGAATGCGGCGGGTCAAATCGTGGCCAGTGATCTGGTCGGTAACCGCGACGATCTTGCCGATACGCCGCCCGACGAACTGAGCGAGGATGAGCCCGCAAACCAGCCCGAGCAGTATCGCCACGATCAGTGCGATCAGCAACGATCGCTCCAGCGTCTCCCGGAGCGCAAGTCCGTAGCCGACCGTCCGGCCGCTGATCAGCCATTCGCCGCGAGGAAGCTTGTGCGCGACAATTGCCGCTTCGCGCGGCGCCGTCTGGTGCTCAAGCCTCAGGAGCGCGCTCTGGTACCCCTCGCGGACGGCACCATGCGTGGTCGGCATCGCGGCAAGATTGCCGAGCACCAGCTTGCCGTTGCCGTCGAAGAGCGCGACCGCGGTTTGTGGGTCGCCGTAGGTGACGGTGTCTTCAATGCCATCGACGAGCGCGGGCATGCCACCTGTACGATAGACGTCAGCCAGGACGGTGCCCTGCTCGACCACCTGCCGGCGCTGCTCGGACAGCGCCTCGTCGTGTGTCCGGTACTGGATGAACCCGAGCACGATCAGGTTCGAAACGAGGGCAAGGACTCCGGCGAGCAGCGCAATCCGTAAGGTGGTTGGCAACCTTAAGCGGCCAGCATGTAGCCGGCGCCGCGAACGGTATGGAGCAGCGGCTTTTCGAAGCCGTCCTCGAGCTTCCGCCGAAGGCGGCTGACGTGGACGTCGATGACGTTGGTGCCTGGATCGAAGTGATAATCCCAGACCTGCTCGAGCAGCATCGTGCGGGTGACCACGCGGCCTTCGTTGCGGGCGAAATATTCCAGCAGCAGATATTCGCGCGGCTTCAGCTCGATCTTCTTGCCGCCGCGGCGAACGGATCGCGACAACGGATCGATTTCGAGGTCGCCGACCGCAATTCGATGATCGGCGGGGTCGACGCGTGCCTCACGCCGGCGCAGCAACGCGTTCACGCGGGCCAGCAACTCGGCAAACGAAAAGGGTTTGGTGAGATAATCGTCGGAGCCCGATTCAAGCCCCTCGATCCGGTCGCCGACCGAGGCAAGCGCGGACAGCACCAGCACCGGCGTATCGATCTGGGCAGCACGAAGCGCCTTGAGGACGGAGATGCCGTCCAGGACCGGCAACATCCGGTCGAGCACGATCAGGTCGAAGCTGCCGTCGGTCGCGCGGAACAGGCCGTCCTGGCCGTTGGTAGCCAGTTCGACGCTATGCCCTTCCTGCCCCAGCCCCTTGCTTAAATAGGCTGCGGTTTCGCGGTCGTCTTCAACGAGCAGTATCTTACGGCCCATACGCTCTCCAGCTGTTGCCATACTTGATAATCCGAATGTCCGGCAACGATGGGTTCCGCGCGGCGTGACAGGGGAGGGAGTCTTGGGAACTCACGCCGCGCGGGAACCGGGCGAAGATTAGCCCTTCTTGGCGGGCGCGGCTGCCTTGGCTGCCGGCTTGGCCGACTTCGCAGCGACCTTCGTCGACTTCTTGGCCGACTTCTTCGCGTGGTGCTTGGCCTTGTGATGCGACTTCGCCTTCGGGGTCTTGGTTACGGTCGTCTTGGCGGTCGTCGTGTTGCCCTTGGTCGAAACCGTCGTCGTGGCCTTGGTGTTGCCCGACTTGGTGGTGACCGTTTTCGTCGACGTCGTGGCCGACTTCGTAGCGGCGATCGCCGGGCTGGCGATCAGGCTGAGTGCGGCGACGGACGCAAGTACGTTTTTCATCATTACCTCCTTGGGATGCCGGGTACTGCCGGCGAGCGGGCGGAATAGGCAGGCCGCGCTCTCAGCCCGCTGGATTCGATGTTAAATGGCGTTCATCCGGTGCCGCGGAAACAAAAGC
>Ga0136846_1235114_pt1 | contig 25263 bp, 15 predicted proteins | sample HopSoiMetagenom2_FD_96841 | JGI IMG/M metagenome (GOLD analysis project Ga0136846, IMG submission 96841) | Grasslands soil microbial communities from Hopland, California, USA - 2 Assembly 2016 (version 4) | ecosystem: Environmental > Terrestrial > Soil > Grasslands | place: USA: Hopland... | reverse complement strand
CCAAGAGCTACCTTGCCGGAGTCCACCTGCGCGGCTCGATGATCTGGATCAAGGAGCTCGCGCGAGCCGCCCCTTGATCAAAACCAGATACGCGCCCTAGCCGGCCGGTCGGACTCCGACGAGGCGTCGGCTCAGCACCTCGTCGGCCAGCCCGTACGCCACCGCTTCCGCCGCGGTGAACACCTTGTCGCGGTCCATGTCGGCGCGCAGTGTCGCCACGTCGTGGTGTGTGTGCCGGGAGAGCACCTCCTCGACCTGCGCGCGGATCCGGACCATCTCCCTGGCCTGGACGGCCAGATCGGAGACCATGCCCCGGTGACCGTTGCTCGCCGGCTGGCCCAGCAGCACCCGCGAGTGTTCGAGGACGAACCGGCGCCCGGGATCACCCCCGGCCAGCAGCACCGCCGCCGTCGAGGCCGCCTGGCCGACACAGAACGTCGAGATGGGCGCCTGGACGAACGTCATCGTGTCGTAGATCGCCATGAGCGAAGTGAACGAGCCGCCGGGCGAGTTGATGTAGATGGCGATCTCGCGCTCCGGGGACGACGACTCCAGATGCAGGAGTTGCGCGATGACGACGTTGGCCACGCCGTCGTCGATCTCCGTGCCGAGAAAGACGATCCGCTCGGACAGCAGCCGGCTGAACACGTCGTACGACCGCTCGCCCTGCGGGGTGCGCTCGACGACGTTCGGAATCGTGTACGTCCCCATGTCAGAGTCCCATCCGTCGTCGTGAGGAGGCGGGGCGCACGTCGGCCAGCGTGCCGACCACCTGGTCCACCATGCCGTACTCCATGGCCTGTTCGGCCGTGAACCAGCGGTCGCGGTCGCCGTCCCGCGAGATCGTCTCCTCGCTCTGGCCGGTGTGCCGGGCGGTGATCCGCTCGACGGTCCGCTTCGTGAACTCCAGGTTCTCGGCCTGGATCTCGATGTCGGAGGTGGTGCCGCCGATACCGGCCGACGGCTGGTGCATCATGATCCGCGCGTTCGGCAGCGCGTACCGCTTGCCGGGCGCGCCCACGCTGAGCAGGAACTGGCCCATGCTGGCCGCGAATCCCATGGTGAGCGTGGACACGTCGTTCGGGACCAGTTGCATCGTGTCGTAGATGGCGAGGCCCGCCGTCACGGAGCCGCCGGGGCTGTTGATGTACAGGCTGATGTCGGTGCGTGGGTCCTCCGCGGACAACAGGAGCAGCTGGGCGCAGATCCGGTTGGCGGAGACCTCGTCGACCTGCGTACCGAGGAACACGATGCGCTGGGCGAGCAGTTGGGCGGCCAGATGGTCGTCGAACCGGGAGGCGGGGGTGTCGCCCTCCTCGGCCCGGGGGAGCAGCGCGGGCCAGGGGCCGGCGGTGGTGAGTGGGGACATCGGGGCTCCTTGTCGAGTCGTGCGTCCCACTCTCGGCCCGGTGCGACGCCTTCGGCCGGTTTCTCGGCCCGCAGCAGATTCGCCGACGGCAGAGGCAGAGGCGCCGCCTCGTGCTGGAGTGAAGATCGGCATCCGCGAACCGCGAACCGCGCGCCGGGCGTGCGGGGGCGGGGTGCGGTGAGGTCGCGCCTCTGTGCGCTCTTCGTCGGCGGGGGTTGCGGCGGGACGATGCTCGAGCACACATGGCGCTTAACACAGGGGGCGGGAAAATGACGGTAGTGATGTCGATGAGCTGGGCCGGGGTCAGTCCTCAGCAGTACGACATGGTGCGGGACACGGTCGGCTGGGAGGAGGTCGCCCCGGCCGGCGGTGACATGCACGTGGCCTGGTTCGACGGGCAGGGGCTGCACGTGATCGACGTCTGGGAGTCGGCGGAGGCCTTCCAGACCTTCTTCGCCCAGCGACTGGCCCCCGCGATCGAGAAGGCAGGCATCGAAGGCGCCCCGGACACCGACTTCAACCCCCTGCACAGGCGTTTCGTCTCCCCGGGGGTCACCGGCGCCGCCTGAGAGAGCCGGGAGTCGTCTCCGGGGCGGTGACAGCCGCCCCGGAGGCTCGCGCGCGCCGCCTCCAGCCGCCCGCTCCCCGACGGGGTTGTGCCGTGATGCCGGGGTACTCGCCCCGGGACGGCGCCCCCATCGAGGAAAGTGACCGCAGTCCGACGGCTGAGCCGGATCCCGGCTGCTTCCTCCGCGATATGCGCGGCGCGCTCCTTTGTGGTGGTATCGAGTCAAAGGTGCGCATTTGGGCTTATGTGGAGGTACCCGGGGAACCCGGTGCTTGTCACCGCCGTCGCTTCCTCCCGGTAGGGGGACCGCACTCCCGGGACGGAAGCCATTGAGGCACTCAAGGAGCGAGCCGTGAGTATCTGCATCGGAGTGGAAGAGGAGTTCCACGTTCTGGAGGTGGAGAGCGGAGTACTCGTGCCGCGCGCCGATCCGGTGCTGCGACGGCTGCCCCGGCGGACCTTCACCTCTGAACTGCACCGGTCGATAGTGGAGTCCAACAGCGGGGTGCACGCATCCCTGCACGACCTGTACACCGACCTCGCCGACACCAGGCAACGGCTCGACACCACAGCCGCCTCGCTGGGGCTCGCGGTGGTCGCCGCAGGCACGGCACCCCTCGCACCCGCCTCCTGCGGCCCCCCCTCCGCCGGCGCGCGCTATCGCCATATGGTCGAGGAATACCGCCAGGTCGCCGACGAGCAGCTCATCTGCGGCGCCCAGGTGCACGTGGACATACCCGACCGCGACACCGCGGTGCGCGTGATGTGCGAGGTCTCGCCCTGGCTGCCCGTGCTCCTCGCGCTGTCCGCCAGCTCACCGTTCTGGCAGGGCACCGACACCGGCTACGCCAGCTGGCGCACGATGCTCTGGCAGCGCTGGCCCACCGCGGGCCCGATCGGCTGCTTCCCGAACGCGGCCGAGTACGACGCGGCGGTGCGCGACATGGTCCGCGCCGGAGTCATCAGCGACGCCGGGATGATCTACTACGACATCCGTCCCTCCGCGCACCTGAACACCCTGGAACTGCGGATCTGCGACGCCTGCCCCCGCGCGGAAACCGTCGTGCTCATCGCCGGACTGTTCCGCGCACTGGTCACCGACGCCCGCGAGCGGCTGCGCCAGAACGACGCCCCCTGTCCGGGCCGGCACGAATGGCTGCGCGGCGCCGCCTGGCGGGCGGCCCGTTCCGGCCTCGAAGGCACCCTGGTGGACCCCACGACGCACCGGGACAAGCCCGCGCCGAAGGCCGTCCACAAGCTGCTGACCCGGCTGCGCCCCGCCCTCGAGGCCCACGGCGACTGGCCCACCGTGCGCGCGCTGACGGAGGAAGCCCTCGCCGAGGGCAGCGCCGCCGAGCGCATCCGCCGTACGGCACGGGAAGAGGACCTGCTGGCCTGCGTCGACCTGCTGATCGCCGAAACCCGGGGTGAACGCAGAAACCGCGAGTCAGCACCACTCCGGCGCGTCAGGCTTCCCTTCGCCGGCGCGGACACACCGGGCCCGCCGTTCGGCTCCGGGGCACCGGAGGTCATCGGCCGCTGAGATTCCGGTGAACATCAGCGGGCCGGCCCAGGCCGTGGCCACCACGGTCGCCGTGCCACGGCCTGTTTCCACCCACCTGTTCAGGAGATGGTTCGTCATGCCCAGCGACACCGGCGAAGGTGCGCGGAAGGGAAGGGGTAGGCCATGTGCGGTCTGAGTGGGGAGATCCGCTTCGACGGCCGACGGCCCGACCTCGCCGCCGTCGAGCGCATGAGCGACCGGCTCGCCGCCCGAGGCCCGGACGGACAGGGCAGCTGGACGCGGGGCGCGATCGCACTGGGGCACCGACGCCTGAAGATCATCGACCTGTCCGAGCTCGGAGCACAGCCGATGACCGACCCCCGGGGACTGCTCACCGGCGTCTTCAACGGCTGCGTGTACAACTACCAGGAGCTGCGCGAAGAACTGCGGGGCCTGGGCCACCGCTTCGAGTCGACGTCCGACACCGAGGTGGTGCTCAAGGGCTACCAGCAGTGGGGGACCGCCTGCGTCGAACACTTCTACGGCATGTTCGCCTTCGCCATCGCCGAGCATCGCACCGGCCGGCTGGTCCTGGGCCGTGACCGCCTCGGGATCAAACCCCTCTACCTGGCACGGACGCCGGGCCGGCTGCGGTTCGCGTCCTCCCTGCCGGCCCTGCTCGCCGCCGGGGAAGTGGACACCTCCCTCGACCCGGTGGCCCTTCACCAGTACCTGAGCTGGCACGCCACCGTGGCCGCGCCACGCACCGTCCTGGGCGGCGTCCGCAAGCTCCCGCCGGCCACCGTGCGCGTCGTGGAGCCGGACGGCACCCACCGCGACCACTGCTACTGGCAGCCGTCCTACACCCGGCGGCCCGAGCACGCCGGCATGGCCCCGGACGAATGGCGCGACGCGGTGCTGGACGCGCTGCGCACCGCCGTACGCCGCCGGACGGTCTCCGACGTGCCGGTCGGCGTCCTGCTCTCCGGCGGACTGGACTCCAGCCTGGTCGTCGCGTTGCTGGCCGACGAGGGGCAGCGCGACCTGCGGACGTTCAGCGTGGGCTTCGAGGCGGCGGGGGGAGAGGAGGGCGACGAGTTCCGGTACTCGGATCTGGTGGCCCGGGAGTTCGACACCGACCACCGTCGGCTGATGATCGCCTCCGACCGTGTGCCGGCGGCCCTGGACGGGGCCGTCGCGGCGATGAGCGAGCCGATGACCAGCCATGACGCCGTCGCCTTCTACCTCCTGTCCGAGCAGGTGGTGAAGGAGGTGAAGGTCGTGCAGAGCGGGCAGGGCGCGGACGAGGTGTTCGCCGGCTACCACTGGTACCCCCGGCTGGCGGAGGTCGCCCGTGACGAGGAGCCGGACAGGTACGCCGAGACGTACTTCGACCGCCCGCACGCCGACCTCGCCCGGATCCTGCAGCCCCACATGCTGCCCGACGACGACCCGTCGGAACGCTTCGTCAGGGACCATATGGCCGCGCCCGGCGCGGAGACCGCCCTGGACGCCGCCCTTCGGCTGGACACCCACGTCATGCTCGTCGACGACCCCGTCAAGCGCGTCGACAACATGACCATGGCCTGGGGTCTGGAGGCCCGGGTGCCCTTCCTCGACCACGAACTGGTCGAACTCGCGGCGGCCTGTCCGCCGGAGCTCAAACTGGCCGACGGCGGCAAGGGCGTACTGAAGGAGGCCGGCCGAAAGCTCCTGCCCCGGGAGATCGTCGACCGGCCCAAGGGCTACTTCCCGGTGCCGGCCGTCAAGCACATGGCGGGCCCCGTCCTGGACCGGGTGCGCGAGGCACTCGAGGCACCCGAGGCGAAGGCGCGCCGCGTCTTCCAGCCGTCGTACGTCGCCGACCTCCTGGCGGCACCCGACGAGCACCGGACCAAGCGCGGAGCCAACGCCCTGTGGCAGGTGGCTCTCCTGGAGATATGGCTGCAGACGCACGGAATCAAGTGACCGACGAGCCGGGCACGCGGGCCGTGCGCACAGACACGGACGCCCGGCCGTCAGCCGCGGCCCGCCCCGGGACACCCGACCCCGCGGCACCGGCGCCACAGCCGCCGGACCCCCGGCCGCCCGACGCGCACGAGCCCGCCGCTGCCGCCGCTCCCGTCCCGGTGCCGCTGCCCGACGCGGCAGGCCCCCGGGACGCCGTGACCCGGCTGCACGCGCACGGCTGCTGGTACCCCTCCGCCAACGCCGACGGCACCGAGGCGGCCTTCATCTGCGACCGGGGCGGTGTCCCGCAGCTGTGGGCCGGACCGGTGGACGCGGCCGAGGTACGGCTGCTCGACTCCTCCCCGGATCCCGTCAAGGAGGTGTCCTGGTCACCGGACGGCCGCTGGATCGCGTACACCACCGCGCCGGGCGGCGGCGAGCACACCCGGGTTCTGTGCGTACGGCCCGACGGCACAGGGCGCCACATCCTCGCCGGAGCGGACCCGGGCAGTACCGCCTACCTCGGGTGCTGGACGCACGACGGGTCGGCCCTCGCCGTCACCGTCGCCTCCCCGCCCGGCCCCGCCCACCCGGAGCTCACGGCACCCGTCGCGCCGGACTCCGACCCCGCCGGTGTCCCGCTCGCACCCGACTGGGCCGACCGGCACGGACACGCCATGTTCCTCGGCGGCGCGCGGTACGACACCGGGCGGCGGCCGGCCCCACCGCTCGTCGATCTCAGGGCGGCCCAGGCGCCGGCGGTCCGGTCCGGCGGCGGCCTGTCGGCCTACCTGGTCGATCCCGACGGCCTGGCATCCCCGGCGCTCCTCGCCACCGAGACGCACGCCGCCACGCTGCGGGTGTGCGACCTCAGCCGCGACGGAACGCTCGCGCTGCTGCGCCGGGGACCGCGCGGACGGCGCGAAGCCGTCGTACGGCGCACGGCCGACTCGGCGACCACCTGCACGGTGCCGGTCGCCGACGGGGACCCGTGGATCGGCCGGTTCTCTCCGGACGGCCTCACCCTCTGGCTGCGCAGCAACGCCGACCGGGAATTCGCGGCACTGTTCGCGGTCGCCCTCGACGCCGACGGCGAGCCCCGCGAGAGGGCGGTCGTGGCCGAGCGCGAGGCCCAGGAACTGGAACTGCTGGCGATGGCCCACGACGGTCGCACCGCCGTACTGGTGTGGAACGCACAGGGCGCCGGAGAGCTCGAACTCGTCGAGACCTTCCCGGCGCGACCCACCCCGGACAACGCGGGCCCGGCGCGGCCCGTCCGCCTGCCGCACGAGGTCGTCACGCGCGTCGCGGCGGCCGGACCGGGACGCATGCTGCTCGCCCTGTCCGGTTCGCGACGCCGCCCCGGTGTGTGGTGGGCCCACGAAGGCGTGTCCCTGCTGCGCACCCCGTGGTCCTCCCTGGACGAGGACGCCGTACCGCCGGGCCGACCGCCCGTGAGCCCCGTTCCCCTGCGTCTCACGGCACGGGACGGGCTGCCCCTGAGCGGCTGGTACTACAGGGCACCGGGGCGTGCCCCGGCCGAGCCGGCCCCCTGCGTGATCCATCTGCACGGTGGCCCGGAGGAACAGGAACGTCCCGTGTTCAACCCGCTCTACCACGAACTGCTCGGCCGTGGGCTGGACATCTTCGCCCCCGACGTCCGCGGCTCCTCAGGACACGGCAGGTCCTTCGTCGACGCCGACCTGGGCACCGGCCGCTTCGCCGCGCTGGACGACGTCGCGGACTGCACCGCCCACGCGGTGACGGCGGGCCCCGCCGACCCGACCCGGCTGGCGGTCATGGGGCGCTCGTACGGCGGCTATCTGACGTTCGCGTCCCTCGTGTGGCATCCGGATCTCTTCCGCACCGGGGTCGCCGTCTGCGGCATGTCCGACCTCCTGACCTTCTTCGCCGGTACGGAGCCGTGGCTCGCGGAGTCGGCGTCGCACAAGTACGGCCATCCCGAGCACGACCGGGCCCTGCTGCGCGCCCTCTCTCCGATGAACCGTGTCGACGCGCTGCGCGTCCCGCTCCTCGCCGTCCACGGCGAACACGACACCAACGTGCCGCCGGGGGAGTCCGAGCAGTTCGTCAGGGCCGCCCGGGACCGTGGCATCCCCGCCGAGCTGCTCGCCCTGCGCGACGAGGGCCACGACTTCCTGCGCGCGGACAACCGGCGCCTGTTCCGCCGGACGGCGGCGGACTGGCTGGAACGCCACCTCGGCGGCTGACCGGCCGGCTACGAGCGCAGCGGCGGAGAACCCGGGTGCCGGAGCGGGCACCCGGGCCGGGGACTGTCCGTCAGCCGACGGGGCCGGGGCCGTGGGTTCTGCGCTGGGTGTGGTGTGCTGTTCCCTTCATCTTCGATCCCTTCTCTGTCGGCCGGGCGGGTGTTCCGCCCGGAATGGCGAGGCCGGCCGTCCTCGGGTTCAGGAGGCGGACTGCTCGTAGTCGAACCAGTCGAAGTGGACCATGCCGGCCGCGGCGTACATGCCGATGACCCGGCCGGTGAAGCCGCCGGCCACCTCGGTCGACAGATAGCGGCCGTCGAGGGCGCCGAGCACGGTGAACGTGCCGTCCGGCTCCTCGACGCCGAACGTCACCGTGTCCGGCCCGGTACGGGCGTCCCGGGCAGGCGTGGCGGAGACGCGGATCCCGAGGACCACGGGCCCGGTCGGCACCGACCGGGACCCCAGGACGGTGCGTAGCGGTCCGACGCGGCTGACGACGCGCACCTCGTCCTCGGACGCCTCGATCTCGTAGTGGTGCTCCTCGTCCAGACGCACGGTCAGACCGCCGCGTCCCTCCGCCGGGTCGATCCGGGTGCGCGCCTCGCAGGCCAGGTGCTGCTGGCGGCGGCCCACGAACACGACGTCCGGCTCGTCAAGGGAGCCGCCCCGGGCGCGCAGCGTCAGCCAGCCGGACCGTTCCTTGGTGGTGCAGTGTTCCGCCGGACGGTCGCGCAGGGAGATCCACTGCGGCCGCAGTTCGCCGCCGTCGAAGTCGTCCCGGACCGCCTCGACGGGACCGGGGACGAGCGGCCAGGCGGGCGCGGGCAGTTCGGAGGTCACCGTGGCGACGACGGGCCAGCCGTCCACCCATTCGACGGGCGTCAGGAAGGTCTCACGGCCCAGCACGTGCCAGCCCGGGGTTCCCCCGCGCGGCCGGACGCCCAGCAGCACCAGCCACCACGAGCCGTCGGGCCCCTGGACCAGGTCCGCGTGGCCGGTGTTCTGGATGGGCTCGTCGGTGCCGCGGTGGGTGAGGACCGGGTTGTCCGGGCACGGCTCGAACGGGCCCGCCGGCGTCCGTCCACGGGCGATCGAGACACCGTGGCAGCGCTCGGTGCCGCCCTCGGCGATGAGCAGGTACCAGTGGTCGCCGATCCGGTACAGGTGCGGTGCCTCCGGCGCCTTGGCGCCCGGGGCGCCGGACCAGAGCTTCCGCGGCGGTCCGAACGTCTCCCCGGTGTCCAGGTCGATGCGCACCTGCGAGACTCCCGCGACCGTGCACCAGCATGTGCCGTCCTCGTCCCACGCGAGGTCCGGGTCGATGCCGGGGACGCCGGGCAGCCGGATGGGGTCGGACCAGGGCCCGGCAGGATCGGTGGCGCTGAACAGCAGGTTGCCCTCGCCCTCCGACACGTTGGTGACGATCAGCCAGAAACGGCCGTCGTGGTGGCGCAGGGTGGGGGCGTAGATACCGCCGGACGACAGGGCGGAGGTCAGGCGGAGCTGGGCCGGCCGGTCGAGGGCGTTGCCGATCTGCGTCCAGTGGATCAGGTCGCGGCTGTGGAAGACGGGGATGCCGGGGAAGTACTCGAAGCTGGAGCAGACGAGGTAGTAGTCGTCGCCCACCCGGCAGACGCTGGGGTCGGGGTGGAAGCCGGGGATGACGGGGTTGGGGAAGGTGGCGTCCGCCTGCTGCGTGTCCGACACGAGGTCAAGTCCTTTCGGTGGTGCGGTGGTTGGGCGGACCGGCGGTTCCGCGGTCGAGGTCCGGTGGCGGGCGGCTTCAGTGCGCGTCGGGCACCGGGTGGCAGAGGCGGATCAGTACGGCGGACGGAGCCGTGGGCAGGGTCAGCGTGAGGGCGGCCGTGTGGGGGTTCCAGAAGGCGACGGCCTGGCTCGCGCCGGGGTAGAGCACCTCGACCTGTACCGCCGAGCCCCCGAGATGGGGCAGAGGGAGGGCTGCGGTGGCCTCGGTGCCGGGGCGGCGCCAGACGGTGAGGTACGTGGTGTCCGGGGTACGCAGGGCCAGGGCGATCCAGCAGTCGTCCCAGGCGGGAAGGCCGAGGGGCCAGGAGGGCACCGCCTGGGCCAGGTCGGCGCGGACGGCCTTGTAGGTGGCGACGCCCTCGTGGACCAGGGCGAGGGCCTCGGGCCGCAGTTCGGGGAGCAGACCGGACAGGTGGATGCGGCCGAGGAGGGCGTTGGCCATGGTGAAGGCCACCTCGTCCTGGGAGTGCTCCGGCAGAGGGTAGGACCAGACGGCGCCCTGTTCGGGGGTGACGGCGGTCGGCGCGGAGGCCGCGATGGGGGCATACAGCTGGAGGTTCTGCTGGTCGCTGGTGGACTGCAGCTGCAGCCGGGACAGCAGTGCGTAGTCCCAGCGCATGCCGCCGGATGCGCAGTTCTCCAGCACCAGGTGCGGGTGGCGGTCCAGGACGCCGTCGAGCCAGTCCAGCTGGGCGCGGTTGTGGCCGAGCAGTCCGGCGCCCGGCGTCTCGCCGGGGTGGGCGCTGGTGCCGGAGCCGGGGTCGATGTTGTGGTCGAGCTTGAGGTAGCCGACGCCCCACTCGCCGACCAGACGGTCCACGACCTGGTCCAGGTGGGCGCGGGCGGCGGGGTGGCGCAGGTCCAGGTGGTGGCGGCCCGTCTCCGTGACACGGACGCCGTCGCGGCGGAAGAACGCCTCGTCGGGCAGGGACTTGGCCATGGGGCTGCGGACCCCGATCACCTCCGGCTCCAGCCACAGCCCGGGCACCATGCCGCGCTCCCGGATCCGGTCCAGCACCTCGTGGAGCCCGCGTTCCCCGGGGAACCGGGAGGCAGAGGCCTCCCAGGCGCCGACACTGTCCCACCAGCCGCCGTTCTCCCCGTCGTACCAGCCGGCGTCGATCACGAAGTACTCCGCGCCGGCGTCGGCCGCCGCGTCGACGAGGGGCAGCAGCTTCTCCGTCGTGGGGTCGCCCATCAGGCAGTTCATGTAGTCGTTGAAGATGACGGGCAGGCGCTGGTGGTCGGCGTGCGGGCGGCGCAGGGCGCGGCGGTAGCGGGTGAGCGCGGCGAACGCCTCGTCCGGGCCGCCGTCCTCGCTGAAGGCGAGCGCGACGGGCACGGTACGGAACTCCGCGCCCGCCTCCAGGGGATGCCGCCAGCCGTGGTGGGTGTCGTTCGGGCCGAACATCGCCAGGTAGGCCAGCGTGTCGCGTTCCCCGCACTCCCAGTGCCAGCCGCCGCCGTTGTGCTCGATCTGCCACAGCCAGGTGCGGCCCAGGTGATGGTCGGTGAGTCCGCCCATGGGCAGCCGGCCGCAGCTGGACCACACGCCCCGCCCGGTCTGCGTGGACTCTCCCTTGCCGTTGTCGTAGACCACGCGGTCGCTGACAACCGGCGAGGTCACGCGCAGGGGCCTGCGCTGCCAGCGGCATTCGGCGACCCAGTCGTTCTCGGCCCACAGCAGGTCGGCGGCGTCGAGGGCCTCCGGCCCGTCCACGAGGGAGCTCACGACGAATGAGGAGACCGACTCCAGACGCAGGGTGGTGTCGCCCTCGTTGCGCAGGAGGACCTCGGCGCGCAGCACGGGCACTCCGTCCGGCGAGCGGTAGCTCACCTCCGCGACGAGCCCGGTGTCGGGGTCGTGGAGTTCGACGGTGAGCACGTGCCAGTCGCCGTCGTGGGTCACGCGGTGCGCGCGGTACCGCAGCCGCCCGCCGAGGGACGTGTCGATGAGGCGCCCGCCCGACCAGTTGCGGCCGTGGCCCGCGGCCGTCACCTCGACCAGCGGCAGTGCGGGCCACGAGCGCGGCTCGGGCGACATCCCGCCGGGGAGGCCGATGCGCGTGAGGCGGGCGGTGCCGTCCTCGCCGACGCCGATCTCGACCTCCAGGGCCTGGTGTCCCCATCGCAGGAGCCGCGGTGCGCTGGTCATCGATGCCTTCCCCTTTGAATCGTCGAAGCGCTTCACCTGGCGGCGAACGTTAATGACATGTTTCTCGCGAAACAAGAGGTAGGAGGGCTAGGAAACTTTCCTTCCCGCAGATCATTGACAGCCAACGGGGCTGATGGCAGCGTCGAAGCGCTTCAATAGTCTCGCCAGTCTGCTTAGGGGGCCGTCTCGTGGGTTCTTCGTCCCTGTCCACCGCCCACAACCTCCCGTTCCGCGACCCGGCGCTGCCGGTCGGCAAGCGCGTCGACGACCTGCTCGGACGGCTCACGCTCGACGAACGGCTCGCCCTGCTGCACCAGTACACGCCGGCCGTCGAACGCCTCGGCCTCGCCGCGTTCCGTACCGGCACGGAGGCGCTGCACGGGGTGTCCTGGCTCGGCGTGGCGACGGTCTTCCCGCAGGCCGTGGGGTTGGGCGCGACCTGGGACGAGGACCTGGTCCGCGAGGTGGCCGAGGCCGTCTCGGTCGAAGCGCGCGCCTTCCACTACCACCGTCCGACGGCGAACGGCATCGCCGTCAACAGCCTGCAGACGTGGGCGCCCGTGGTGAACCTGCTGCGCGACCCGCGCTGGGGCCGCAACGAGGAGGGCTACTCCGAGGACCCGACACACACCGCACGCCTCGGTACGGCCTACTGCCGGGGCCTGGCCGGCGACCACCCCGACTTCCTGCGCGCCGCCCCGGTGCTCAAGCACTTCCTCGCCTACAACAACGAGGACGACCGCTGCATCACCTCCTCCGGTCTGCGCCCCCGCGTCCTGCGGGAATACGACCTGGCCGCGTTCCGCCCGATCATCGCCTCGGGCGCGGCCACCGGCGCGATGGCCGCCTACAACCTGGTCAACGGCCGCCCCTGCCACGTCAGTCCGCTCATCGAGGACGAGCTGCGGCGCTGGGCCCGGCCGACCGGCCACGAACTGTTCGTGGTCAGCGACGAGGAAGCGCCCTGCAACCTGGTGGAGCAGGAGCACTACTTCGACGACCACGCCACGTCCCACGCCGCCGCGCTGAAAGCAGGCATCGACAGTTTCACCGACCACCGCGAGGACAGCGCGACCGTGATCGGCCGACTGCGCGAGGCCGCGGACAGCGGACTGCTCGAGGAGGAGGACATCAACCAGGCGGTCCGCCGCCAGCTGCGACTCCGCTTCCGGCTGGGCGAGTTCGACCCCGACCTCGACCCGTACGCCGGTATCGGCCCGGAGGTGATCGACAGCCCCGGGCATCGCGCCCTCGCCCTGCGCGCCGCGACCGAGTCGGTGGTCCTGCTCAAGAACGACGGCCTGCTGCCCCTCCGGGCGGACCGGGCACCGCGCATCGCCGTCATCGGCCCGCACGCCGACACCCTGTACGAGGACTGGTACAGCGGCACCCTGCCCTACCAGGTCGGCATCGCGTCCGCCCTGCGCGCGGCGGCGGGTGACGTCGTCACCGTGGAGGCCGCCGACCGTATCGTCCTGCGCTCCCGCACCACGGGCGAACCACTCGGCGGGGCCGCGTACGACGTCTGCGAGTGGGGCGACGGGGTGCTCACCCTGCGGGACGCCGACACCGGCCGCTATCTCACCCGCAAGGACGACGACTCGCTCGTCACCGAGGACACGCTGATCAAGAGCTGGTTCGTCAACCAGACCTTCCTGCTGGAACCCGACCCTTCCGGCGACAGCGACACCGTCCTCCTGCGCAACGTCTTCACCGGCCGCTACGCGCTCGTCGACCCGGACGACGGCAGGGCCACCGCCACCGCCGACAGCCCGCGAAACGCCGAACGCTGGCAGCGCGAACTGCTGCGGGACGGCATGGCGCAGGCCCGCAGCGCCGCGGCGGCGGCCGATGTCGCCGTCGTCGTCCTCGGCAACCACCCGCTCATCAACGGCCGCGAGACCGAGGACCGTACGGGCATCGCCCTGCCCGCCACCCAGGAAGCCCTGCTGCGCGAGGTCGCCGCGGTCCGTCCGCAGACCGCGCTGGTCGTCATGAGCAGCTACCCCTACGCCCTCGACTGGGCCGACGAGCACCTGCCCGCCGTGGTGTGGACCTCCCACGGCGGGCAGGAAACAGGCCGGGCGCTGGCCGCCGTACTCCTCGGCGAGGCCGACCCGTCGGGCCGGCTGCCGCAGACCTGGTACCGGGGCGACGACGAGCTCCCGCCCCGGCTGGACTACGACGTCATCAAGGCCGGCTGGACCTACCAGTACCACCGCGACGCATCCCTCTACCCCTTCGGCCACGGCCTGTCCTACACCGACTTCACCTACGGCGGCCTGCGGCTGTCCACACCGACGGTGCCGCAGGACGGCGCGCTCGACGCCACGGTGACGCTGTCCAACTCCGGGGCGCGGCCCGGCAGCGAGGTGGTCCAGCTCTACGTCCGTGCCGTGGACGCCCGCTACGAGGCGCCCCGGCTGAAGCTCGCCGACTTCCGCAAGGTGCGCCTGGAGCCGGGGGAGAGCCGGGACGTGTCCTTCCGGCTCGCCGCCGGTCAGCTCGCCCACTGGGACGTGACCACCGGCGCCTTCACCGTGGACCCCGGCGCCTACGAGATCCTCGTCGCCCGTTCCGCCGAACACCTCATCCTCGCCGAGCCGTTGACGGTGACCGGGACGGCTCCCGCACCCCGGGTGGTGGCCGGCCGGCGCACCCGGGCCGCCGACTTCGACGACTACACGGACGTCACCCTCGTCGACGCCACCCGTCTCGCCGGCGACGCGGTCACCCCGGCCGATCCCGGCCGCCCGGCGGCACTGCTGTTCAGGTCCGTCGACCTGTCCGGCGTCACCCGTTTCGAGGCGGAAACCGCGCGCGAGAGTGCGGGGTCGAGCGAGGCACGCCTGGAGGTCAGGGCCGGCGACCGGCTCCTGGCGTCGCTCGCCCCACCGGTCACCGGCAGCCGCTACACGTGGACGACGGTGACCGCCGACATGACCGCCCCCGGCGACGGCCCCCACGACCTGTACCTGACCCTGCACGGCGACTTCCGCCTCGCCTCCTTCACCTTCGGCTCCGCCGAGAACGGAACGGTATGAGCGACCCCGCCTTCCCGGTCCTGCCCCCCGGGTTCCGCTTCGGTACCGCAACCGCCGCCTACCAGATCGAGGGCGCCCACGACGAGGACGGCCGCGGCCCGTCCATCTGGGACACCTTCAGCCACACCCCGGGCCGAACCCTCGGCGGCGCGACCGGCGACACGGCCGCCGACCACTACCACCGCTACCGCGAGGACATCGCACTGCTGCGCGACCTCGGCGTCGACAGCTACCGCTTCTCGATCTCCTGGTCCCGCCTGCTGCCCGAGGGCACGGGCCCGGTCAACACCAAGGGCCTGGACTTCTACGACCGTCTGATCGACGAGCTGCTCGCCGTCGGCATCGCCCCCGCCGTCACCCTCTACCACTGGGACCTGCCGCAAGCTCTGGAAGACCGTGGCGGCTGGCGCGTCCGGGACACCGCACAGGCGTTCGCGGCCTACGCGGCGCTCGCCGCCGAGCACTACGGCGACCGGGTGGCGCGCTGGATCACCCTCAACGAGCCGTACTGCTCCGCCTTCGTCGGCCACGCGGAGGGCCGCCACGCACCCGGCACCCGGGAGGGCCGCGGCGCGCTGGCCGCCGCCCACCACCTGCTCGTCGGCCACGGCCTGGCGGTAGGCGCCCTGCGCGCGGCGGGTGCCCAGGAGGTCGGCATCACCCTCAACCTGGACCGGGTCCACGCCGCCTCGGACCGGCCCGACGACCTCGCGGCGCTCCGCCGCGCCGAGACCCTGCACAACGACATCTGGGCCGAGCCGCTGTTCGCCGGACGCTACCCCGCGCACGAGGCCGAGACCTGGGCCGGGCTCGCCGACGGCCCCTGGCGGCAGCCGGACGACCTGGCGGTGATCGGCACACCGCTGGACTTCGTCGGCCTGAACTACTACCGGCCCATCTGCGTGACAGCCGCACCCCACCAGGCCTCCGACCCCGCACAGCGCACCGCGGTCGACATCGGCGTGGCCGAGACGGACCCCTACGGCACCCGGCACACCACCATGGGCTGGCCGGTCGTCCCGTCGGCGTTCACCGAACTGCTCCGCCGACTCCACGACCGCTACCCCGGGTTGCCCCCGATCTGGATCACGGAGAACGGATCCGCCGAGGCCGACACCGTCACCCCCGACGGCCAGGTCCACGACGGCGACCGGACCCGCTACCTCGCCGACCACCTCCAGGCGGTCGCCGACGCGATCGCCGCCGGCGTGGACGTGCGAGGCCACTACGTCTGGTCGCTGCTGGACAACTTCGAGTGGGCGCGCGGCTACGCCCAGCGGTTCGGTCTGGTCCGCGTCGACTACGACACCCAGACCCGCACGCCCAAGGACAGCTACCGCTGGTACCGGGACTTGATCGCCATGCATCACATCCAGTAGGCCGCCAGAGAAGACAGTGCCCCAGTGCCTTTGGGGCCGGGGAGCGATGGCTCCCCGGCCCCACCCAGACCCGCTCACAGGATCAGGCCACGGTGAACCCCTCGAACGTGGCGATTCCCCGTGCACCGGTCCAGCCGTTGGCCGCCGTCATGAACACCCCGACGTCCTGTACGGCGGCCACGCCCCCCGGTGTGGCGGTGCCCACCGTCGTCCAGGTGACGCCGTCCGTGCTGGCCTGGCCGGTGTACGAGGCACCTGACCTGGTCAGACGTAGCCGCACCGGCGCGGTGAAGGCCCCGGACAGCGCGATCGAGTCGAACCGGCCGTCGCCGTCGGCGTCCCAGCTCAGCGCGCAGCCGTTGGACGGCGTGACCGCCAGGTTCACATAGCCGGCGCTTCCCTGAGCGCCCAGATCGTCACGGACGACGAGGCCCGCCCGCGCCCAGCCCCCGGTCGCGTCCAGAGCTGTCACCGTCACCTCGGCCACGGCCTCCTCGCCGTACGCGCCCGGCCGGTACACCGCCCCGAACTCGTTGGTGGCGCCCCACAGGTCGGCCCCCGCGCCCTCGACGGCGAGCTCGTCGCCGGCCTGGCCGAACACGGCGTCGTTGAAGGAGACCGTGCGATACGGGTCGCCGACTCCGGCCGCGGCCACCAGCCGCACCGGCGCGACCGCCTTTCCGCCCCCCGCGTACACCGCCGCCGCGACGACCTGGCCGACCAGCTGGGTCGGCTCACCGGTGAGGGAGACCTCGAAGCGGGCGGTGAAGATCTCGCCGGACGCCACCGACGCCGTGCGCACCGCGTCGAGCGGCCGCACGGCCAGGCCCCCGGGAGCGGCGAGGGAGAGGGTCACGCCGCGTGCCGGCGCGAAGCCGTTCCTGTTGGTGAAGGTGACGGTCACCGTCGCGGGCGCGCCCTCCGCCACCGCTCCCCGGTCGGTGCCGGCAGTGAGAAGCGCCTGATGGGGAGTGGCGGCGAGCAGCTCGCGTACGCGCCGGGCCAGGGCGTACGGCGAGCCGTGCGGCTCGGTCGGGTGGGTCTCGTGCGCGTGCGCCCAGCGGTCCTCCAGCGCGAACCAGTCGATCGCCGCCGGGGTCCTTCCCGTGGCGAGTCCCCTGGCGAGCGCGTCGAAGTACGTCTTCCAGCGGGTGCGGTACAGGCCGCCGACCAGCCCTGCCCACTCACGGTTCGCGTAGTCGTGCAGGCCCTCCTCGCTGCTGGCGGGCCCGCCCCAGGTGGTGATGAGGGATCGGGCGTCGTACTCCAGGCGGTCCTTCTCCATCCGGTCGGCGCCCCAGGAACGGGCGTCGGCGAGCCACCGGCCGAGCAGGTGCGGGCCGGAGGCCGCCAGCAGGTCGTCGAGGAGGTCCATCCACTCCAGCCAGGTCCCGGTCAACGTGCCGAACAGGGCCTTGTCACCCGCCTCGTGCGCGGCCCTGATCTGCGGCAACAGGACACGGCTGCGGTTGGACAGGACCTGCCTGGCCACGTCGACGACGTCGTACCGGTAGGCCGAGCTGTTCCTCAACTCCGCGCGCACGGCGAGGAGTTCCGTGAGCGCGACGTCGAAGGCCGTGGTGTCGTAGCGGTCCTTCTCCGGGCCCCAGGCGGCGGCCTTGTTCGCCGTCATGCTCGGACGGGCGCCGAACAGGCCGTCGGGTGCCTCGCTCCAGGAGTCCGCGCGGGACATGCCGTACGCGGTGTCGCGGATCGTCTGCCAGGCGGCAGCGGCGTGCCGGTCGGGGCCGCCGTAACGGGAGAGGGCGTACGCGGCGAACCAGTCGTCCAGATCGATGACGCCCGGCGTCCAGGCCAGGTCGGTGAGGAGGGCGAGCGCGGGTGCGTTGTTGTCGGCGGCCTCCGGCATCGCCGCGATACCGGCGAGCGAACTGCCGTCCTTGTCACGCCACTTGGGGTACTGCTCCACCCAGTCCGGGGCGTTGGCACCCATCGGGGTGTGTCCGCCGAAGTTCCAGATGCTGCCGAAGGCGTACGGGGTGTTGCCCCAGTCGCTCTCCCGGTCGGTGACCGTGGTGTAGCGGTCCGACAGACCGTCCACGATCAGCATCCGGCTTCTGTCGACGGCGTCCAGCAACGCCTTGGCCGGGTTCGACTGCCAGCCGAGAATCGCCCAGACCGCCCCCGGGTGGGCCTTCCGCAGCGCCGCCTCGACGGCCCGCGCGGCCTCACCGACCGGCACATCACCGGGGTTTCCGCCCTCGTGGAGCAGGTCCATCTTGTACATCGTGCTGTCGCCGAACCGCTCGCTCTGGGCCCGGTAGAAGGCGGCGGCCACGTCGGCGAAGGCCGAGGTGCGCGGGTCGAGCCAGTCGGGCCGCTTGAAGGCTCCCCAGGTGCCCTGCGCCACCACCGCCGCGTCGCCGCCGTGTCTGGCGGTGAAACCGTCCGGAACACTGCCGTAGTAGCCCGGCAGCACCGGCGTCATACCCAGATCACGTACCCGGTCGATGATCTTCCCGGCGAGTGCGGCACGCCTCTCGACGAGCCGGCGGGAGACCGGCCCGCCGAAGCCCGACATGTTCTGCAGCAGCCACCAGGGCTGGTGGGCCGGAGCCGGTATCCAGGCGCGCGTTTCGGCGTCGGAGTAGCCGAACCGGCGGAACGTGTCGTAGTAGACCGCGTCGCCACCGATGTACACGAGCACCCGGTTGACTCCGTGCACGGCCAGCACGTCCAGCTCGCGCTGCCAGGCGTCCCAGTCGCGGTAGGCGTTGGTGTAGCCCTCGTTGGTGTCGTTGAAGGCGAAGCGGTGCGGCACGCCGGCCGTTCCCGCGATCTCCCCGGCGGGCGCGGGGAGGGCGGGCGGCAGGTTCAGCTGTTCGCCGGTCCAGGAGACGCAGGCGTGCGCGGCCCGCCGCAGATAGGTGTGCAGGCCCGTGAGCAGCACGGCGCAGCTGGTGCCCGCCACGGTGATGTGCCCGGCCCGTCCGGTCACCCGGAAGCGGTCGGTGCCGCCGTCGACGGCCCGCAGGGTGACCTGCCGGTGGTGACGCGGAATGAGACGTCTGAGCGCGGCCGCGGCGGGAGCGGTGTCGAACGGGGCGCCGCCGGCCGCGTGCGCGCCCTGCGGACGGGGAGCCAGCGCGGCGCCGCCCAGCGCGACCGTACCCGTGAGGATCCGTCTGCGGGTGACACCCGTGATGCCGGGGTCCCCTCGGTCGTCGTACATGAACGTCCTTCCGGCAGAGCTCAGTTGACCGTCATGGCGAAGATGTGCAGGGCGGGCACGCCGGACTGCGGGGCGTCGCCGACCTTGGGCAGGACCAGCGAGCGGAGTTCCTTGCCGGCCACCAGATCGACACCGAAGGTGAACAGGCTGACGGGGCTGTCGTCCCGGCCGGCGGCGATGTGGCGGTAGGGCAGTACCACCGCGGCGGACGCGTTCGCCCCGTACCAGTCGGGCACGGCGACCGAGAACGGCTGCTCGGTGCCGTCGGCGTACACGACCTTGCCGTCCCCCCTGCCCTCGCCCCACGTACTGGTGCCGAGGAAGGACAGCCGGGAACCGGAGCCGGACAGCCGCACGGTCTGGCCGGCGGCGACCGCGTTGTCCTTGCTCCCGGGCCGCATGTCCGGCCAGGTGAAGGGCACCCCGCCGTACGTGACTTCGGCGCCCGGTGCCAGCCCCGCCGACGCCAGCGCCTCGGCGGACAGACTGGACTTCGAACCGTCGATGTCGGCGACGGTCAGCGCGTCGTCGGAGGCGATCCCCGCGTTGTCGAAGGCCCCGCGCAGTGAGCGGTACGGCAGCAGGACGGAGGAGGTGGCGCGGGTGCAGTCGGAGCCGTGGCGGTGCACGTCGAAGAGGGCGTGCGCGGTGCACACGATCCGGCCCTCGGCGTCGTCGGCGATCCGGGTGCGCCAGGTCCGGGTGACCGACCGTCCGGGCGCGAGAGTGCCGAGGCCCGCCCCTGTGCCGGTGCCGCCCACGGCGAGATAGAGCACGGTGGCGCGCAGCGCGATCCGGGTGGTGTTGGTGAGGGTCGCCGTCAGGGTCACGGCCTTGCCCGGCTCGGGTACGGGCGGGGTGACGGTGAGCGATACGGGGGGCGGGAGGAAGTCCTCCTCGGGGCGGTCGGTGTGCTCGGTGCGGTGGGTGTTCATGACTCCTCCACGGTGAAGCGGTCGAAGACGGGGCGCACCTGACCGAGCGGGAGGACGCGGGCGCCGATCGCCCTGTTCACCGTCGCTCCCAGTCGACGGTGAACGTGTTGGCGAGTTCGCTGGGCAGCGTCCCGGGCACGCTGATGTGGACCTTGCCGTCGGAACGCGCCCACTTCAGCGGCCTGTCGTGGCCGAGCAGACGGATCCGCGAGGTCGCGGAGAGGGGGATGTCGGCGGGCACGGAGAGGGTGCCGCTGGGAGCACCCAGCACGATGATGTTGAACTTACCCGGGCTGACGGTGTATCGGATGCCGTGTGCGCCGCCCTCCTCCTCGGCGCGCACCCAGGGCGTCGAGCCGTAGATCGCGGCCCCGTTGACCTTCAGCCAGGCGCCGATGTCCCGCAGTCGCCGCTGCATGACGTCCGGGATGGTGCCGTCCGGTTTCGGCCCGATGTTCAGCAGCAGGTTGCCGTTCTTGCTGGTGACGTCGGCCAGCAGATGGACGAGGAACTCGGAGGTCTTGTAGTCCTCCTCGACCTCGAACCTGTTGTAGCCCCAGGAGTAGCCCATCGTGATGCAGCACTCCCACTTCTGGGGGTCCATCGTGGGGTTGGTGCGCTGCTCGTAGGTGGCGAAGTCGTAGTGCGTGTCGAAACGGTCGTTGACCACGACACCCTTGGGCCTCGGGCGGTTCTTGGCCTGGTTGTAGTAGTGGGCGAGGGGCTCCTCGCTGCGCCACGGCGGTTCACCCGCCGGCCGGAACCACTGGCCGTCCGCCCACAGCAGTTCCGGGTCGTAGCGGTCGACGAGCTCGTACAACTGCTGCAGTTCGTAGTCGCCGCTGTAGTCGTCGACCGGCCGGTAGCCGGTCATCGGGACCTGCGCGCCGGTGTAGAAGTTCTTCATCGGCCGTCCGATCGCCGGGTTGAAGAACTCGCCGAGCGAGTAGTAGAGGCCGGGCCGTACCGTGCCGCGTCGGCGGGCGGCCGTCATCAGCTCGCCGACCAGGTCGCGCTTCGGGCCGTACTTCCCGGCGTGACGGTCTGTCACCTCGCTCGGCCACAGGGCGAATCCGTCGTGGTGTTTGCTGGTCAGCGCGAAGTACTCGGCGCCCGCCTGCTCGAACAGCCGCACCCAGGCGTCCGGGTCGTAGTGCTCGGCCGTGAACCGGGGGATGAAGTCGTCGTAGAGGAAGTCCTGGCCGTAGGTGTCGCGGTGGTACTTCCAGGTGGGCTCGGTCTCGAAGCTCTGGTACCAGAGGTACCACTCGGAGGCCATCTGCCGGCCGGAGCCGGCGGGGACCGAGTAGACGCCCCAGTGGACGAAGATGCCGAACTTGGCGTCCTTGTACCAGCGGGGTACGGGGTGGGTGTCGAGGGACGCCTTGGTGGGCGCGTAGTCGGGGGTGGACCCGCCGCTGATCGCTCGGGCGGCCCCGGGTGGGGCCAGGAGTACCGCTGAGCCGAGAGCGGTGGCCGTGGTCAGGAAGCGTCTGCGGCTGACGTTCACGAAAGGGCCTCTCAGTCGGTGGTCGAGAAGGAGTCGAAGACGGCTGTGGTGCTCTGGCCGGGGTGGTCGAGGTTGACGGCGCTCGCGACCATCCCGGCGTCGAGGCGGCTGTCGCCGGCGGACGGCACGGTCGCGGTTCCGATCCGCTGCCAGGCGGTGCCGTCGGTACTGGCGTACGCGGTGCGGTCGGCGCCGTCGCGGGTGAGCCTGAGCCAGGCCGGGTGGTACGAGGAGCCGCCGCCCGCCCAGGTGTCGAGCCGTCCGTCGCCGTCGCTGTCGGTCATGAACTCCACGCCGTACGACCTCGACATGGTCAGCACCGCGTAACCGCCCTTCTGGGGTGCGGTCAGATCGTTCGCGACGGCGATCCCGGCCTTGGCGGAGGGCCCGCTGCCGCTCTGGCCGACAAGACGGGCGGTGACACTGCCCGAGGCGGGCACCGAGGCCGGCAGATGAATGACGGCCTTCTCGTCCGTCCAGCCGGCCAGGTCCCGGCCCCCGGCCCAGATCGCGAACTGGCCGCCGTTCTGCGCGTACCGGGCTTCGTCAGCGGTCGCGAACGTCCGGTGGGGGAGCCGGACGGCGGACGGCACGGGGGTGACGTCGGCGCCCACGCTGTCGGTGTCGTGACGCGTTCGGCCGCGCTGCCGGTAGGACGCGCGGACGCCGATGTCGTACGGCCCCCATGCCGCGTCGGTGGACGGGGCGACCCGCCAGGTGAGGGTGGAACTCCCGCCGGGGGCAAGGGAGTCGAGCCACGTCTTCCCCTCCGCTTCAGCGGTCCAGCCGGGCGGCAGGCGCAGCGCGGTGGTGACCCGGGTGACCGCTTCGCGGCCGGTGTTGGTGACGGTCGCGGTGATCTCCGTGGCGCGTCCGGCCGGCAGGCTCGGGCGGTACGGGGTGAGCCGGACGCGGGCCGAGGGGCAGTCGCGGGCCGCCCCGAGGCCGGTGAGGTCGACCGCGTCGGCGAGCGCCTTCATCCCGGTGTCGTTGGGGTGCAGATGGTCCCCGGAGTCGAACGCGGCGCCGTAGCGGGTGGGATCGCCGGGATCCCGTACGGCCTTGTCGAAGTCGGCGTAACCGTCGAAGACGCCGCCGTCGCGTACGAAGGTGTTGACCTTCTGCCGGTCGGCTTCCCTGGCCTCGGTCCACCAGTCGCCCCAGCCCCGGTACGGCACGACGGTCGCCCCGATCACCCGCAGCCCGCGGGCGTGGGCCCGCCGCACGATCTCCCGCATGCCGTCGATCACCTGGTCGCCGGTGGCGCCGCCCCAGCTCAGGTCGTTGACGCCCTCGGAGAGGATCACCGTCCGGGCGCCCGGCTGGGACAGCACATCGCGTTCCAGCCGCTCCGCCGCCGAAGGGTTGCCGTCGGTGCCGGCGGTGACGCGGTTCCCGCTGATGCCCGCGTTGAGGACCCCGGCGGGTGTGCCGCAGCCGGACAGCCGGGCCGCCAGCCGGTCGGGCCAGCGCCGGTTGGCGCTCGAGGTGGAGGAGGCCCCGTCGGTGATGGAGTCGCCGAGCGCGACCACCGAGGCCCGTGCCGGACCGCCCCGCACATCGACGCCGGTGAGGAACGGGAAGGTGGAGTCGGTCGTGGTGAACGCGTCGCCACCGGGGTCCCCGGCGTGGTCGCCGCCGCCGTCCGGCGTCCAGTAGACGGTCTGCAGGCCCATCCAGTGCTGGCTGACATGGGTCAGCCTGCCGGGAAAATACAGGCTGACCACCAGATCAGCGCGGGCGGCCACGGGAATCCGCACCCCGTCGCTCGCCGCCTGCCCGCCGGCCGGGATCGTCACGCTCCCCTTTCCGCCGAACGTCAGATCGCGCGGACCGGACACGGCGGAGCCGCCCGCGCGCCGTCCCGCGGTCGCGTGTCCGATCGTCACCGGCTGGTCGGTGAACTCGTTGGTCAGACGGATCCGCACGCTCGTCCCGCCCGCACTGACGTGCACCGGGATCCGCACGGTCACCTCCGAGGTGCCCGGGTCGTACGACGCGTGCTGCGCGGTCGCCCAGGTCCCCGTCCAGCCCTGCCGCCGCGCCCCGGCTTCCGCCGTACTCGCCGGCAGCAGGGCGGCCAGGACGCCGGCCAGGGCCCCCGCGACCGCGACGATTCTTTTGGGCAGGGTCATCAGGCACCGTCCTCGCAGGTCAGCTTGGCGTCGGCCCAGTCGGCGTGGTCCGCGGAGACATCGCCGTCCCCGTCGACCAGCAGGTCGAGCCAGCGCGCCCCGGTCACGTCCACGTCGACTCGCGTGCCGGGATCGGAGCCCCGCAGCACCGGGGTCGTGGTGAGGGAGCGGCCGTCGGCGATCACCCGGAAGGAGACGCTGCCGTTGTCGCCGACCTCGTCGTCCACCCCGGCGGTCGCGGTGAAGCGGGTGCGGCCGCCGCCGAGATGGACGCGGACCTGGCTGTTCGCGTGCACGCCGAGGCCCTTGCCGTGGACGGTGCCGTCGATGCTCAGGGGGCGTCCGTCGCCGGCCGCCGACTCCCCGTTGGAGATACAGGAGCTTGCCGTCGATCCGCACGGAGTACTGGTCGTAGCTGACGGTGTGCGGGGCCTTCGGCACCGCCTGGACAGGTGTCGCGGCGGCACGCATGTTGGTCAGGGGCATGACAGACAGGGCGGTGGCGAGCAGCAGGGACTTCCACTTCACCCTCATGACGTCAGCTCCTTCACGACGGCCGCCCGCGCGGTCTCGATGTCGCCCACGTCCTTCGTCCGGCCGTCGAGGTCGCGCGTCGCGGTGGCGAGGGCCCCGGTCAGGGCGTCGCTGTCGGTGCCGCCGTCCTTCTTCCGCAGCTGGGCGACGAGTTCGTAGTCCTCGATGCCCTCCTTCAGCTGCTCCCAGCGGATGCTGGACATCGGGCCGTCCCGGCCCGGGTAGACCAGGTACTCGTCGCCCTGGGTGAAGATGTGCACCGGCTGCCTGAAGGGGTCGCTGGTCCAGCTGTTGTACGACCAGCGCAGGAAACCGTCCAGATTCCGCTGCGCGGAGATCCACGGCAGCATCCGCGACTCGACGGCGGGCGAGTACGACAGCGTGTTGGGATGGGCCGGCGAGCCGTACACGTAGAAGGTCGTGATCCTGCCCGCCGCGCGCCGCTCGGCCACCTTCTCCTTCGTCATCGCGTCGATGCCGCCCCAGTCGACGGACAGATTGGCGGCGACGCCCTCCGTGCTGATCGAACCGGCCACGGAGATACGGTCGTCGAAGACCGGCGCGACCTCGTGGACGAAGTCCTTGGCGACCGTCATGGTGCTGACGGGCCGCTCGTCGAAGGACAGCCAGGTCCTGCCCAGCCGGCCCGTCGCCCGCAGGTGCTGCTCGAAGGCGGGAAGGAACGCGCCCCACGCCTCCCGCCAGCGGTCGCCGCCCAGATCGACGTTCTCGTAGACCGTCCTGCCCGTACGGGTGTCGGTGTAGGTGAGATGCTCCCGGTCCTGGAACGCCAGCATGGAGAAGGCACCGATGCCGGGACCGAGACCGGCGCGCTCGGCGGTCCGGACGTACCGGTCCCAGCGGTCGAAGCCGAAGGAGAACGACGTCCCGTTCCACTTCCAGCCCACCATGCTGGTGTACGGCGTGGCCGTCTGCGACTCCCGGGTGCCGAGCGACCACTGGTGGTGCCACGGGTTGTCGACGATGGT
>Ga0136846_1226986_pt1 | contig 25266 bp, 19 predicted proteins | sample HopSoiMetagenom2_FD_96841 | JGI IMG/M metagenome (GOLD analysis project Ga0136846, IMG submission 96841) | Grasslands soil microbial communities from Hopland, California, USA - 2 Assembly 2016 (version 4) | ecosystem: Environmental > Terrestrial > Soil > Grasslands | place: USA: Hopland... | reverse complement strand
CTCATGTTCCGTAAAGTGGTGGCCGACCTGGTAGCCAATAAAGAGGTGAATATTACCAGCCGGTACGAAAGCCTGGAACGGAACAATGTGGTGGGCGACTTTCAGTTTATTGTAATGGAAAAATACCTGAGCCAGGATATCGAACTCCCCTTCTTCGAGAAAATGATCATGCGGTTGTACTTCATGGTGAAGGAATACAGTTTGTCGGAAGAACGCGGTTTTGGTCTGGACGTGAGCAATGTGACCATCGAAAAATTCCCGCTTATTGTGGCGCCGGTACCCAACCTGAGCCTGAAACGGGTTTATCATGGTGGGGAAGAAAGCTTGTAAGAGAAGGCCCGCCTACGCTAAAGCTTGCGCCTCCGCTAAAGCTTCAGCGGCACGCGGACGGCGGGCAAAGTAAAGGGCAAAGATGAAAAACAGTAACTTGTATGCTGTAACCATAACAATTGCCTACGTTCGTTTACTATATTATTGGAGGTCTGCTGCTATTGAGCATAGTAGCTTATTTCATCCAGGACCGGTTTATATTCAAACCCGAAAAATTACCAGCCGATTTTCAGTTCCGGTACGATGTGCCGTTCAATGAATTAAATTTCGATGTGTCGCCGGGCGTGCGCATCAATGGCCTGCACTTTTACCGCCCCGATCCAAAGGGACTGATCCTGTATTTTCATGGCAATACCCGCAGTATAAAAGGCTGGGCTAAGTATGCCCGTGATTTTTACCGGTACGATTACGATGTGGTGCTGGTTGATTACCGGGGTTTTGGCAAAAGCACCGGCAAACGCAGTGAAAAGGACATGCTGGACGATATGCAGTTTGTTTATAATACTTTAATAGGAAAGTATCCCGAACACCACATTATTGTTTATGGCCGCAGCATTGGCAGTGGCTTTGCCGCCAAGATCGCTTCAGACAACAAACCACGCTACCTCATTCTTGATTCACCGTATTATAATTTCCGCATTGTGGTAAAACGGTTCCTGCCCATCTTGCCCGTAAACTGGGTTTTACGGTACCAGCTGCGCACCGATAAATGGATCCGCCATGTAAACTGCCATACTTACATTATTCATGGCACCCGCGACCGGCTGATCCCCATCAGGCACAGTGAAAAATTGCAGGCCATCAATCCCCATAAGATAACACTCATCAGGATCGTTGGCGGCCGCCATAACAACCTGCCCTCCTTTCCCGAATACCACAATTTTATCAGGGACATCCTGAAATATTGATCCCCGACTTCGCTCAGGACGTGTTACCTTGCAACCCTGTTATGAAAAAGAAGATCCTCTTTCGCTGGCTTAAATTATTCATTCTCATATATTGTATTATTGGGATTGTCATTTATTACGGACAGGATAAAATACTGTTCCATCCGCAGGAAATAACCCGGCAGTCGCAATACAGCTTTCCCTATCCGTTCAAGGAAGTGAACCTGCCTTACACGCGGAAATCGAACATCAACATCATTCAGTTTACGGCCAATCAACCGCAACCTAAAGGCGTGGTGTTGTATTTTCATGGCAATAAAGAAAACATTACCCATTATGCGAAGGCGGCGCCCGATTTTACCAGCCGGGGCTATGAGGTATGGATGATCGACTATCCCGGTTTTGGCAAAAGCACCGGCGAATTCACCGAAAAGCAGTTGTACGATTGGGCGCTGGTGTTTTACAAACTGGCACGGGCAAGGTTTGCGAAAGACAGCATCGTCATTTACGGAAAATCAATGGGCACTGGCATTGCCGCCCAGCTGGCTACCTTGCGCGACTGCAAAACATTGATCCTGGAATCACCGTATTATAGTTTTCCTTCCCTCATCGGAACCTGGTTACCGGTATACCCGCTAAACAATATGATCAAATTTAAAGTACCTACCTGGCAGTACCTGAAGGAGATCACCAACCCGGTGGTGATATTCCATGGCACCGATGATTATACTATTCCCATTCGTAATTCAAAAAAATTGATATCATTTTTGAAGCCTACGGATAAGTATATCACGATTAATGGAGCAAAACATAATGATATCCCTGACTTTCCTGTTTATAAACAAATAATGGATTCTTTGCTTAGATAACGAAGCAGGAAGTAAGCTTCGGGCACCTGCTAAATAGGAACAACGTTTTGATCCTTATTCAACTTTATTTTATCCGGGATCGCATTAATGATCTCTTCTTTCAGCGCTTCGATCAGGCGCTTTTTTACAAAATCGCGGTGCACTACAATGCTCACCTCGCGCATGGGGGCGGGCTTTTTAAAATGCCTGATGAGTTGTAGTTGACGGGCCGACATATCGAGCGTGGTGAGCTCGGGCAATATAGTGATGCCATCATTCAATTCCACCATCCGGCGCAGGGTTTCAATACTGCCGGCCTCATATTCGAAATGGGTGCCCATTTCACTGGCGCGGCGTAATTCGCACAGGTTTACAATCTGCGATCGGAAACAATGACCTTCTTCCAACAACCATAATTTCTCCGGGTCAATGTCCTGCGGCAGTACATATGTTTTTTTATAGGCCGTATTCTTGCGCGAAACATAAGCCAGCAGCTCTTCATAAAACAACACGTGTTCCTTGATACCGTTCTCCTGTAAGGGCGTTACCAGTATGCCTACATCGATGCGTCCTTCGCGCAGGCGGGTAACAATGTACTCGGTCATCAGTTCCTGCACTACCAGTTTTATATGCGGATACTTTTTGTAGAAACTTTGTATGAATAGCGGAAGTAAATAAGGAGCCAGGGTGGGAATAATGCCAATACGCAGTTCGCCGGTCAGGATGCCTTTTTTGGCTTGAACCATTTCGCTGATCACGTTCTTTTCCGACAGGATGCGGCGTGCCTGCTCAACGATCTCCACGCCTATTTCGGTAGGTACAACCGGTTGTTTACTGCGATCGAAAAGTTTTACGCCCAGTTCTTCTTCCAGTTTTTGCACCTGCATACTTAAGGTAGGCTGGGTAACAAAACAATGCTCGGCGGCGGTGGCAAAATGCCGGTAGGTGTCTACTGCTACCACATATTCCAACTGTACAAACGTCATAATAGATTTTATCTATGGTTCTATAATATCAATCAATTTGACTTATCAACAAAAATATAGAACTTTAGGGAAGCAATCTAATCTTTCAACAACAGCACAGGAGAAAATTATAGTTTGGAATAGTTGACGAATAACGGGTGTGTTCCATCATGGCGGAGCGCACCTTTTTTTATGTCGGGTATATAAACAACAAACCAGAAACCGTGGGTCTCTGGCATCTTTTAAAAACACTAAAACTTTGAACTATACACTTTGAACATAAAACTAAGATCATACTAACTTCCACAGCCCCCACAACCACCACCGCATCCGCCACCACAACTGCTGCCGCAGCCCCCGCCGCCATCGCCGGGTTTAGGTAATGGGTTATTATGATCGAGGCTGGCCCAGGGAGTGAAGATGGTTACCAGCAAGAGTCCTTCAGCAAAAACTTCAATTGAATTCTTACCCCGGGCATACGAGAGAACCACTTCATCATCATATCGCAAAACTGCCCCGAAGGGATCATGTATAAGTTCTTTTATTTTGCTTAATACTATTGCATACCTCGATGTGGTCACTTGTACCAACACTGTTACTGCCACCAGGGCGAGCATTTCACCGAAAAGATAGGTTACCGGTTTACTGTTATACATTCCCTGGAAGAACCTGATAATGCATACTGCAAAAGGAATAAGTAGCAGGTTGTACTTTTTCAGGAAAGATTCTTTACACTGCGCCAGCGAACGCAACTTTTGCAAAGCCGGATGCCGTATATATTCTTCTCTGTACCACACACTCGCTATGGTGCTATACTCTACCGTTTCGCGTTCTTCGTTCAGAAAACCTGCTATTAACGGGTTCTGTTCGTTTACCAGTTTTTGATACCGGTTTTTGTGAAGCGTGAAAACTTCGTCCGAAGAAACACTGAGTAAATTCCTGCGTATCAGGTCTACAATACCTGTTTGTACAGACCGATGCTTTCCATAATATAATAGTGCTGTTTGAAAAATAGTAGCATCTGTGGGAAAGTGTTCAACTACCAGTTGTTGTAAAGGCCGGTTTCTGTCGTACTGAAGAATGGTGTGGCAAATTATACAACTTAGTGCCAGTAGTGGGAAGAAAACTAAAAATTGCGGACCTGGGAGTGCGAAGGGAAATAAAACGTCGTGCCGGATGGCACTAATAATGAGCGGGAGCGATAACAGAATTACAAAAAGAACAATCATTTCATTTCGGAGATGCCAGGCCGGTTCTGGTATTGGCAATTCCATTTTCGGCGGTGGCCAGATGTCGTCCGGCGGTGGTGTGCCAAAAACCGACTCGTACAATAGCAGGGTTTCGGCATACCACTCACGGTGTTTGTGGTCTTCTTCATCCCCTCCCTGGGATGGGTTGTGGTGAATGTTTATACGGAGTGTATTCTTACACAAATCGGTCCAATACGATTTTGTGTAAGTGAGGTGCAGGTGCCAGACTTCGTCTACAGTCTGTGAGGGTGATGCGCCATTTGGAGAGATACAACATAAGAAGAGAAATTTCCGGTATTCCTCAACAACCCGTGCAGTAAAGTCGGGCGACCAGTTTTGCGTGGCAGCCAATTTGTGCGAGAAGGTAATGGCTGCATTTGGGTCATCAAGGGGAAATTGTTGGATCTTACTCCAAAGGCCCCTGTGTTCTTCAATTTTCATATACTTGTCTTTGGTTAAAAAATATAAATTAAGCGAAAAATAAGCGAGTTGAAAGATGGTGGCATTTACTGGAAAGGCAGCTTTTAATAATGGCTGGAGCGCCAGGCTTTTTTCAAATTTCAGTAATAAATAAGAGAGCATACAACTAATGGCGAGTAAAAGAAAGAAAAGGGCAAAAGAAAGATCGGGAAGGGAAAAAGGAGATAAAACTTTGTAGTAAACGGTGCTTGTTATTAGCGGGACCAGGAGAATTACAACAACGATCGCAATGATCGGATTCCTAATTGTTGACTTGTACCCCAAAGCCCCTCGTTCGTCGGATCTCATGCTATTGTCTTTGGTTATACAAAGGTATAACGGAGTTTGTCAAACGTGCAAGGAATGCTATGTTACCAAATTATTAAGCCGCGTGAAACACGTAGAACGGTATAATCGGTGCGTGAAACGCAGCGTGGAACCAAACAAAGCGGACAGATTCAATTACTGCTGCTGCAACCACCACAGCCGCCGCCACTACCGCCGCTGCTGCCACCGCAACTACTGCCGCTACTACCACAACTGCTGTCATTTCTACTGCTACTACTATCACGACTGGTAACAGTCTGAGGTTCTACAGGAAAAAGAACGATCATCGATTCCAGCATGATCGTTGCCGGTAGCCAACCCAACACCTGTTTACCGTTTATTGCAAAATCATTAACCACGGGATCAGGATGCAATCGTTTACTGCCTGCTTTATCCAACAACAATGCTTTTAGTTTTACATAAGCATATGTCTTTGTTGAAAACTCATAGCTTAACAACCCCGCTCCTAATACTAAAGCTATTACTTCTATAAAAAGAAAAGTAACAGGCCGGTCATTGTTCCATCCCTGTAGTATACGCGCCAGCCCAATGAATAAAACCATCCCTATTACCAGGTATCTTTTTCTTCTGGGTTCATTTTCTTCACTGAGCCTGAATATTTTTTCAATGGCCGGATGTACAAACGGCTGTTGCCTATACCAGGTCTCGATATCTGTATAATAAGCCCAACTTTCATCAGAACTGACTAACAGGGCCGGAATAAGCGGATTCTCTTCCTTTTCAGTCGCCCGGTATTTGTTTTGATGACCTATAATTTTCCGCTCCTCTATCGATATCAGTTCTCTTCTGTACAGGTCTACCAGGCCAGTTTGTAAAGCCCTTTCCTTTCCATATACGAAATGCGTTAATTGAAATATATTGAGATCATCCAGGGGTACCGCATCTATCGTTTTTTTCATAAACTGTAATCTGTCCTGCCGCATCAGGTAGTGTACCAACAGCGCAGCCGCTACAAGCATAGCATAAAACAATAAGAATTGGGGTCCATTTAAGTAGAAGGGAAATACTATTCCGGTGATAAAGTAATTGAATGCAAAAGGGAATAATAGTAGTATTACAGCTCTCATTATCATCCCCGTTCCCATTTTATACGGTTCTTCCGGCATTAATATTGACTGCGCAGGCACCCGTGCCTGCTCCTGTTTTACCGGGGGTGGCCAGATATCGGCCGGTGGCGGGGAGTAAAAAACAGCTGCATATAAGTCAAGCGTTTCTGCATACCAGTTGGTATGTTTATGATCTTCCTGCTCACCACCGCTGGATGGATAATGATGAATATCCTTACCAAGGGTATTTTTGCAGAATGCATTCCAGTAAGATTGTGTATAGGTGAGATGCAGGTGCCAGGCTTCATCTACTGCCTTGGATGGCGATGCGCCATTGGGTGAAATACAACACAAAAAAATAAATCGGCGGTATTCTTCAATAACCCGTTGGGTATACAAGGCCGACCATCTTTGCTGATCGGCCAGCTTTTTCGAAAAGGTAATAGTAGCGTTTGGGTCGTCAAACGCAAAGCGTTGGATCTTGTCCCACAGTAATAAGTGTTCGGGTAGGTTCATACGGGTAAATGGTAAAAACATGAAACGGCAAAAGGCAGAGGGCAGAAGGCAGAGATGGCTCGCGAAGATGTAATATTCCCACTATTTTCATTTCTCACCTCTTTCATATCTCATCCCATTATCAACTTTATCAACCTTATCAACCCTCAACTTCCTTTTTCCTGGTTAACTGGTCAACTGGTTAACTGGTTAACCCGTCAACTCAACCAATCAACATAACCTTCGATTTCCCCACTTTCAATTTATAGCCAACACCCACTTTCAGCGCATAGTTCTCTTTTTCATGACTTACAGGAAAACCAAAGCAAACGGGATAATCATATTCCTTCACTATATCGCGAATGATCTCATATACATTTTGCCCAAACGGCCGCTCGGTATCTTTTGTATCGCTAAAACCGCCGACGATCAGTCCGGCCAGTTTGTCCAGCTTGCCGCTGCGTTTTAACTGGTGCATCATGCGATCGATATTGTACAGGTATTCGCCCACATCTTCGAGGAACAATATTCGTCCTTTTGTTTTTATATCGGAAGGGGTGCCTACCATATGCGCCAGCATCGCCAGGTTACCACCCACCAGTTCGCCTACTCCCTCACCTTTTCTGTTAAATTCATGACCGGGCACTTCATACTTTATACTTTTCCCTTCCATTACGTTTTTCAGCGATTGCACATACTCATTCCTGTAACCGCCATCGTTAAAAGCAGCGGCCATTGGTGCGTGCATGGTAGCAATGCCATAATTGGAATAGATGTGGGAATGCAGTACCGTTATATCACTAAACCCGATCACCCATTTAGGCTGTTTCTTAAACTTCCTGAAACTGATGTGATCGATAATGCGGCTTAACCCATATCCCCCACGGGCGCACAATACTGCATTCACGGTATCATCGTCGAGGATCTGTTGAAAATTTATCAGGCGTTCCTCGTCGGTGCCGGAGAAGTAATTGATGGAATGGCTGCCAACGGTAGTGCCTATTTTTACTTTATAGCCCCATTCTTTTAATACATCTATACAGGTTTGCGCTTTTTCGATGGCCATATACCCTGAAGGACATACCAATGCTATTGTATCACCTGGCTGTAAATAAGGAGGAACTTTTACCATTGTTGTAATTATTACGAATGCGCAAAAATAAGCAAACCATTTTACCCTTAAATTTCCTGCAGTATTACATCTTCGTTAGAAACGGAGAGCCGGTGTTTTACCCCGCATTTTAACGCATAATTGTTTCGCTGGTGACCAACGGGGAAGTCGAAACACACGGGGAAATGGTATTCCTTCACTTTTTCCAGCACAATATCCTGGATGGTACGCCCAAACTCCTCCCCCGGATCGTCGGGTTTTATCTTGAACCCGCCCACGATCAGTCCGGCCAGTTTTTCCAGCTTCCCGGTGCGTTTCAGGTTCCAGAACATGCGATCGATGCTGTACAGGTATTCTCCGGTATCTTCTACAAACAGGATCTTATTGGTGGTGCGCAGGTCAGATTTGGTGCCAGCCAGCGTTTCAATGAGTTTCAGGTTACCGCCGATCAATGCGCCTTCGGCCTTACCGGGTTTATTCAACGGATTTACCGGCACGGTATACTTCATTTTTTGCCCGGTTAGGGCCTGTTTTATAGACAGGATGGTCTCAATTTGAATGGGTTCCGCTTTATTCCAGTCGTCGGGAAAACTGTTGCACATTTTGGAGTGAATGGAGGCAATGCCATAATTCCGGTTCAGGTGGCAGTGCAATACGGTAATGTCGCTAAAACCGATGATCCACTTGGGTTGGGTAACCAGTTTGGAGAAATTCAATTTATCGATGATGCGAACAAAACCATAGCCCCCACGGGCACACATAATGGCTTTTACTTTGGGATCGTCGAGCATTTGCTGAAAATCGCCCGCCCGTTCTTCATCGGTTCCCCCGAAAGTAAAATCCTTTTTCCCTACGGTATCCCCTACCTTGATATTGAACCCCCACTCTATCATTTGCAACATGGCAGGTTGTATTTCGGGCAGGGTGATGAAACCGGCAGGACAGGTAATGCCAATGGTATCGCCGGGTTTTAAATAACGGGGTAAAATGGCCGCCGGGGCGTCGTTCTCCCCATCGCTTCGCCACGCAGACCAACCGGGCAAGGGCAAACCGGCTACCAGGAACGAGGATAAAAAATGCTTACGGTTCATGTACTGAATATGATTTTTAAATATACTCCAAAGTTGTTATTAGCCTCCTTACAAAAAGTTATATTTGTTACATGGCAGCACGCATTGTTATAGCCTTATTAATGGCCATTGCTTTTGTAGGCTGGATCTTATTTCAGTTGCTCGTTCGCAAAAAACGCGGCTCGGAGATCAATAATGAAGTGATGTTTGTGGCTTTTTTCATTGCGGTTTGGGTGGCCATCGGTCTTTTATCATGGTAAATCTTCTTTTTCCCAACCTTTTCAATCTTTCGCTTCGTCATTTGAACTTTAAACCTTAAACTAAGAATTGCCTTCGATTTCATCCCCTCCCCGATTATAGTTATTTTTGCAATCCACCCTTCGCCCGCCTGGCTGCATAGCGATATGCAGTACAAGTGTGCGATGCAAGGGACGACGATCAGAAATACTAAAGACGATTACCAAAATGAGCAATTTTAAGCGCTATTTAGTCACAGCGGCCCTGCCGTACGCCAATGGTCCGGTGCATATCGGTCACCTCGCAGGCTGCTATTTACCGGCTGATATTTACGTGCGTTACCAACGGGCGCAGAAAAGAGATATCAAATTCATTGGTGGCAGTGATGAACATGGGGTTCCCATTACCATTCGCGCCATGAAAGAAGGCGTTAGTCCGCAACAGATTGTAGATAAATACCATGCCCTGATCAAGGAAAGTTTTGAACAAATGGGCATTTCTTTCGATATCTATTCCCGCACCAGCAACCAGGTTCACCACGAAACGGCAGCTGCCTTTTTCAAAAAGCTGTACGACGACGGGTTGTTCGAGGAAAAAGAGACCGAACAATTTTATGATGAAAAAACCAATACGTTCCTGGCCGACCGCTATATTACCGGCACCTGTCCCATTTGCGCCAATCCCAATGCGTATGGCGACCAGTGCGAACGTTGCGGTTCTTCATTAAGTCCTGAACAATTGATTCATCCCCGCAGCACCCTCAGTGATGCCGTACCGGTAAAACGGAAAACCAAACACTGGTACTTTCCCCTGCAAAACTATGAGGAATGGCTGAAGGGCTGGATCCTGGAAGGACATACCGAATGGAAGAACAACGTATATGGTCAGTGTAAAAGCTGGCTCGACAGTGGCCTGCAAAGCCGCGCCATGACGCGCGACAGCAGCTGGGGCGTAAAAGTTCCCCTGCCCGATGCCGAAGGCAAAGTACTATACGTGTGGTTCGATGCGCCCATCGGGTATATTTCCGCCACCAAGGAATTAACCGAAACATGGGCCGACTACTGGTGCAAGGAAGACACCAAACTGGTTCACTTTATTGGAAAAGATAATATCGTTTTCCACTGTATCATTTTCCCGGCGATGTTACAAGCGCATGGTGGATTTGTACTGCCCGAAAATGTGCCTGCCAATGAATTCCTGAACATTGAAGGCGATAAAGTAAGCACCAGCCGCAACTGGGCGGTTTGGGTGCATGAATACATAAAAGATTTCCCTGGTTGTGAAGATGTGCTGCGGTATGTGCTTTGCAGCAATGCACCGGAAACCAAGGACAACGATTTTACCTGGAAAGATTTTCAGGACCGCAATAACAGTGAACTGGTAAGCATCTTCGGCAACTTTGTGAACCGGGCCTTTGTACTGATGCACAAATTGTGTGGCGGCAAAGTGCCACCATTGCACGCAGATGTAATGGACGATACCGACAAAAACATGTTGGCAGAGTTTGAGGCTGCTAAAAACAGGGTGGAAGAAAGCATTGAGAATTTCAAATTCCGTGATGCCCTGTTTGAGGTTATTGACCTGGCCAGAAAAGGCAACAAATACATGCAGGAAAAAGAACCCTGGATTGTTGCCAAACGCCTGGAAGCGGACCCGGCAGTACAAAAACTGATCGATAACTGTTTGCATATTTGTTTGCAACTGACCGCCAACCTGGCGATCATGATCAACCCATTTTTGCCAGCTACCGCTAAAAAAATGCTGCACCTGATGAAGGTGGTGGAAAAAATGCTGGATTGGGAGAACGCCGGTAAAACAAAATTGCTGAGTGTGGGTTATAGCTTACGGGCACCGGAATTACTGTTCCGCAAAATAGAAGATGCAGAGATAGAAGCACAGGTCACCAAATTAAAAGCCGGACTGGTTAAACCAGCGCAACCTGCCGATACAAAAACAGAAGCAGCAAAAGCAGCCGATGCACAACCTGATGCGTTGAAAGAACAGATCGTGTACGATGATTTTGCCAAACTCGATCTTCGGGTAGGCACCATTGTGGCTGCTGAAAAAGTGCCAAAGGCCGACAAGCTGTTAAAGCTGCAGGTTGACCTGGGTTTTGAAACCCGTACCATTGTTTCGGGTATCGCTGAACATTTTCAGCCCGAAAACATCACCGGTAAACAGGTGGTGGTGGTAGCTAACCTGGCGCCCCGCAAAATGCGTGGCATTGAAAGCAATGGCATGATATTGATGGCGGAAGACAAAGCAGGCAAACTGCATTTCGTCAACCCCATCGATGCTATCGACAATGGTTCTTCAGTGAGTTAAATATTTTATGAAGGTGTAAAGGCGGGTCACCTTCCAAAGGTGGCTCGCCTTTTTCATTTAAAAACATTAGTTTATGAAAATTGGATTTATTGGACTGGGCAACCTGGGCACTCCCATCGCAGAGAATATTCTGCAAAGCGGTCATGAGTTATATGTATACAACCGTACCGCTTCCAAAACAAAACCATTGGTTGACAAAGGCGCTAAAGAGGCAGGATCAGTAAAAGCACTGGCTGCTGAATGCGCATTCATCATCACTATGGTATCGGATGACAAAGCGTTAAAGACGATCACCGAGGGCGCTGATGGATTAATAAATAACATGCAGCCCGGTGGCGTGCATCTTTCCATGAGCACCATATTACCACTCACCGCAGAAGAACTGAGCCAACAGCATACGCAAAACGGTTCTCAGTACCTGGCTACCCCGGTATTTGGCCGGCCCGATGCGGCCCGTGCCCGTAAACTGAATTTTGTGGTATCAGGCGACGCCAAACTGCGCCAGCAATTTGAACAATTATTAAAAGATGCAGGTGGCGCCGGCGTATGGGACTTTGGTGACAACATCACTGCTGCCAACACCGTTAAATTATGTGGCAACTTTACTATAGCCGCTGCCATGGAAGCCATTGGCGAAAGCGCCGCCCTTGCCAGTAACAGTGGCGTAGATGCGCTTAAAATGTGGAACTTCTTCGGGCAAACTATTTTCAACACCCCGATCTATCAGAACTACAGCAAGATCATAGTTAACCAACAATTTACACCTGCCGCCTTTACAGCGCAGTTAGGGTTGAAGGACCTTAACCTGGTGTTGTCGCAAGCCGACCAGGTTCAACAAAAAATGCCGTTGGCCGATCTGTTGAAACGTCATATGCAGGAGGTTATTAAGAAAGATCCTGAGATGGATTGGAGCGCAGTGGCTACCGGAGGGCAGTAATACAGTTGAAAGTTTTAAGTTGAATGTTTAAAGTTTAATGTATAGCGCTCATGGATTAAAGGGCAAGTTTTTTAGTTTTTTAGTTTGAAATATAAAGCTTTCCCTTCGTGGCTCGTAGGTGCAGGTTTGTAATTTAGGTTATTGAGTTCTTATATGAAAAGAGCCCAGGCTGTTAAACAACCCGGGCTCTTTTTTATATTGTATTCCGTGTTAACTCGTTAACTTTTCAACCCGTTAACTTCCTACTTTTAATTCATTCCCTTTATCAACGCTATCAACTTCTAACCTGGTCAACTTGTCAACTGGTTAACTGGTCAACTTCCTTCATTAAGGTATCAACACTACAATAATATCCATTACATTAGTATGCGTTGGTCCCGTAATAATATGCCCGCTAACCTGATTAAAAAAATTCCAGGAATCGTTTTGTTCTAAATACTTTTCAGGTGATAGTCCCCGTTGGGCGGTTAATTGCAGCACGCCTTTATCAACCACCGCACCCGCGGCATTGGTAGGGCCATCGGTACCATCGGTGCCCGCGCTGAGTAAAACCGGCATTTGGCTGCTATCAGGGAAAGCCTGTTGCAGGGCGATCATGGCAGCCAGGGCAAACTCCTGGTTACGCCCACCTTTACCCGCGTTTTTAATGGTAACAGTTGTTTCGCCTCCCAGTAATAAACAGGCGGGGCGTGGTCCTTCGTACCGTTGTAACTGGGCTACCAGCTCCTGCGCTTTATCCCGCGCCTCTCCTTGCAGGGAATCGGTTACAATCACCGGTGTATAGTGTAAATCACGGGCCATGACGGCAGCGGCTTCCAGCGCCACCCGGTTGGTGCCAATGAGGTAATTAAAACTCTTTGCAAAAATGGGATCATCCGGTTTGGGCGTTTCTGCCACCTGGTTGTTCAATCCTAATTGCAACCAACGGATGATACTCACCGGTAGTACATCCAACAACTGGTACTTGCGAACTATTTCCCAGGCATCGGTGAATGTGCTGCGATCGGCAACGGTAGGCCCGCTGGCAATGCTATCGAGCGGATCACCGATCACATCGCTTAAGATAAAACTAACCACCGTGGCGGGCCAGGCTGTGCGTAGTAATTGTCCGCCTTTAATCCCGGCCGACAAATGTTTTCGCACTGTATTCATTTCTTCAATGCTTGCTCCACATTGCAACAGCTTGCTAAAAACAACCTGCAGTTCGCTTAACAAAATGCCGGGCGGGCAATCAACCAGCAGCGCCGAAGCGCCCCCGCTTATTAAAGCGATCACCACATCTTTTTCAGTAGCATTTTTTAGCAGCCGGATCATTTCGCGACCGGCCTGAACACTGTTGTCATCCGGCACAGGATGGGCGGCTTCAATACATTGAATGGTCTTTAATGGGAATGTGTGTTCGTATTTGGTAACAATGAATCCCGCATCGATGCGGCTGCCGAGGATGATCTCCGTTTCGCGGGCCATGGCGGCGCTGGCTTTTCCGGCCCCTATAATATATACCTTGTTTATATCGGGCTGTTTAAAAAGCTGGTCGCCCAACTGCAGTTGCTGGTGCTGCCAGCGCATATACCTGGACAACAAATATTGCGGTTGCACTGCCCGCACCCCTGCAGTAAAAATTTTAAGCGCATCGTTACGCATATTTATGGCAATTTTAAACGGAGAGCCAATAACTTATACAAATGCTTACTGAAAGTATCGTTCTTATAAACTTGCTAATTTATAAAAAGCTCTTGGATGAAGCGTATTTATTACTATCTTTGGAAATAGTTGTTTAGCTAACTATTTTTTTATGACTAAACGAATCATTAAAAAAGTAGCTGTATTAGGCAGTGGTGTTATGGGTTCGCGCATAGCCTGTCATTTCGCAGGCGTTGGCGTACAGGTGTTGTTATTAGACATGGTGCCGAAGGAAGCTGCAGAAAGCAATAACAAAGCCGCCCGCAACAAACTGGTAAACGATGCATTGCAAGCTGCTTTAAAAAGTAACCCTTCTCCGGTTTACACAAAGGATGTGGTGAAGAAGATCACCACCGGTAATTTCACCGATAATATGTCAGCTATTACCGGGTGCGACTGGATAATAGAGGTAGTAGTAGAACGGCTTGATATTAAACAACAAATTTTTGCAGAAGTAGAAAAATTCCGCACGCCGGGCACGCTCATTACTTCCAACACCTCCGGTATTCCTATTCACCTGATGGCCGAAGGCCGGAGTGATGATTTCAAAAAACACTTCTGCGGAACGCACTTTTTCAATCCTCCCCGGTATTTACGGTTACTCGAAATAATTCCAACACCACATACTGATGCAGCCGTAGTTGATTTCCTGATGCAATATGGCGACCTGTACTTAGGTAAAACCACCGTACTGTGTAAGGATACGCCTGCATTTATTGCCAACCGCATAGGGGTGTATGGCATTATGGCCATCTTTGGCCTGGTTGATAAAATGGGATTGACCATCGACGAGATCGATGCGCTGACCGGCCCCATCATTGGCCGCCCCAAATCGGCCACTTTCAGAACCGCCGATGTAGTGGGTATTGATACCCTGGTAAAGGTTGCCAAAGGCGTGTATGATAATTGTCCCAACGATGAGCACCGGGATGCCTTTATCATTCCTGCCTGGTTGGAGAAAATGGTAACCAGCAATCAGCTGGGCGATAAAACCGGACAAGGTTTCTTTGCCAAAAAGAAAGGTGAGAAAGGCGAAAAAGAAATATTTACCCTCGATCTAAAAACATTCGAATATAAACCCCGCGCCAAAGCAAAATTTGCAACGGTTGAAGCGGCCAGGCCCATCGATGACCTTAACACAAGGTTGAAGGCGCTGTGTGCCGGAACCGATAAGGCAGGTGAATTCTATCGTCATTTTCATTACGGGCTGTTTTCGTATATCTCGCACCGTATTCCGGAGATCTCTGACGAGATCTATCGCGTGGATGACGCCATGATGGCTGGTTTTGGCTGGGAGATCGGCGCCTTTGAAAGCTGGGATGTACTGGGTGTTGAAGGCACCATAAAGAAAATGAAGGAAGCCGGCTACACGGTTGCCCCCTGGGTGAACGAGATGCTGGCAGCCGGAATAAAAAGCTTTTATAAAGTTGAAAATGGCAAGCGGCTATATTACGATGTAGCCTCAAAATCGTATAAATCACTGCCCGGTGGCGATGCATTTATAGTGATGAAAAATTTTGAGAACCAGACCGTATGGAAAAACAGCAATTGCCGGCTCTACCATTTGGGCGATGATGTGTTAGGACTGGAATGGTACACCAAAATGGGAAGTATGGGCGGCGAGGTGATAGAAGCCATTCAAAAATCGATCTCCATTGCTGAAGAGAAATATAAAGGACTGGTTATTGCCAACGAAGGCCCCAACTTTAGTGCGGGCGCCAATGTAGGTATGATTTTTATGTTTGCAATAGAGCAGGAGTATGATGAGTTGGATATGGCTATTCGGATGTTCCAGAATACCATGATGCGGGTACGTTATTCCTCAGTTCCGGTAGTAGTGGCGCCTCATGCCCTGGCTTTGGGCGGCGCTTGTGAAATGAGTTTGCATGCTGATAAAGTTTGTGCTGCCGCGGAAACCTATATTGGGTTGGTTGAATTAGGCGTTGGCCTGATCCCCGGCGGTGGCGGTACCAAAGAATTTGTGTTACGCGCTGCTGATGAAATGCACGAAGATGAACCGGATACCATTACCCTCAAGAACAGATTTCTAACCATAGCTACGGCAAAAGTAGCTACCTCAGCCGCAGAAGGATTTGAACTGGGTATTTTACGCAAAGGAAAAGACGAAATAGTATTGAACCAGGGCCGGCGCATAGCCGAAGCCAGGAAAAGCGTGATCGAACTGTTCGACAGCGGTTATGTTACCCCTGTACAACGTACCGATGTAAAAGTACTGGGCCGTTCGGCGCTTGGCGCTTTATATGCCGGCATCAATGGCATGTGGCGGGCAAACTATGCCACCGATCACGATGTAACGGTGGCCAAAAAGCTGGCGTACGTTATGTGCGGGGGCGATTTAAGCGAACCAACTTTAGTATCTGAAAAATATTTACTGGATCTTGAAAGGGAAGCCTTTCTTTCACTCTGTGGAGAAAAGAAAACCCTGGAAAGAATTCAAAGCGTTTTAAAAGGCGGAAAGCCAATCCGCAATTGATAACAATTTAGGCGTCACATGAGAAAATTAGGCGTTCCGTTCAATCGGGGCGCCTTTTTTACTAAATTGGGGTATGGGCGAAGCCGAACTTAATAGCATCACCAACCAACTCAGCATCCATTCTGTGATCTTCTTTTATGGAGATGCGGCCAGCAAGGACCTTTCCTGGCAAATAGCCAACGACATTGGCAAACACTGGAACGAACCCAAAGCCCGGATAAAGATCAATGGCGATCTGTATACGGTTCAATTTGAAATTGAAGGCATTTACGAGCCCGATCTTAACCCCGAAAAGGTTTGGTACAACGATAATCCCCGTTTTAATTTTTTTCGCATTGAAGAATTTGCCAATGGCAACATTTCCTTTGTAGATGGCATTGGCAGCAATACCGGTTATTTTAAACTGGACAATCTGTTACAAACTTCCACCACGGCTCCTCATGAATATGGGCATACCTTAGGGCTGGTTCATCCTACCCTGCTCGACATCAGGGGAAAGGGCATACCCGGCATTATGTATCCCCGCGGCACCATTGTTGACCCGCCCTTTCAATATAATCCCGAAGCCAGAGCCGGCGATAATACCAACGGCGGCACCATGAACCCTGTATACCGTAAAGTGTTGCCTAACGATATTGAGGACTTAAAACTGCATAAACTCTTTTTTAATAATGGGAAAGCGGTAGTAGGTGATTTTACCAGTCTGTATCATGAAAAGCATACACAGCCAGCTTCATAATTATTTGATTTTTCCTGGTTGTCGCCGGTAATATTTAACTGGCTATCGCGACATACTTGTAACATCCGTTAAACAGGTTATCATGGCAATTCTTACCGTTGAGGATCTACATAAAAATTACGGTCCTATCCAGGCATTAAAAGGGGTTTCTTTTACCGTTCCCCAGGGATCGGTCTTTGGTATCCTGGGCCCTAACGGGAGTGGTAAAACGACCCTGCTGGGCATTATCCTGAATGTATTAAAAGCCACCTCCGGTTCATTTAAGCTTTTTGACTCGGCTCCCACGCATGTGCACCGGCAACAGATTGGCACCCTGCTGGAAACGCCCAATTTTTATCATTATCTGAACGCCGTACAGAATTTAAAAATAGCAGCTACTATAAAACAACAGGGCCTGGCAGACATTGACCGGGTGCTGGAACTGGTGAACCTGGAACAACGCAAGTTCTCGAAATTCAGCACCTATTCATTGGGGATGAAACAACGACTGGCCATTGCCAGTAGTCTGCTCGGCAACCCCGATGTGCTTATCTTTGATGAACCCACCAATGGTCTTGACCCCGTAGGCATTGCAGAAACCCGGGAATTGATCAAGAAATTACACAAGGCTGGCAAAACCATTATCATGGCCAGTCACCTGCTCGATGAGGTAGAGAAAGTTTGCACCCATGTAGCCATTCTGCAAAAAGGCACCCTGCTTACCCATGGGCATGTTGATGAAATACTTATTACCGATGAAATTGTAGAAATCGCCGCCGCCAATATGCAGCAATTACAAAGCATATTACAACAATACCCGGGCGCCAAAAAAGTGGTTGTAAACGATCTTTATGTTGAATTGACCTTTCCTCCAGGCGCCGCCTCGCTGGAAGCGTTGAACCGGTATTGTTTTGAACAGGGCGTAACGCTTCACCACCTGCGGCTTCGCAAAAAAAGCCTGGAAACCAAATTCTTTGAACTTACGCAAAACACTAAATAACATGGGGCAATTATTAGCTTTGGAATGGATGAAGCTGAAGAATTATCGCGCTTTCTGGATCCTGTTTTGCATTTACCTGGCCACCATCTTTGGCGCTAATTATATTGTATATCGCATTCAACTGATCATCTATTCTGAACGCCAGTCAAAGGGTTTTGCGACCATGGTGCTGGGCAACCCGCCTTACGCCTTCCCTACCGTTTGGCAGGCAGTGGCCCACGTGAGCAGCTGGCTGTTGTTCATTCCCGGTTTAATCATGATCCTTACCGTTACCAACGAATACAGCTTTAAAACCCACCGGCAAAATATCATCGATGGCTGGACGCGCCAGCAATTCATCACATCAAAAATATTGTTTGCAGCGGTGCTTGCTTTGATCTCAACCCTTATGGTAGCCATTACGGCCGTGATATTTGGTTTTATGTCGGGCGAGGCCAGTTTCAGCTTTGAAGGGTTCTCCTACGTTTGGTATTTCCTGTTGCAGGCAATGAGTTATATCATGGTAGCCTTGCTGATGGCGGTATTATTTAAAAGGGGCGGGCTTGCCATTGGCGTTTTCTTCGCCTATTCCACGGTGCTGGAGCAGATCGCCGTGTTGCTATTGAACAAGTATGCCAACTATGCCGGTCGGTATTTACCCTTGGAAACAACCGATATCATGGTGCCATTCCCGTATATTCAGCGGATAGTCAACAAACTTATGTTTACAGAACCCAATTATACGGCCATATTCATTGCTTCGCTTGTATACTTAGGAGCGTATCTGTTTGTTACGCTCAAAAAATTTCAGACAGACGATATGTAAAGTTATTTTTTCAGCAGATCATCAAGCGCCACTTCCAGGGTTGGAAATAAAAACTGGAAGCCGCTGCTTTTTATCTTTTCACAACTTACCCGGGCGCTCTTTAGTACTTCTATGCTTAATTCACCCAGGATCAGTTTCAATACAAACGAAGGCACATAGACAGGAATAAAAAACTTCCCTTTCATTTTTTTAGCCAGGGTCAGCATCAGGTGTTTATTGGTCACCGGTTCGGGCGCCACTACATTGTACTCACCGCGTACTCTGTCTTTTTCTATGGCATGTAAGAATAACCGGCATACATCATCGATGTGGATCCAACTGGTCACCTGCTCACCGCTGCCAAAGAAGGGAGCAATACCGGCCTTTATGGGCTTTTGAAATTCTGCCAGGGCGCCGCCTTCATTGCTCAATACAATACCCGTGCGGAAGATAACCAGACGTTTATTCATGGCGGTTACCGGTTTAATGGCATTTTCCCATTTTACACAGGTATCGCCCAGGAAGCCTGGATCGGCAGGATCGCCTTCACTAAAGAATTTTTGCGAGGGGTTTCTTTTGTTATCATCGCCATACCAGCCAATGCCACTCATGCTGATAACAGCCTGAACTTTGTTGGTATTTTGCTGCATGACTTTTACCAACACCTGTCCGCTTTGTACGCGGCTGTCAACAATCTCCTGTTTCCGTTTCTTTGACCAACGTTTATCAGCCACTCCGGCGCCGGCGAGGTTGATGATATAATCGGCTTTTTGCAATGCAGCAATATCAATGGTTTGATCGGTAGGGTTCCAGGCGGCGTAGGAAACAGCACCTGTTCCCTGTCTGGGATGACGGGTAAGAATAATTACTTCGTGTTGTTTTTCCACTAAGAATTTACTCAGGCTTTTGCCTATGGTGCCGGTACCACCAGTGATTAATATTGTTGCCATAGTACAAAGTTATATAAAAAAAATCCCCCCGATTAGTCGGGGGGACTACAACTAAAAACAACAATCGCTGTGTTAAAACATTCGATTTATACCCGGTACCTCTGTTCAATGAACCTTTACGCTCAATACAAACAGGTAGCACATTGGGCGGGACAGGATAGTAAACAACTATTATTAATCCGGTTTCTTTCCATCTAAGAACGTGTTCAGCGTGGAGATCTGTGTATTATTATTTTCGTCGGTTTTTACTTCATACTTACTGTAGAAGTTTTCTACGCTTGAAAAGGTATTATACAGTTCCAAATTGCGGCGGATGTATGCCGGCACAGTTTCAAACTCGTTGTTAGGGTCTGCTCCGTTAATGTTGAACGAAAGATTGCGCAATTTTTGAATTCGTTCCGCAGCACGGCGTTTTTGTTCTTCTGCTTCGTCTAGCATCGCCAGGTCCTCAGCAGAAATATTGCCGCCACTAACAGGGGGTTGAGAATGGTAGGCCCCAGGCACATCCGTCGCTGAAATATCATCTTTGATAACCAGATGCAGGTCATTGGAATCATCATCTTCCTGGACCGGTTTTGCACTGGTGTTTCTGACAGGTTCCTTCACAGGTAACTGTTCTGGTTTGGATTCGTTTGTTTTCGGTTCTGCATAAATATTGGAAGGCTTGGCCAAGTATCCTCCGGATGCTGCAGACACCGAAGAATTATTTTGATTTTTTTGTGCTTGTTGTTGTGTAGTAGGCACAGGGTCGGATGGTTGCGAAAGTACCCATTCGATCCTTTCGGATGCTTCATTTTTATCCACAGTATTTTTACCAACTTCCTCCTGCGTATAAAGCTCTATCGTAGGTTCGCTAACGGTAGAATCACCGTCAACCAACCGGGGCGCCAACTCAGGTTTGATATCGATCTCACCCTTCTCTCCCTGTTGTTCAACAACCGGTTGCTCCTTTTTAGGTTTTTCCGGTTGTTGGTTCAAAGAAAGCAGGATCTTCTCATCCTTCTTTGGTTCTACTTTAACCGTAGCTTTCTTGAAAGGATCTTTATGTTCAAAACCAGTGGCAATCAGGGTAATACCTATTTTATCACCCAGGGCACTATCGTAACCCATACCCAGGATCACATCTGTATCGTCACCGGCCTGGCTTAATAAATAGTTTTGAATGATCTCTACCTCATCCATGGTGAACTCATGATCACCTTCACAAGAATTGATATTGATCAGGATCCATTTAGCACCACGGATATCGTTATCGTTCAGCAATGGCGAGTTCAGCGCTTCTTCAATGCAACGAATAGCGCGGTCTTCACCGCGGCAGGCTGCACTACCAAGTATAGCCACTCCACCATTACGCATGATGGTACATACGTCGGCAAAGTCAACGTTGATCTGACCAGTGCTGTTAATTACATCTGTAATGCATTTCGCAGCGGTTGACAATACATTATCCGCTCTTGAGAACGCATCTTTCATTTTCAGATTACCGAACTGGTGACGCAGTTTGTCGTTGCTGATCACCAGCAAAGTATCAACCGACTGTTTCAGTTGCCTGATGCCATTCTCGGCCTGCGCCTGACGTTTTGGGCCTTCATATGAAAATGGGGTAGTTACAATACCTACAGTAAGAATATTTAGATCTTTACAGATCTTGGCAATAATAGGCGCGCCACCGGTACCGGTTCCACCACCCATACCTGCAGTAATAAACGCCATTTTGGTATTTACTTCCAAAATACGTTTCAGCTCTTCCAGGCTTTCTTCTGTAGCCTGACGGCCAATCTCCGGATTGGCTCCTGCTCCCAATCCCTGGGTAAGATGAGGCCCCAACTGCACTTTATTAGGTACCTGGCTTTTTGAGATAGCCTGCGCGTCGGTATTACAAATAATAAAATTTACGCCTTCGATGTTCTGGCTGTACATGTGGTTAACCGCATTGCTACCGCCTCCACCTACACCAATCACCTTGATGATGGATGATTTTTCCTTCGGTAAATCAAAATGAATCATAGCTTACTGTTTAACAGCCCCACCAGCCTACCCTCACTCGCTGCTGAGACCAGATTAAGAATAACGGGTTAGTTTAACAAATTTGCATTGTAATGGTTTACCCATTGTAATGCTGGCATTTTTCATATTCCCCGGATTTTCTTTTTCAATAGGTTGATCGTAACGCGGGCCGGAACTGTTATATCTATTAATTATAACGCGTGATCTTCTTCTTCCTTGAACAGTTCAATGATACCATCTTTGAACTTGCCCCAGAAGTCTTTAATGCCCTTGCGGTTCCTTAATTTTTCTGTCCGGAATTCATCTTCTTCTTCAAAAGCATCTTCTTCTACCAGTTCTGTCTTGCGCAGGTTTTCGGGGATCTCCATTTTCCTGAACTGGCTTTCGAACTGCTTGCGATGATTTTCATAATCGCTGTAGCCTTTCATTATAAGACCGATACAGGTTGAATAAGTTGGGCGGGCCAGTTCTTCAATATGTCCGGCAGCCAGGTGTTCTGTTGGGTAACCGATGCGGGCATTCAAACCGGTTACATATTCTGTTAACTGGATCAGGTGTTTTAATTGTGAACCGCCACCGGTTAATACGATACCACCATTCAGCATGCGGTTATCCAGGCCAACCTGCTTTAAGTGATAGGTAACAAAATCCATGATCTCACTCATCCGAGCCTGTATAATGTTTGCCAGGTTCTTTACACTGATCTCTTTGGCGGGCATTCCACGCAAACCGGGAATAGTAATGAAGGCATTGCTGCGGGCTTCATTGGCCAGGGCGCTGCCAAACTGAACTTTCATTTGTTCAGCCTGTGTTTTCAGCACACCCAAACCGGTTTTAATATCGTTGGTAATGTTCTCACCACCGAATGGAATAACAGCAGTATGTTTTAATATTCCTTCATAGAATACAGCCAGGTCGGTTGTACCACCACCAATGTCAACGATGGCCACACCTGCTTCCAGGTCTTCTATTCCCATAACGGCTGCGGCAGATGCCAGTGGTTGCAATACCAGGTCCTTTGTTTTCAATCCACTTTTATCAACTGCACGGGTAATATTGCGGATGGCATTTTTGTCGCCGGTGATGATGTGGAAGTTAGCTCCAATTTTCACGCCACCATAGCCAATTGGGTTAGGAATATTTTGAAAATTATCAACTGTGAACTCCTGGGGGATCACATCGATGATCTGATCACCGGCAGGAATGTATGTTTTATATTGGTCATTGATCAACTGATCGATCTCACGTTGCGAAATTTCATCGTCGTTATTCTGACGCACTATATCACCACGGGTTTGCAGGCTTTTTATATGATGACCTGCAATACCAACATATACTTCAGATATTTCCAAACCGGGATTTGATGCATAACAGTTCTCAAGGGCCATAGTAATGGCCTTGATGGTTTCGTCGATATTAAGCACCTGTCCGTGCTTAACACCGTTGGAGTTGGCCCGGCCAAAGCCGAGGATCTCCAGTTTGCCGAACTCGTTCTTTCGACCGGCAATCGCGGCAATTTTTGTCGTACCGATATCCAGTCCGACGATGATGGGTTGTTGTTCGTGTTGCATAACTATCCTGTTTTTAGTTGTTGTATAGGGAGTGCCTATAAATAATTCTTCAATCCTCGTAATTAATTGTAACCTCTTTCTTCTTATGTTCCCTTCACTCCAATTACCTGTCGTGCGTATTGTACGTTCACCTTTTGGTACACATCCATGCCTGTTTTGCTCAACACCTGCTGGTAAAACAACAGCAACCTTTTAAACTTTTTGTCGTAATCGGTACCATCTCCAAATTCAATGATATGGTTGCCTACCACGGGGATCATATCGAATGTGCGATCAGGTTGGATGTCTATCTGCGAAACCTGTGCCATCCAAAATTCGTCGTGCAACAGGTAGTTGCTGATATTAATGATATCCCGCATCATCACACTATCGTCTCCGGTTAGTTTATCTTTTTCTGATGGGAAGCCGGTCACCACGGGCAAACGGGCCGAGAACTTGTCTGACAGCGGCAGCTTTTCGCCACTGCTATCAATATAAAAGCTATTGCCCGCCACTGTAAATACCCTGGCAACGGGGACGCGTTCTTCTACACGCACCTGCAATACCCGGCTGTTATCAAAGAACAATTCTGCATCTTTCACCCACACATTACTCTTCAACTGATTCTCCATCCGGCGCAGGTCAAAATTTTTTATCGGCCGGCCCTTGATGCCACCCTGGTTTGCCAGCAAGGTGGCAATGTCTTTTTTATCGAGGAACCATTCATCGGCTTTGCCACTGATGCGGATCTCCTGTCCTTTACAGGTTTTATTGCTCTGCGCTTTCATGGCCGCCACCAGCAATACCATAGTACCGGCTGCTATACACAGCCAGAAGATTGCCAGTAAGGGTTTCCTGATGGAGCGCTTCTTTTTCACTTTTGTTTATTATTTCGTTTCAATGATCTGCTTAATGGGTTGCACCAGTGTATCGATATCGCCGGCGCCCGCAGTTATCAATAACCAACCGTCCCCGGTTTTGGTTACTGAACCGCCCGCATTCTCTTTCACCCACTGCAACAACTGCTCTTTGTTCAACACCTGTTTATGATCATTTTGCATTTTGTCTAATATCATATTGCTGGTTACACCTGGTATTGGTAATTCTCTTGCCGGGTAAATGGGCAACAGCACTACTTCATCGGCCATATCCAGCACTTCGGCAAACTCGGCGGCCAGGTCTCTTGTCCGGGTGAACAAATGTGGTTGAAACAACACCGTACATTTCATGTTCCCAAACAATCCCTTTGCGCCGGTTATCAATGCCCGTAATTCCTCAGGGTGATGGGCATAATCGTCTACAAATGTTACGTTCCGGTCTTTGATCACATATTCGAATCTGCGTCTTACTCCCCGGAATGCTTCCACAGCCGCTTTGATCTTTTCATCCGCTATTCCTAAACGGTGGGCAATGGCTATAGCCGCTATCACATTCTCTATGTTGTGTAACCCGCCCATGTTCAACACCACGTTTGTCAGCTTCCAGTCTTTTACCTGCACATCAAATACATAAGTACCGTGTTGCATTTGAATGTTACAGGCATATATATCGGCTTGTGTATTGTTCAAATGATAGGTAAGCTGGTTCGGGGCTTTAAGGTCCTTCCCTCTTGGCAAACCATATTTACTGATGAGCACACCACCTGGTTTTATTTTACCGGCAAATTCAATGAACGCTTCTTCCATGGCGGCCGTAGTGCCGTAAATGTCCAGGTGATCGGGGTCCATGGCGCTGATAACAGCTACATCGGGTGTTAACCGTAAAAAGCTGCG
>Ga0136846_1213400_pt1 | contig 25306 bp, 25 predicted proteins | sample HopSoiMetagenom2_FD_96841 | JGI IMG/M metagenome (GOLD analysis project Ga0136846, IMG submission 96841) | Grasslands soil microbial communities from Hopland, California, USA - 2 Assembly 2016 (version 4) | ecosystem: Environmental > Terrestrial > Soil > Grasslands | place: USA: Hopland... | reverse complement strand
TTCCTCTCGCGATCTTCCTCGCGCGCTCTTCCTCGCACGCCCTTTCTCGCGCGTCTTTTCTCGCGCGCTTTTTCTCGCGCGCCTTTCTCGGCGCCTTTTCACGACCCCGCAGTGACCGGCTTCGACGCGCTACCCGGTCAGCGACTGTGCTTGAACATCATCTCAACCAGCTCGTCGTACATCGCCTCCGCGTCATCGGCGCTGGACTTGATTGCGCTCGTGGCGCAGTGCTTCAGATGGTTGCGCATCAGCTCACGCCCCACGGCGCGTAGCGCCTCGTGCACTGACGAGATCTGTGTCAGGATGTCGGCGCAGTAGCGGTCTTCCTCGACCATCTTCTGCAGCCCACGCACCTGTCCCTCGATGCGGCGCAGCCGCTTGAGATTGCGGTCCTTGATATCGGGATCGACGCGAGCGGTCTTCGTTGCCATGTACCTTCTCCTGTATTCCTGAGCGCTGCTCAGGCGATGCGCGCGCCGCGGAGCCGCAGACTGTTGGCGACCACGCTTACCGAGCTGAATGCCATTGCCGCGCTGGCGAGGATTGGGCTCAGGAGCAGCCCGAATGCCGGATACAGCGCGCCCGCGGCCACCGGGATGCCAATGACGTTGTAGATGAATGCCCAGAACAGATTCTGCTTCATCGTTCGCATCGTGCGACGCGACAGCGCGATGGCGTGCGCCGCCGCACGCAGGTCGCCGCGCATGAGCACCACGTCACCTGCCTCGACCGCGATGTCGGTGCCGGTGCCGATCGCCATGCCGACGTCCGCCTTTGCGAGCGCTGGCGCGTCGTTGATGCCGTCACCAATCATCGCCACCACTTTGCCCTCCGACTGCAGCCGCTCGATCTCGGCGACCTTGCCCTCGGGGAGCACTTCGGCCACGACGCGGTCGATGCCCGCCTGACGAGCCACCGCCTCCGCGGTGCGCCGGTTGTCGCCGGTGAGCATCACGACCTCGAGGCCGAGAGCGTGGAAGCGACGGATCGCTTCGCGAGACGTATCCTTGATCGGATCGGCTACCGCCAGCACCGCGGCGAGTGCACCGTCGATCGCGACGTACATCGGCGTCTTCCCATTGGCCGCGAGGCGCTCGACCTCGGCGGCTAGTGGTGTCGTGCTGATCCCCGACTCGGCCATCAGCGCGGCGTTCCCGACGACGAGCGCGAAACCGTCAACAGTACCGGTTGCGCCGCGGCCGGTGACGGACTGGAAATCGTTAGGCGAACCGAGCGCCAGTCCCCGCTCGCGCGCATGGCGCACGATCGCATCGGCGAGTGGGTGCTCGCTCATCGTCTCCAGGGAGGCGACGAGGCGGAGAATGTCATCCGGCGCGCGAGACTGATCAGGCGCAACCACCATGTCCGTGACCGTCGGCCGGCCCTCGGTGACGGTACCGGTCTTGTCGAGCACGATCGTGCGGATGTCGCGGGCGCGCTGCAGAGCCTCGCCTCCCTTGATCAGGATGCCGAGCTCCGCGCCTTTACCAGTGGCAACCATGACGGCCGTCGGCACGGCGAGTCCCATCGCGCACGGGCAGGCGATGATCAGCACAGCGACCGCGGCAGCGAACGCGCGAACCAGCGGCGCTTGCTCGGCCGCGACGTACCACGTCACGAAGGTCGCGATCGCGATGGAGATCACGACCGGGACAAAGATCCCGCTGACGCGATCAGCAAGCTTCTGAATTGGCGCGCGGCTCCCCTGTGCGTCGCGCATCAGCTTCACGATGCGGGCGAGCACCGAGTCCGCACCGAGCGTCGTTGCGCGGTAGCGGAACGCCCCCGTGCGGTTGATGGTCCCACCGATGACGGCGTCGCCTGGCTTCTTGGCGACAGGGAACGATTCACCCGTGAGCATACTCTCATCGACGGCGCTCTCGCCCGACAGCAGGTCGCCATCGACAGGAATGCGCTCACCAGGGCGGACAATCACCGTGTCGCCCGTCGCGACGGCCTCGATTGGGGCGTCCAGCTCGATCTCGCCCTCGGCACTCGTCCGTATCAGCCGCGCGGTCTTCGGCTGCAGACGGACCAGCGCGCGCAGGGCGTTCGCCGTCCGCGTCTTTGCCCGCGCCTCGAAGGCATTGCCGGTGAGAATGAGCGCGATGATGATGATCACCGCCTCGTAATACACGTCCGGCGTCAGGCCACGACGGAAAAAGAGCGAGGGCGCCACAGTGGCGACAACAGAATAGAGGAACGCGGCCCCGGTTCCGACTGCGATTAGTGTATTCATATCTGCCGAGTGATGCCGGAAAGCAGCCCAGGCGCGGGAGTAGAAGTGGCGCCCGGCCCAGAGCATGACGCCAAGCGTCGCCACCATGAGCGCGCCCATGGTCGCCTGAATCGGCAGGCTGAGGAGCCAGGGAAAGACCTGGTGAAAGAATGGGTGCACTGCGCCCATGGCCCAGCGCATGAGAGGATCGCTGATGCCGATGTGGCTCATGAGCGGCATGGAGATGATCATCGCGATCACTCCCACGATTCCGCTGACGATCGCCTTCGTTTTGAAATCGCGAAACTCTTCGGCTGTCGCGCGGTCGCGGGCTTCCTGCTCCTCGAATGCGCTCTGGTCGGGAGAGGCGAGCTGGGCACCGTAGCCGGTCGCCCGAATCGTCTCGACCAACTGATGCGGAGTAACAGCGCTCGGGTCGAAGCTCACCGTCGCGGTGTTCATCATGAGATTCACATTCGCGCCGGCAACGCCGGGCTGCTTCTCGAGCGCGCGTTGAATGCGCGCCGAGCACGCGGCGCACGTCATTCCGCTGACCGGGATGCGGATCGACGCATTCATAGCGGTCGCCGATGGAGCAGCTGCGTCCGGGCGGGTGGTAGCGCTGTCTGTGCTGCTCATCGCTTCATTCTCAGTCCTCGGCGACGAGCGCGCCGTGGAGCATGCTCATTCCACAGGTGAAGTCGTATCGGCCCGCCTTTGGGGGCGTGAGCTCGACCACAGTCTTCCTGCCGGTTGGGAGGAACCGGCGGATACCGAAGTCGGGGAAGACGACCTCCTCCGAGCAGCTGCCTGTATCGCGGCGGTCGAAGACGAGGCGCACCGGCCGGCCGGCCTTCACGCGCACGACGGCGGGGCTGTAGCCGCCGTCCACCGTGATGGTCTGTTCCTGAACTTCTCCAGTCGGCGGCACGGTGCCGACGGCAGATGCCGGCGCGCGTCCGGCGACGAAGAAGTACCAGTTCACCCAGCCGATGGCGGCGAGTCCCGCCACGATCACCAGCCAGTCGGTCGCCTGCATCATCATCGAACTATCCCCTGAGTGGTCAACCTCGCAGGATACATACCCCCTGCGGGTATACTCAAGGTAATACCCCCACCCCCTATGTCAAGCGATCATCACTACGGCGCGCGACTGGGAGCTGCAAAGAAGCCGAAGCGCTGAGCATCGAGGCTGGATGCACCATCCGCGGGCACGAGCGGCCCCAGCCCCGAGCCTGACGAGCTGCTTTTCTCCTCGACCACCCAGAAGAACGGACTGCGTGACGCCAGCGCCCATTCGAGGTCGAAGCCGGCTGCCGCGGTGAGATCCGGGACGACGAGGTCGTAGCCGATGTCGCCGAGCCGCGCATAGGCGGCTGTCATCACCAGGGTGATCGACGAACCATCCTCGCGTCCATAGACCACGTTCGCCGAGCGATTGTATTCACCATATGATGGAAGCTGCGCGCGCAGCCGAGGATATGGTTGCGTCGTCACGCTGACCGGCGCATCGAACTGCAGTGGCGCGCCCAATGTGACGCGGCGATCGCGAATGTTCCGGAACCAGAGCGTCTCAGTACGGTTCCCCATCCCGTCACTGGTCGTGACGAACAGCTGGTGTAGATCGCCGGTCGCCAGCTGCGCGTCGGAGACCCCCTGGTATTGCCGTGTGGTCGTCGTCGAGAAGTCGCGTTGCCCGAGAGCTCCGACGGTGCCGTTCGCGGTGAGCAGCACATTCTGCGACGACGTTCCCGAGAGGTTGACATTCCCGAGGGTAAGGGTCGCGGCGGCCGGCACCAGCGCTTCCGCCGAGCTGAAGTCGAGGGGTGGCAGCGTATCGCCGTTGGCCAGGTTCAGCGTGCGACGGATGATGATACCCGTTGCGACGACCGCGTCCGCTATGGTCGACGAACGAACCGCGACGAGATCGCGTGGGCCATTCGAACGATCGACGACGAAGAAGTTGGGGCCGCCGACAGCGGAGGAGAGCTCGGCAGAACCTGAACCGAAGGAGATCACCGCCCCATCGTGCGTGGCTCCATTCAATCCGCTGACCGTGCCGAAGAGCGCGATCGTGCTTGGGATCGTGCAAGGGCTATGGTTAGGCGCCGCGGCGGCAAACTCGTCCGCGGTGGCGTACTGCACCGAGAGCGCTGTGGCGGTAGTGAGCGGGTCGCGCGACACCGTCGCGAGCCCGCCGCGCCCGGTGAAAAGCGGGAAGTGAATCGTGAAATCGCTTGCGGGTACGACGCGAGTCCACGTGCCCGCGCCGTCCTGATATGCGGCCCACGTCGGAACGGTGGCCGGACAGTAAGAAACGGTGACCTCTCTGGACGCGCCCGCACCGCGCGAGGCACTCGTCATCGCATCGGAGCACGCGCCAATTCCCATCAAGGACAGCAGCACTGGTACGACCGCCCACGTGCGCCATCTGTCGAACGACTTCACGAACCCTCACTTGTATCGTTCACCAAGACTACGAGGGTGCGGGCAGCCGGTCTTGATCAAAGCAGTCTCGCCTTCTTGTACGATTCTGCGGCCGATTCTCCATCGACAAATCGCTCGCTGCCACCGAATGCAAGGCGCCTCTCCTCGGCGTCGTATTCTCTCACGAACCTGAGCAAATTGCCGCGCATGTAGAGCACGAGCTCGTAGTATTCGAGCGTCGGGGGATCGCGCCGGCTGTTGAGCAGGAGACCGACGGTGTCTTCACTGATATCGAATTCCTCACCATCGTGCGTTCCGCCCTCGGCGCGGGCGGTGCGTTGTTGCGGAGTCGTCATCGCTCGGTCTCCTCTCGCGTAGGGTTTGCGACCAAGTGGGGTAAATTCGCAAGCGCGATCACTCGCGCAAGACGGCACCTGTCTCGAGAGGATGTTCCCCGACCCGATCTACGGAAATCGATAGGTCAATCCGAAGGCGAATCCGTGCGTATTGGTGTCGAAGAGGAAATCGCTGCGGTCGTAGTCGACGGCTAGGGCGCGATACGACGCGCCCAGCGTCAGGCTGGAGACGATGTCGTAGCCGAGCGTGCTGTAGAGTTGCCACGTTGCCTTTGAGCCGCCGGCGCCGGCATCGGCGTTGAACGACAACCGGACGCGATCGAGCGGTCTCCAGCGGGCGCGAACGCCAACGAGGCCATCGAGCCAGTCGCGCGCCGCGGAGTGCTCAGTCGAGGGGCGACGCGCCAGATCGACATCGAGTGCCGCATTGAGCTTCCAGTAGCGCGCGCCGGCGAGGAGATCGAAGTCCCAGCCATACGCGTTCCTGAAGCTGTAACCCGCCATCGGCTGGATGATCGTCTCACTCTGGGTGAGATCGAGGCGTCCGGTGTCGCCGCGGATGGCCAGCACACGATTCGCGCCGAGCGAGGCGTAGATGCCGTCCGCCGAGATCACGTAGGGACCGTATCGCGCTTCGGTGTACGCCATAGCGGCGAACTTGAGCGCTTTCAAAATATCGCTCGGCGACACGTACACGCTCGACGTCACCGGCCCGACGCCAACGCGACCGCTAAGCTCCGTGAGCCAGCCGTAGGGTGTGATGGTGAAGCGCCAGTCACGCGCTGTCTTTTCCTGCGCGCTGGCGGACGAGCTCCCCAATACGAGCGCCGCCGCCGCTGTGATTCCGAGCGCTATCGCGGCGCTCTTCGACATATGCATGCTCATCATTGTCCCTCGAGTTGCGGCATCGGAAGCCGCCATGCTGGTTTTAACGAATCCCAGCTGAATCGAGCATCGGACTTTGGGGCAATGCGTGTCCGGAGAGGTGCCCAGGCGGCCCCTTAATCGTTAGGCACGCAGCCAGGCGGAGCAGGGCTACGGCTTGGGTGCAGCGCTGTCCGCGTGGGGTAGAAGCAGAATAAAAGTGGAGCCGACTCCGGGTTCACTCACCGCGAGAAGGTCACCACCCATGCCGCGGGCGTACTCGCGGCTGATGGTGAGACCCAGACCAGTGCCCTCGGCGCTGGACGTCGGTCCGTGTCCAGCCTGGATGAATGGCTGAAAGATGCGCTCGATCTGGTCGGCAGAGATGCCGGGGCCAGTGTCCCGGATCTCGATCCGAACCTGCCGTCCTTCGAGAGCGCAGCGGGTCGTGATCGTGCCGCCGTCCGGTGTGAACTTGATGGCGTTCGATACGAGGTTGAGCAAAATCTGACGAAGCCTGGCCGGATCGGCATGCACCACGAGGCCGCTCGGTTTCTGATATTCGCTCGTGAGGTGCTTCGCCGCGCACTGCGGGCGCGTCACATCCTCGACGAATCGGAGCATGCCGTCGAGTGGAACGTCCTCGAGCGCGTATTCGACGTGACCCGCCTCGGCCCGCAACAGCGACAGAACCTCTCCCACGAGGTTGAGCACGTGCTGAAGCGCGTGCTGCATATGGGCAAGGGTCCGCCGTTGCTCCGCCGTGAGCGGACCGTCGACCTCGAGCTCGAGGAGATCGGTGTAGCTGCTGATGCCCTGCAGCGGCGAGCGCAGCTCGTGACTGAGCGTGGCTATGAACTTTGTTACCTGCTGGCTCGCCTTCACTGCTGCGGCGCGCGCTGCGCGCTCGGACTCGAGCAGCCGAGCGCGCTCGAGCGCGAGGGCGCATTGCCGGCCCATTGTTTCGGCCAGCGCGCGGTCATCGTCGTCGAAGCGACGAGGATGCGTGAATGCTATACCAATGGCGCCGACCGACCTCCGCTCTACCAGGAGAGGCACGACTGCATTAGCGGTGTGGCCGACGTCGGTCGCCAGCTTTGCCAACTCGGGGAAATGTTGCTCCCAGTCCTCGGCGGACTCGAGGAAGAGTGGCTGCCCCGTCCGGGTAACGTACGCGAGCGGGACAGGCGCGCTGGTCGGAAAGCGGCGCCATTCCGCCGCCACGTCCGGTGGCATCCCTTCGGCGTCGAGAATCTCGACGTAGGCCTGATCCGCGGTGCAGCGCGCGACCACGGTCCCCGCCGCGGCGAAAGCGGCCGTCGCATGCCTAACGGCTGCACGAACGACTTCCGCCGGCGTGGTCGCCTCGACGAGCGCGGCGGTGAGCCCATGAAGCCCTTCGCGATGCGGGACACGCCGCGCCTCGCGTTCGAGCGCGTCGGTGCGGCTGGTGATCTCGCGCAACACGACGCCAACGATCGCTCTGCGCGCGAGATCGCGCGTCGATTGATCGGCGGCAATCGGGAAGATCGCCGACAGCCATTGCCGCGTGGACGACGAATCCCCGGGCAGCGTTGCCGAGAACGAGAAATCACGGACGGATTCGCCAGTGCTCAAGACGCGTCGCACCTCCGGCGCGAGCTCCGCCGCAACTTCTGGCATTAGCGATTCGAGCGGCATTCCCGTCCACTCCGACTGGCCGGACCCGATCATCTCGGCGAGGGCGTCGTTCGCGCGCCGCACGCGCAGCTGTTCGTCGAGTATGAGCATGCCCAGAGGCACGTTCGCGAAGAACGCCTCCACTGGAGCCGATGAGGTGTCGGCTGTCTGTGAGTCGAGTGTCAAATCGAAGTCCGCCATCGCGCACACATCGGAGGCCGGTGACCGCCACGAACGTCCAAGGTGCGCGAGGAGGCTCTACGGCGGCAAGGTGGAGCGGTAAGGCTGAGGCCGATGGGCGCGGCTGCGGACTCATTTCGTGGTAGCACCATGGAGCAATGCCAAACACGCAACGGTCGGCGACATCGTGAGCTTCCGATAACTGATCACGATTCGCGGGGAACTACTCATGATGCCATCAGCCTTTGGTCCCCTCCGGCGCCGGACGGTGGGTATCTGCCTGTCGCTGACTACCGGATGCTGCTGCCCTGCCACGTTCCAGAGCTCGACTGCTCGCGTCACGACTGGTTCGCCGGTCTCGATCGTATCGACGCCACTTCCGCCGCAGCTCATGGATGCGTCCGACTCGATCACCCAGACGGAGTTTCACAGCGTGGACTTCGAGGTCGCACCTGGAATCGTGCTCGGTATTCAGTACCTGCGCGGGGTGATGACGAGCACCAGGCAGGGCGCGCCGATCGTGTTCGATGACAAGACTTCCTTCAGCATCGGCATCGATACCGCCGAGGTTGGGCTGAGTACGGACGTGCTCAACCATCTGATGAATGAGTACGTCTTTGCTTATCAGGGCGCGCCGCTGCGGGATCTGACGTTCAGCATCGTGGGCACTCAGCTGCGGCAGAGCGGCATCCTGCACAAAGGAGTGGACATCCCTTTCGAGCTCACCGCGACGCTGAGCGCGACATCGGACGGGCTCATTCGCGTTCACCCGACGGCGCTCAAAATCTGCTCGTTGAACGGCGCGGGTCTGATGCGCGCGCTCGGGCTCCAGCTCGCGAACTTCCTCGATCTCAGCAAGGCAAAGGGCGCTTCCGTCCAAGGGAACGATCTTTTGCTCGACCCGAACCATCTGCTGCCGCCGCCAACGATCCACGGGCGGCTGGTGGCGGTGCGTGTCAGCAATGGCCAGCTCGTTCAGAGCTTCGGCCATGACAGGAGTGCGTCGTTTGGCAAAGCACTCGGCGCCCTCACACCGCCCGACGCGGAAGCCGCAAACTACATGTACTTTCGCGGTGGGACGCTCCGCTTCGGCAAACTGGCGATGGTGCGTGCGGACCTGCAGCTCGTCGATCTGAATCCGTCGACACCGTTCGCCTTCAATCTCGATCACTACCAGGGGCAGCTCGCCGCCGGGTACTCGAAGACTGGTCTCGATCTGAGCCTGCAGGTCTTCATCCCCGACTACGCCGGACCGTCCGCGAGCAATAGATGAGCACTGCTGCGTTGCGCGGGAAACCCATTCCGCGTCGGCTACTCCGTGGATAGCATCCACGGGCATGGCCAAAACACCCCCCGAAGGGCACGCCGAGGAGCGACAGGCCAGAGCCTGCGCCAGGAAAGTCCAGGGTTTTCAGGACGCGAATGCCGCGAATTTTAAGCGAATCCAAACTTCGGCATCCGGCCATCCAGCGACTCCGCAAGGAAACCAAACAAGAGAGAGGACCCGCTCGACAGAGTCGTTACGCCAATCGGTTGGATTCGCTTAAAATTCGCGGCATTCGCGTCCTAACAACCCTCCAAGCCTGTGCCGCCAGTAAGGGGGCGCGCCTAACGAGATCTCAGGGCGGGTAGCTGCTGATCTCCAACAGGTTGCCATCGGGGTCGCGGAAGTAGACCGACACGATCGGCCCGCGCGCACCGGTACGCATCACCGGTCCCTCGAGCACAGTGACGCCGCAGTTGGCCAGATGGGAGAGCACTGCGTCAGGCGTCGCGCGCGTGATGAAACAGAGATCGGCGGATCCGGGAGTTGCCTGCGCAGCCTTGGGCTCATACTCCCGACCCGCCTGGTGGAGATTGAGCTTCTGCGGGCCGAACGCGAGCGCACGTCGGCCGGCACCAAACGTGACTGCCTCCATGCCCAGGACCCGGTTGTAGAACGCCGTTGTCAGCTCGAGATCTCGAACCGTGAGGACGAGGTGGTCCAGCGTGTCGATGTGCATGTGCGAAACTCTCGTGTGAAGGCTGACGAGTGCGTCTCTTCCAATTCTCGTGTGACGTACGTCACGCGTCCGAAGACAAATCAACGAACCACAGCGAACTGCAGCCCATGATGAGCGCGTGTGCACAGCGATTGCAGTCTCGGTCGCGAAGCATTGTTGGATTGCGAGCAACATCAAATTCGGAGACTTGCCTATGCGCACTCAATTCATGTTTGCCGCCGCCGCCACCCTGTTTTCCGTTGCAACACTCAACGCACAGGAGCCGGAGGAATGGTACCTGGCGACGGGAACAACCTGCAGCAGTGTCGATGTCAGCGCCGCGAAGAGTGTCGAGATCAAAACCGACAAGTACGACGCGGCGACGATGATCTCTCCCGACTCCGCGAAGACGATCGCGCTCTGCGCGGTGCCTGGTCAGATCGGCTCCGGTGAGATGAACGTCAAGAACGGGCGGGCGGAATACGCGATCGACATCATTCCCAACAAGAAGAAGACGCACACGAAGGTGGTCGTCGACGCGGAGACGGGTGCTGTCCTCTCGTCCAAACAGTTCGGCGGGCTGCGCGGGATCACTGGTTGGGTTCGCGAGAGCGCGGAGCACAAGAAGAACGCGAAGCAGTGATCTCGGGTTGCGGGTTGCGGGCAGAGAGTGGAGAGTAGAGAGTAGAGAGTAGAGAGTGTGCAGTTCACCCTCTACTCTCTGCTCTCTACTCTCAACCCACCGCATGCACCTTCGTTCGCTCACCATCGCGATCGCGGCAACACTTCTCCACCAGGCTTCGCCGCGCGCTGCGCAGAAGGAGAAGTTGTCGTGGGTACCCAACCCGCGTGAGACGAACAGCTGGGTCGCGGACCCCGCACATCATCTCGGCAAGTTCACCGTTCAGTCGATCGACAGCATCATCGACGCGCTCAACCGCGACAAATCGATTGAGATGGCGGTCGTCGTCATCGACTCGCTGGATGGACTCGAGCCCGCGGACGCGGCGCTGCTCCTCCATCGCCGCTGGGGAGTCGGCAAGCGTCAACGCGACAACGGCATCGTGTTTCTCTGGTCACCGGCGCTCCGGAAGACCTACGTCAGCGTTGGCTATGGACTCGAAGGCGTGCTCCCCGACGCACGCGCTGGACGCATCCTCGACCAGTGGGTGCTCCCATCCTTCCGCGCCAACAACTTCGACGGCGGCATGCTGCAGGGAGTGCAGAAGCTGGCCGACGCGGCCCGCGAGGAGACCGCGTGGCGTCCCGAAGGGATCAACCCGGGGCGGGCAACGAGTGCCGTCAGGTCGTCCCGCGGCAACAGCGCGTGGTTCTTCGTGCCGCTCGGCGTGGTGCTGCTCGTGGGCGGCACCATGGGCGTCGGCCGATTCCGGCGTCGCCGCCCGCGTCGTTGCCCGGCCGGCCATGGATGGATGCGTCTCCTGAGCGAAGCCGAAGATGACGCGATGCTCACGCGCGAAGAAGGCCTCGAGGAACGCCTCGGCAGCGTCGACTACGACGTCTGGGTCTGCGGAGAGTGTGATCAGCGGTTCGTGATCCCATATCGCAAGTGGTTCAGCAAGTACACCGAGTGCCCGAAGTGCAAGCGCCGGACTTGCGAGTCCGCCACGGTCACCACGCGCGTCGCTACAACCGTCTCCGCGGGGGAGCGCGTCATCTACCGCGAATGTCAGAGCTGTGGCTTCAAGGATTCGCGGCGCGAGATCATCCCGATGGTCGTGGTCACGACGTCGTCAGGTTCCGGTGGCGGATCGAGCTTCGGAGGCGGTGGCGGTGGCGGCGGTGGATCGAGCTTTGGCGGCGGTTCGGGTGGCGGTGGCGGAGCAGGGCGGAGCTACTAGCGCCGAGAGTATGGCGGCTGCTCCCCGTGTGGCTGCGATTCGTCCCAAAAGAGTAGTATGGTCTCCCAGACTGGACCCTGAGTTACTCGCGCCGTATTCCCTCAACTCCGGCCGACCATGCGCGTCCTCCTCGCTGCCGTCGCAATGCTTCTCGCCGCGGCGACCCTCGCCGCTCAAGCACCACGGAAGTTTCCGCCGGACTCGCTCGTCAACACGAAAGTCATCCCGCACCGGACGCCACCCATCCAGGTGATCGGGATCATGCGCAACTTTGCGACTGGCCTTGGCGTGCGCTGTCAGTACTGCCACGTCGGCGAGGAAGGCAAGCCGCTCGAGACGTTCGATTTCGTGACCGACGAGAAGCGCAACAAGCTCGTCGCGCGGCAGATGATGCTCATGGTGCAGGAAATCAACAAGCGGCTCGACACGATTCCACAACGTCCGGCCGCTCAGGTGCAGGTGACATGCGTGACGTGTCACCGCGGCGTGAGCCGCCCCGTCCCTCTCTTCGACGTCGTTCATGACGCCACCGTTGCCGCCGGCGCGGACTCGGCGATCCGCCTCTATCGATCTCTGCGCGACCGGTATTACGGCCGCGATGCATACGACTTCAGCGAATCGGCGCTCAACATTGCCGCCTTTCGGGTGGGCCGCGACAAGAAGTTCGACGACGCCCTGGCGCTGTTGCGGCTCAATGAGGAGTTGTACCCCAACTCGTCAGGCATGTACGTCTTTCGGGGCAACATCCTCCTCATGAAAGGCGACACCATGGCCGCGGCGAGCGCCTTCCGTGAAGCCGTACGGCGGGACACAACTAATGCAGAGGCGCGCGGGCGGCTGCGGGCGATTGGCCGAGCTCCCTGACCCAGCGCACGCGCTCTTGACACCTTCGGGCGTTGTGCTAGTGTACTAGCACGTGCTAAGCTGCTAGCACCTGGCCCGAAAGTGAGGAGTCGCTGATGTCCCCGTCACCGAACGCCGATCTTGGTCGCCGCGAGCGACAGATCATGGACGTCGTCTACCGGCTCGGCCGCGCCTCGGTCGGCGACGTCCGCGAGCACCTCCCGGACCCGCCGAGCTACTCGGCCGTGCGGGCGATGCTCAACCTCCTCGAGGACAAGGGCCACCTCACGCACGAGCAGGATGGCCTCCGCTACATGTACAAGCCGACCGCCGCCCGCGCCCAGGTGCGGCGCTCGGCGCTGCGCCACGTCGTGCAGACGTTCTTCGATGGCTCGCCAACGAATGCCGTTGCCGCTTTGCTCGAGATGACGGACGGGAAGCTCTCGGCGTCGGATCGGGAGCGGCTCGCGAAGATGATCGCTCAGGCGAAAGAGGAGGGAAGGTAGCCATGTCATTCCCGGAGTTTTTCCTCGTGATCGGCGCCAAGTCGTCGCTCTTCTTCCTGGTCGCCATGCTCGTGACGTTAGGCATGCGACGGCGCGCTGCGGCGGCGCGCCATCTGGTCTGGGCAGGAGCCCTCGTTGGCGCGGCACTCCTGCCGGTGATTGGCAGCGTGGTGCCCACGTGGGACGTGCCGGTCTTGTCGAGCGGACGCCAGGCGGAGCGTTCATCCTCGCCCGCGTCGGACGTTGTGCTTCGGCCGACACCGAACGTCGCGACGACCTCTGAGCACGGGCTGGATGAGAGCACCGCGGAGTCGATCTCATCGTTAGGCAACGCCGGGCGGTCAATGTCGGCTCTGGCATCGCCAATCACTCGCGCAGCCGCGCTCGACGGTGCAGGGCGCCGCATCGATGGCGCACTCCTGTTGCTGGGGGTGTGGGCGGTCGGCGTGCTGCTGCTCCTGTCGCGCATGGCCTTTAGCGTTCTTTCATTGAGGCGAATTGAGCGTCGCGCCACGCCGGTGTCCGGCGCCGGGTGGCATCAGGCGCTTGTTGCGATTGGCCATCGAGACGACGACATCGCGCTGCTCGTCAGTGACGATATCGATGTGCCGGTGACATGGGGAATGTTCCGCCATGTGATCCTGCTGCCACGCGAGGCTGATGAATGGTCGGCAGCCCGGCGTGAGCTGGTCCTTCGGCACGAGCTGGCGCACGTCGCACGCCTGGACGTGCTGACGCAGCTGCTCGCGCGCGTGGTGAGCGCCCTACATTGGCCAAATCCGCTCGCCTGGCTCGCCGAGCGCAATCTCCGACGTGAGTGCGAGCAGGCGTGCGACGACGCCGTGCTCGCGGCAGGCGTACGCCCCACGCGCTACGCCGAGGAGTTGTTGGCGATCCTGTCCGAGCTCGCGCCTCGCGGGGTTGTTTCGCTGGCTCCAGGCCTGGCGAGCGGCCCTTCGATCGAACAGCGACTGCACGCGCTCCTCGACGCGCGACTGGCGCGGCGTCGAGCGACGCGCCTCGACGCGGCGGTCACTGGAGTCGGCGTTCTCGCGTTCGCACTGCCGCTGGCGGCCATGACGCCCGCCGAGCGAGGGGCCACGCTGCAGCACGGTCACGACGTGGCGATTGAGACCGCGGCGTTGCCACTCACGCCGAAGCTCGTGTCGCGTGCTGCGTCGCTCACTGAAGTGCCGCCTGCCACATCGTTAGGCGAGAGTGCCGCCGAGCAGCTGTGTGCCGCCGACGGTCGGTCGTCGCACTCGAACCTGACGCAAGAGCGGGAAGGGATGAAGACGTGGGAGGTCCACTGGTCAGGTCGAGACTGTGCCGTGGATCTGCGGGCCGAAGGGGACATCAAGTACGACGATGACCTCAGCGACATCACGTCGATATCGCGCAACGGCTTCTTTGATGTGTCATTGCGGGACGGCGACGTGCTCACACGTCTCGTGATCAGGTCGTCGGCGCGAGGCGAGCTCGATCGGCACTACACCGTGAATGGCGCCGAGCAGGCCTGGAACGATCGGGCGCAGGCGTGGTTCGCTGATTTCCTCCTCCAGCTCGACCGGCAGACGGGTTTCGCTATCGATCAGCGCTTCCCGAAGCTGCTCGCTCGCGGAGTGCCCGCGGTATTCGACGAGATCGAAAAGCTCGGCAGCGATTATGTGCGCGGACGCTACCTGGAACGTCTGATCGAGCGCGCCAAGCTCTCGCCGGCGCAGGTGCGGCAGACTCTGGAGGTCGCCGGGCGCGATGTGCGGAGCGACTACGAGCTGACGCGCGTTCTCCTCGCCGTCGCCGAGCGCTATGGCCTGCCTGACGAGGACACGCGCGCGACGTTCCTCACCGCCACCAACGGACTCTCGTCGGACTACGAGCGGAATCGAGCGCTGCACGCGCTGTTGTCGCGCTCCGACCTCTCGCCGCGCGAGGCGGCGGCGACGCTGCAGTCGGCCAGCGCGCTGACGAACGATTACGAGCTCGCACGGACGCTCGTGCTCATGACGGACAAGAAGCTCGTGGCGCCATCGCTGCGTCCGCTCTACTTGCGGGACGCGGCCAAGATCTCGTCAGACTACGAGAGAGCGCGGGTGCTCCTGGGCTTGTTAGGCAGTGGAACGCTGACGACGAGAGAAGTCGCAGAGGTGATAAGGCTCACGAGTGAGATCAAGAACGACTACGAGCGGGCGCGCGTGCTGGTCACCGTGGCGAGCGGCTATGAGCTCGGCGACGATATGCGTGACGCGTACCTCGCGGCCGCACGCTCCATCTCGAACGAGTATGAGCGTGGGAGAGCACTCTCGGCGTTGAGGAAGAGTTAGGGGCGCGGACTGTCGAATGGGGCAAGTGCCAAACTGCGCAAGTGCCAAACTGCGCGAAGTGCCAAAGGGCGCGAAGTGCCAAAGGGCGCGAAGTGCCGAAGGGCGCGAGGTGCCGAAGGGCGCGAGGTGCCAGAGTGCGCGGGGTGCGGTGAGGTGAAACGCGACCACGTGCGTTGGATTCATGATGGCCGGAGCGCGGCGTGTGACAACTTGGGGGCATGTCACCACATCGCGATCTCGCGCTGGCGGACGCCGCCGAGAAGTTCGCCGCGGCTGTTGTGGGGCTGTCTGATCGCACGCGGCGACTACTTCATCGAGCGCAGCTGCTCGAGTCGTCGCAGGCGGTAAGCGCGAACGTTGCTGAGGGCTTCGGCCGCGCGACGATTCCCGACCGGAATTACCGATTGGTGGTCGCTCGCGGTGAAGCAGAAGAATCGATTCGCCATCTCCGCGCCAACCTGGCCGGCAGACGTATCGAGCCAGCCGAATATTGGGCTCTGCACAATCTGGCCGTCACGATCGTCAAGATGGTGAACAGCCTGATTACCTAACGAGCCGCGTTGCTCTCCGGAGAAGCGCTCGCTTTTCGGAAGTTTGCGCTGTCACGAAGCTTGCGCCCTCTGGAACTTCGCGCAGTTTGGCAGTTCGCGCCGTTTGGCACCTCGCGCAGTTTGGCACCTCGCGCCGTTTGGCATTTCGCGCACTTTGGCAGTTCGCTGTGCGGCGTGGTCGCACGGGAAAGACCCAGCGCGCTCTGATCGATTGACGTCCGCCGTTGGGCGGGTTCGCCGTCGGGATCGCGCCCGAGGTCGAGAGTCGCGTCCATGCGACGTAGGTATGAGCGCACAGACAGGCGACTGCGGCAATCGGCGGCCGGTGAAGGACGAACAGCTCCACGAGCGTCGCGACGATCATGACGCCGCCGAGGATGAGTGCCGACGCGCCGGCGAGGAGCGGCATGGCGAGTAGCGCGCCCCCGGCCAGCTCGATGACTCCGGTGACGTACCGGAACCACTGGCCGACACCGATATCGCGAAAGAGCTGGACCATGTCGGAGCGGCCGGTGAGCTTCGCTCGGCCGACGATGAGGAAGACCGCCGCGAGAAGCAGCTCCACGAATTCGAGCAGGAGTACGCCGCGCCGCGTACGGGCGCGAGACGCCGCCTTCGCTATCACAGGGCCGGAGCCGATCCCCAGGCGCCGCAGTGCGTCGCGCAGGAGATAGAGCGCGATCACCACCGCGCCGAGCGCGAGTATGTCGCCAGTACCAATGTCCCTCAACATCGTCGGAGTCTCCGTTGGATTCTTGATGAAAAGAGACTCATCAAACGGGGTAACTATTCCGCGAATCGCGTGAAGAGGACCGGAATAAAGGCGATGTCATCGAGGTCTCATCTCGCGGCGTGCGCCACATTCAGCGCACGCATCTCACACCCGAGGAGCTTGCAATGTTTGGCGAGATCGGATTCGACAAGCTGTTGATGCTGCTGGTGATGTTTCTCCTCCTCTTCGGCGCGAGGCGGATCCCGGAGATCGGGCGCTCGCTCGGCAAGGGAATTCGCGAGTTCAAGGGGAGTCTTGCCGGACTGGAAGATGCCATCGACGCGCCGCGTCTCCGCGAGACGAACGTGACGGAGCTCGAGCCGGTGATCGAACTACCGACTCGTCAGGCGGAGCCGGTGCGGCGGCTAACCAGCTGATGGGTGCCGCGCAGCCAGTCATGCCGATGGTCGACCATCTCGAGGAGCTGCGACGCCGAATCTTCTGGTCGTTAGGCGCTGTGGCTGTCACCACGGCGATCGCGCTCGCCGTGGTCTTCACCATTCCGGTGATCCGATGGCTCGAGCTTCCGATCCGGTCGTATCTGCCCGGACACAAGCTCGCGTACACCCATCCAACGGACCCGTTCGACATCGCGATGCACACGTCGCTCGCCTTCGGGATCGTGACGTCTCTACCCGTGATCATCCATCAGGCGTGGGGATTTGTCCGCCCCGCGATGACCGTTCGGGAGGAGCGTGTGGTGAAGTGGCTGGCCGGAGGCTCGGTGACGCTCTTCGCGGCTGGCGTTGCGCTCGCGTGGGGCCTCGTACTGCCGCTGGCAGTGCGATGGCTTCTTGGACTGCAGTCCGAGGCGCTGACGCCGATCATCACCGCCCGTGAATACTTTGCGTTCGCCGTGGACATGGCGCTTGCCTTCGGCCTGAGCTTTCAACTCCCGATCGTCATCGTCGGTCTGGTCTGGCTCGGCGTGGTGAGTGTGGAGCGGCTGGTGCAGCTGCGACGCGTCGCGCTCTTCGGCAGCGTCGCAATCGGCGCGCTCCTCACGCCAGGCGATCTGATATGGACGACGCTCGCGATGGCTGCGCCGCTGTACGCGCTGTACGAGCTCGGCATCATCGCTGGCCGGCGCATCGAGCGACACCGCCGGTTCGGATTCCGAGCTGACTCCTGAGCAGGAACTACAGAGCGCCGCTTTGTCTTCATAGTGGCGCGCGCCGTGCCCGAGCCCGGAGCGCACACCCATACCGCCGAGGAATGGACTATGAGGACGAGCCACGCGAGCTGGACGGTGCTGCTGCTGGTGGGAGTCGCCGCTGCCTGCGCAAAGGATTCGGCGCAACAGCAGATCGTCGCACCGGGAAGTCGATCGGGAGGCGCCCCGATTGCCGCGAGCCGTTCCGCGAATGGTGACGACGATGATTCGGGAGAGAACGCAGTCGTCGCGATTCGCGACGACTGCGATCCGAGCGATCCCGGTTGGGCACCGAGCGGCGGCTGTCTCCTGCGTCACGGTGACGTTTCATTCGCGGAGTTCGGCGCGCTCCTGAGTTCACCGCTGTCGCTTTCGGTGGTCGGTCATCCGGCGTGGCGGAACGACCCGTCGTACGTGGAGACGTTCCCTGGTCGGACAGTTCGTGTTCGCAATGAAGGCGGACGAACGCACACCTTCACCGAGGTCGCCCAATTCGGCGGTGGCAAGATCCCGAATCCGGCGCTCAACAAGGGCCTTGTGACGGCACCGGAATGCCCGTCTTCCGTGGACATCCCGCCCGGTGGCAGCATGAGCCTGACGCTCGCGGCGGGGAACCACCGCTTCCAGTGCTGCATCCATCCGTGGATGCGAGCGTTCATCAAGGTCGGGTCGCACGGCGAGCACGAGGACGGTTAGGCGACGTCCGCGTTAGGCAGCCGGGTGGCTCCACGCCAGTTCGTCGCCGGGATCGGCCTCGCGCTGATTGGTAGCGCCGCGGCGCTCCAGACTGGACCCGCAGACGTCACGAGTCGTGGGCGGCAAGACGCTGCCACGACTCGTGCCGCGAAGGACTCCGTGCTCTGGATCGAGATGCGGAACGTCGACATGCACGTCGACGAAGTCCACGTGATGCACATGCGCAGTCTCCGTGGACAGGTGATCGCGAAGGCACCCGGCAACATCGCCTGGCTCGACGACCCGAAGTCCTTTCACATTCGGGTCACCAGCGGCGTCGTCGCCCTGAACGGAGACGCGATCGCCGCGCTCCTCAACGCAACGACCTTCAACTATCCCGGTGCGCCGGTCAAGCATCTGCGCATCAGAATCGAGAAGGGGCAGCTGGTGCAGCGGGGCACTCTGCACAAAGGCGTCGACATTCCTTTCGAGATGTGGTCGACGCCCATGCTCGAGCGGGATGGCCGGCTCCGGCTTCATCCCGACAAGCTGCGCATCTTTTCCGTCAACGGCGTGACTCTCATGCGGGCGCTCGGCCTCCATCTCGACAAGCTGATGGATCTGACGGGAGCCAAGGGCGCTTCCGTGAAGGGAGACGATCTCTACATCGAGCCACTCCAGCTCATTCCGCCTCCGACCGTGGACGGTCGACTATCTGCGGTGCGGATCGAGGACACGTTGCTCGTTCAGGAGTTCGCGCGCACGGCCGGCGATTCTGTCTTCGGAAGCTATGTGCGTCCGGATAGCGGGTCACACAATTTCGTCTACTTCCGGGGCGGCCTGTTGCGATTCGGTAAGCTCACAATGACCGATACGGATCTGCTCATCGGCGATGACGACGAGAGTGACCCGCTCGATTTGTACATGACGCAGTACAATCGTCAACTTGTTGCTGGCCGCACGAAGAATCTGCCGAATCTCGGGCTTCGCACCTGGCTAGTCGACTATCACCGACTGGGGGCGGCGGTCACGGCAACTCGCCATTGAGCGAGATGGCTCAAATCCTACACGGCGCTCCGAGAGCGAGGCTCCAGTTGCGCGGTGTCGGTCGCGCACGGAGTCGCTCCACGAGGTCACGCGTCTCGTCCAGCGGTTGCAGGCCGTCGGGCGCGAGCAGGCGCGCATATGTGTCGTACTGGCGAATGGCTTCGGTTCGCTCGCCGGCGGCCGCGAGTGCCGCGATGAGCCGGTGCTGCGCTTCGTCGTCCGTGGGGTCTGGCAACGTCCACCGCTCGGCGACGCCGACGGCGCCCATGTAGTCGCCGGCGGCGAGCCGCGCGTCGAGCGCTGCGCGGCAGGCCCGACGGAACAGCCGCGCGTAGCGGGTTCGAAGCACGTCGACCCAGCTCTCCCAGGACTGCAGGGCCAACAGGTGTACGCCATCGAGAAACGGCCCATGGTAGAGTTGCATCGCGCGCTCGCTGTCGCCGCGCACCACCGCTTCGCTGAAGGCCGTTGCGTCAGCCACGACGCCAGGCTGGAGGACAAGCTCGTGGCCGCGCACCGCGATCCAGCCGGTGTCGCCCAACGCATTGCGAAGATGATAAAGACTTTGCCGGAGCGCGTGTCGTGCCGCGCATGCGTCGCTCTCGGGCCAGAACATGGCGGTCAGCGCGTCACGCGAGACGCGTCGCTCAATCGTTAGGTACGCCAGCAGCGCGGCGCGCGACCGCTGCGCGAGCGCCCGCTCGAGCTCCCGCTCGCCAGCGAAGACGTGCAGACCACCGAACGTGACAAGCCTGATGCTCATTCTGGTTCTCTCGGGCAGCGCATCGTCCATCGACATTGCCACGATGTTCGATCTGGCCTATCTTCGCATCGGATGATCCGTCCCATACGCTGGGGTCGCACGACATGGGTCTCGCGCTGCGGCAGGTGGATCTCGATCGCTTCGACCGGGCGCTGACGACCGTTCTGTCGCCGCTCGCATACGCCCGGTGCGACGACTGGCGTCTGGCGGTCGAGACGTCGGTCGCGGAACTGCTCGACGGGGATCACGTCGTGTTCGGGATTCCCCACGCCGGCGAGCGCATGCACATCCACGCGATCAACATCGACGCGCAGCCGCAGCGCGCGATCCAGAGCATCTTCGGGCGACTTCCCGAGCTGCCAACCGATCCCTGGCTGCTTGCCGCCGAGCGCGAACGCGAACGCGATGGTCTCGAGGTATGGAGTCGTCTGCGTGCTTTCTGGCGAGCGTTGGCCGGAGAGTCGTCCGCGCGGCGCCGCTCGACCTTTCTCGGCGAGGTCCTGCTCCCGGGTGGCATGCACGACAGTGAGAACATCGATTGGGACGTAGGCGGCGGTCACGTTTCGCTCTGCGTCTCATACAGCGACGTACTGTCCTCGGCGCGATGCCGGCGCACGGCCCCGAGGGATGCAGCGGACAAGCTGCTTCGGCTCCTGCTGCCTGCGCTCAAAGTGGCCGTGAGCATGCGGCTCACTCGCGATCAGGAAATCGCGGCGCCACTCACGCTTGGCGAGTTCGGGCTCACCGCGCGCGAGGCGCAGGTGGCGCGCCTGCTCGCCCGACGTGCCACGAACAGGGAAATCGCCGAGCGACTCGACATCAGCCCGCACACGGTGCGGCATCACGTCGAGAACATCTTCGCCAAGCTCGGCGTCAATTCGCGGCGTTTCGTAGCGGCGCAGCTCGAGCGGGTCGATTCGAACTTCTGAGTGAGTCTCTGGTGACGCACGCGTAGCAGCTGGTGACGCGGCGGTGACATGTCTGGTGACGCTCAGCGCCCAGCTTCTCCCCGCTCACCGCGCCGACATGCAAGGCGCAACGACAGCACACGCCAGAAGGAGATGCCATGCTCCGCCGCCACGCTCTTGCCGCCCTCACCCTGGGCGGCATTGCCGGAGTCGCCGCCTGCCAGGACTCGTTCGCTCTCGCTCCCACCGACCTTCCAGACCTGAACCTGGAGAAGCTGCCCGGCGGTGACGCCGCGAAAGACGATGTGCAGCACCGCATGATCACAGGCGGCGGAGGGTGTCGGCTTCACGTCGTCGAGACCGGGAATCGCCGTGGCCAGTCCATCCTGTTTCTTCACGGCTTCTCCCAGAGCGTGCTCTCCTGGAGCGCGCAACTCAACTCAGAGCTGCGGCGTCGCTATCGTCTCGTCGCCGTGGACCTCCGCGGACACGGCTTGTCCGATCGGCCAACGGTGGGCTACGACGATTCGAAGCTCTGGGCAGACGACATCGATGCCGTCGTCCGCGAGCTCGCGCTCGATCAGCCGATCCTGAGCGGCTGGTCATACGGTCCGCTCGTCTTTCTCGACTATGTGCGACACTACGGCGACTCGCAGATTGGCGGGCTTCACTTCGTCGATGGCATATCGAAGCTTGGAAGCGCGGCAGCGTTGTCGGTGCTCACTCCAGCGATGCTCGCCCTCGTGCCGGGCTTCTTCTCAACCGACACGGAAACGAGCGTGAGCGCACTCGACGCCCTGTTACGGCTCTGCTTCGTCCGCCTGCCGTCGCAACGAGAGCTCTACACGATGCTCGGCTACAACCTGTCCGTACCGCCCTCTGTGCGTCAGGCGCTGTTCGCACGCACGGTGGACAACGACGACCTCCTCCCGACCATTCGCAAGCCGGTGCTGATCACCCACGGCGGGGCCGACGCGGTCGTCAAGCGCGACGTCGTCGAGCAGCACCAGCGACTGCTCCCGAACGCGGAGGTCCAGATCGTGGCCGACGCGGGGCACGCGCCTTTCCGGGACGACGTCTCGGCATTCAATCGCCGCCTCGGTGCATTTGCCGAGCAGATCGAGCACTCGCGGAGCAAATAGCACACGGCGCCGGCTCGCGATCGCGAGCCGGCGCCGTGCACTTCTTTGTCGACTCTACTCGACTAGAACTGAAAACCCATGATCACCGGCAAGTAGTTCGTCTTCTTGTACGCGAAGCCGACCGGCGGCTGCTTCGTATCGATGTTGATGTAGCGCGACTCGAGGAAGAGCGCCGTCTTGCCAAAGCGGAAGTTGAGGCCCGCGCCGCCATACCAGCCGACGTTGGTCTTCGCGTCCTTGATCGTCTGCGCGCTGTCCGTGCCGTTAGCGGCCGTCGCATACCCAGTGATGCGGTGCGCGCCAGCGCCGCCGAGGAGATAGAAGCGGCTCGTCGTCCGGAAGATCGGCACATTCAGCTTCAAGCCGCCGCTCCCCGAGAAGATCGCGACGTTACGCCCTTGCACCGGGTTGCCGCCCGAATCCAGGAAGTTTCCCTTCGCCGTCAGGTTGTCCATCGCCAGGTCGAAGCGGAGTCCGAGCGGAAATCCACTGAAGTCCCAGCCGAACGGCATCGTCACGTTCCAACCCGTGAGGTAGCTGTTGTTGATGCTGGTCTTGAGATCGCCCATCGGCATCGTGCTGCCGCCCGCGATGCCCATGTAGAAGCCGCTGTTGCGACTGCGCGCGACGCGAAGATCCTCTCTCGACCGTGCGCGGCCCTGCGAGCGGGTGATGGAGTCCTGACGGGCCGCGTCCGCGGCCGCGATGGAGTCCTGGCGCTGACGTTCGGCGACCTCGATCGAATCACGCCGCATCTGCTCCTGCCGGGTGGCCGCGTCCTTCCGGTTGCGTTCCGCGACGGCGGCGGCGGCGATGGAGTCCTGGCGGGCGCGCTCGGCGGCCGCGATCGAATCCTGATTCACACGCGTCGTCGGGCGTGCCGGAGCCGGAGCCGGCGCCGGTGCTGGACGGTCTTTGCCGACCGGAATACGACGCGAGGACGTCGTGCGCCGCGGCGCGTCCTGCTGCTGTCCTCGCGCGGTCGGGGCGGCTCCCAGCATCAGGGCCGTGGCCAGTCCGATCGCGCAGCTGCTCGAAAACAAAACTCGCATGTTATCCTCTCACTCTGCGTCTACCGTGATCGTGGCCCGCGGGCGGGAAGTGCGGGCGGCGTACCGTTATTGGCGGGTTGCCATCGATCCTATGACGCGCGAGCCGCGGAGGAGGTCAAAAGGCCCCAGGGAGGGGCCCCTCCGGAGCGCCTGGACGGCAGGGAATGGAGAAGGCGAAGGTCGACCCCGAGCCGTCTTCGTTAGGCGACGCCCAGATGCGTCCGTGGTGGCGGTGAACGATGGAGCGGCTGATCGAGAGACCGATGCCCATGCCGTCACTCTTGGTCGTGTAGAAGGCATCGAAGAGCCGCTCGGCGCGCTCGCGATCGATGCCGACGCCCGAGTCCTGAATGGTCACCCGCACGCGATCCTCGCCTTCGCACTCCGTGCGCACGAGCACCCGACGCGGCCGATCGTCGACGACCGCCACCGCGTCCGACGCATTCCTCAGCAGATTCAGGATCACCTGCTGCAGCTGAATGCGATCGGCGACGACAGGCGGGAGATCGTCGTCGAGCTGCGACTGGAGCGCGACGCGATTTCGCCGAAGATCACTCCCCGACAGCGCGATGACCTCGCGGGTGGCCTCGTTGAGGTCCATCGGCTCGACGCTGAACTCCTTCCTGCCGAAGAGTGCCCGGAGCCGCGCGATCACGTCCGCGGCGCGCCTTCCGTCGCGCAGCGTTCGTCGCGCCGTCTCCCGCGCTCCCTCGACGTTCGGTGACTCCGTGCCGAGCATGCGCAGACAGGTGCCGGCGTTGGTGATGATGCCGGACAGTGGCTGATTGACCTCATGCGCGATCGAGGCGGCCAGCTCACCGACCGTCGCAACCTGCGCCGCACGAGACATCTCCAGGTGCAGCGCGCGGAGGGCGTCCTCCGCCGTGGCGAGCTCCGTCGTGCGCCGGGCGACGCGCGCGTCGAGCTCCTCTGCGATGCGCTTCTGCGACATGAGGAGCATCGCCTGCTGGAGACCCATGGCGGCCTGGTTCACGGCGACATCGAGCAGCAGTCGCTCGGTCTGCACGGGGAAGTCGCCTCGCTCCGATGCCACGACGACGGTGCCGATCTCGCCGTCGAGACCGAGGAGCGCCGAGGCGATGCTCATCTCCAGATCCGCGATCGGCAGCCGCGTGGCGGAGAGCGCGCGGGCACTGCCTAACGATGCAACGACGGCGCTCTCGATCGCTCCCGCGGGGCTCGTTCCCCGCACCGCGGCGGCGATGCGCATGACGTCGGTAAAATGGCCGGTGTCTGGATCCCTCACGCGCGCGAAGACAACCGTGAGCCGAAGCATCGACATCAACGCGTCGAGCAGCGTGTCGACGATGCGCGTTGGCTCGCCACCCGCCCAGAGGGCGGGGAGCGCCATCGTGCTCACCAGGTCGTTGAGACAGGCGCGCAGCTGCGTGACCTCCTCTTCAAGAAGCGGCTCGCGCAGCGCGGCCAGGTCAGACACGCGTCGAAGGAGACGTGCTCTCCACGGCTCGCCGGTCGCGGAAGTCGGGAAGAAATTGTCTCGGAGGCACGAAGAAGGGATTCCGCTGCAGGATGCCGCCAATGATGACCATCGGGTGGGTACGCATGATGTCGATCACGGCCCCGCCGCTGAACTGCCCCAGATGGTACGAGCAGATCACCGCATCGTCGCGCTGGCACCAGAGGTCGTTCACGCGCGATTCGAACTCGATGACATTGTCGACGAACGATCGGCCTGCCGCTGCCCAGTCCATCCGGCAGACGATGCGGCTCCGCTGATAGCCATTCGCCGGCCCTTCTTCGGCGAGCTGCGTGAAGACCTGCAGCATCCGATCCTGATCGAACTCACCGTCGCGCAAGTATGTGTCCGTGTTGCTCCGCAGCTCGAGCTGGCCAGTCCTCTCTCCGGCGGCCGCGTCGATGCCGATCCCAGCGAGTCGGCGCACGTGATCGTGACGCTGGTGAGGATTGACGACGTGAATCGCCTTGTCGCCACACGCGAAGCCGTCTCTGATGAACGGCAGCAAGACACGATATTCCTCG
>Ga0136846_1217690_pt1 | contig 25336 bp, 27 predicted proteins | sample HopSoiMetagenom2_FD_96841 | JGI IMG/M metagenome (GOLD analysis project Ga0136846, IMG submission 96841) | Grasslands soil microbial communities from Hopland, California, USA - 2 Assembly 2016 (version 4) | ecosystem: Environmental > Terrestrial > Soil > Grasslands | place: USA: Hopland... | reverse complement strand
CTGCGCAAGGGCAAACTCGTTTTTCATTCGAGGCTGAACTTTGCTTGGCCAGGCTGGGTACAGCCGTTCGGATCCGGCGGCCGAGGGGCGGCAATGTGCCCAAAGCAGAAGCTGGTGATTAGTGACGAAGCGCACCGCAGCGACAGCTGCCTTCCGACGATGCTTCCAGCCGCATGACCGGCCAAGAGCCGTCGGTGAGCGCAAGCCATCACACCTTCACGGAGCGGCATCGAGCGAGATCGTCCGCGCTACCTCGCCCTTGTCGTTGAGCATCTGTATGGTGGCTTTGCCTTCCGCGCTCACCATCAGCATTAGCCTTGGCCGTCCTTGAGCATCGCTCAACGCAAGTGCCGATGCCCGATCGCCCGTTGTTCCGATGCGCACCCGATTCGTCGAGAGCATGCCCTGCTCTCGCAGTTTCGCCATCTCTGCGCGGCGCTCCGCCGCCGGCAGTGCCGAAAGGCTGCGCAACTTCTCCTGCCGCTTCTCGCCGTCCAGCTTGAGTGGGTCTGCTTCGTCGTTGATATTGAAGGTCGTGCTGACGTGCCCGTTTTGCTCGGCATGCACCAGCTGCAGCACCTGATCCTGGCGAAATCGGTCGAAAGTCAGGCTAAGGCCAGCGTTAACCTTGCCGTCGGCGCCTACCGAACCCTTCTGAATCAGCCCGCCGTTCTCCGTACCTTCATCGTTGACGAAAAGCATGCCCGCCATAGTGCGTCGGTCTGGCCTTGGTTTCTCAGCGCCTTTCCAAGGCTCCCCCGGGAACTGCTCGCGATTGGAGATGACCATGCGCAGTTGTCCATCGGGCTCCCTGATATTGATGCGGCCGACGTCGATCTCTTCGAACTTCGCGGGCGGCGCCTTCGCGCCGGTCAACAGCGAGATGGCAGCGATTACGCTAGCGCAGGCAGTCATGCCGGCGAAAAAGCTTTGCGTTCGGCTCAAAGGGGCGGCTCCATAGTGATGAGAGCTCGCAGCCTAAGGCCACGATGCATGGAGGCGTCGCCAGGTTTGCGCAAATCGTTGAGCGATTGCCGCGGCCGGTGGCTGCTATGGCGGCGGCCTTTCATACGACGGCGATCTGCCTTCTGCTGTACCTCGGTATTTCTGCTTTGGGCACTGACCCGCCTGCCCCCTGGGCGAGGACCGGCAGGCCGTCGACATCTTGTGCCCAAAGCTGAAATCCGCCTAGCTTCAGCAACAGGCTGGATGCGGAAATTCACCAACGGCTGCCTTGCGGCGCCTCACTGCCGGCCAACCAACGGGCTGCAGACCGCGCTGGCGCCCATCCGCAATACATGTGTGTAAATCGTGGTCGTTGCCACATCCGGAAGGCCCAGAAGTTCCTGCACGGTGCTGATGTGGCTGCGCGCTTTTAGCAAATGCGCGGCGAAGCCGTTCTCAGCGTGTGAGGTGTGTGCCCGGCTTGGTGATGCCATCGGCGACAAGCGTCGCAGTTGCGCGGCGAATCGCATCGCGCAGCTGCTGAACGGCGTTTTGAATGGCGTGGGCCAGGCATCGGCATCGCCCTCGGACGCAACCGCTTCCGCTTCAGGCTTTAGGCCGACCGGAACCAGCCGGCTTTCGCGGCCTACTTGGCGGTCCTTTGCGGAGGACATCGTTGAAGAGCAGGTCTGCCGAGACCCATGGTTGGTCCTGGTGACGACGGTACAAGTCCAACACCGGCTGTATGACTGCCAAGCGCGGCGCTGCGCCTTTAGCGTTCTGCAGGTATGGCCGGTTCAACGTGATTGAGAAGTAGCCGTCGGACCGGTACGGATTTCCTGATGCGGTGTCCGTCAAGAACCAGATGGTGTAGTTCAACCCACCGCCTTGGCAAGGCACAGGCTCAGCTGAGAACTCCACGCGTATGACGGCATCTAGCGCCAGATGGCAGTGATGATGGTGGTAGGCGCCCAATTGCCAAGACACATGGCCATGCTTCTCATATCGGTGAACGCCATCAAGGTAGTCAGTCTTGAATTCGACCAACGTGCGCTCGCGAAAGATGACCAGCGAGGCATCTTTCAGTTCCAGGGCTTCCGTCAACAGTTGGAAGCACGCCGGAGCCATCGTGGGATGCACCGAGGTGGCATTGTTCGGTCTGGCATCCGGCGCGTAGGTCAAGCAAGCAGCGGAAGTTTTATGCCAGGTTCTTAGAAGCTGCTGGCCCTCGGAACTCGCTGACAACTCGGGGGCCAACGTTATTGCAGCTAACTCTGGATGCTCGTTGACTTCCTGGCAGGCGCGTTCGAAGAACCTCCGTGCGGCGCTCAAGTCTACTTGCTCGCCTATGTAAGGCGGCGGCAGCATCAACGCAACGAGCCACTCGTGCGGCTCTGTGTTCGTCAGAAGCCGCACCTCAAACGCCGGCCTGAAACCAAGGCAAACGCTTGGCGCAACTGCGAAGTCAATCCTTGCAACCCGACCGAGGTCAACGTGAAGATGATGAGATGAGTCTGCAAGCTGGAGCTTCCTGATTCCGACGAAAGGGCCTTCGTACCGTTCAGGCAGCAGCTGAGCCCTACCGGTCAGCATCAGCTCCGAAATCGCACCGTCGCTCCATCGGCCGCAAGCGACCGTCGCACCCGGCTCGTCGAGCCAGGCCTCGAAGATCTTGTGAAACGCACGGGCGCGAAGCTGAAGGTCAGTCGCTTTGCGTTGCCGCGACGTACATACCGCCTCTACAGCTTCAGCACCGCTAGGCTCGTCCACCTCCGGACTCGCGACGTCGATCAGTGGAACCTCCATGGCAACGCTCCGCATTTGGTTCGGTCAAGCGGCGAAGCTTTCGGCGAGTTGCAGGAGAGCCATGTCGTCGGTGCGCTTTCCTACGAACATGATCCCGGTGGGGAGACCGTCCTGGCGGAATCCGTTCTGAACCGAGATGGCAGGCAATCCGAGGAACGGGGCAAAGTTGGTGTACGCCCCCAGGCTCGTCGAACCCCAGGCCGGATCGCGGTTGACGGCCTCGCGCGTGTGAATGGTTGGCGCGGTGGGGATGCAGAGGAAATCAACCTTCGACCACGTTTCGCGCTCGGTCTGGCGTTCCAGCGCCTTCAGACGATGCAGCATCGCGAAAGCATCGACGGCAGAAAAGTCCGCTGCCTTGACGATCGCATTGCGCACCGCCGGCGTGTAGGTGGCGTTCGGATGCTGTCGAATGAACTCGCCCAGCACAGCGGTGCGCTCTGACATGGACGGACCGAAGTACGTCATGTCTGAAATTTCCTTGAATGGGGCGTAGTCGATGGTCACCGTGGCGAAGCCGAGGTTCCGCAGTTGGGCGACGCCGTGCACGTAGGCCGTCCGGGCGAGTTCGTCGCCGAGGAAGTAGTCGCCCTCTGCGTCAAGGACGCCAACCACTGGAGCACCAACCGGTACGGACCGCGACACCAGTTCGATAGAGTAGGGATCTTTCTCGTCATAGCCGCCGGCGACGGCCAATACACGCCGAACGTCATCCGTCGAATTGCCAAATAGCGAGATGGTGTCCAGTGAGCGTGCGCATGGCACCACGCCAGAAGCACTCAATAACCCGCTGGACGGGCGGTAGCCGACGATGTTGTTGAAGCCCGCAGGGATGCGACCGGAGCCAGCCGTGTCGGTTCCCAGCGAGAAGTTAACGATGCCGCACGCCACGGCCACCGCTGAGCCGGAGCTCGAGCCTCCCGAGACGTGGTCAGGGCTGTACGGATTGACCGGGCTGCCGTAGACCGAGCGCATACCGGTCAGGCCCGTCGCGAACTGGTCCAGGTTGCACTTGCCCACAAGGATGCCGCCGGCGGCCAGCAGACGCTCCACGACGAAAGCGGTCTTGGTCGGCGTGTATGCGAACTCCGGGCAGCCTGCCGTCGTCGGCATCCCGGCCACGTCGATGTTGTCCTTCACCGCGAAAGGCACCGCGTACAGGGGAAGTGCGGCCCGAGCGTCGGCCGGAAGCGCAGCCAGTTCATCGGCACGTAGCCTCATCGCCTCCGGCGACACCGTGGATATGAAGATCGGATTGCCTTTGTGATGCTCGATCTGGTGGAGCACCTCGTCGACGATCGTGAGCGGGTGAAGGTCGCCAGTTGCGGCCTTCCGGGCCAGGTCGCGAATCGTGGGTGCAAGGTTCTGGCTCATGATGGATTTCGTAGAAAGTTGGGACGAAGGGCACCTTCCGGCGCGCGGCCGGCGGTTCAGGAGGCGCGCGAGAACCGCCTCGTACTTACGGAAACTCGTTCGGTAGGCTGCCGGCAGTCGGCTGCGCCCGGCGGACGCTCGCGTCGGCCACGCTCGGGACGGTGATCCCGCCGACGACCACGCCCAGGTCGAAGGCGGCCGCGTGGGACTTCTTGTGTGATGCGTGCGGTACTGCTTCAGTCATAGGGAGTGCGCTCCGGTGTTGTCAGCACTAAGCAGAACGTCCAGCAACTGAGCGCTTTCCGCGACGGCGGCGATGTATCCCCCCTCTACCTGCAGCAGCGCGAGCGCCATCTCATGCATCTGGGGATCCGCCTCGGCACAGCAGTCGGAAAGCACCAGCACGTTGAATCCGCGGTCGGATGCTTCTCTGGCGGTGGTGGACACGCACACCCCGGTGGTCACACCGACCAAAACCACTTGGTCGATGCCTTGGACTCGCAGACGGTGCTCAAGCTCGGTGGCATAGAAGGCGCCGGTTCCCACCTTGTCGATGACCGCCTCATCGACAGCAGGCTTGAGCTCCGCAACGATGTCCCAACCCGGTTCACCACGGACGAGCAATCGGCCGAGTGCGCCGGCAGACCCGATTTCGGCGCCCGATCGGCGGGTCTTCGCACGCTTGCTCGCCGGCAGGTCGCCAAGGTCAGGGTGATGTCCCTCCCTTGTGAAGATCACCGGCATGCCCGCCGAACGCGCCGCCGCCCGGAGCGCCTGGATTCGCGGTATCAGTCGTTGGGCTGGTGCGACGTCATCGCCACGCCGACCCATGTACCCCGCCGGATCGCAGAAGTCGCGCTGCATGTCGATGATGACGAGCGCCGCCGACCGTGACTCGAAGGCTGCATCGATGGGAAACGGATACGGCTGTGCCTGCACTTGGTTCATCGTGCGGCCTCCACGTAGAGCGGGCGTGGGTGCTCGTGTTCCAGGTGCCCATGGCCATGGCCATGGCCATGGTCGTGGTCGTGGTCGTGGTCGTGGGCCTTGGACGCAAGCCGAGAACGAATTGCGCCTTCGAGGGCCTCGATCAACGTCAACGAAAGGCCCTTGTTTTCAAGGAGCTTCGTCAGCGACTCGATCCAGCAGTCGTAATAGGTGGTTTCATCGTTGACGCACCCCCCGCTAGATTCACGCGAAGCGATGGACTCGATCAGCGCCTGCTGGAAGTCACGCAATGAAAACCAGCCGACCTCGGAGATGGCGCTGACGAGGGCAAACGCCCGTGCGGCCCAAGGGGCGGGGAACGTGGCCGGTGCCAGGTTGACCGCGTCAGTCATACCGTCACCTTGGCCACGCCGATCATTGAGTCCCTCGTCACCAGGGCGGCGAGTTGCTCCTCAGAGCAAGACTCCGTGCCCGCCGGCCGCTCCGGCAGCACCAGATAGCGGATCTCCGACACGCTGTCCCAGACGCGCACCTCGACAGACGGGTCCAGAGTCAGGCCCATCTCGCCCAACAGCGCACGCGGCTCCCGGACCATGCGGGAGCGGTAGGCGCTGGACTTGTACCAGGCGGGGGGTACCCCAAGGATCGGCCACGGGTAGCACGAGCACAAGGTGCAGACCACGGCGTTGTGAACGGTGGCGGAGTTCTCGACCACATGGAGCTTCTCGGTCTCCGGTCCTCCCAATCCCAGCTCTGCGCACGCGGCCAGGCCATCGGCGAGCAGACGTTGCTTGAAGTCGGGATCCACCCATGCTCGAGCGACAACCCGCGCTCCCCCTTTGGGCCCTACCTTCTCTTCGTAGTGCCGCACGATCTCGTCGACCCGGGCCGAGTCGATGACCCCCAGTTCCACCAGCAGGCTCTCGACGGCCTCGGTGCGTACGGCTTGCCAGGGCTTCTCTTTCGGTGGGTTCTTGTCCATAGAGTCGTCAAGCGGGTTCAAGGTGGTCTTCGCTCAGGTCGATGTAGACCCACGCGTCTGCTTCTGCCTGCGGCCCCCACAGGTCCGTAGCGGCCAGGCGCACACCGTAGACCGGTTGGAGGTTCTCGCCGCGGTAGTGCGCGCGGGTATCGGGGAACACCCACGCTTCCGCATTCACGCGATCAACCACGCCGACCTTGTCTCGCGCATAGGCGGTCACGCGCGTGTGGCCGGCCGGGTGGATGTTGCGCACCCTGACGCGGTCGCCTGCCGCAAACCGAGGCGAGACCGACTGGTCGTGGCGCCAGGCGCCCCAGCGAACCTTGGATTCCTCTGCCAGCGGCCAACCACGTCCTTGTAGATCCGGCGCGGTGATGCTGGCGCCGCTCTGCATCTCGTCGACGCGGCGCTGCACCTCTGGTGCCCTGACGATGTCCTTACGGTCGAGCAGACGCTCCATCGCGAACAGCCACCTGCCGTAGTAGCCGGCAGTGAGGTAGTCGGCCGTCGGCATGAGCTCGATCTCGTGGCGGTGCTCATCCAGGTTCCAGATTTCCTTGGTATCGAGAACTTGAGTGATGCAGAACACGCGGCTTTCCCAGTAGGAGTGGAAGACCGGTTCGTCCTCTTCCCTGATCACGGGCCCGAAGCCGTGCAAGCCGCCCATGTCGTGGATACCGTTCATCGGGCCGCCTTCAGTAGATGACCGACTCGATGCGCTGTTGCAGCGCGAGGGACTCGGGTGAATAGCGGTCCTTCATCGCATCCGCACTGGTGTCTGCGTCGATCAACACCTTCGCCGGCCGATCGCCGAGCACGATGACCCGGTGCCCCACCTGCAGCGCTTCCTCGATGTTGTGGGTGACCATCACCATGGTCATGCCGGTCTTCTCCCACAGGTCGTGCATGAGCGTGTGCATGCGTCGGCGCAAGCTGATGTCCAGCGCACTGAAGGGCTCGTCGAGCAGCAGCACGTGGGGATCAGAGACCAACGCACGAGCGATCGCCGTGCGCTGCCGCATGCCGCCAGAGAGCTGGTGCGGATATCGGTCAGCGGCTTCGGCCAGTCCGACGATGCGCAACATGTCGTCGACCTTCTCGCGCTTCTGAGTGCCGACCCCCCGCTTGAATTTCAGGCCGAACTCCACGTTGCCGCGGACGGTCAACCAGGGGAACAGGTTGTTCTCCTGGAAGATCATGACGATGTCGGGCGTGGGACCATTGAGGTAGCGGCCTTCAAACAGGACGCCACCGGTATCTCGTCCGACGACGAAGCCACCGAGGGTCTTCAGCAGCGTGGTCTTCCCGCAGCCGGACGGTCCAAGCAAGCAAGTGATCTCGCCCTGGCGCAGGTTCAGCGAAAAATCCTGCAGCGGGCCGCCGCTATCTGCGTCGTAGTCAACGGTCAGCCTTTCAACCTGGAAAGCGTCCACCGGGTCAGTTTTCTTGAGCACGTTCATACCCTCCACCACAGGATGCGCTGGCCGATGAACTGCAGCAGGCGGTCGACGACAAAGCCGGTGAGCCCGATCACGACCATGCCGAACATGACCAGCTCGTTGTTGAAGAGATTGCGTCCCATCATGATGATGGCGCCCAGGCCATCGCGAAGGCCCACCATCTCTGCCACCAACACCGCCATCCATGCCGCGATGAAGTTGGTCCTGAGCAGCATGAAGACACCCGGCAAGATGGCTGGCAGGGTGACCCACACCCAGCGTTGCAGCGGTGTGGCCCCAAGGTTCCCTGCCACGGTCTGGAACTCAGGCGGGAGCCGGCGAATTTCGGCCAGCGTGGCGAGCGTCAGGATGAAGTACACGCCCATGAACACGATGAAAATGGCCGTAACGTCGGTGATGCCGAAGACGACGATGGCCGTCGGGATCCAGGCGATGGGCGCGATGGGCGCCAACAACTGCAGGATGGGCGACAGGCTCCACGTGGCGACACGCGACAGGCTGAGCAGCGCACCGGTCAGGATCGCAGCAACGAAGGCGATCCCCATGCCGACGAAAACACGAAGGAACGTGGCGAGCAGCGACTGCGTGACCGTGGCGGCCTGCGAGCCCAATCCGATGCGGAAGTTGCTCTCGGCGATGCTGCGCAGGAACTGCGAAGGCGGAGGCAGCACGCTGGCCAGCGCGCCGCCCGTCAGCCCAGTCAGCTCCCACGCGCCCAGCAGCGCGCCAACTGACAGCACACCGACGATGAGCGGCGCGGTGACACCATTGGTCTTCTTGGCCATCACGCAGCACCGGCCACGGCGGAGGGCGCGTCCCAGACCAGGTATCTGAGCGGCGTCGGGTTGTAGCCGTTGGCCGGGTTGTTCAGCTGCGGGCAGTTCGAGATCAGGATGAGGATGTCCATTTCAGCCCGCATCTCGATGTACTTCCCCGGGCCTGAGATCCCGTCCTCGAACGTCAGGCGACCGCCCGGCGTCATCGGGACGTTCATGAAGAAGTTGATGTTCGACACGACGTCCCGCTTGTGCAGGCCGGCGGGGTGGTCCGCGATGCCGAGCATGTAGTTGTCCCGGCAGCTGTGCATGAAGCGCTTTTCCAGCGCATAACGCACGGTGTTGCTCTCCGAAGAGCACGCGCCGCCGCCCACGGTGTCATGACGGCCGCAGGTGTCGGCAATGATCGTCAGCATCGGACGGTCTTCGCTGGACATGATCTGCGTGCCGACGCCCAGGTAGAGGTTGGTCTGCGCCAGCATCGTGTGCACGAGGCTGTAGCGCTCCTGGGTATCGCGGGCGTTGTAGAAGATCGTGTCGACCGCCTGGTTTCCCTCCAGATCGATGATGCGGAAGATCTGGCCCTTCTTGATCTCGTGCATCCAAGGCGTGCCAGCCGGGTGCGTGAAGTCGAGGACGGCGTCAGCGGGGTCGAGATCGCTCTCGACAATGCGAATGTTCATGGTGGACCTCTGCCTTACAGGTAGTAGCGCTCGGTGTTGATGAAGCCGCGACCGTTCTCAGGCATGGACAGGCGGCACGGGTCATCCTTGCCCGCGGTGCCCGAACGCCAGCAAACCAGCTCCACCGCCTTCGGGTCGTAGTTCGGGTTGGGATCGAGGCGGTGCTGCGATGTCGACAGAACGACGACCGTGTTCATCTCGAAGCGCAGGTCGACGAAGTCACCTTCGCGGCTGTGGTTCGCCACGAAGCTCATGTCGCCGTTGTCGTTGACTTCCACCTTGCTGAAGAAGTTGACGTTGGGGACGACGTCCCGTTTGCCGAGGCCCCACTTGCCGAGCTGCGTCAGGAAGCCGTCGCGCGCGTTGCGGAACATCGCGTTGCGCTGCTCCTGGTAGCGCTTGACGCCGTAGCGCTTCTCCACGATGGCCGCATCGGTGATGCCGCCGATCGTGTCGTGCCAGTCGCAGTTGGAATCGGCCACCGAGCACAGCACGCGACCCATGTCGGAGTAGCAGACCAGCCCCTTGCGGATGTACGCGGTGCTCTGCGACTTCAAGGTGTCCGGCATGTTGTAGCGCTCGGCACGATCCTCGAAGTTGTAGAAAAGCGCGGACACGTTGGCGCCGTCGCCCAAGGCTGTAATCCGAAGGCTGTTGCCCCGGCGCAGCAGGCCTGACCAATGCAGGCCACCTGGCATGCGCTCACGCCAAAGGACCAGGTCTTGCGAAAAGGACGTCGAGTGGTCCGGCACCGCTGATCTGGCCAGCGGCGGCAGGCTTTCGAACGTCGTGATGGCACCCGGGCTCGTGGTCGCGGTACTCATTGCTTCTCCAGCGCCTTGATGGTGTCGAGACGGAAGATGTCGGCAGCGCTGGCCGTGCCCTTCACGTAGCCGAGCTTGGTCAGTTCATCGACCACGCTCTGGATCGCGGCGACGTCCGGCGTGAAGCTGACGGGCGCCGGTGCCGTCTTCAACGAGGACAGCAGCACCTTGGATGGCACGCGGTAGTAGTTGCCCTTGACCAGCAAATCGGTCGCCTTCTCGGGCTGCTTGTTGATGATCGCCGCCGCGCAGATCAGGCCCTTCAGGTAGCCCTGGACGATCTGAGGACGATCCTTCAGCGTCTTCTCCAGGACGCTGACGACGGTGTTCGGGGTCGTCGTGGAATAGGTCTTCGCGTTGGTGGTGAGGACAGTGGCGCCCTTGCTCACCACCATGTCCGTCGTGTAGGGCTTGATGTGGCTCAGCAGATCGACCTGGCCGCTGCGGAAGGACTCGACCATGGCCAGTAGGTCATTGAAGTAGACGAGCTCGACGTCCTTGTCCGCGAGCCCCAATCGGGCGAACTCGCGCTTGAGGATCAGTTCCAGGGTGTCACCCTGCAGCGTGGCGATCTTGAGCTTGGGCTTGCCGGCCTTGACGTAGCCCTTCAGGTCGTCCATTGACTTGAACCCGAGCTTGCCTTGGGAGACGACTTCCATGACGCCCCAGCCGCCCGCCGCGGAAATCACGCGGATCGGCACGCCACTGTTGGCGGCGAAGAATGGCAGCGTGAACGGGTTCGTGCTGAAGTCGATGGCGCCACCGGCCAACGCTGCGTTGTTGTCACCCGGATTGGCGAAGAACACGGTTTCGACGTCCAGACCCTGTTGGGCGAAGCAGCCGCTTTCCTTGGCGATAAACAACGGCGCCATATCGATGGCGACCAGGTGCCCTGCCTTCACCTTGGTCAGCGGCTTGTCGGCCGCCTGGACTGAGCCCCCGAAGGCCAGCGCAGCAGCGCAAGCCGTGACGATGAACTGTTTCATTCGATGTCCTCTTTTGCCAGACGCCCCCCGCGAATTGCGTTGGGTCATGTCATGGAAATCGACTCTATCGACGAGGTCGGTTCGAATAAATCGTCGTGAATCGAAGTAACTTACGCTGCCATCGAACTGAGAAACGGGTGCACCTGCGCAGTGCCGGTGTCCTGCACCTTTGCAGCGCGCAAGCAGCTGAGGAAGGTATGAAGCGCCGGAGGGGGGCGGACTTGGTCAGCCCTGGTCGCGATAGAGAAGTGGGTGTCTCTATAGAGCTGATCAGGCAAGAGCACGACGAGCTCGCCGGTGTCGATCCACGGCTTGGAGTAGTGCAACGGCAGGAAGCCGATGCAGTCTCCAGTCAGGATCATCAGCGCTGCAGCTTCGATGTGGCTGATGCTGGCGACCATGGCCTGTCCGGCCGAGTCCGCCACAGGGAATTCCTGGGTTCCGAGGAATGACCTCAACACCTTGTGGCACGACGGCAATGCCGTGGCCAGCTCGGCGTCGTCCTTGATCTGGGCCATCGGGTGGTCTCGATGGCAGACCAGCACGTCGCGTTGCAGATAGAGAGCCTCATAGTTCAAGCCCGGGAGGCGGCTATAGAAGATGCCCACCGCGACGTCGAGGCGGTGCTCCATCAGCCCACGTTCCAACTCCTGTGGTGACAACACCTCAAGGAGGAGTCGGGCGTTGTTTCGGGGCTGTCGGCGGAACCGCTCGACTGCCGGACGGAAGGGTGAGCGGGGATCAGAGACGATGTTGTCGATGAAGCCCACCCGCAGCTGGCCGTTCATGCCGCCACGCAATTCGCCAGCTTGGGTCTCGAAGTTGTGTACCGATTGGAAGAACTCGATCACCAGCCGGTACAGCGCCTCGCCCTTGTCGGTCAGCCTGAAGCCGCCGCGGCCCCGGTTGCAGACGACGTAGCCCAGCCGGGTCTCAAGCTGGGACATCTGGGTGCTGATCGTGGACGCGCCGACATTTAGAATGGCCTGCGCGTTGGCAAAGCCGCCTGCTTCCACCACGGCGCGAAACACCCTCAGGAGGCGAACGTCGATGTCGCTGATAACCACCACATGCTCCGGATTTGCTTTGGGTGGTCAGTCGCAAGGACGGTGCCATTGGGATGCGGGCGCCACGCACTGTCTTCGTGCGCAATCCGCCCCGCGATGGGGTTTTGGCGCCAGTCTGGGGCGGCTGCTACGTTGAAGAGAGCTTCAACCCGATGATGCCGACCGAGATGAGGCCGATGCTCGCCAGCCGAGATACCGTCGCCGGTTCTTCTAGGAGGAGCATGCCGACGACCGCAGTTCCGACCGCGCCGATGCCAACCCACACCGCATAGGCCGTGCCGACTGGCAGGTCACGCATCGCCCAACTAAGCATGCCAAGGCTGATGAGTAACGCGCTGGCCGTCACGACCGACGGCCAAAACCGCGTGAAGCCTTCGGTGTACTTGAGGCCAACGGCCCACACGACCTCAAGAAGGCCAGCGACGAATAGAACGACCCAGTTCATCAGGTTCCCCAATGCTGATGGGGCCGTCCCCGACGATGTACCGGAAGCAGAGTCGTCCCTGCTTCCGCCAAGGGCCGCTGCGGCCCTCGTTATCCAGTTTAGGTGAGCCGTTTCAGGCGCTGCGTCGGGCCGTGGCGAGAAAGACGCCCAGCGCGACCATCGTGCAGCCCGAGATGCGGTTCAAGACCTTCGCGCGTTCCGCACGGGCGGTGCTGGATTTCAGCAACCGGTCGGCGCCAAACACAGCGAGAACATCGACGAGCGTGTTCAGTGCCACGCAGATGCATCCCAGAACTACCAACTGAGGGGCAAGGGGTGAATCAGGCACGGTGAACTGCGGGAGGAAGGCCAGGAAAAAGAGCGCCGTCTTCACGTTCAGCGCTTCGACCACAATGCCTTCCGTGAAGGCACGTCGAGCACCTTGAGCGCTGACCTTCGGCGCGGCATCGTCCGGATTGCGACGCAGCAGCATGCGCATGCCCAGGTAGACCAGGTAGGCGGCACCGACGTACTTGACCAGGCTGAACGCCCAAGCTGACTGCGCGATGAGCAGCGACAAGCCGAACGCGGCGGCAAGCACGTGGACCAGACCACCGATCCCGGTCCCTAGACACGAGGCAAGCCCTTCGCCACGTCCACCGGCCACGGTCCGGGCCACGACATAGGCGATACCCGGGCCAGGGGTGATGGCTAGGACCAGTGCGGCGAAGGCGAAAGCGAGGAACGACATGACTTGGCTCAGGGTTGGTTGGATCGGGTCCCGATGGACGCGGCGGTGAGCGGATGATCGATGCCGCCATCTCCGTAGGAGCGAAGCACCTCCGCGACCACGATGTGATAGCCGTTGATCCACTTGGCCTGCTTCGCCTTGGCGGCGAGGTGCGCTGGGTGTTGGACGAGCTGCTGCAGGGCTTCGAGCGCCTCCCAGTAATAGACAGTCGAGATAAGACCGGCAGAGGAGTTCTCCCACGCTTCCTCCCCGAGGTAGCCAGGGATGCCCTTGGCCACGTCGGCAATGACCTTGTCGAGCTGGTGAAACTCGTCGTCGTACTCGCCCTTGGCGAAGGTGAAGGTGGCGCTGTACATACGCTCCTCAGCCCCGCAGCCCAAGGGCCGTTGGCCCGCCCGGCAGCTCGACGACGGACAGGGCGAACGCAACCGGCGCGTTGGCCGGTTCTCTCAAGTGGTGGGGGGTGTACTGGGTCATGACGATGCCTTCGGGGCGGCTTCCCTCATGGCCTCAGCCAGCCCATGATTGCCGCGTGAATCCAGGCCGCGAATGGCGCCCATTCGATCCTGAGGTTGGTGGTGCTGGTTCAGCTTGCGCTTGCCCTCCAAGCGGCTCAGCCGGACCTCGATACCCACGATGTGGCTCAGCTGCTCGGCAATGTAGTCCGGCGGCGCGTCCCCCATCTTCCATGGCTGTGCTTGGTCAGCCTCGTGCTGACGCGTCAGGCGGGCCACGACGCCCCGGATGAACTTTTCGTCGTCATGGACATGGATGGTGCCGTGCGCGTGGACGACTTCATAGTTCCACGTCGGCACGCGTCGGTGTGTCTCCTGCTTGCCGGGATACCAGCTGGGCGAGATGTAGCCGTGCGCGCCACGGAAGACGACGAGAACGTCGGAGCCGTCGCGCACTTCTTGCCAGACAGGGTTCGCTCGCGCCACGTGAGCGGTCAGGACTCCTGCGCCACCAGCATCGCCATCGAACAGAAACGGCAGGTGGTTGGCCTCCAAGCCGCCAGCAGTGTTCGTCACCAGCATTCCCAGCGCGTTCTCGCGGACGATGCGATGGAGCTCATCAACTCGAGGTTCGGCAGATTGCTTGGGCAGATACATGGGCGCAAGGTGCAGGTGCGGCCGGAAGCCCGGCGAAAGACTCACTTTGCACCGATGCCGGCCAGCAGAAAATAGCCAGTTCTGCACAACTTCTCCAGACCAGTTGCCATGCCGACCGATGACGAACGCCGGACCGGCCTGAGCCGGACGCTCTACGAGGAGTTTCGTGCGCGGATCGTGGACGGAACATTTCCTGCGGGAACACCGCTGCCGTCGACGCGCGCCCTGGCTGCAGAGCGCGGTCTATCCCGGGCCACCGTCTCGCTGGTGTACGAGCAACTTGCGGCCGACGGCTTCATTGAGAGCCGCACAGGCGCCGCCAGTCGCGTCGCGGTGGGGGCTACGCAGGCGACCCCTTCAGGCCGCTCCAAGCGCGCGCGGACCAAACTGCCCGCCCCAGATCGACTTGCCGGCTCGCTTTCCCCCATTGGCCAGCACATCGCTTCGCTGAAGCTGGCCGACCCGAGCCCAACGGCCCCTGGCGAGATTGATTTCGTATACGGGCCGTTGTCGGGCAGCGACTTCCCGACGCTGACTTGGATGAAGGCGCTGCGCGCCGTCGAACGTCAACGCAGCCGGCGCCTTGAATACGAGGACCCGCGCGGCAACATGGAACTGCGCCGTGCGCTACAGGCGCACCTCAGCCAGGCCCGCGGCCTGGCCTGTTCGGTCGAGCAACTCATGATCGTCAGCGGCTCGCAGCAAGCGCTCGATCTTTGCGCTCGCCTGCTCGTCGAGCCGGGTGGCGGCGTGGTCGTGGAGAACCCCGGCTATCGGATGGCCCACCATGCCTTCGAGGCCTACGGCGCGAAATTGCTCTGCGCCGACGTTGATGCGTACGGCTTGGTGACCGAGCAACTGGCGGCGCTTGGTCCGGCTCAACTGGCCTACGTGACGCCTACGCACCAGTTTCCGATGGGCTCGTTCCTGCCCATCGCACGACGCCACCAGTTGCTCGAATGGGCCGCCGAGCGCCACGCGTGGGTCATCGAGGACGACTACGACAGCGAATACCGCTATGCGGTGCGCCCGGAGGCGACGCTGCAGTCGCTCGACAACCGTGGCTGCGTGATCCACGTTGGTACTTTCTCCAAAACCTTGTCGCCACAGATGCGGTTGGGATACATGGTGCTGCCGCCCGCTTTGGTGGAAATCTTCGCTGGTGGGAAGCGGGTGACGGACCGCCACGCAGCGACTGGTGTGCAACGCGCCTTGGCCCGACTGCTGGAGGACGGCAGCTACGACCGGCACGTTCGCCGCATCCGCCGCCTGCAGCAGGTCAGGCAGCGTGCATTGCTTGACGCGCTGACCAGGCACATGGGCGACGAGGTGGAAGTCCAGGGAGCCGCCAGCGGGCTTCATTTGGTGGTCTGGTTTCGGGCGTTGCCGGCAACGGCCGAGCGCGCCCTTGTTGATGCGGCACGGCAGCAAGCGGTGCGTGTCCATCCCATCAGCCCGTTGTTCCACCCAAGCAAGACAGCCCAGCTCTTGAAGCGTTCAGCCGGCTTGGTGATGGGCTACGCTCTTTTAGAAGCCGACATCATTGAAGACGGCGTTCGCCGCCTGGCAAAGGCTCTTCTCCAAGTCAGGCAGCAAACCGGCTGACGTCACCACTGAGCGAGCCGCTTGAGGGTGCCGGTCGCTTCGCCGCCCGCTGAGCGCCGAGGTTGAACGGCCGCTTCCGGGCGTTGAACCCTGCAACTCGAAGGACTGCAATCGCTGCCGTGCTGTCTTCCGTCTTTGGTCGCGAGCTTCGGCTTTGGGCACAAAGTCGAATTCATCGAACCCCCAGCACTAGGCTGAAAGCAGCCAATCCGAAGTTCTGACGACAATCGCCCGCTTATGTTCAAGTGGCTTCGACGACCAAGGCCTCCAATGCCACAGGCTGAACAGCCTGAGATTAAAGCGACGCGTCTCTTTCCGAATCCCGGGTTGAGTTTTTGCGGCTCGCTCCTCGATGCGGCAGCTTGGAGGGAGAGAATGCTGCTAGACCCCGTATGGCGTGGGATGTATGAAGCTCTCCCAGCACTGATGGACCAGTTCCCGGACGCTACTGCTGAAGAAATTTCAGGCGCCAAGCGACAGGCATCACAACTTCTTCAGGCGGCATATTTTGCTGCTGACTATGACGGAAGGGGAAGCGCGTACTTGAAGCAGAGTTTCCCTGGCTTTAGCGACGAGACTTACTCCATGGTCTACGGGTATGGTCGTTGGCAGACCCGGTGACTGGTATGAGATGTCGGCTTCCGCTGCAGTGTCGACAGTCCACCCTAGAGTCGTAATTGGGCTTTGAGCACTTTGCTGCCATCCAGACTGCACTGACGAGCGACTCCTTCTGGCCGGGAGCGTGAGGTCGTACCTGCGCCGTAAAGGTGACGATCAGCGACTCAAACAGCGCTATGTGTGCCGGAAGTAGATGGCCAGCCAACGCGGTGCGACAACCATAGTCGCCCATTCCCCTCCGTTGTTCCAGTAACGAATGCAGCGCGGCGCCGGCAGACGCGCGGCGTAGACGCCAAGCGGCTCGGGAACCGGATCGGTCAAGGGCTGGGAATCCGGCAGCGCGCAAATTGGAGCCAGGTCGTCGGCCTCGATCAGCGCGATGTACTCGAAGTCGGCGCCGTCGCCCTCACCCTCGTGGAGGCGATCGAAATCGAGCCTTTCGGCGCCCGGCGGCGTTGGCATCTGGATCGCTTCAAAGATATTCGCGACCGAAGGTTTGAGGTTCCAGAGCCAAGTCGCGCCTCCGAGCATGACCAACCCGGCAAAAATCTCCGGCAAGCGCGCCTTCCACCACATATGTCCTCCCGGCGGGCATTTCGTGCTGAACCCAATTCTGCCCGCAACCTCAATTGGCGTCGGAACTCCATGTCGGTCCGGAATGGCCGCCGCTGGTTTGCGTGCCCATCATCTCTGCAACCGCGTCATGACGTGCCGATGACTGCTTTGGGCACCAAGCTGCTCAAGGAACTGCGACATCGAATGACCGGAACCGGCTGGAGTTCAGCCGGTCCGGTCTCCCGGGAGCCCCGTTGCGAGCGGCCGACCCGGCCCGCTGGGCGGCGACGACCGTTGCCTCGCTCAGATTTCCGTCTGTTCGGAGATCTCGAGTGCGTCATCAACCTCAATGCCGAGGTACCGCACCGTTGACTCCAATTTTGTGTGCCCAAGCAGCAGTTGCACGGCGCGCAGATTCCTGGTCCGGCGATAGATCAACGTCGCCTTGGTCCTTCGCATCGAATGCGTCCCGTAGTCGGCAGGGTCAAGGCCGAGTTCCTCCACCCAGCCTTCCAGGATTCGGGCGTACTGTCGCGTCCCAAGATGCGGCGAGGAATGCATGCGGCTTGGGAACAGGAAACCGTCGGATCTCAGTCCCGCTTGCTTGATCCACCGCTGCACGGCTTCGCGGGTCACCGGCGTGATCTCGAACTGAACGGGGCGCTGAGTCTTTTGCTGCATCACCACCGCGCGGCTGGCCACAGCGTCGCCGTGGCAGACATCTCGCACCTTGAGCGCGACGAGGTCGCAACCCCGAAGCTTGCTGTCGATGCCCAGATTGAACAGCGCGAGCTCGCGAACGCGGCTCTCCATTTGAAGCCGGACTCGGAGTGCCCAGATGTCCTTGACCTTGAACGGTGCCTTCTGGCCGACGATCTTGCCCTTGTTCCAGGGCTCGCGCGACAGGGTGTTGGCTGCTGATCCCATGATGGTCTCCCATCGAGTTGAGGGCCAACAAGCATGCGCTTTCACGGCGCTTACGGTGCTGCCTGCCGTCCGCTGCACGAGGGTCAGCTTTCCGGCGCCTGGTTGGCCTTACGCTGTCGGCCAGGAACTGCCAGTCGCGCGGTTTGCTTCCCACATGATGGGCATGCGACTGCGAGTTTGAGTGTGTAGCGTTAGGTTGGGCGACTCTCAGCCTGAAATCACAAGGTCAATTGAATGGCGACTTGCTTTCGAAATCTCGTAGCCACTTGTATCGGCTTCCTGGTAGCGGCGAGCGCGGTAGCGCAGGAACGCACTGTCGACGACGAACCCGACACCATGACGGCCATGAACTTCTACATGCGGGACGGCACCGTCATGTTCTTGGCTCGTGCCTGTAATGAATCGATTCCCGACTTCATGTCTGAGTTTTTGCCAAGGTTTACCAACTGGCGTGCCGCCAACTGGAAGCACATCGCGCTAGGACGCTCGCTCAGCGCACAGTTCAAGGATCCGAACGGTGCACCCATGGACTTGGACGTCGCCGGCAACGCCATCGCGCAGAAACTTCGCGCCATGGCGCCCGCTGCCCGGCGTCAGGAGTGCAGCAATCTTCTGCAAGACTTTCCCAGCGCCGAAGGCGGATCGATGCGTCGTTAGCTCACGCCTTTGTGACGAGAGGTCGATGAGTCCGGCATTGGCAATGCGAACGACTGCCTCCAGGCGAACAGCTTTCGCCTGTGAATGTCGGCCACGCACGGAGCTACCGCCGACTCAATGATGACGGTCAGGATCGTGCCCGAAGCCGAAGTTCACCCTGCAACTGCAATAGGCTGTCTGCTGACGCTGAGTTGGCGACCCGGCGCCCGCTGCCGGCATTGCCAGTCATTGGACCTTTCGAGAGCTGCAGGGCCGACTAGGTAGCGCGATGGCCGCTTAGGCATAGCAACTCTGTTGGCGCCAACGCTGAACTGAGCCAAGTAGTCACCCTCTCGGCACGTTGGGCATGCCGGCGGGGTAACAAAGTATGTGGCTCATCGACTCGTCGGCACGAACACCGATAGTGGCTCACTCCGGCTCTAGCGCCAACAAGCAGCCTCATGCTGCCGATGCAAAGTACCGGGCGGCATTGGGCGTGAACCTGCTCAAGGCAGTGAGGAAACCGCAGAGCGGACGGCTGCAACCGTGCCCTCGCAGTAGTCCGTCCTGAGGAGCCAAAGCGCCCCGGAAACGACCTCGAAAAGCACTAAAACGGCCCGAAAACTCGATCTCGATTGCGCATGTCGAAATCTTCGCTATACCGGCCTCTGACCGCTCGTTTGAGATCAGTCATGCCGCTGTCTCGAGTAAGGAGCACAAGCGCTGGCTCAGGCGGCGCCAGGCCATCGAGCCGCTGATCGGCCACACCAAGCAGGACCACGGCATGCAGCGCTGCTGGCTCAAGGGCAGTCAAGGGGACGCGTTGCACGTAGAGCTGTGCTCGGCGGGCTTCAATATCCGCTGGCTGGCTCTGGGGCGCCATGCGCTGCTCACGCAATCAAGCAGCGCCACAGCGCGGTTCAAGAACCCGACGCGCGTTCCCGTCGCTGCTCACTAGCCCACCCAGCCCGCTCAGCGATACCCGGCTGACGACGAGATTTTGAATTTTTCAGTGCCGACTCATTAACCGCCTCGCGCGGCGTTGCAGTTGGGATTTGAAATCGTAGAACCTGAATTTTGCCTAGCTCTGATCCCCGGCTCGTTTCTTTTTTCGCATGGCCGCCAGCCAAAGAGTAGCTACTTGGGCGGCGCCGACTGCTGTCGTGAGCGAAAGCATCATTAGTTCGCTATCCAAAATCCAAGAGACTTTAACTGCCAATGCGACAACAATTATAGACGACGGAAGAGCCGCGAAGCTTAGAAGCGCGTAAGGCAACAAATGCTCTTTGACAGGCCCGAAATAACAAATCCATGACCAGATGGAAATTCCAGAGAAAATAGCTGAATATAATACAGCAAGCTGTTTCATGGAGTTGCCTCATTGGAAATCTGCCTCAGCAAACCTACAGTCGGCGCCATTCAGGCGTCCCAGTCACCGATTTACCACTAGGCGCAATTGCCGCGACTTCGTTGGCAGGAACCTATCCGACATGTCTATTAAGTCGGTTGATAGTCGGTTTGGTTATTGCCGTAGCGCAGCCAAACTAGTGAATCCGCACTATTCCCGGCCCCGCATGTGATTGAAGGTTATTTGCAAAGAGCCCGGGCCAAAGAGTGCCGTCAGTGATTGCGTCAATCGCTACCCCGCCCGCTTGTAGCGCTCTCGATCCCGCAATAGAGCATTGGGTAGTTGCGCCGATGGTAGATGCCGTCCATAGGCCTAAACCACGCTCCCGCGCTGCTGCGCGATCAAAAGCTGCGTCATTTGGGACGCGGACACGCCAAATTTCTGTCGCAGGACGCTTCTCATCGGCCATAGTTTCCGCAAATGACTTAGTCTGGTTCCGACCCGCAGGCCAACCGTTAGCAGGAAATTGACTAAGAATGACCTGGGTCGAATTTGCTTCCGTAACCATGACGTGGCCGACGCTGCGGCCTTCGGCACGCCATATGTGTACATCAACATCGCGAAGCCCGGAAGAATCAATCGCGCTGATAGGATTTCCCTGCACATATGCGTAGGTATTAACACCACCCGCCAACCCAATCGGGTCAGACTGGGTATACCGCCCAATCGTCGGATCGTAATACCTGTTCCAGTTGTACCAAAGCCCGCTCTCCGCATCCGAATACTGTCCCGGGAACCCCATATTGAGCCCGCCCACGGTGTCCGCCACGACCGTCCGGCTGAACGAATGGCTCGACGCTCGCCAGACCACTTGAGCCGCCGCATTGGTCAGCACCTCGGGCCGGCCCAGATGATCGTTGTGGCTGGCGTAGAAGGCACCTCCACGCATCAAACCGATCATGTCTCCGTTCAGCCACACATAGGCCGTGCTGCCTTGCGGCCCGCGCTCGTATAACAGTTGACCGCCCGTGCCGTAGACAAACGTGGTGATGCCCGCGGCGGTACTCTTCCACAACCGATGGTTGTTGAGCCCGTAGCTATACGTGGCCACCACGGTTCCGCCGTCCTTCACCTGGGCCAAGCGGTTGAAAGCGTCGTAGACATAGGTGTGGACCGTGCCGGTGGGCGCGTTCTGCGTAAGGTTGCCCACAGCGTCATAGCTGAAGCTGCGAGTCGCGCCGCCGCCGCTGACGGCCGTCACGCGGTTGGACGCCGGGTCAACGGTGTAGGTATAGCTCGCGCCGTTGAGGGTGTGCGTGTTGCGGTTGCTGGTGGCGTCAAGCCCGAAGCCTTGGTTGGCGCCGTTGCGTACCACCGTGTTCAACCGGTCCTGGGCGTCGTAGCTCAGTGACGAGGACTGGGTCGACCCGTAGATCGTGTCATTAATGCTGGCGATGGTGTCCAGATTGGGCGTGTAGGCGAACTGCAACCCGTGCGCCGCGCCGCCGTCGAGGCCGGTGAGCCGGCCGTCGGTGTCCTGCGTGTACAGGCGCGGCAAGCCGTTGCCGAAGCGCCAGCCGTAGAGCTGATCCGTGGCGGGTTGGTACAGCAGGCTGTCGACGATGGTCAGTTGCCCGTTGCCGGGATTGCCCAGTACCTTGTTCGGCCGGCCATAGCCGTCGTACTGGAAGGTGAGGGACTGGCCGTCGGGGTAGGTCATGCCGGTGACGCGGCCGACCGTGTCGTAAGTCCAGCCCACGGTGAGGGACTGGCCCTGCGCTGTGACGGTCTGCCCTGTGAGCCGGCCGCCGGCGTCATACCCATAGCCAACGCTGCCGCCGGGGCCAGAGAACCCCGTCAGGCGTCCTTTGCCGTAGCTCCCCTGGTCGTAGGTCAGCGTCTCGGTCACGCCAGCGGAGGTGCGCGATGTCGGGCGGCTGAGCGCGTCCCAGCCGTAGGCCACGTTGAGGCCGCTGGCGCGGCTCTCGCTGCTGAGCCGGCCGGCCACGTCGTACACGTAGGACGTGCTCCCGGTATCGGGGCTGATGAGCGTGGTCGCATCGCCGAAGCCATTGCGGGGATAGCGGGTCTGCAGCTGCCTGGGGTCGGTCAGGTTGTCCAGGAATCCCGTGGCGCTGTAGGCGTAGTTGATCTTGGTGCCGTCGGGTCGCTGTTCCGACGTCACCCGGTCCTGCTCGTCGTAGGTGTTCGTCACCGTTCGCGCGGTAGCGTCCTTGCGCGTGAGCACGTTGCCCTTGGCGTCGTAGGTGAAGGTGACAGCCTGGCCGCTATTGCCCTGGACCTTCACCGGCAGGCCCAGGATGTTGTCCAGCACGGTGGCCGCAAGAAACGTACCGGCTGGGCTTCCTGAAACCGCCCCACCGACAAACTGCGGCACGTTGCGCGGCGACGAGATGGTGTACTTGTTGTTGGCGACGTCTAGCCCGAAGCTGACGCGCTCACCTGCGGTGTTGGCCTGCCATGCACGGCGGCCGGACAACATATAGCCAAACGACACGGACTGGCCGGCAGAGGATGAGAGCGAACCTACCTGTCCATTTCCCAGGTAGCTGCTGGTGACCCAGCCCACCCCGCTCGTGTTCTGTTGGATCTGATTGCCACGCGGGTCGTACGCCATGGTAGTCATGACGCCATTCGGGTCGGTCACCGTGCCGGGCAAGCCCAGGCCGTTGTAGTTGCCGAAGGTGGTGGTGTGGCCTGCAGCGTTGGTCTCGCTGACCAGGTTGCCAGCCGTGTCGAATGTCTGAGTCGTGGAGGCCCCGCCTGAAGGCAGGGTGACAGTCACTGTCTTGGTTTGGACGGTTCCATTCGCGTAGAACGTGTAGGCCGTCGTTTGGGTTCGTGTCGGCGCTCCGGTCAGAGGGTCGCTGCGGACGACAGAGGTGGGTAGACGCCCATAGATGCTGTCAATGTATGAATAGGTGATTTGAGAAACGAGCCCGCCACCGTTAGCGAGATAGAGACTTACTCGCACCAAGTCCGGCGTGTGCGCGGAATCTACTGCTTGGTACTCGTACACATAGGTACGCTCGCGGGGGGTTCCAACTGACACCGTCTTGGAACGCAACACACCGACGTTGTCAAAAGTGTAGAGCGTCTTCTTTCCATTGAAGTCGACGGATTGATTCACGAAGCCATTGGCGTCATAAGTCTCCGACTGGCTTGCCGCAGGGCAACTCGGCGTTCCAAATGTCGTGGTCGTCGACCCCTGATTTGAGAAGTTGTAGACGATCGGAGCGCCGCTCCGAACATCAAATTTCAGCGTGGTGTTTACACCATTCGCGTAATAGTATTGAAAAGTATCCCGAATTTCCCCGTCTTCGGACGAGCTTAACGTGACCCGCCCAGACGAATCATAGGCATATCTACTGACTCGCACTCCATCTATTGCATACCCGGTGAGACGCCTCGGGTCGGAATCCTCATAAAAATAGGTATATTTTCCCGGCGATGGCTGCGGCGGCTCGACAGTTGTGAGCATACCGCTGCTATCGTTATAGCCGAAACTCCACGTCCCTCCGTCTGGTGCAGTGACCGAAGCTACACGATCTCCGTTACCCCAGGTGAATCGAATAGATGCGCCGGTGGCGTTAGTAATCGAGAACAAGCGAGCCGTCGTAGGATCACGGTCAAAAGTGTAAAGAGTCTTCCCAGCTTCGGTGATACCGACAATATAAAGAAAACGCAGTGCACCATAAGGGTTCTGAGGGCCAGTCTTAAAGTTATACGAGCGATTTCCGACGATAACTGACATGATGCGCGCATTGGTGTCATAGCTCGCGCTGACCCGCGGGGACCCAGGACTAGGGGGCGAACCGCCGTAGAGCATGTATTGCACCACAGGCCCGCCGGGAGGAGAGGAGATGGTGACTAACTTGTAAGAGGATCCATCCGCCATATAAAAACGGAAACCGCCCGGAACTACTAAGCCGTTAACGGTCCACTGGCTACCCCACTCCGTCACCCCATCAATCCGATAATCGAATGTAGATCGCCAATTGCTACCAAACATCGTCGGTGCGGCCCAGTTGTAATTTTGGTCCGACCTATATTCTCGATTTAATGCGAGGCTGAATGGCGATGCATGCGGAAAATCCGCCTGAGGAAGGAACTTGGCCCCACTGGATAGAATGACGGGATAACCAGAGGTCTTCGCCGTGGCGGGCACTGGGGCCCCCACAGAAGTAGGGCACATTTGTGTGGTTGGCGTTGCAGCAGCGCTAACGGAGTTCGTTGCAGTGTTGCCGCTTCGGTTATCCCCTACCGGTCGCGAAGAACGGCCTGGGTCCGATACGCCCGGAATAACGCAGTTTCCCGATCCGCAATTTATATGAATTCCGCCCTCGGCATCGATCCAATCTTTATTGCTCTTGCCATTAATGCAAACCGTACTTGGCGAAGCATCCGGCCCGCAATCGGGATCAGTACTCTGAGCATGTGCGGTGCCGGCGCACGCTGCGATCAACAAAAAAAACAACTGTGCCGCCCGACGGATTGCGCGACGGATTTGTAAATGATTTGTCATCTTTTCTCTCCCTGGGTGCTCAGCGGCGCAACGTGCGAACCATCAGCGTCCTTTTCGGTGCTTGTGGCGTTTGGTCTGTCCACTTTACCGCCGTCGCGCAGCGGCATGCGGTTGAAGGCCCACGATTGGGAATATTTGCCTCAGTGGTCAGACCACAGACCAACGCCGGATCCGCTCACAGGCAGTAGGACGGCACTCAAGAAACACGTATGGAGATCACCGGCCGCACACCCGTCGCGCTTTATTGGTCCGAGCGCAAGGTCTCGCCGAGAGAGAGGGGGCGGCCGTCCTTGCCCAAGCGTTCTCGGCGATGGACCGTGCTGGGTTGGCGCCGCTTCTCTCGTCAAGGCCAGATCACGCAAGCGTGCAGAGTCTCAGCCGTTTGTTCCCACTGAGGCCGCCGTCGCGAATCTTCTGTCTGGTGGTGTCAATCGACGCGACGCGGATCATGGGTCGATACCGGAATTGGACATGCACATTGGCCTTTCGTCTGGTGGTGACGAAGACGAATCCTTCAGTGTTTCAGCGCTGGTCGGCAGTACATCGCCTCATGCGAAAAACTACTTCCTTATCAACTTGCCGCCGATTGGTCCATTCGCGCTGCAGCGAAACACCGCGCAAATCCGAAATCTTTTCACCGAGTTGGTTGGTGTCCTGCAACCAAGTCAAGGTGTAGTCTGTGCCTCGAATGCAATCATGTGGGAAGGGTCGCGGCTTTCAAGCTCCATTCCGTCCTTGGCCAAGCATGGCGATGCGGTTTAACCCTGCAGTCAAGCGGACCTGCGCCAGCTAAGCCGGCTGGTCCGCTTACTTTGAGCGTTGAACGGCAGCTTTCTGGAGGCCTGGTAGGCCTGTGCCGACGTCCGCTTCGGGCACATTGCTGACAGCCCGTTCAGCAAATCGAGGTGCAGCAGCCGCTGCGCAGCCGTCTGCCGGCAGGTCATCTTGATTGGCCCCTGACGG
>Ga0136846_1226734_pt1 | contig 25343 bp, 23 predicted proteins | sample HopSoiMetagenom2_FD_96841 | JGI IMG/M metagenome (GOLD analysis project Ga0136846, IMG submission 96841) | Grasslands soil microbial communities from Hopland, California, USA - 2 Assembly 2016 (version 4) | ecosystem: Environmental > Terrestrial > Soil > Grasslands | place: USA: Hopland... | reverse complement strand
TCTCCGGCGCGGCGTCCGGCGCGGGGCCGGGATCGGCGCCGTCGGCGGACGCGAACAGGGTCGGTTGGTCGGGTGGAGTCGGACGGTTCGGCATGATCGCCGTCATTATGACGAAGTCGGCTTCTTCGCCGCGTCCGCTGCGGACTTCGTCGGTGACCCGGTCGTCGGGGCAGGCGTCGTCGGAGGCGTCGTCGGAGGCGTCGGAGCGCCCGTCGCCGCGGCGCCGGCGGCGGCGCGGGCGTGGCGGAGGAAGTCGCTCACGTACCAGCGACCGTCCACCCGCTCCACCGCGATCGCGGTGTCGATCGTCGCCCCGGCCAGGGGGTAGCGCATCCGCACCCGGGCATGGTCGCCGTCGCGGCTTTCCTCGGTCAGGACCATGCCGTCGAGCGCGGCGTCCAGGTCCAGCCCGTACCCGCGCAGCACGTCCTTCAGCGCCCCGGCCATCGGTCCCAGCCGCCGCAGGCTCTCGTCCATGCCCATGCGCCGGAAATCGGCCTCGGTGCGTACCCCGCTGCCGCGCGCGGCGAGCACCAGTTTCGGGATCGCCGCGTGGCCGCGCCGGGTGTCGCCCAGCCCGGCCTGCGCCCCCCATGTGGTCACGGCCTTGACCAACTGGACGTAGTGGGCGCGCTCGTCGTCGCTGAGCCGGCGGTCGCCCTGCAGGTATTTCTCGCCGAACAGGCCCAGCGCCTGCGCCGCCGCGCGGATCTCGCCGTCGGCGTGGGCGAACTGGCGATCGAAGCTTTTGCGCAGCCGGGTTTCGGCGTCGTCCGCCGACAGCGCCGCCAGCATGCCGGGGATCCGGCGCTCGAACGGCAGTTCCTCCAGCGGCCAGCGGGTCCGGCCCGCCTGCCAGGCCGCGGCCAGCGGTGCGTGCAGGTCCGGCGGCGCCGCTTCGCGGGCGAACCCGGCCAGGTCGTTCTCGCGCAGCCGGGCGTTGAGCAGCGCGACCGCCTGCACCGGCTCGGTGGCGCCGGCGGACGCGGTGCGCGCGGGCTCGCGGCCGCCGCAGCCGGCCAGGCCCAGCGCGACGGCCAGCGCCAGCAGCGCGGCGAGCGCGGCCGGACGGGGGGGTGGGCGGGGGGGAGCGAGGACGGCGGACATGAACCGGCATCTTGGCGGGCCGGGCCGGGGCCGACAAGCGACCGGCAAGAAAAAGGAGACCGTGGTCGGGTCTCCTGCAAGACCGGCTTGCGCCGGCAGGTCACGGTTGTGGCATGGCTCCGGCGAGGCCGGACGGCGGACAGGGTAACCGTCCGCCGATCCTGATGCAACACTTCAGGTTTCACCATCCAACTTATTGAATTTCTTCGATCTTCCTTCGGGCGAACCCGCGCGCGTGCGGAAGCCGCCGGGCCCACTCCGCCAGGCTTACTCCGCCGCGTTCAGCGCCTCGCGCTTGCTGGCGCGGCGGGCGTCGCGCGGCTCGGACCAGGCGTTGTTGAACAGCGCCGGCTCCCAGCCGCCGTAGCTGGGGTTGGGCAGCGCCCACCAGCGCTGGCCGAACCAGCCCCGGTACTGCGCCTCCAGCGCGCCGCGGGCCTCGGGGGTGTTGGCGACGATCTGGGCGAAGTCGCCGAGCTGGTCGCCGAACTGCATCAGCACCCGGTACTTGCGGCCGGCGAGCTGGCGCCGGCACAGCTTTTCCGAGCCTTCCTGCTCGCAGCCTTCGACGAACGACCCGAGGCCGAGGAACACGCTGTCGTCCTTCACCGGCAGGCCGGCCTTGCGCAGGTTCGACAGGGTCGCCGGGCCGAGGTGCTCGGCGCGGTTGGAGATGTAGATCAGGGTGATGCCGCGGGCGGTCGCGGCCTTCGCGAAATCGATCACGCCCGGCACCGGCTGCGCCTTTTCCTCGCGCACCCAGGCGTCCCACGTCGCTTCGTCGTATTCGCCGCCGCCGCGGACCAGGCGCGCCTGGTACGGCGAGTTGTCGAGCACGGTCTCGTCGACGTCCAGCACCACCGCCGGCGGCAGGCCCTTCGCCGGGTTGGCGCGCTCGGCGGGCACCAGGGCGTCCCACGCCGGATCCTTCAGCGCCGCGTCCAGGCGATCGGCGGCGGCGTGGTAGACGGTCTCGCAGGTCGCGCGGTACTCGGCCGCGCGCTGCATCCACAGCACCGCATTGAGGTTGTCGTCGGCGGGTACCGTGGCCGCGGTGGGCGGCGGTGCCTCGGCCGCGGGCGGCACGGCGGCGTCCGCCGGCGTCATCGTGCGGCAGGCGCCGAGGCCCAGGACCGCGGCGAAGAGGGCGACGTGCAGCGTGGACCTGCGCATGGAGACTCCGGATGACATGGCGAACGGGCCGCAGAGTGTAGCCCGCCCGGATGACCGGCCTTCGGCCGTCGGCGAGGCACTGCGGCAGCGCAAGGACGGAGCAGGCCCGTGGCGCACGCGGACACGTCTTCTCCGGCGGTGCTTCCGAACGGCGGCGCTGCCCCTCATCCGCCCTTCGGGCACCTTCTCCCCGCGGGCGGGGAGAAGGGCGACGTTGCGCACGGCGGTGGAGCCTGCCCCTCATCGGGCCTGCGGGCATCTTCTCCCCGCGGGTGGGGAGAAGGGGCGTTGTGTATGACGGCGGCCCTAGCCCCTCATCCGCCCTTTGGGCACCTTCTCCCCGCGAGCGGGGAGAAGGGCGACGTTGCGTATGGCGGCGGTGCCTGCCCCTCATCGGGCCTTCGGGCACCTTCTCCCCGCGGGCGGGGAGAAGGGGGCGTTGTGCATGACGGCGGTGCCTGCCCCTCATCGGGCCTTCGGGCATCTTCTCCCCGCTCGCAGGGAGAAGGTGGCGTCCGCATGGCTGTGCTGTGTCGAGGCATCCGCTGCCGCAATGCGGCAGGTCGACAGCCGCGCCGACCGACGCCGTCCCTCTCCCCGCCCGCGGGGAGAGGGTGCCCGGCAGGGCGGGTGAGGGGCGCGACGGCTCAGGCCGGGAGAGGCTCGATCGCGGCGACGCTGCCGAGGCGATGCGGCGCGTCAGCCGTCCAGCAGCGCCTTGATCGCGGCGAAGCCGGCGCTCGCGCGCTCCTGCTTGCGCGCTGCGTCGGCCACCGGGTCGGCGCCGTCGCGCTGCAGCTCGGCTGGGGGCAGTTCGTCGAGGAAGCGGCTGGGCGTGAGCCGCAGTTTCGTGCCCCAGCGCTGGGCCTCGCGCGAGTGCGACAGCCACAACTGCTCCTTGGCGCGGGTGATGCCGACGTAGAGCAGCCGGCGCTCCTCGTCGAGGCGGCCCTCCTCCAGGCTGGCCTCGTGCGGCAGGGTGCCGTCCTCCATGCCGACGATGAACACGTAGCGGAACTCCAGGCCCTTCGCCGCATGCAGGCTCATCAGCCGCACCTGGTTGCCCGGCTCGCCCTTGTCGGCGTGGCTGAGCAGCGCCAGCGACGCCGCCAGCTCGCCCGGGCCGGCGCCGCCGCGCGCGCCGTCGAACCAGCTCGCCAGTTCGTCGAGGTTGCCGCGGCGCAACTGGAACATCTGCTCGTTCTTGCACTGCGCGCGCAGCGCGGCGAGCAGGCCGCTGCGTTCGTTGAGCAGCTTCACCAGCTCGGCCGGGGTGTGGGTGCGCGCGTCGTGGCGCAGGCCCTTGACGATGTCGGCGAAGCCGCTGAGCGCGTTCGCCGCGCGCGGCTGCAACTGCTTCAGCAGGCCGACCGATTCGGCGGCGCGCGACAGCGGCAGGCCGGCGTGGTGCGCCAGTTCCGCCAGCTTCGCCAGGGTGGTCGCGCCAACCTCGCGCTTGGGCGACTGCACCGCGCGCAGGAACGCCGCGTCGTCGTCGGGATTGGCGATCAGCCGCAGCCACGACAGCGCGTCCTTCACCTCGCCGCGATCGAGGAACGCGGTGCCGCCGCTGAGGTGGTACGGCACGCGCAGGAGCTGCAGCGCCTTCTCCAGCGGCCGCGACTGGTGGTTGCCGCGGAACAGGATGCAGCACTCGCCCCACTCGACCTTGCGCGACTGGTTGAGGAACTGGATCTCCGAGGCGACGCGCTCGGCCTCGTGCTCGCCGTCGCGGCATTCCAGCACGCGGATGCGCTCGCCGTCGGGCTGCTGGCTCCACAGCGTCTTCAGGTGCTCGTGCGGGTTGTTGGCGATCAGCGCGTTGGCCGCGCGCAGCACCCGGTTGCTGCAGCGGTAGTTCTGTTCCAGCTTGACGATGCGCAGCGCCGGATAGTCCTTGCCCAACTGCGCCAGGTTCTCGGGGTTCGCGCCGCGCCAGGCGTAGATGCTCTGGTCGTCGTCGCCCACGCAGGTGAAGTTGCCCTTCTCGCCGGCGATCGCCTTCAGCAGCCGGTACTGCGCGTCGTTGGTGTCCTGGCACTCGTCGACCAGCAGGTAGCCGATGCGCTCGCGCCAGCCCAGGCGGCAGTCCTCGTCGCCTTCCAGCAACTGCACCGGCAGCCGGATCAGGTCGTCGAAGTCGACCGCGTTGAACGTCGTCAGCCGCTGCTGGTAGCGGACGTAGAGATTCGCGGCCTCGCGCTCGCGCGGGCCCAGCGCGGCGGCCTGCGCCTCCTCGGGCGACAGTCCGGCGTTCTTGGCGCGCGAGATCAGCCCCTGCATCGCCTGCACCGCATCGGGCTTGGCGCCGGGCATCAGGTCCTTGAGCTGGGCGCCGACGTCGTCGGTGTCGAACACCGAGAAGCCGCGCTTGAGCCCGGCCTTCGCGTGCTCGATCTGCAGCAGCCGCAGGCCCAGCGCGTGGAAGGTGCAGATCGTCAGGCCTTCGGCGGCGTCGCCCCGGATCCGCTTGCCGACGCGCTCGCGCATTTCCTTCGCCGCCTTGTTGGTGAAGGTGATCGCGGCGATGCGCTTGGCCGGATAGCGGTTCGACTGGATCAGGTGCGCGATCTTCTCGACGATCACCCGGGTCTTGCCGCTGCCGGCGCCGGCCAGCACCAGCACCGGGCCGTCGGCCAGCAGCACCGCTTCGCGTTGGGGGGGATTGAGGCCGTGCATGGAACTCGTGGGGGGAGATGCGGGTCGCAAGCGATATAGGTCGTCAGTTTACCCGCCGGCGTCCGCGGGATCGGCTACCGTTCGCCTCCCCCACCCCAGCCCGGATGGACCTCGACCATGCGCCACGCCCTCCTGCTCGGTCTCGCGCTGGCCTGCGCCTCCGGCCCGCTCGCCGCCACCGCGCCCGCCGGTCCGCCGCCCGATCCCACCGAGGATCCGATGCTGATCACCGCCGGGTTCCTCGAGCACCACCAGGACATGCGCTATCGCCTGCTCGGGCTCGAGGCCTACAAGGCCGGGCGCTTCGAGGACGCGCTGGGCTTCTTCCGCCGCGCCGCGTTCTTCGCCGACAAGCCGTCGCAGGGGATGGTCGCGGAGATGTACTGGAACGGCCAGGGCGTGGCGCGCGATCCGGTGCAGGCCTACATCTGGATGGACCTCGCCGCCGAACGCGGCTACCTGGGCTTCCTCGCGCTGCGCGAGCGCTACTGGAAGGGCCTGACCGAGGCCGAGCGCGCCCGCGTGCCGGCAGAAGGCCAGGCGGTGTTCGCCCGCTTCGGCGACGCCGCGGCCAAGCCGCGCTACGAGCACCAGTTGCGGATCGGCCAGCGCGAAATGACCGGCAGCCGCACCGGCTTCAACCGCGGCGTGTCGATCGAGATCCCCGGCCCCGAGGGCAGCATCGCGATCCCGGGCACCAAGTTCTACGACGAGCGCTACTGGGACGCGAAGAAGTACTGGGCCTGGCAGGACCGCATCTGGCGCAAGCCCAGGATCGGCCGGGTCACGATCGGCGAGATCGAGGCCGTCTCGCGCATCCCGGACACCAAGCCCGAGGTCGACGCCCCGGCGCCCGAGGTCGCGCCGACGCCGCGCTGACGGCGCGGCGGGCGGGCCGGGCGGCGCGCGGCCAAGTGGTCGAGCGATCGAGTGGCCGGGTGGCGGGTGGCGGGTGGCGGGCGATCGCGATCCGCCCGCTTACACTACGCGGCATGGCGAAACTCTACTTCTACTACTCGGCGATGAACGCCGGAAAGACCACCACGCTGCTGCAGTCGGCGCACAACTACCGCGAGCGCGGCATGCGGGTGCTGATCTTCACGCCGAAGCTCGACTTCCGCGCCGGCGCCGGCGTGGTCGCCTCGCGGATCGGGCTCAGCGCGCAGGGCGAGGCGTTCGAGCGCGACGACGACCTCGATGCGCGGGTCCGCGCCGACATCGCCGCGCACGGCAAGCTCGACTGCGTGCTGGTCGACGAGGCCCAGTTCCTGACCAAGGCGCAGGTCTGGCAGCTCAGCGAAGTGGTCGACAGGCTGCGCATCCCGGTGCTGTGCTACGGCCTGCGCACCGATTTCCGCGGCGAGCTGTTCGAGGGCAGCCAGTACCTGCTGGCCTGGGCCGACGAGATGAGCGAGATCAAGACCATCTGCCACAGCGGCAAGAAGGCGACGATGACCGTGCGCGTCGACGAACAGGGCCGCGCCGTGCAGGACGGCCCGCAGGTCGAGATCGGCGGCAACGAACGCTATCTCTCGGTCAGCCGCGCCGAGTTCAAGAAGATCATGCGCGGCGAGGGCCGCATCGAGCCGCTGCAGAGCGCGCTGCCGCTGGGCTGAGGCCCCGGGCGGCGTGCGGTCGGCGGCCCGCGCCGGCCGCCGTGCTCACTCCGCCGGCGGCGGCGGGAAATCCTCGCGCCGGTCGTAGAAACCGTCGAGATCGACGCCGTCGACGCGTGCGCCGCCGGCCACGGTCACGCTTTCGGGCATCGGCGGGCAGGGCGCGCGGATGCACTGCACCTGGCGGACGTGCCCGCCGACGCGCGGCGGCGAGGTCTTGGTCCAGGCGAAGACGATGTAGTCGTCGTCGCCCAGGCCGTCGATGCGGTACGCCGTCGCGCCGGCCGCGGTGCGCACGCAGCGGGCCGCCGCGTCGGCCGGGTCGCCGCTGCCGATCGCGCAGATCCGCATCGCCGGCGCCGGGCCGGCGTCGTAGGCGATGCGGCCGGCGATGCTGCCGGCGGCGGCGCTGCGGGTCGCCGGCGCGGGCTTTGTCGTGGGCGCCGTCGCTTCGGGCGGCGCGCCGGGGTCGCGGGCCTCGGAGCCGGCGCAGCCGGCGGCGAGGGAGACGGCCGCGAGGCCGATCGGCAGGAGGAGGTGGAACGCCGGGAGGAACGGCGGGAGGAACGGCGGCGGGCGGCGACGATCGGGCGACATGGCGGAACTCCGGGTCAGCGACAGCGGCGGCTTCGACGATCGAACTCGCGGACGAAGGCGCCGCCCTCGGGATAGGTCTCGTGGATCTCCCGGGCGAGGGCGTCCAGCGCCTCGGGACCGCCACCGTACCCCGGTTCAGTGCAGTGTTGCAGCGCCAGTGCGGTGGCGGCCAGCCACGCGGTCTTGCGCAGTTCAGGGTCGGACTGCGGCAGCCGCGAGAGGGTCTCCAGGGTCGCCCTGGCTTCGGTGGACGGCGTCGGCGCGTCCTCGGCGTCCGTCGGCGGGGGGTCCTCCAGCGCGAACAGCGCCTGCGACAGCTCCGCGCGCCGCGTGTGCGGGTGGGTGACGCCGTAGCCGGCGCGGGTGCTCGCGACCGCGGCCGCCAGCGCGTTGCGCGCGGCGTCGCGCTCGCCGAGCGCGGCCTGGACCTCGCCGATCAGGCGATCGGTGTCGCCGACCAGCGGATGGCGTTCGCCGAGGCTGGCGACGCGCAGGCGACGCGACTGCAGCAGCGGCGCCAGCGCCTCGCGGTCCCGGCCGAGGTCGTGCAGCACCATCGCCTTGTTGAACAGCACGCCCGGATACAGCGGCGACGCCGGCATCTTGCGCAGCACCGACAGCGCCTGGTCGAGGTGGCGCAGCGCGCGGTCGCCGTCGCCCAGTTCCCAGGCGACGATGCCCAGGCTGTTGTCGTTGCGCGCGGTGTCGACGTGGTTGCGGCCGACCCGGGCGACCAGCCAGCGCTGGGCCTCGGTGAAGGCCTCGTCGGCCTCGCGGAGGCGGCCGAGATCGACGTGGATCGCCGCCAGTTGCCGGCGCGCGTCCAGCGTTGCCCGGTTCTCCTCGCCGCGCAGGTCGAGGGCGAGGGTGAGCGCATCGTGGCAGTCGCGTTCGGCCAGCACCAGGTCGCCGGACAGCCGCTCCAGGTCGCACAGGCGCCGGTGCAGGTCGATCGCCAGCGGGTGGCGGTTGCCGGCGGTGGCCTGCAGTTGCGCCAGCGCGTTGCGGAAGCCCTGCAGCGCCCGCGCGGTGTTGCCGGCGTCGCTGTCGAGGTCGGCGAGGTCGGCGAGGTTCTCGACCACGCCGGGGATGTCGTCGAGGGTGTTGCGGCGCACTTCCAGCGAGCGCTGGAACAGCAGCCGGGCCACCTTGGTCCGGCCCTCCACGCGCTGGCAGCGGCCGAATTCGGAATAGAAATCCGCCGCCTGCACCGGCAACTGGCGCTGTCCGCCGCGGGCCAGCTCCTCCAGCGGGCCCAGCCGCGCCACGCACGCGTCCGGCTGGCCGAGCAGGCGCAGGGTGCGGCCGTAGTCGGTGGCGGCGCCCAGGCGCAGGCTGTCGGGCACGCGTTCGAGGCCGCGCAGCAGCACGTCCTGGGACTTGAGCAGGCGTTCCGCCTCGCGGTAGTCGCCCAGGCCCAGGCGCAGGCGCGCCAGCACGCCGAACAGTTCGGCCCGCGCCTGCGGTTGGGTCGCCAGTTCGCGATTGCCGCGCTGCTCGCCCGCCTCCAGCAGCTTGCGCACGTCCAGCGGACCGGCGTTGTCGCGGCCGCCGGCCTGCTCGAACAGCCCGGTGACGAAGTTCTGCAGCGCCTGCGCGCGGGTCGCCTCGCGCAGCGCCTGCCGCGCCTGCCAGGTCACCAGGACCAGCGCGGTGGTCAGCACCATCAGCACCAGCGCGGTGGTCGCCAGCGCCCAGCGGTGGCGATGCACGAACTTCTGGGTGCGGTAGGCCATGCTCTGCGGCCGCGCCAGCACCGGCTTGCCTTCCAGGTAGCGGTCGAGGTCCAGCGCCAGCGCCTCGACCGACGGGTAGCGATGCTCCGGCCGCTTCTGCAGCGCCTTCAGCGCGATGTTGTCGAGGTCGCCCGCGATCTGCTTCGCGCGCCGGCGCAGCGCGGCCGTGCGCGAGGGGTCGCTGTCGGCCTCGCGCAGCAGGTTGGCCGAGGGTTTCTGCGGATCGGCGATCAGGATCGCCTCTTCCCATTCGGCGTCGCTCTGGCGCTTGAGCCGGTAGGGCTTGGTCTCGGCCAGCAGTTCGTACAGCACCACGCCCAGCGAGTACACGTCGGTCATGGTGGTGACCGGCTCGCCGCGGATCTGCTCCGGCGCGGCGTAGTGCAGGGTGAAGGCGCGGAGCTCGGTGCGGGTGTGCTCGCGGCCGGGCTCCGGGCCGTCGAGCAGCTTGGCGATGCCGAAGTCCAGCAGCCGCACTTCGTCCAGCGGCGTGACCAGGATGTTCGACGGCTTGAGGTCGCGATGGACGATGAGGTTGGCGTGGGCGTGGCTCACCGCCTCGCACACCTGCAGGAACAGGTTCAGCCGCGCCTCGACGTCGAGATCGTGCGCGCGGCACCAGTCGGTGATCGGTTCGCCCTCGACGTACTCCAGCGCGAGGTAGGGCTGGTTGTCGCTGCTGATCCCGGCGTCGAGCAGTCGCGCGATGTGCGGATGGCCGAGGCGGGCGAGGATCTGGCGCTCGCGGGTGAAGCGCTGGCGCAGGTTGGGGTCGGCCAGGCCGGGACGCAGCAGCTTCAGCGCGACCCGGCGCTGGTACAGCCCGTCGGCGCGGCGCGCCAGCCAGACCTGGCCCATGCCGCCCTCGCCCAGCAGCCGGTCGAGCTTGTACGGGCCGATGGTGGTGTCGGGCTTGGCCATCGGCGGCGGCGTGACCAGCGGCTCGGCGAGGAAGTCCTCGTGCTCGTCCTCCAGCGCCAGCAGCGCCTCGAGCTCCAGCGCCAGCGCCGGATCCTCCTCGCGCAGCGCCGCGAGCCGGTCCTTGCGGGCCTCGGCGTCGAGTTCGAGCAGCGCATCGAGCAGCGGCGACAGGCGCTGCCAGCGTTCGGCGTCCATCGCGTCCCGGGAAAGCGGCGTGGTTGGTCGGGCCTATCCTCGCCCGGGCCGGGCGACCGGGCAACCGCCCGTCAGCGTTCGCCCTCGGGGCCGCCCAGCGAGGCCAGCAGGAACAGCCGCGCCTTCTGCCAGTCGCGGCGGATGCTGCGCTCGGAGCGCTGCAGCAGTTCGGCGATCTCCTGCTCGGACAGGCCGGCGAAGTAGCGCAGTTCCACCACCTGGGCGAGCTTGGCGTCGACCGCGGCGAGCTTGGTCAGCGCGGTGTCCAGGCCCAGCATGTCCTCGTCCAGGCGCAGGCCGCCCTCGACGTCGTCCGGCAGCTCGGTGACCCGGTGCAGGTCGCCGCCGCGCTTCTGGGCGAGGCGCTGGCGGGCGTAGTCGACCACCACGCTGCGCATGGCCGAGGCGGCGTAGGCGAAGAAGTGGGCGCGATCGTCGAACCGCACGTCGCGGCGGCCGATCAGCTTCAGGTAGGCCTCGTGGACCAGCGCGGTCGCGTCCAGGGTCTGCCCGTACTGTCCGGCCAGTTGCCGCCGCGCCATCGCGTGCAGCTCGTGGTAGAGCGTGCCGAGCACGCGGTCCAGCGCGGCGCGGTCGCCGCCGCGGGCCGCGTCCAGCCACTGGGTGATCTCGGCGGGTTGCTGCGCTTGTTCGCTCATGGACGGAGGCTCGGGGGCGCCGACGGTCGGAGGGCGACTATACCGTGTATGCCGTGCCCGGGCGGTTCAGCGCTGGCAGTGGCCGCACCAGACGGTCGCCCGCTGCGCCAGCAGCGCCTGCTTCAGCGGCCGCCCGCACTTCGGGCAGGGTTCGCCGCCGCGGCCGTAGGCCGACAGCTCCTGCTCGAAATAGCCCGGCGCGCCGTCCGGGCTGAGGAAATCGCGCAGCGTGGTGCCGCCGCGCTCGATCGCGTAGGCGAGGATGCGGCGGACCTCCCGCGCGATCGCGTGGTAGCGCTCGCGCGAGACCTTGCCGGCCGCGCGCAGCGGCGACACGCCGGCGGCGAACAGCGCCTCGGCGGCGTAGATGTTGCCCACGCCGACGACGATGCGCTGGTCCATCAGGAACGCCTTGACCGGCGCGCTGCGCCCACGGCTGCGCTCGAACAGGTAGTCGCCATCGAAGACTGCGCCATCGAACGCCGCGCCATCGAACGCCGCCCCATCGAACGCCGCGCCGTCGGGGCCGTCGGCCAGCGGCTCGGGGCCGAGGCCGCGCAGCAACTCGTGGGTTTCGCCCGGCGGCTGCCACAGCAGGCAGCCGAAGCGGCGCGGATCGTTGAAGCGCAGCACCTTCGGCGCGCCGCGTCCCTTGCCGGCGCCGGGCGCGTCGCCGATCAGCAGGTCGACGTGGTCGTGCGCCTGCAGCGGCGTGTCCGCCGGCAGCACGCGCATGCTGCCGGACATGCCCAGGTGCCACAGCGCGGTGCCCGCCGCGGTGTCCATCAGCAGGTATTTGGCGCGCCGGCGCACGCCGGTGATCCGCTGCCCCGGCAGCAGCGTTTCGATCTCGCGCGGGATCGGCCAGCGCAGGTCCGGCCGCCGCAGCGTCGCGCCGAGCACGCGCCGGCCCTCCAGGTGCGGGGCGAGGCCGCGGCGCGTGGTTTCGACTTCGGGCAGTTCGGGCATGGATGGCGGGGCGGTGCGGGGACGCGGGAGCCGATGATACGGCCGCCCGTCGAGGCGAATCGAGGCGAATCGAGGCCGGGCCGGTCGCGCCGGATCGGCGCCGATGGCGTCCTGCGGCGAGCGCCGATAAAAAAACCGCTCCGCGAGGGGAGGCGCGGAGCGGCGAAACCTCATTCGGCGGGAGAGCGCGTGTCGATCGAGGCGCGGGTTGGGGTGGCGGTCCGCGTGCGACCCGCGGCGCGACGCGGTGGTCGTCCCGCCGGCGCCCGGTGAGCGGAGTCCGGGCGCCGGACGGGACGTGGGTGCGCCGCGACGCGCGGGGGGAGACGTGCGCCGCGGCGAGTCCGGTCCGCGCCCGTGGGGGCGCGATCCGGATCAGTCGGAACGAGTGCGGGTCAGTGCAGGCCCTTCTCGAAGTCCTTCACCTGCTGCTCGGCGATGTCCCTGGTCACGCCGTAGCGTTCCTGGACCTTGCCGGCGAGGTATTCGCGGCTGCCTTCGAGCACGGTCAGATCGTCGTCGGTCAGCTTGCCCCACTGCTGCTTGATACGGCCGTTGAGCTGCTTCCACTTGCCCTTGATGATGTCGGTGTTCATGCGTTCACTCCTTGGGGGAATCGGGGGAAAAATCGGTGAAAAGGTGTTGCGGGAGATCGCGTCGACGCGGGTCGCGCGATGCGCCGGCAGGCCGGGACAGGGAGGGCGGCGCGCCGGCGGGGACGCCGCGCGTCAGCCGCGCGGCTTCACGGTCAGCGTGGTCGCGTCGACCGACTTCACGCCCTTGATGGCGCGGGCGATCGCGGTGGCCTTGTCGACCTGGGCCTGGCTGTCGAGGCGGCCGGCCAGGGTGACGACGCCGTTCTGGGTGCTGACGTTGATGTCGAGACCCTTGGTCTCCTCGGTCACCAGCAGATCGGCCTTCACCTTCGTGGTGATCCAGCCATCGGTCACCGGCTGCTCGGACGCCGAGGCGTCGGCCTTGGCCGGATCGTCGCCGGCGGCACCCTGCGCGAACGCCAGCGGCGCGGACAGCGCCAGCGCGAACGGCAGTGCGAACAGCGCCAGCTTCGGAACGGGATGCATGCGGTTGCGTTGCATGTGCGAACTCCATTGCGGGGGAATGCCGACGCAGCGCGCCGGCAGGGAGACATCCGCATGCGCCGTGCCAATCGACTTCTTCCATTGGAATCAATGCGTTACAGCGCCCGGCGGCGATCGCGTCCTTGCACCGTGCGCGAACCGCCTTGCGCGCTGCCCGATCCGCGGCCGGCGTCGCCACGGTCGCGTCGCCGCTTCGGGGCTAGAATGCGCGGCCCACGTCGCGCCCTCGCATGAACACCTCCCTGCCCCTTTCCGATCCGTTGCCGCCGCCGTCGCGCCGCACCGCGCACGAGGCCAACAAGCTCGCCAAGCGCCTGCGCCACCAGGTCGGCCGCGCGATCGCCGATTTCGGCATGATCGAGGACGGCGACAAGGTCATGGTCTGCCTGTCCGGCGGCAAGGACAGCTACACCCTGCTCGACATCCTGCTGCAACTGCAGAAGAAGGCGCCGGTGTCGTTCTCGATCACCGCGGTCAACCTCGACCAGAAGCAGCCCGGCTTCCCCGAACACGTGCTGCCGGACTACCTGGCGTCGATCGGCGTGGACTACCGCATCATCGAACAGGACACGTATTCGGTGGTGACCCGGGTGGTGCCCGAGGGCAAGACGATGTGCTCGCTGTGCTCGCGGCTGCGCCGCGGCGCGCTGTATACCTGGGCCGAGGAACACGGCTACACCAAGATCGCGCTGGGCCACCATCGCGACGACCTGGTCGCCACCTTCTTCCTCAACCTGTTCTTCCATTCCAAGATCAGCGGCATGCCGCCGAAGCTGCTCAGCGACGACGGCAAGCACGTCGTCATCCGACCGCTGGCCTACGTGCGCGAGGACGATATCGCCGCCTACGCCGAGGCGAAGCGGTTCCCGATCATCCCCTGCAATCTCTGCGGCTCGCAGGAGAACCTGCAGCGCAAGCAGGTGAAGAAGATGATGGACGCCTGGGAACGCGAGACGCCCGGCCGGGTCGAACAGATCGCCCGCGCCCTCGGCGACATCCGCCCGTCGCAGTTGAGCGATCCGAAACTCTTCGACTTCCTCGCGCTGGGCAAGCGCGGCGACGGCGCGCTGCCCGACGCGCATGCGTGGCTGGGCGACGATGCCGGCATGATCGTGGCGGAATCGGGCGGGCATGATTGAGCTGCAACCTCCGATGGAAACCATCGCGCCCGGCGACCTGTACGAGGACTGCGCCTACCACCCCTGCCTCTGCATCGCGGTCGACGGCATGGAGATCACCGGCATCTCCCTGATCGACGGCAGCTGGCCGCGCGGCTGCGATCTCGGCGCGTGTGGTGTGCGCAAGCTGACCGTCGCCGAAGCCTGGCAATGGAAGCGTTCGGGGCCTCCCGATGTAAACCTCCCTCCCGAAAACCGCTGGTGGCGCTGAGCCGGCTTTCTTTATCTGGATATCCATGTTCTTCCGCAACCTGACCTTCTTTCGCTTCCCTTCCTCGCTGAACGTCGACGACCTCGACGCCGGCCTCGTCGATTTCGCGCTCAAGCCCGTCGGCGCGATGGAACTGTCCTCGCGCGGCTTCATCTCGCCGTTCGGCCGCAACGAGGAGGCGCTGTCGCACCGCATCGGCGACGCGCTGTGGCTGGCCGCCGGCAGCGAGGACAAGATCCTCCCGGGCTCGGTGGTCAACGACCTGCTGCAGAAGAAGCTGGCGGAGATCGAGGAGAAGGAAGGCCGTCGCCTCGGCGGCCGCGCGCGCAAGCGGCTGAAGGAGGACCTGGTCCACGAACTGCTGCCGCGCGCGTTCGTGAAGCCCGGCCGCACCGACGCCATGCTCGACCTCACCCACGGCTTCATCGCGGTCGACACCTCCTCGCGCAAGAGCGCCGAGGCCGTGGTCTCCGACGTGCGCCAGGCGCTGGGCAGTTTCCCGGCGCTGCCGCTGAACGCCGAGGTCGCGCCGCGCTCGGTCCTCACCGGCTGGATCGCCGGCGACCCGCTGCCCGACGGCCTGTCCCTGGGCGACGAGTGCGAGCTGCGCGATCCGGTCGACCACGGCGCGGTGATCAAGTGCCAGCACCAGGAGCTGCAGAGCGACGAGATCGCCAAGCACCTGGAAGCCGGGAAGCAGGTCACGCGCCTGGCGCTGACCCTCGACGACCATCTCGGTTTCGTGCTCGGCGAGGACCTGGTGATCCGCAAGCTGAAATTCCTCGACGGCGCGGTCGACCAGCTCGAGTCCGCCGACCGCGACGATTTCCGCGCCGAGCTCGACGCGCGCTTCGCGCTGTTCAGCGCGGAAGTGCGGCGCCTGTTCCTGACCCTGGAGCCGGCGCTGAAGCTCTCGAAGGCGGAATGACCCGCTGGCCGTCGCGCCTCTTCCGCAGTGCAGCGCGCTGCGGGTAGCATGTCGCATGCCTTTCCGATTCCGATGGCGCGACGACGCGTCCCCCGTGCGCACGTCCGCGCGCGCCGTGCGCCCGCAGTTGCGCGATGTCGTGCCGTTCCGTTTCGACGACGGACGCGCGGTCGAGGTGCTGCGCGTGCGCGACCCGCGCGCGCGGCGGATCAAGCTGTCGGTGAGCGAGCGCGGCGTGCGCCTGACCGTGCCCGAGCGCGCCAGCCTGCTCGCGGCCGACCGTTTCCTCGCCGAACACGGCGGCTGGCTGCGCGAGCAACTGTCGCGCCTGCACCACGATGAACAGATCGCGCTGCGCCACGGGAAAACCGCTGCGCTGCCGCTGCGCGGCGCCGCGCTGCCGCTGCGCTGGACGCCGGGGCGCTTCACCGCGCTGCGCCGCGAGGACGGTGGGCCGGACGAGGCGCACGGCGGGGGATTGGTGTTCCACGTGTCCGCACGTGCCGGCGAGGCCGCGCTGCAGCGCGCGCTGCGCGATTTCTACGAGGCCGAGGCCCGCGCCGACGTGGGCCGCTGGCTGCCGCGCTGGCTGCCGACCCTGCCGCGCGCGCCGCGCCGGGTGCAGTTCAAGCGCATGAGTTCGCAGTGGGGCTCGCTGGCCCCCGACGGCACGGTCGCGCTCGACCTGTCGCTGGTACTGGCGCCGCCGCCGGCGTTCGAATACGTGCTGGTCCACGAGCTGTGCCACCTGATCCACCACGACCACTCCGCGGCCTACTGGCGCGAGGTGGAAGCGCGCTTCCCCGGCTGGCGCGAGCAGCGCGACTGGTTCCGCGAACACGGCCGCGCGCTGAAGGCACAGTTGATGGCGCTGACCGGCTGAGTTCCCGGGCGTTTGGTAGAGCGGCCTTCAGGCCGCTGGCTTGTTCAATTTCAATATGAGCAGCGGCCTGGTGTTCAACAGCCGAATGGCTGGTCAGGCCGCTCTACCGCGCTTTAGCCTTCGCGCCGCGGCGTCACAGCTCCAGCGCGGCGGCGACGTCGGCCGGGTGGGTCATGTGCAGGTGATGGCTGCCGCGCAGCGAGGTGCAGCGGATGTCGGCGACGCAGGCGATCCGGGCGTCGCGCAGCGCCGGCGGGAAATACGCCGGCGGCGGGTCGGCGACCACCATCCGCACCGGGCAGGCGATGCCGCGCAGGCAGTCGCGGATCTGGGGCTCGGTCATGCGGATCGCGGTCGGCAGCGTCAGCCGCGCGTCGCTGCTCCATTCCAGACCGCCGTCGACCGCGCGCAGTCCGCGCCCGACCAGCAGTCGCGCCGAGCCCTCGTCGATCTCGGTGACGTTGGTCATCCGCCGCGCCTCGACGGCGATTTCCGGATCGTGGAACACGCGCTTGCGCTTGCCTTCCAGCGCGCGCCGCTTGGCGACCGCATCGCGCAGGCGCTCGCCGGTGCCGTCCTCGCCGCCGGACAGCGGGCCCAGCGCCTCGATCAGGTGCAGGCGCTCGATGCGCTCGGGCGCGGCGGCGGCGAGCAGGCTGGCGATCGCCGCGCCCATCGAATGGCCGAGCACCGAGAAGCGGTCCCAGCCCAGCGCGTCGGCGGCGGCGAGCAGGTCCAGCAGGGTGCTGAACAGGCTGTACTCGGCGTCGGCCGGGTAGTGGAAGCTCTGGCCGTGGCCGGGCAGGTCCAGCGCGACCAGATCCCAGGCGGACAGGTGCGGCGCCATCGGCAGGAAGCTCGCGGCGTTGTCCAGCCAGCCGTGCATCGCCAGCAGCTTCGGGCCGCCGCCGCGGTCGTTGCGCAGCGCGACGAAGCGGCCGCGGGCGGTGTCCAGCGCGACCTCACGCATGCGCGGCCTCCGCGCGCCGTGCGGGCAGGCGCGTGCGCACCAGCGCCGCCAGCGCATCGGCATGCGCGTCGGAGGCGTTGAGGCAGGGGATGTAGCGCAGCGCCTCGCCGCCGGCCGCGCGGAACAGCGACGCGTTCTGCAGCGAGATCTCCTCCAGCGTCTCCAGGCAGTCCACCGCGAAGCCCGGGCAGACCACGTCGACGGTCTTCACGCCCTGCGCCGCCAGCGCCTTCAGGGTCTCGTCGGTGTAGGGCTGCAGCCACGGCTCGCGGCCGAAGCGCGACTGGAAGGTCTGCACCGCCTGCGCCGGATCGAAACCGGCGTCCGCGGCCAGCGTCGCGACGATCGCCTCGGCGCCGGCGCGGCAGTGCGCGGGGTAGGGGTCGCCGGCGTCGGCCAGCCGCTGCGGGATGCCGTGGAACGAGAACAGCAGGCGGTCGGCGCGGCCGTGTTCGGCCCAGTGCTCGCGGATCGAACCGGCGACCGCGGCCACCCACGCCGGATCGACGTGGTAGTCGCGAATCGTCTCGAACGCCATCGCGTCGCCGGCATCGCGGGCGAGGCGTTCGACCACGTCCTCCACCGACGCGGTGGTGGTGGTCGAGTACTGCGGATACAGCGGCAGCACCACGACCCGGCGCACGCCCTCGGCGCGCAGCCGGGCCACCACGTCGGCCATCGCCGGCCGGCCGTAGCGCATCGCCCAGGCCACGCGCAGGTCCGGCAGCCGCGCCTGCATCGCCTCGGCCAGCGCGGCGGTGTGGACCGCCAGCGGCGAGCCGCCGTCGAGCCAGATCTCGGCGTACTTGTGCGCGACCTTCGGCCCGCGGATCGGCAGGATGACGAAGTGCAGCAGCGGGCACCACAGCCAGCGGCTCAGCGACACCACGCGGTGGTCGTGCAGGAACTCGGACAGGTAGCGGCGCACCGCCGGCGCGGTCGGCGCGTCGGGCGTGCCGAGGTTGACCAGCAGGACGGCGGTCCCGGGGGCGGGCCCTGCCATGGCGGGGGCGTCGGAGGCGGACGAAGTCATCGCCATAGAATGACAGTTGCGCGCACGGGCGTCAGCGCGGACGGGCACGGTTCATGCCCTCCGCCGTACGCTCGGCCGCACCCCCGGAGTCGAGACGCCCCTGCCCATGTCGAACCTGTCCATGTCGAACATGCCGTCGTCGAGCATGCCTTCCCCGGCCGCGCCCATGCGCAGCCCGCGCATCGTCGCCCTCGCCATCGCCCTGTCCGCCGCCCTCGTCGCGCCCGCGCACGCCGGCCCGCGCGAGGACGCGCAGGCGCAGAACGCGATCCGCGTGCTCGACGAGATCCAGGCGATCCCGGAATCGGCGATCCCCGACAAGCTGCTCGACGAGGCCAAGGCGATCGTGATCGTCCCCGATTCGATCAAGGCCGGCCTGGTCCTCGGCGGCCGTCGCGGCCATGGCCTGCTGTCGGTGCGCACCGAGGACGGCGGCTGGTCCGACCCGGTGTTCGTCAGCCTCACCGGCGGCAGCGTCGGCCTGCAGGTGGGCGTGCAGTCGGCCGACATCGTGCTGGTGTTCCGCAGCCGCCGCGGCCTGGACACCATCGTCAACGGCAAGTTCACCCTCGGCGCCGACGCCGGCGTCGCCGCCGGCCCGATGGGCCGCAACGCCTCTGCCGCCACCGACGGCCAGATGAAGGCCGAGATCTGGTCCTGGTCGCGCGCCCGCGGCCTGTTCGCCGGCGTCGCCCTGGACGGTGCGGTGCTGTCGATCGACGATCGCGCCAACGAGGCGGTGTACGGACAGGACACCACCCCGCGCATGGTGTTCGAGGCGCGCGCGCCGCAGCCCCCGTCCCCCGCCGTCGCCGCCTTCCGCGAGGACCTGGTCAAGGCCAGCGCCAGGGCCGCCGCGCGCGGGACCGCGGCCCCGCAGGACGCGGCGCCCGCCGCGACTGCGTCGTCGCAGCCCGCGCCGCAGCCCGCCGCGGACGCGCAGCCGATGCCGCAGCCCGAACCGTTCCAGCCGGTCGAGAACCCGGCCAAGGTCGAGGCGCTGCCGGCGACGCCGTGAACCCCCGTCGCCGCCGTCGCGCGCCCGCGCCGGCGGGATTCAGGGGCGACCGGCGTGGATGCGGTATCCTGAGCGTCTGTTTTTCATCCCTGCGAGCACTCCGATGGGCGGCATGAGCCTCACGCACTGGATCATCCTTCTGGTCATCGTGCTGCTGGTGTTCGGGACCAAGCGCCTGACCAGCGGCGCCAAGGACCTGGGCAAGGCGGTCAACGAATTCAAGAAAGGCGTGCACGGCGAGGACGACAAGCCCGCCCAGTTGAAGGACCAGTCGCAGGCGCGCGACACGTCCGCCGAGACCCAGCGCGACGACGACCACGTCGCGCGCTGACCGCGCCGCGCCGCCGCTGCGGGCCGTCCGCGGCCTCCCGCCATGTTCGACATCGGCTTCTCCGAACTCGTGGTCATCGGGATCGTCGCCCTCGTGGTGCTCGGTCCCGAGCGCATGCCCAGGGCCGCGCGCTTCGCCGGGCTGTGGGTGCGCCGCGCGCGCGCGCAGTGGCATTCGGTGAAGGCCGAACTCGAGCGCGAACTCGCCGCCGAGGAGCTCAAGCGCAGCCTGCAGGACACCCGCCAGGCCATCGCCGGGATCGACGACGAGATGCGCAGCGCCGCCGACGATGCGCGCCGCGAGTTCGAGGCCATGCAGGCGCAACTGCGGCAGACGGCGCAGACCGCCGCGCCGCCGCCGGACACCGTGCCGGATACCGTGGCGGACACGGCGCCGGCGCCTGCGGCCGACGAGGCGCCCACCCGGGCCGGCGAGGGCGACGATGACCGACGCTGAGGGCGGCGCCGAGGGCAGCCTGATCAGCCACCTGATCGAACTGCGGGCGCGGTTGATCCGCGGGCTCGCGGCGGTGCTGGTGGTGTTCTTCGCGCTGGTCCCGTTCTCCAAGACCCTGTTCGTGTGGCTGGCGCAGCCGCTGCTGTCGGTGCTGCCGGCCGGCTCCAGCCTGAGCTCGTACGAGGTGATGTCCTCGTTCATGGCGCTGATGAAGCTCGACTTCTTCGTCGCGCTGTTCGCGACCATGCCGTGGCTGCTGTACCAGGCCTGGGCGTTCGTCGCTCCGGGGCTGTACCGCAACGAGAAGCGCATGGCGCTGCCGCTGCTGGTCTCGTCGCTGCTGCTGTTCTACGCCGGCGCGGCGTTCGCGTACTTCGTGGTGCTCAACGGCGCGTTCCGGTTCCTGATCTCGTTCTCGCCGGACATCATCAAGATCTCGCCCGACCCGGTGAAGTACCTGGACTTCGTGGTGGTGCTGTTCTTCGCCTTCGGAATCAGCTTCGAGCTGCCGGTGGCGCTGGTCATCCTGGTGCTGCTGGGCTGGGTCTCGCCGCAGCAGTTGTCGGCCTGGCGCGGCTACGCGCTGATCGCGATCGTCGCCGTTGCCGCGATCATCACCCCGCCGGACGCGGTCTCGCAGCTCATGCTCGCCATCCCGATGTACCTGCTGTACGAGGCCGGCATCCTCGCGGCGAAGCTGGTGGCGCGGAAGCCGGAAGCGGCCTGATCGGCCGGCGGCGCAAAAAAGCGTTTGCGCGATGGTCCCGGTAGCGCGGCCTGACCAGCCATTCGGCTGTCGAAGACCAGGCCGCTGCGTTTAGATCCACATCGATCCACGCGACAAGGCAGCGGCCTGAAGGCCGCTCTACCGGGCGTGTTTCGGGGCCGTCGGGGCTCGGCATCGACATCGCGGCGGCGGCGCGCACCGCGCCGAGCGGCATTGCACTTTCCGCATCCGATTCCGCAACTGACTCCGCACGCGAAGACGCCGGCTTGCGCCGGCGTCTTCGCTGCACGGGTGACGAGGGAGTGCGCCGGCGTCACTGGGTGATGTCGACGTCCTTGGTCTCGCGCAGGAACAGCGAGCCGATGACCGCGGTCATCACCGCGACGATGATCGGATACCACAGGCCGCTGTAGATGTTGCCGGTGGCGGCCACGATGGTGAAGGCGATGAACGGCAGGAACCCGCCGAACCAGCCGTTGCCGATGTGGTACGGCAGCGACATCGAGGTGTAGCGGATGCGGGTGGGGAACAGCTCCACCAGCCACGCCGCGATCGGGCCGTAGACCATCGTCACCAGCAGCACGAGGTAGGTCAGCAGCGCGATCACCATCGGCTTGTTCATCTGCGCGTCGTCGGCCTTGGCCGGGTAGCCGGCGGCCTTCAGCGCGTCGCCGAGCGACTTGCCGAACGCTTCGGACTGGGCCTTGAAGGCGTCCTTGTCCAGCGACTCGCCTTCGAAGCTCGGCAGGTCGGTGGCGCCGATGGTCACGCTGGCCACGCTGCCGGCCGGGGCGTCGACGATCGTGTAGGGGATGCCCTTCTTCGCCAGCGCCGAGGTGATGATGTCGCACGACTGCTTGAAGGTCTTCTTGCCGACCGGGTCGAACTGCAGCGCGCAGCGGCTGCGGTCGGCCTTCACCGTCGCCGGGGCGCTGGCCACGGCCTGCTCCAGCGCCGGGTTGGCGGCATGCATCAGGCCCTTGAACACCGGGAAGTAGGTCAGCGCGGCGATCAGGCAGCCGGCCATGATGATCTTCTTGCGGCCGATCTTGTCGGACAGCCAGCCGAAGAAGATGAAGCCGCCGGTGGCGATGGCCAGCGCGATCGCGATCAGGATGTCGGCCGTGTTCGGGTCGACGCTGAGGGTCTTGGTCAGGAAGAACAGCGCGTAGAACTGGCCCGTGTACCAGACCACGGCCTGGCCGGCGGTGGCGCCGAGCAGCGCCAGCAGCGCGATCTTGCCGTTGCGCGAGAAGAAGCTCTCGGTGATCGGCGCCTTCGACTGCTTGCCCTCGGCCTTCATCTGCTGGAACAGCGGCGATTCGTGCAACTGCATGCGGATCCACACCGACACGCCCAGCAGCGCGACCGACACGATGAACGGCACGCGCCAGCCCCAGTCCTCGAAGGTCTCCTTGCCCAGGTAGTTGCGGCAGATCCAGATCACCAGCAGCGACAGGAACAGGCCCAGCGTCGCGGTGGTCTGGATGAAGCTGGTGTACAGGCCGCGCTTGCCGTGCGGCGCGTGTTCGGCGACGTAGGTCGCGGCGCCGCCGTACTCGCCGCCGAGGGCCAGGCCCTGCAGCAGGCGCAGCGAGATCAGCACGATCGGCGCGGCGATGCCGATGCTCTCGTAGCTCGGCAGCACGCCGACCAGGAACGTCGACAGGCCCATGATCACGATCGTGACCAGGAACGTGTACTTGCGGCCGATCATGTCGCCGAGGCGGCCGAACACCAGCGCGCCGAACGGCCGTACCGCGAAGCCGGCGGCGAAGGCGAGCAGCGCGAAGATGAACTGGCTGGTGTCGTTGAGGCCGGTGAAGAAGTGCTTGCCGATCAGCGCGGCGAGCGAGCCGTACAGGTAGAAGTCGTACCACTCGAAGACGGTGCCGAGACTCGAGGCGAAGATGACCTTCTTGTGGGCGCCGGTGAGCGCTCCCGTCGCGGGAACGCCTGGTGCGGTGGTGCTGGACATGGTGCGTTCTCCGGTCAGAAGCTGTACTTGACGTGGGTGTGCAGGCGCTGGAGGTCGCCGTCGAGGTCGTTCTCGAGCGTGCGGCGGCCCCAGATCAGTTCGGCGCCGATGTCGAGCTTGGGCACCGGCGAGTAGATCAGGTTGGCGTGGAACGACTCGGCGCCCTTGGTGACGGCGCCGCCGGTGAGTGCGGCGTCGTTGTCGAACGCGGCCATCGAATAGAACAGGTTGCTGCGCAGCTTCGGCGAGAACGCGTGGCGCCAGGCGGCGAAGCCGCCGTAGCCGCCGATCGCCTCCAGGTTGCCCCCGGCGTCCAGCACGGTGTCGCTGGCGAGGCCGAGGCCGAGGTAGCGGCCGATGCCCTTGCCGTAGGTCGCCATGTAGCGGAGGTCGTCGTTCTTGCCGAGGTTGAAGCGGCCGGACACGCTGAGCGCGCCGCCGGTGCTCGTGTCGTCGATGTGCGTGGCCGGGTTCTGGTAAGCGAACTGGCGGACCATGCCGGCGACCGACACGTAGCCCCAGTCGCCCTTCTTCTGCCAGCGCGCGGTGAGGTCGGGGATGTTGTTGTCGTCGCTGCTGATGCGCGCGCCGACGCCGTGGTACGGCGTGATCGTGGTTTCGGGATTCTCCAGCGAGAACGACCACGCGCCCTTGGTGTAGCGCACCTGGGCCTGGCGGACGAAGATCGTGCCTTCGGTCGGGCCGACGAAATCGACCGCATCCGGCAGCGCGGCCACGTCCTGGAAGTTCGACCAGGTCTGGCCGGCGAGCACGCTGCTGCCGTTCGGGCGGGTCCAGTTCACGTAGGCCTGGCGCAGGCTCACGCCGTAGGTGTTGGTCGAGACTTCGTTGCCGGTGATGTTGCCGCCGCCGAACATGTCGAGCTCGATGTAGCCCTTGAGCTTGTCGCCCGATTCCAGGTCGGTGTCGCCTGCGAACCAGAAGCGCGAGAGCTGCGCGCCCATGTCGGTGTCGCTGCCTTCGTTCGCGCCGGGCGCGCCGACCGGGATGGTCGAGGGCACGTAGAACAGGCGGCCGACGCTGCCGTCGGGGATCTCGCCGTCGCTGGTGTTGGTCACCATCGCGTCGAACTTGATGAAGCCGCCGTAGGAGAAGCGGGTGCCGGCGTTGGCCGAGGGCATGATCGGCGCGGTCTGGATCTTCGGCTTGTTGTCGGCCGCAGCCGGCGCGGCGGCGGGCGCGGCCGTCTGCGCGGCCTGCGCCTGCTGCGCGCCCTGCTGCTGGGCGACGAGCTGCTGCACGATCTTCTCGAGTTCGGCGACGCGCGCCTCGAGCGCCTGTTCGCGTGGCGTGCCCGCCTGCGCGAGGGCGAGCCCCGGCGCGAGCAGGCAGACCATCAGCGACAGCGCCAACGGCTTCCTGGATTGCAGTCGATGGTTCATGGCGGGCCCCTCCCGAGGGCGCATGCGCGGTGAAGTGAACGCAGCCTGTGGCCCGTGGGTCGCGTCGCCTATTCGCCATTGGTCGAAGCGAACGGGCGTTCCGCGCGCTTTTCGACCATGGTCTAAACGTCATGCTGCACTGCAAAACAGCGGGTTTGCGGCACACTGTGCGCATCGCATCCCCCGCGGAGGAACCACGCCATGTCGCAGAACGACAACGCCCCGTCCGTCTATCCGGTGTCCGCCGCGTTCGCGGCGCAGGCGCGGATCGGACGCGAAGACTACGCACGCGACTACGCCGCCGCGATCGACGACCCGGAAGGCTACTGGGGGCGCATCGCGCAGCGCCTGGACTGGTATCGCGCACCGACGAAGATGAAGAACGTGAGCTACGCGCTCGACGACTTCCGCATCCGCTGGTTCGAGGACGGCGAGCTCAACGTCAGCGTCAACTGCCTCGACCGCCACCTCGCCACGCGCGGCGACAAGGTCGCGCTGATCCACGAACCCGACGATCCGGCGAAACCGGCCGAACGCATCACCTACCGCGAGCTGCACGCGCGCGTGTGCCGGCTGGCCAACGCGCTGCGTGCGCTCGGCGCGAAGAAGGGCGACCGCATCACCATCTATCTGCCGATGATCCCCGAGGCGGTGGTCGCGATGCAGGCCTGCGCGCGCATCGGCGCGATCCACTCCGTGGTGTTCGGCGGCTTCTCGCCGCATTCGATCGCCGACCGCATCGCCGACTGCGGCAGCCGCATCGTCATCACCGCCGACGAGGGCCTGCGCGGCGGCAAGGCGGTGCCGCTGAAGGAGAACGTCAACGCCGCGCTGAGGATGGCGGGCACCGATTCGGTCGACACCGTGCTGGTGCTGCGCCACACCGGCGGCGCGGTCGAGATGCAGATGCCGCGCGACCGCTGGTACGACGCCGTGGTCGACGGCCAGCCCGCCGAGTGCGAACCCGAGCGCATGAACGCCGAGGACCCGCTGTTCATCCTCTACACCTCCGGCAGCACCGGCAAGCCCAAGGGCGTGCTGCACACCACCGGCGGCTACCTGGTGTGGGCCAGCTACACCCACGAGGCCGTGTTCGACCTGCGCGAGGACGACGTCTACTGGTGCACCGCCGACGTCGGCTGGGTCACCGGCCACAGCTACATCGCCTACGGCCCGCTGGCCAACGGCGCCACCTCGGTCGTGTTCGAGGGCGTGCCGAACTATCCGAGCGTGTCGCGCTTCTGGGAAGTGATCGACAAGCACCAGGTGACGATCTTCTACACCGCGCCGACCGCGATCCGCGCGCTGATGCGCGAAGGCGAGGCGCCGGTGAAGAAGACCTCGCGCGCGTCGCTGCGCCTGCTCGGCAGCGTCGGCGAACCGATCAACCCCGAGGCCTGGCGCTGGTACTACGAGGTGGTCGGCGAGGGCCGCAGCCCGATCGTCGACACCTGGTGGCAGACCGAGACCGGCGG
>Ga0136846_1221098_pt1 | contig 25355 bp, 13 predicted proteins | sample HopSoiMetagenom2_FD_96841 | JGI IMG/M metagenome (GOLD analysis project Ga0136846, IMG submission 96841) | Grasslands soil microbial communities from Hopland, California, USA - 2 Assembly 2016 (version 4) | ecosystem: Environmental > Terrestrial > Soil > Grasslands | place: USA: Hopland... | reverse complement strand
GGGAACCCGGTTGGAGCGACCTTGCTGGTCTCCCTCTTCTCCCGGTGAGGGGGGTTGGGAGGGGGCGGGAGAAGAGGGCCGGGGTGATGAGGGTCTTGGGAAGGCCGGGGGGGTGGGGCAGGCCGATGGCGTAAAACTTGGCGCTTCAGTGCCGCCAAGTCAGCAGCCTCCTCCAGGACCTGACTCGACAAGGCGCAACCCTGGGCGGCGACTCTGGTCCCGTCCGTGAGGTCTGCAAGCTCCTCCCCAGTCCCTGCGACCTTGGCAGGAGCCATCGCTGGCTCGGCAGCAGTCATCGCTGCCGCGGCAGCAGCCGTCGCTGACTCGGCAGCAGCCGTCGCTGGCTTGGCAGCAGCCGTCGCTGCCACGGCAGCAGTCATCGCTGGCCCGGCAGCAGTCATCGCTGGCCCGGCAGCAGTCATCGCTGGCCCGGCAGCAGTCATCGCTGGCCCGGCAGCAGTCATCGCTGTCTCGGCAGCAGCCGTCGCTGGCTTGGCAGCAGTCATCGCTGCCACGGCAGCGGTCATCGCTGGCTCGACAGCAGTCGTCGCTGTCTCGACAGCAGTCATCGCTGGCTCGGCAAGGCCCAGCCCAGACCCGACCCCAAGCATCGAGGTCAAAGTTACCGCCTATGGGGGCCGGGGGTGAGGCTTCGAAGGGCAGATCCCATCCAGGGACAAGGATGTGTGTAACGGCATGGGTTAAACTAGGGGCAACATCGGACCGGCTGTCAACGGCGTACGAGCGGGAGAAGGGGATCCGTCTCCATGGAGGCGAAGAAAGCGAGCGACATATCCGAGCGGCTGGCGGAGAGCCACCTCGCGGTGGCCGAGGCCGAGCGCCGCAACGAGGCCCTGGTGCGCCTGCAGGAGGCGAGCGTCGGGCTGCTCAGCAACGGCGAGGCGCCGAGCCACGACCGGCTGATCGAGATCCTCTGCCACGTCACCGGCGCGCCCCGGGGCGTCTACTGGCTGCTGGACCCTCTGGATCATCTGGATCATGGGGCCGGCGCGCCGGCCCTGAAGGCGCGGGGGATGTACGGTGTGCGGCGGACGCCGCGCAACGACACCGATCAGCGGATGCAGGAGCTGCTGCTGCGCGTCGAGCTTCAGTCCGACCACCACCTGGTCGCCCGCGCCGCCCGCACCATGAGCCCGGTGGCGCTGACCGATACCCACGTGGACCGCTCGTGGGCGGAGTTCTCCAGCCTCTGGGGCCGCACCGGCATCCGCTCCATCCTGGCCGTGCCGCTGCGCGCCCGCGGGCGGCTGCTGGGCGTCGTCGCCCTCTTCTGGCGCGAGCCGGACCGGGCGGGGGACGAGGCGGTGATCAGGACCGCCGAGGTCATCGCCAACCAGGTGGCGGCGGCGCTGGACACGGCGGCGCTGGTGGAGGAGCTCTCCCGCGCCAGCCAGCTCAAGGACGAGTTCCTGGCCACGCTGGCCCACGAGCTGCGCAATCCGCTGAACGTCATCTCGGGCTATGCCGAGATCCTCGCCCGCGACCCCGAGACCCAGCGACTGCCGATCGCGCGCCGGGCCGCCGAGGCGATCCGGCGCAACGCCAGGGTCCAGACCCAGCTCATCTCGGACCTGCTCGACCTGTCGCGGCTGCAGACGGGCAAGCTGGCCCTGGAGTGCCATCCGGTCGCCCTCGCCTCTCTGGTGACGGAGGCCGCCGAGGCGCTGCGGCCCGAGGCCGAGGTGCGGGGGGTCGCCCTGCGGGTGGAGAGCTCCGGGGACGCGGCCCTCGCCCAGGCTGATCCCGTGCGCGTGCAGCAGATCGTCTGGAACCTGGTGCAGAACGCCGTCAAGTTCACTCCGGACGGCGGTGAGGTGACCGTTCGCCTGGAGCGGGAGGGGGACGAGGCCCGGCTGACGGTGAAGGACACGGGCCAGGGGATGGATCCCAGGTTCCTCCCCGACGTCTTCGAGATGTTCCGCCAGGCGGAGAGCGGGGCGGGCCGGCGCTACGGCGGCCTGGGGATCGGCCTGGCGCTGGTGCGACAGCTCGCCGAGCTGCACGGCGGACGGGTGCGGGCGGAGTCGGAGGGGGAGGGGCAGGGGGCCCGCTTCTCCGTCTGGCTGCCCCTCCTCGCGGTGGGACCCGAGGCGGCCGCCGTCGCCACCGGACCCCGGGCCGGATCGCTCGCCGACGTCCGGGTGCTGGTGGTGGATGACTCGGACGACACCACGGCCATGCTCCGCCAGCTCCTGCAGTTCGCGGGCGCCGAGGTGGCCACGGCGGCGAGCGGCGCCGAGGCCCTGCGACTGGCCGCGGGGCGGGATTTCGACGTCGTCGTCTCCGACCTCGCCATGCCCGGCATGGACGGCTACGAGCTGCTGCGCGAGCTGCGGTCGAGCCCCCGCACAGCCGGCGTGCCCGCCATCGCCGTCACCGGTTTCGGCCAGAGCGAGGACGCCGACCGCACCCGCGCCGCCGGTTTCTCCGCCCACCTCGCGAAGCCGGTGGAGATCGCGAGCCTCGTCGCGGCCGCCCTCGCGGCGCTCGGGCAGCGGATCGACCGCCAGCCGCGACCGAACGCTTCCGAGACATTGGCGAACGCTGGCGCATCACAGGCTCCGCGAGGCCAATGACGCGCCTCGCAATGCCTGTGATGCGCCTCGCGAGCCCGCGACGCGCTTCGCGAAGCCCGCGATGCGCCCCGCGAACCCCGTGATGCGCTTCGCGAACCCCGTGATGCGCTTCGCGATGCCCGTGATGCGCCCCGCGAGGTAATGGGGTAATTATGTATTTGCTGACACCGCCCCATTCTTGCCTGCTTCAGCCGGAAGAAGGACAACCTGCGGGCGGCGCTGGCGCTCTACTTCGCCTACTACAACTTCTACCGGATGCACCGGTCGATCCGGATGACGCCCGCCATGAAGGCCGGCATCGCCAGCGCGCCGTGGTCTCTGGCGGAGCTGCTGGCGGCGGCAGCCAGCTAAGGTCTTCGGGGGCGGTTCAGAAGAAGAAGTTCCCCTCTTTCCGCCCCGCTTGCGCCTAATTTCTGCTACCATGGAAGGTGGTAAGGCGCACATCACCGCCTTCCCCTTGGATATTTGAAGCTAATCACGTGAGGGCTGGAGGACTTAACTATGGCTAGCGTCCATGACGTGGCCGCATACATTCTGGGAAAGTTCGGTCATCCGATGACCACGTGGAAGCTCCAAAAGCTCGTCTACTATGCACAAGCGTGGTCCCTGGTTTGGGACGAGCGCCCCCTGTTTCAGGCGCGAATCGAAGCTTGGGCGAACGGCCCTGTGGTACCTGCACTCTATCAAGAGCACCGGGGGCTGTTCCAGGTCGGCTCTTGGCCTCTGGGTGACCCCGACAAACTCACGAGAAGCGAGCGCGAAACGGTAGACGGCGTGCTGGAATTCTATGGTCCCAAAACGTCGCAGTGGCTCAGCGATCTCACGCACACTGAGAGGCCCTGGCGGGAAGCGCGTGGCACCCTAGCTCCTGGCGAGCGAGGGACGCAGGTCATCAGCCCGGCCTCTATGCACGAGTATTACAGCGGCCTCAGTGTCTCGCAAGGATAAGAAGCACCAGGGCAGGCATAAGGTTCCTCTGGCGGCAGTCACTGCTGCCGAGCCGAAGAAGATCCCGCGAGTCGGCGAGGACGTTGACTTCTGGCAGTCTCCCCCCATTTGGAGCTTTGCTCTCCTGGATCGGTTTGCCAGCATCGGCGGATGGATTCACCTTCGCCCGGAGGATTTGGACGCTTTACTGCCCCGACTCTGCCAATGGGAAAGAATGACGTGGGCAGAGATCCTGGCAGAAGGGGGAAGAAAGCGAAACCATCTTATTGACGTAAGCAAATGCATCCCCGAAGCGCAACAAAGGCTAAAAATCTTGGGGCAGGTGGATCAAGAGCAGTTGCTGTCTTTAGCGGTGAACTCGACGGCTCGGGTCATCGGAATCCTCGACCGCGCGACCTTTCGGATTCTGTGGTGGGACCCTGAGCACCAGATCTGCCCGTCACACCAAAGGCATACCTAGCAGTCTGCCACGAGCAACACAGAATTACCCCACTACCCCCCGCGAAGCCCGTGATGCGCTTCGTGAAGCCTACGCCTCGGCGTCCGGCGGCACCGTCGCCGGCTGGTTGACCATGACGGCCACCGTGTTGATGCGGTTGTGCTGGACCTCCAGGACCTCGATGGAGACCGGGCCGACCTCGACCTTGTCGCCCACGGCCGGGTTGCGACCCAGCTCGGAGAGGACGACGCCGCCGATGGTGTCCTCGTCGCGGTCGCTGAGCTCCACCTTCAGGGCCTCTTCCAGGTCCTCCACCAGCATGCCGCCCGAGACCCGGTAGACGCCGTCGCCGAGCGGCTGGATCTCCGGCTTCTCGACGTCGAACTCGTCCTGGATCGAGCCCACGATCTCCTCGATGACGGATTCCAGGGTGACGATGCCGGAGACGCCGCCGTATTCGTCGATCACGGCGGCGAGGTGGAAGCGCTCGGTGCGCATGCGCTTCAGCAGGCGGTCGAGCGTCAGAGTCTCGGGGACGAAGGAGATCTCCCGCGCCACCTCCTGGAGCGAGCGGAGGTTGCGGTCGCGATGGAAGATGTCCTTGATGTGGATGAGGCCGATGACGTGGTCGAGGTCCCCCTCGCAGAGGGGGAAGCGGGTGTGGCCGCTGCGGCGGGCGATGCGCAGGTTCTCGGCCAGCGTGCGGGTGGTGGAGAGGTAGATCACGTCCTGGCGGGGGAGCATGATCTGCCGCGCCATGCGGTGGGAGAGCTCGAAGATGTTGTCCAGCAGCTCCCGCTTCTGGAGCGAGAGCTGGGCGGCGTTGCCGGAGGAGAGCAGGAGGCGCAGCTCCTCCTCATCGTGGGCCATCTCGCCCTCGTTGGCCGGCGCGATGCCGATCAGCTTGAGGAGCCCGTTGGCCGCGTGATTGAGCAGCCAGATGGCCGGGTAGGTGACCTTATAGAAGAGGAAGAGGGGGAAGGCTACCAGCAGGGAGGCGCCCTCCGCCTTGCGGATGGCGATCGTCTTGGGGGCCTGCTCGCCGAGGACGATGTGCAGGATGGTGATGACCAGGAACGACACCGTGACGCTGATCGAGTGGAGGAGATGGGGGTTGTTCCCCACGAAGGGGGTGACCAGGGGGTGGATGATCCAGGCGAACGCCGGCTCGCCCACCCAGCCCAGTCCCAGGCTCGCCAGGGTGATGCCGAGCTGGGTGGCGGAGAGGTAGGCGTCCAGGTGCTGGATCATGTGCCGGACCATGGTGGCCCGGCGCAGCCCCTCGGCCGCGAGGGGCTCGATCTGCGTCGGCCGCACCTTGACCAGGGCGAACTCGGCGGCGACGAAGAAGCCGTTCAAGGCCACCAGCAGCAGGCCCAGGAGCATGCCCCACGGGGGAGAAATCACGGGTTCGGGGAGCGGGCTCGCTGCGAGCAGGACGAGGATCACCGTTGGTCACCCCGCGGGCTCGGGGGTTGCTGGCCGGGAGATGAGGGGGCGTGCGGACTGGGAGGGTCGTCGCTCAATGCGGGGGGATTTTAGCACACACCTACCCAGCCCCCAGGGCGGAGAGGTACACCTCCCGGTACGCCGCGCACATGCCGTCGAAGGTGTACCTCTCCTCGGCCCGCCGGCGGTTGGCCGCCCCGAGGCGCTGCCGCAGGCCGGGGTCGGGGGCCAGCCCGGCGATCCCGCGGGCCAGAGCGGCGGCGGCGTCCGGTCCCGGCGGCTCCAGGAAGGGGGCCTGCTCCGGAGGGAGGACGGCGCGGACGTCGCCCACGTCGGTGGCCACCACGGGGAGCGAGGAGGCCATGGCCTCCAGGAGGCAGACGGGCATCTGCTCGCTGTCCGAGGTGAGGGCGAAGACGTCCAGGACCTGGAGGAACGGCGCCGGGTCCGCCTGGTGGCCGGCGAGGTGGACGCGGCCTCGCAGATCGTCCCGCTCCGCCCGCGCCTCCAGGGCGGGCCGTTCGTCCCCCTCGCCCACCAGCAGGGCGTGCACGCCGGGGCCGGCCGCGGCGCAGGCGTCGAGGAGGCGAAGCTGGTTCTTCACCGGACGCAAGCCCCCGACGGTGCCCACCACCAGGACGTCGCCGGGGATGCCCAGCCGCCGCCGCAGATCGGGGTTGCCGTCCGCCCCTTGGAACGCCTCCAGGTGGATGCCGTTCGGGATGAGCCGGACTCGATCAGGGTCCAGCTTCCACAGCCCGGTGGCCACGGCTTGCAGACGTTGCGAGGGGACGACGAGCCGGTGGACGCCGGGGAGGACGAGGCGCCGGGCGAGGACGCGCCGCAGCTTGAAGCTCTCCGCCTCCTCCTCGTTGAACCCCTCCTCGTGATGCACCACCCGCCGGAAGCCGGCGGCGCGGGCGGCGAGTAGCATGTCGAAGGCCCCCCAGTTGTAGGTCAGGACGAGGTCCGGCCGCTCCGCCAGCAGCAGTCGTCGCAGCCGCCGGGCGGTTGAGAGCGAGCCGGCCTTGGGCGGATTGGGGAGGAGCCGCACGTCCACCCCCGCCGGCAGCAGGGCCGCGGCCTCGGTGCGGCCGTCCATGGAGACGATCGAGTGGCGGAAGTCACTCCCGAAGGCGCCGATCAGGCGGACGGTGCGGATCTCCGGCCCCGAGGGGACGAAGTTGGAGAAGATGTGGAGGAGGTGGGGGACGGTCATTGCCGATCCCACCCACGACTATGCTCGCCACGTGACCCCGCCGCCGGGGCCCTCATCACCCCGGCCCTCTTCTCCCAGCCTCCCCCCCGTCCGCCGGGAGAAGAGGGAGGGGTTTGTCTAAATAAGAGAAGAAAACCGTTCTTGTTTTTTCAGGACTAACCGCTCCCCTCTCTCCCGGCGGACGGGGGGGAGGCTGGGAGAGAGGGGCTGGGGGAGTGAGGGTCCGCCCCGAAGGGGCGGTGTTTTTACTTCGCATGCACCCGCACCGTCCGGTCCAGGAACGCCTCCCGGTCCTCCACCGGACGCCAGCCCAGGACCTCGCGGGCGGTGCGGGAGCTGAAGGGCGGCACGCAGGCCCGCGTCTTCAGGTCGCGGTAGGAGGGGAAGGTGGCGCCGGGCCGGCGGCCGATCTTCTTGACCACCCACTTGCCGATCTCCATCCACTGACTGAGCCAGAGGGGCCGGGGGTGGAAATGGAGGTCGCGGCCCGTGGCCTGCCGCATCTCCGCGACGATCTCCCGCGCCGAGAGGGGCGTCCGGGTGCAGAGGTTGAGGGCCTTGCCGTCCAGGTCGTGCCCCGCGTGGGACGCCAGCAGGGCCAGGGCCTCGGCGACGTCGTCGACGTCCACCACCGGCAGCGGATGGTCGCCCAATCCCCAGCCGACGCAGTGATTGTCCCGTACCCAGAGCCCCAGCCCCGAGTGCTGGAGGGGCGTGCCCTCGCCCAGCACCACGCCCGGGCGGACGATGACCAGCGGCAGCCCCCGCTCGCGGTGGAGGGCGAGGAGCGCGGCCTCGGCGGCCATCTTGCCGCGGCTGTAGATCTCCCGGCCTTCGGGCTGCGGGTCGGTCTGCGTCGAGTCCTCGATCAGGGCCGGGCCGGGCCGGCTGTCATCCCCACCCAGGTAAAGGGCGGCGATGGAGGAGACGTAGACGAAGCGCTCGGCGCCCGCGGCCAGGGCGGCCTCGGCCGCGGCCACTGAGCCCTGCACCATGGAGCGCTCGATCTTCTCCCACGAGTCGCCGCCGCCGGTAGCGAGGTGGAGGACGGTCTTCGCCCCCTGGCAGGCCGCGGCCAGCGCCGCCGGATCCTCCAGGCGGCCGGGGAGGAGACGGAGCCGGCCGTCGCGGGACGCCTCGGCGAGGACGGGCGGGAGACTGTGGGGCCGCCGCACCACGGCGGTGACGGGCAGGCCGCGCTCCACCAGCCGGGCCACCAGCCGCCGGCCGATGAAGCCGGTGGCGCCCAGCACCACCACCTCTCCCGGCCGGGCCGGCCCCGGCGCCGGCAGGCGGGACGGGCGCAGGGTCTCGACCTTGCCCCGGGCTCCCCGTATCGCGTCGGCAACGACGGCCTCGCACCACTCCAGCACCTCGGCGGCCTGGCCGGCGTCCACCGGCAGGGGAGCGCCGGCCTTGAGGGCGTCGTAGAACGCCCGCACCGAGCTCCGCATGCCGGCGAAGTAGCTGTCCTGCCGCCGGCCCATACCGAGGGTGAAGCGGGCGTAGCGCACCACACCCCCGGCGGCGTCGCGGACCAGCGACCGGGAGCGGCGCCAGCCGGCGAGGAAGCCGTTCCAGAAGTCGAGCCAGGGGGTCTTTTCCTCCCAGGAGAAGAGGTTGTGGCCGAGGTCGGCCTCGGCCGAGCCGTCCGAGCCCAGCACCTCCAGCGTCCAGCGGTTGAAGCCCTGGCCGAAGGCGAGGTAGATCTCCGCCGTCCCCCGCTCCCCACGGGCCGCCACCAGCCAGCGGTCGTGGAAGGTCTGGCCGGGCAGCAGCTCGCGGCTGCCCAGGATCGTCGTCGTCGCCTCCTGCACCCGGCCGATGAGGGCGTGGAGCTGGGAGAGGGGGTGGGGGGCCTGCTCGAAGATGATGTTCTCGGGCGAGCGGAACATCCAGTGCGAGAAGTCGCCGGCCGCGAGCTGGGCGAGGGGCACCGAGAGGCAGACCCGCACGTGCTCCACCCGCCCCACCCGCCCGGCCCGCACCCGCTCCAGCAGGCGCACGAAGGCGGGGTGATAGAGGTTGTTGTGGTTCACCCCCAGGGGGAGCTCCTCGCGGTCGGCGAGCCGCTGCAGCTCGAACGCCTCGACGCTGGACAGGGCCGCCGGCTTCTCCAGGAGGACGCCCAGCCCCAACTCCAGGAGCTGGCGGGTCACCGGCACGTGGAGGTCCGGCGGCACCAGGACGTGAGCCACGTCGATGCCGAGGTCGGCGAGCTCGTCGATGGAGGTCACCGCCGCCGCGACGCCCCACTGCCGGGCGGCGCTGCGGGCCCGCTCCGGGTCGGCGTCGCAGATCGCCGCCAGCTCGACCTCCGGCATCTCCGCCAGGACGTCGCGGTGGAACTGCGCCACGTAGCCGGCGCCCACCAGGGCGACGCGGGGGCGATGATCGCGGGGGGCCGCCGGACGGGGGGTGGCCGGCGTCGCGCTCTCCTCCGTCGGCATCTGCGGCAGGAAATGCGGCTCAGAGACGGCCATAGCCGTATTTCCGGTTGAGGGGGGTGACGTGGCGCTCGATGATCCCCATCTGCTCCCGCGTCAGGGCCTCCTTCCAGCGCTCGTCGAGGCGGATCTCCGAGGTCGAGGCGAGGCGCATCCGGTTGCCGATGATGTGGTGCTCGAAGTTGCGGAAGTCGTGGATGCCATTCTTGGCGGGCACGCCAATGAAGTCGTAGACGCCGGTGAGCGTCTCGTCGGGGTGGGCGCAGAGGTCCTCGTAGCGCAGGGTCAGCCAGCGCTCGGGGTCGAAGTAGCGCCGGGCGTGCTCGGAGCCCTGGTTGTCGGCCACCCAGGAGCGGGCCGCCTCCTCCGGGCCGATCCCTAAGTTCTTCATCGACGACCAGGAGACGGCGCGGCCGTCCCGCACGAGATGGATCACCTTCATCCTGAAGCTCGGCACCCGGCTCATGAACACGGCCCGCTCCGGGCGCTTGGAGCTGTCGAGGAAGACACCGCGCCCCTGGATGCCGAGGACGGTCTCGACCAGCGCCTCGATGCGCGCCAGGATGCGGCGCATCTCCCGGCTGGCCGCGGGGAGCACCTGCAGCGCGGCGCTGCGGATCGTCTCCAGCGCCGGGCCCCGCTGCACGGCCCGCAGGACGATGTCGGACAGCCCGCCGCCGTTGTGGCGGAAGTCCAGGTCGGAGTCCCAGATATCGAACGGCTGACCCCGTTCCTCCATGCCGCGGGTGACGCGCTGCCAGAAATCACACTCCAGAATGGGCGTCTGGCAGGAGCAGAAGTACTCCTGCGGCGTCGGCGTCTTGCCTCGTGGGGCGATCCCGAGCTCACCGATGGTGGCGATGCGCGGGTGGGAGCCCAGCAGGAAGGTGAGCAGCGTCGAGCCCGAATAGCCGTGGCCCATGATGTAGACGAGGTCGGTCATTCTCACGAGTCTCCACAGGATCCTACTGCGACTCCCAACAGCGTTCGTCGCGGAGTGCAGGACGCGTGCCACTTACTTCTTCGGCGGCCCTCCCGCGAAGCTGAAGAGGACGGCCTCAGCGGTGTCGAGGCGAAAGGAGAAGCGGTCGCCGTCCGGGAGCCTGCGCCCGGTGCGCTCGTCCACCACGTTGTGGACGGGGGCGGCGAGGCGGACCTCCAGAGGGATGTTGGCCGCCGTCAGCCCCTCGGCTCCGCCACCGCCCGTCGGGCTGCTGGCGATGGGCACGTTTTGCAGCACGAAGACCAGCGTGCGATCCCCTTTCGACCAGTAGGTCGCCTCCAGGGGGACGGCGGGGCGCCGGCCGTCGCTCGTCACCGTGATCCAGGGGGCAACCCCCGCCCGGAGGACCGGCTCCAGGAAGGGGCGGCGCTCCGCCTCCCCGGCCGTCCCCTCCTGCCGGTACTGGAGATAGCGCTGGGGCGAGAGGTTGAGGTAGACGGCCCGGCCGCGGCCGGCGGCGCGCTCGGTGCCCACCGGCAGCCGCCGCTCCGCCACCGCATACCCCCGGTCACCCCGCTCCAGCCGGGGCTTCAGGGTGGCGAAGAGGTCGCGCCAGCGCTTGAAGCCGTAGCCGGCGTCCTGGTCCGTCTCCACCCAGAGCTTGCCGGCGAAGAGGTCGGCCCGCGTCTCGCGGCCATTATGGGCGACGGCGACGCCGAAGAGACCGTCCAGGGCGCCGCGCTGCCGCCCCCGGCCGTGCGGATCGAAGAGGCCGCAGGCGAAGTCGGCGATCACAGTTCCCCCGCCCTGAGCGAACTCGGCGATCCGTCGCGCCTCGGCGTCCGAGAGGGCGTAGCAGGCGGGGAGGATCAGCACCTTGTAGTCGCCGGGCACGCCGTGGAGCGCCAATTGATCATAGGCAAGGAAGTCGTAGCGCAGGCCGGCGTCGGCCAGCATCAGTTCCCAGGCTTTTCGCACATTGTGGGAGGTGCCGAGGCGGGCGTCGTCCAGGCGGTTGGGCCAGGTGCGGTGGTGGGCCTCTGCGTCCAGGCACCAGGAGACCTGGATGGAGGGGTGGGAGTAATAGATCGCCACGCCGTCGTGGAGCGCGCGGGCGCCCGCCAGCTTCGGCCCCTGGACGCCGCCCAGCTCCCGCAGGGTGGGGGCGAAGCGATCGAGCCAGGGCTGAGGATACCGGGGGCGATCGCCGGCGAACCAGCTCTCGTCCACCCAGCCGATCATGCCGCGGCTGCCGTGGGCGAAGTAGTGCCAGGCCAGCCAGGAGTCGTTGCCGGGAACGCGGGCACTGTCGTGGTCATTGTGGAAGTGGGTGGTCACCCGGGGCACGGCGCCCGCGCGGTCGAAGGAGCGGAGGATCTCCGGCGCCGAGCCGATGTCGTAGGCCTCGATGAACTGCACCTTTTTCGCCAGCTTGGCGTAGTCGTAGCCCCCCCATAGGCTGGGGCCCTGGGCGCCTACGATGCCGCAGGGGGTGGACGGGTCCTCGCGGTGGCAGCGCTCGACCAGAGCGCCGAGGAAATTCGCCCAGACCGAGTCGTTCCAGGTCATGCGGTCGAGGAGGGGCGAGAGGTCGATCTCGCCGAGCGGTTGCCCAAGCTCCCCCAGGACGTCGTCCGGCGTCACCCAGCGGGGGGGTGGAGAAGCTCCGCCGTTATTGCCACCATAATAGGCGGCGAGCCAGCGGGCATAGGCGCCGTCGTCGGCGTTCACCCGCCAGGGGAGGGGGCGGACGAACGAGCCCCAGGAGGTCTCGTCGTCGAGCGCGTAGGCCACCCTCTGCGGGCTGGCGCGGCTTTCCCGGACCATTCGGACGCGCGCCGCTACCGTCTCCTCCAGCCGGGCGAGGAGGGCGGCGTCGAGCGGGCGGGGGCGCAGGGCGCGGCCATCCCGGGCCGCGGCGTCGAAGCTCCCGGGCTGGAGGTAGAGGTCCCCCTTGCCCGCTGTGTGGTCGTTGTAGAAGCGCAGCTTCCAGCGCTCCAGCCAGGCGAAGGGACCCTCGCCGTGGTCGGTGACGCCGCCGTTGATCCCGAAGCGCTGGCAGAACCGCCCCCCCTCCTCGCCGGTGCCGATCGTCCAGCGGTAGCGCCAGGGCATGTAGAGCCAGGTGTCCCAGCGGCCGGGGGTCGTCGCCATGGGGTCCTGGCGCACGGTCTGGAATTCGGGGGCGCGGCGCAGGTAGTCGATGTAGGTCCGATCCGAGTCCCAGCCTTTCGCGGGTGCCGCCGCGGGCTCGGCCCGGGCGCAGGCGAAGGCGGCGCCGAGAACGGCGAGCAGGGGGAGGAGGCTGGACGTGGACCGGAGCATGCCGGCGGAGGGTGCGAGACCCGTGCCCGGATTTTCGCCCCTATATATAAAGGATGGGGCGGCCGGAGCCGGCCGCCCCTGTCTCCCTGGGATCAGGGAGTGTTGAAGTTGATGAGCGAGCTGTAGGCGACCTGGCCGGCGGCGTTGGTCACCTTGACCCGGAAGGTGTAGGAGGCATGGCGCTTGAGGCCGGGACAGTCGGACGAGGTGACGTTGGGACCCACGGTCGCCCCGGCCACCCAGCCGCCGTTGAACATCCTCTCGACGGAGAACCCGGTCTCGTTGCTGGAGTTGTCACGCCAGGTGATCTGCACGATGCCGCCGCCCAGCCAGCGCGCGAAGAGCCGGTTGGGCGGATTGGGGGCGCCACCGCCCGGCGTCGGCGTCGGTGCCGGAGTGACGCTGGCCGTCGTCACCTGGACCACGTTGCTGTAACCCGAGAAGCCGGCGTCGTTGGCCGACCGCACCCGGAGCTGGTAGACCGTCTGCGGCTGCAGGCCGGAGACGCGGGCGGTGGTGACGTTGGCCCCCACCGACTGGACCTCCTGGAAGGCGCCGTTGCCGGTCTTCGACTCGATGCGGAACGACGTCTCATTGGCGGCGGCGTCGCCCCAGGTGAGCACGACGTCGCTCGCCGAGGGCGGCTGGGCCACCAGGTTGTAGGGGGCGGCCGGCGGCCTCTGGGGCGGTGGCTGGGGCAGGGGCGGAGGCAGCGACGGCATGGTGATGGTGGCGGTGTTGCTGTAGCCCGAGAAACCGCCGTCGTTGCCGGCGCGCACCCGGAAGCTGTAGGCGGCGCCTGAGGTCAGGCCGGCGACGCGGGCCGTCACGGTGCCGGCCGGCAGCGACTGGACCTCGACGAACAGGCCTCCCGCCAGGTTCTCGACGCGGAAGGAGGTCTCGTCGTTCGAGTTGTCCTTCCAGGTGAGGACGACGTCGGTGGTGGAAGCCACCTGGGCCGTCAGGCCGCTGGGCGCCGCGGGAGGGGTGGGACCCGGTGGCGGCGGCGGGGGAGGCGGCGGCGGGCTTGGGGGCAGGGGAGTCGTCGAGCCGTACGTCAGCAGGGCCACGGCGGTGTGAAGGCGCGTCATGTCCTGCCCCTCGAGCTTGCCGAGGGGAGCCTGCTCGCCCAGGGCCGAGGCGATGGTGAAGATGGTGAGCAGGCGGCCGTAGGTCACCAGGTTGGCGTCGTCCTCCGCCTGGCCGGCGCGCACCAGCAGCTCGGTGGCGCCCGTCTTCTCGGGGTTGAAGAGCTCGCGGTCGGCGCCCACGACGCCGGTGAGCGTGCCGCCCATCCGGCTCCCCGTGAAGGTGTAGTCGAGGAGGCGGGCCCACAGCCCGGAGACGGTGCCATCGCCCATCACCGCCGGCTCGATGTCCTTGAAGGTGTGGGCGACGTTGGCGAGCACCTGGCTCGGCCGCACGGCGGGGAGCCCCAGGGGCGCGTCGAGGGTTTCGAGCTGCAGGCGGTTGAGGTAGTGCATATCGTACATGCCGACCGTCCACTGCGAGTCGGTGGTGTACGTGCCGGGGGCGGCCACCGGGGTGGACCCACCCCAGAAGCCGTAATGGATGCCGTTGCGCATCAGGTCGGCGTACTGCTGGGTGACGCCGCGGGCGAGGTGGGAGCGGAAGTCGTCGAGGAAGCTGGCGTCGTCGCTGGCGTGGCCGAGGAAGCGGAAGGCGGCCAGCCACTGCTGGGGCTCGCGGCCGGTGACGCCGTTGTCCGAGGGGACCGGGTAGTCGGGGGCGCAGGCGGCGCCGGTGGGGGCGCTCGCCTGCAGCACCGGTCCATCGCCCCGCTGCGGGCACATCCAGCGCCGCATGCTGTCGCCGCCCCGCTGCAGGATGTCGATCACCGTCTGATCGCCGGTGAGCCAGTAATAGAGGTAGAGGTTCTCGAAGTAGGCGTGGGAGCTGTTGAAGTCGGTGCGGTAGGCGCCGTAGCCGGTGGGCGACTGGCCGCAGTAGAACCACCTCTCCGTGGGGCTGCACTGCATGATCTGGGTGTGCAGGCTGCGCAGGGCGCCGGGGAAGCCGATCTCGTCGAGCCACTCCACCTCACCCGTGCGCATGGCCCAGATCGGCGCCGTGCTCACCGTGTTGTGGTAGTCGGTCCAGGTGGTGCACCAGAACAGGTTGTCCCAGGCGTACCCTGGAGTGGGGTCGTCGCTGGGTCCGCAATCCACCTCGCCGAACCCGTCGGGGGCCCCCCAGTAGCGGGGGTAGAGGCCGAAGGTCATGAGGCCGTTGAGGCCGGTGACGTCGATCTGCTGCACCGTGCGGTCGAGCACCGAGCGGACCAGGGTGTCGTAGGCCGCGAGGTCGGGCGCCAGGGTCCCCACCGGGAAGTCGTCCACCGCCTGGGAGGCGGCGAACCACTCGGGCGCCGGCCAGGCATGGAGCGGCCGGTTGAGGGGGGCCCACACCAGCCGGTCGAGGTCGGCCCGCACCGGCGCGCCGGGGAGCGCCGTCACCGCCAGGGTGGCGAACAGGCCCTGGTGATTGGCGATCCAGGCCTTGTCGTCCGCCACGTCGACGGCCATGTGGCCGCCGGGCAGCAGGCGCAGCGCCTGCGGCTCGTAGCGGTGCATGTGGTTGAGAGCGATGGCCACGGCGCCGCGGAGACCGCTGGCCGCCAGCATGCCGCCGTCGGCCTTGACGCCGCCGGCCGTGGCGCCGCCCACGGCGACGTCGAAGCTCTGGGGCGCCGTGCGGCTCGCCCGGAGCTGCTGGCGCACCCAGGCGCCCTGCGAGGGGTCGACGGCGCCGGTGACGGCCGCCGCGCCGAAGCCGCCCACGGCGGTGACGGTGGGCGTGCCGCCCAGCTCCACCGCCAGGTCGTCCCGCAGCCGCTCGACGAGGAAGCCGTTGGGCGTGCCGTCGGGGTTGACGATATTGCCCGGGTCGGAGAGGCTGCCCTCCCAGTTGGCGACGTGGCGCACGATGGCGGTGGGGGAGCCGGCGGTGAAGACGTAGCGGCGCCGCGTGCTCACCACGCCGCCGCCCAGCGAGGGCGCGTCGTAGGCCCCCTGCATCACCACGATGGCGGTGAGCGGGCCCTGGTGCTCGATCGATACCCGGCGGCTGGCGGAATGCCCGTAGGCGGTGCCGCCGGTCTGCAGCGTCAGGCTGCCGCCGCCGATCAGGCGGGTGCCGTTGGCGAGGACCACCTCGTCGAACAGGCGGTCCGGATTGGCGCCGAGGCGGAAGACCGCGGCGCCGGTGTCCACCGTCACGGCGTCGCCGGTGCGCGTCAGGGTCAGGGCCTGGGCCGGCGCCGGGTTGGGGCCGGCCGAGCCGTCGGTGACCACCCGGTAGACGGCGACGGAGTTGGCGCCCACCGAGGCCGGGAAGGTCACCAGCAGCCACTGGATGGGAGCCGAGGAATCGTTCTTGCCGGCGTTCCAGCGCGCCGTCACCTCGAGCTCGGCGGGCACCCGCGCGCCGGAGGCGTCGAGGACGGTGAGCCCGGAAGTGCCGAGGAGGTTCAGGCTGCGGGGGACGGGCACGCCGGAGCGGACGACCTCGTTGCTGCGGGCGATGCCGGCGATTTCACGGACGGTGAGGAGGAGTTGGGACGGGACGGAAAGCGGTGTCGCGTGGGCGGCGTTGCCGGAGACTCCGGCGTTGAAGGGGCCTGCGAAGCAGGCGGTCAAGGTTGCCAGGACGAGGGCGAAACGACGCGATCCCTCCTTGAACATCTACGACTCCCACGGTCCACCACCATCTCCCCCTCCCGGTTGATCGATGACACCTCCGGACAAGGGAGTGGACTTACCCCACCCGGAGGAGTGACGGCCCGGCCGGTCGGTCGGTCCATCGGCGGCGCTGTCTGTGGCGAGGTTTTCTCGCCGACCAATTTGTGGCGGGACGCTACAGGTACAATCTGCACGAGTCAACGTTTTCAGGGGTTGGAAGCGTGCAATTCCTACTCTTGCGGCGTGCCGCCCCCTAAACGGGTCAATCGGGGTGCAGGAGGGCGGATCCAGGGCGCAGGTTCAAGTTCAAATCAAGTCGGCTTGGAGCAGGGTATGAGGAATTCGCACGGCGGGTGCGCAATCCCTGAGCACCGGAGTGGGCGTTCCCTGCGCAGGGTCAAGAAGTGGAGATTTTACAAGGAGCCCGGCGGAGAGGATAATGGCCGTGATGTCGAGCTCCGAATCCAGCCCGCCCGCGCCGCCGGTACGGGAGGGGGTGCTCCGGCGCCTGCGCCGCCTGACCTCCGTGGAGGCCTGGGCGTTCGCCCGCGCCTGGGTCCTCCTGCTGGCCGCCGACCTGGGGCTGCGGCTGCTGCCGTTCCCGCGGCTGGAGCGCTGGCTCGCGCCACCTGCGGGAGCCGCTGCGGCCGAGGAGACGGCGATGCCGCGCCTCGTCTGGGCCACGGCGGCGGCGGCGCGCCATCACCTCTATCCCATGCGCTGCCTGCCGCAAGCTCTCTGCCTGCGCTGGCTGCTCGGCCGCCACGGCATCGCCGCGGAGCTGCGCATCGGCGTCGAGCGGCGCCGCGGCGAGATGCGGGCTCACGCCTGGGTGGAGCGCGACGGCCGCCCGGTCGGCGAGAGGCCCGGGGCGGCGGATCGCTGGGCCCCTCTGCGTCCGGTGTGAGATCTTTCCTTCGACCTCTTGACACGCTGTCGCGCCGCCCCTACACTGTTAGCAGTCACTGCCGCTGAGTGCTAACAATCGACAGTGAGAAATCCAAATCCAAACGATTTGAAGGAGGTAAGAGCCGTGAATATCCGTCCGCTGCACGATCGAGTCCTGGTGAAGCGCCTGGAGACTGAAGAGCAGGTCCGGGGTGGGATCATCATCCCCGATACCGCCAAGGAGAAGCCGCAGGAGGCCGAGGTGATCGCCGTCGGTCCGGGCAAGCTCTCCGACGAAGGGAAGCGCTCGCCCATGGACGTCAAAGAGGGCGACAAGATCCTCATGGGCAAGTACTCCGGCAGTGAAATCAAGATCGACGGCAACGACTTCGTGATCTTGCGCGAAGACGAGATCCTGGCCGTCATCAACAGCAACGGCAAGAAGTGACCGCAGTTCACGCCCAACCTTCCAGACATCTGGGTATTCGATAGCAATCAGGAGGCAAGAGAAGAAAATGGCTAAGCAGATTACATACTCTGGCGACGCCCGCGCGGCGATCCTCCGGGGCGTCAACAAGCTCGCCGACGCGGTCAAGGTGACCCTCGGCCCCAAGGGCCGCAACGTCGTCATCGAGAAGAAGTTCGGCTCGCCGACCATCACCAAGGACGGCGTCACCGTCGCCAAGGAGATCGAGCTCGGCGATCCGCTGGAGAACATGGGTGCGCAGATGGTGCGCGAGGTCGCGTCGAAGACCTCGGACGTGGCCGGCGACGGCACCACCACCGCGACCCTCCTCGCCCAGGCGATCTACCGCGAGGGCTCGAAGAACGTCACCGCCGGGGCCAACCCGATGGAGATCAAGCGCGGCATCGAGCTGGCGGTCAAGGCCGCCGTCGAGTCCATCGACAAGCTGGCGAAGCCGGTCGAGGGCAAGGACATCGCCCACGTCGGCACCATCTCGGCCAACAACGACGAGGAGATCGGCCGCATCATCTCCGAAGCCATGGAGAAGGTCGGCAAGGACGGCGTCATCACCGTCGAGGAGGCGCGGGGCCTGGAGACCACCCTCGAGGTGGTCGAGGGCATGCAGTTCGACCGCGGCTACCTGTCCCCCTACTTCGTCACCGACGCCGAGCGCATGGAGACGGTGCTCGAGAACGCCAAGATCCTGCTCAACGAGAAGAAGATCAGCTCGATGAAGGACCTCCTGCCGGTGCTCGAGCAGGTGGCCAAGCAGGGCCGGCCGCTGCTCATCATCGCCGAGGACGTCGAGGGCGAGGCGCTGGCCACCCTGGTGGTCAACAAGCTGCGCGGCACGCTGCACGTGGCCGCCGCCAAGGCGCCGGGCTTCGGCGACCGCCGCAAGGCCATGCTGGAGGACATCGGCGTGCTCACCGGCGGCCGGGTCATCACCGACGACCTCGGCATCAAGCTGGAGAACGTCCGCTGGGAGGACCTGGGCGACGCCAAGAAGGTCGTCCTCACCAAGGACGAGACCACCATCGTCACCGACTCCGACGACCCCAAGCGGCACGAGGTCATCGCCGGCCGCGTCAAGCAGATCCGCAACCAGATCGAGGAGACCACCTCGGACTACGACCGCGAGAAGCTCCAGGAGCGTCTGGCCAAGCTGGTGGGCGGTGTGGCGGTGATCAAGGTCGGCGCCGCCACCGAGACCGAGATGAAGGAGAAGAAGGCCCGCGTCGAGGACGCCATGCACGCCACCAAGGCGGCCGTCGAGGAGGGCATCGTCCCCGGCGGCGGCGTGGCCCTGTTGCGCGCCATCAAGGCCGTCGAGGGCATCCAGGCCGAGGGCGACGTCCGGGTGGGCGTCAACATCGTCCGCCGCGCTCTCGAGGAGCCGGCCCGCCAGATCGCCATCAACGCCGGCGAGGAGGGCTCGGTCGTCGTCAAGCAGCTCCTGTCGACCAACGGCAACAGCGGCTACAACGCGGCCACCGGCAAGTTCGAGGACCTGGTGGCGGCCGGCGTCATCGATCCGGCCAAGGTCACCAAGACCGCGCTGGTCAACGCCGCGTCCATCGCCGGCCTGATGCTGACCACCGAGGCCATGGTCTCCGAGATCAAGGAGAAGGAAGAGAAGGGCGGCGGTCCGGGCGGCATGCCGGGCGGCGGCATGGGCGGGATGTACTAAGAGCCCGGGTTTCGCCGGCGGCTCCGGCCGCCGGCTCGCAGATAGCAACGGCCGGTCCGCGCGAGCGGGCCGGCCGTTCTTCTTTAGAAGGACGCTTCAGAAGCGGGCGCGCAGCCCCAGGTAGACCTTGCTCTGGACCTTGCTCTGCGCGCCCTGGACGAGGTCAAACCGGCCGGTGCCGAAGGCGCTGAGGCTGCGCGTAATGTAGATGTCGATGCCGAACTGGGCGTCGGCCCCGAACTTGCTGTCAGTCCCCGAGAGCGTCGTATTGCCCTCCAGCAGGGACTTGTCGATCGAGTGGAGAGCGGCGCCGACGCCGAAGAAGCTGTCCACCGAGCCGAAGGGGACGACGCCGATCAGGTTGACTCCCAGCAGCGTGTCCTGCCCCTTGCCGTGCGTGCCGCTCGCCTTCCAGTAGCCCACCTCGGGCTCGATATAGCCGGTGACCCCCTCGTCGCCAGAGGCATGCCGGCGTGAGGCGTCTTCGTCACGTCCGCTGACGCGGATGCGCAGCGCGGCCGTGTAGTAGGTCTCCACTCCCCCCGACGGCTCGACGAGGCCGACGCCCACGCCGAGGGCGAAGCGGTCCCGGTTGTGTCCGCCCTCCCCGTCGCGATTGTCGCGATCATCGCGGTCGGAGGTCTGGGCCTGGGCCCACCCCGTCGAGAGCAGGGCGGTCAGCGCCAGCGCCGAGGCCATGGTCCAGGATCTCATGTCATTCCTCTCCTTTCGTGGCGAGCGCGCCCGGCGGCGCTCTCCACAGCTCGCAGTGAAAACCTGCTGGGTTTGGGTCCTATCGTACCACTTCCCACATCCGCTCCAGGAACCGCTCCCGCTCCCCCCGCCAGCGCTCGGCCTGGGCCGCGTTGCGGGCCGAGGCCACCAGCCGGCTCAGCGCCTCGACCGCCTGATCGCAATAGCGCCGGGCGGTGTCCTCGGCGAAGACGGCGAGGGCCCGCTCCACCGCCCGCTCCAGTGGCGGCAGGGCCTTCTCCCACTCGCCCGCGGCCACCAGGTGGAAGGCCAGGGCCTCGCAGTCCCGGTCCCCCCGCAGCCGCTCCAGGGTCGCCGCCACCTGGCCGTGCATGGCCTGCCGGCGCAGCGGATTGATCTCCTGGTGGATGGCGTTGCGGATCTCCCGGTGGGTGAACTCGAAGCTCCCCCGGCGCGCTCCCTGGTCCCACCGCGCGAGGTCCGCCTCCTGGCGGGTGCTCGTCCAGGAGTAGGCGAACTGCCGGATCAGCCAGCGGCGCAGGAGGATCTCCAGTCCCACCTCGACGACGGTGACGTGCTCGTCGGCGGCCTCTTGCAGGAGGGGGGCCTCGAAGCACTGCCCCATGACGGCGGCCAGGGTGGCCAGGCGGCGGGTGGAGTTGGGAAGCCGGCGGATGCGCATACGAATCAGGTCCCGCACGTCCTCCTTCACTGGGCCGAGGCCCGTGAGGGGGCGGGCGAGGCTCCAGCGCCCCGCGCCGCGGGTCACCAGCACCCCTTCGTCCCACAGGGAGTTGACGACCTCGGCCGCAGCCAGGGGGAGGCCCGCGCTCCGCTCCTCGAGGAACCGGGCCAGCTCCGCCGCCTGCGACTCGCCCACCAGCGACCTGGCGATCTCCTCCAGCCCGGCGGGCTCGAGGCGGTCGATCTCCAGGCGCGTGGCCATGCCGCTCTTCTCACACCGCCGGAAGACCTGGCTCAAGGGGTGATCGCGGTCGAGGGCGTCGCTGTGGCTGGAGGCGAGGATCCAGATCGGCCCCTCCAGCCGCGCGGTGAGGAAGGCCAGCAGGTCGAAGGAGTCGTGGTCCGCCAGGTGCAGGTCTTCGAGGTAGAGGATCAGGGGCTCGGCGCTGCGCTCGTCCGGCCCTCCCCGGCACAGCCCCTCCAGGAAGCGACCGACGGCGGTGAACAGGCGGCGGCGCCCGTCCACGCCGGCGGGGGCAGGCGTGGACGGGTGGGGGCGCAGGTCGCGGAGCTCGGGGACGAGTCGGACCAGATCCTCCAGCACCTCGTCCGACACCTGGGCGAGGACCTTCTCGGCGACCTCGGTCTCCTCCGTCAGCGCGCCGCGCAGCACCTCCGCGAACGGCTGATACGCCAGCAGCGGGGAGAGCTCGCAACACTGCCCCTTGAGCACGCAACTGCGCCGCTTGGAGGTGGTGGCGTCCAGGAACGACTTGATGAGGCGGGTCTTGCCGACCCCCACCTCGCCGGTCACCAGGGTCAGGTGCACCTTCCCCGCGAGCACCCGCAGCCACCCCTCCCGCAGCAGGCCGTACGTCGGACCGCGGCCGACCAGGGGGATCAGCGGACCGATCGGCTCGGGATCGCGCGCCGTTGCGACCTTCTCCTCCAGGGCCTCGGCCAGGATCGAGTCGTAGAGCCGCCGCGTCTCCTCCAGAGGCGCCACCCCCAGCTCGTCGCGCAGCAGGTGCCTCAGCTCCTCGTAGTGGGCCAGGGCGCGGCTGCGCTGGCCCGAGAGGGCGAAGAGCCGCATCAGCGTGCGGTGCGCCTCCTCCGAGAGCGGATCGATGGCGACCAGACGGCGGGCATAGTGGACGCCGAAACGGTATTCGCCCCGCCGCCGGTAGCTCTCGACGAGGCGCTGCAGCCCGTCCACGGCCGCCTCGCGGCAGTGAGTCTGCTGGGTGACCAGCCACTCCTCGAAGGGCGGGCTGTCCTTGACGAAGAAGCCCGCCAGGAACTCTCCGCGATAGAGCTGGACCGCCGCCGAGAGGTGATGGGGATCGACCGACTCCCGCTCGGTACCCCGCGTCAGGGCCTCCTCGAACGCCTCGACGTCGAGCCAGCAGTCGGCCTCCGGGCCGAGACCGACCTCCAGGTTGCGGCTGACGACCAGGCCGGCCGCGCCCGCTTCGGGCAGCGACGAACGGAGGTTGTAGATCGCCTGGCGCAAGGCGTGCCGGGCGGCCTCCGGCCCGCGCTCCGGCCACAGCAGCCCCACCAGGTGGTCGCGGCTGAACGCCCGGTGCCGCTGACAGACCAGGTAGGCCAGCAGGGCCCGGACCTTCTGCGACTCGAAGCCGTTGACCTGACGGTCGCCCGCCCAGACCTCGAACCCGCCCAGAAGCCGTACACGGATCTTGGTCAAGCTCTCTCTTCCCCCCCGTGAGGACCTTGGATGCTGGTCGCCGGGCTCCATCCCGGGGTACGCCGTGCTTCGAGACCCAGATGTGCAGGAGGATTCTAACTCATTGCGCCGCAAGCTCCTGACGCTGAGCTGACGGCCGTCCCGCAAGCTCGCCGCCAGCGATACGACTATTTCTCCTGAGAGCCCGCAACCGCGAGACCGGGCTCAGGAAAGACGGAGCGCGAACGCCGTAATGCGGATCGTAAGGTTCCGTCTCCAGGCTGATAGCAGATTCGCTTTGCGCATTCCTGACGGCTGGACGCCCCATGGGCGGCAGAGGGAGGTCCGCTGACGATCTCCTGACGCCGGCCCTGCAGAGTCGGAACATCTGAACCGGTGTCCACTTTCGTCGGGTACGCGGCACCTAGGGTACGCAGCACTCGCAGCACAGTCGTGGGGAGAGTTTCTTTCGGGAAGCCTGTGTCGGGTATCCCATTGGAGGAGAGTTCGATGTATGCCATGAAATTGAAGACTGCAATGCTGGTCATCCTGGTCGTGGCGCTGGGTCTGCTCTCAGCGTTCCCGGCCGACGCGCAGGTCTTTAAATGCCTGCCGAGCTGCGATCCGCAGGACGCCCGCTTCCTGGCCATCGCCAATGGAGCCGGCTTCATCACCCTGAGCGATCCCTCGCTGGACCTGGAGATCTCGGTGCCAGCGGGCACGACGACTTTCACCGTCGGCGTCTTCGATGGCGACGATAAGGACGGCGCCGGTGGCGGCCATTGGGATTCGGGCTCTCCCGCGACCTTCAGCTATACGCTCTATGCCGACCCGAACCGCAATCACTCGACGGCGACCGTCGTTCAGCTCCAGCCCGGCTTCCCCTCGACCCCGTCGACCTCGATGCCGGACAACGCCTGGATCGACTTCACGATCACGACCGATCCCTCGGCCAAGTCTCCGAGCGGCAACTATTACTATCTCCTGCGGATCCAACTGCAGTCGTTGTCGATCGCCACGCTCAACGCGTTCAAGGTCCGCACGGGCAGCGCGCAGGTGGGAGGAACGTCGCTCTTCCCAACCCCCAAGCCCTTTTCCTACATCGCCAACATCTTTGGCAGTGCGGACCTCAACATCATCTATCCCAGCTTCCCGGCGTCGACCCCGACCCGCTACGACGGCTCTTTCAACTTCTATTTCGATGAACCGGTGAGCCAGCACGACGTCACCGTCTGGGACGGCGACTTCGATCACGGCAAGTTCGACGGCACGGACAAGGATGCCGACGATCTCGACACGCCCAACGCACCTTTCCTGCCGTCGTGGTCGACCCTCGACACACTCCCCGAGGGCATCGCCTTGGGACTGGCACCTGCGACGGGCAACCCGCCGGACGACCGCAGCTCCGCGGGAAGCGGCATCTACCTGGTGAAACCCCCGTCCATACGCTACGACGTGATCTTCCCGGATGGGCGGAGCTTCGCCAACGACAACCCGTCGGGCAACCAGGAGTGGGAGCAGTTCAAGATTTCGACCGATCCCCTCAATCACAATCTCATGGACTACAGCACCCCGGCGCCCATCCCGGGCGGCATCTATCAGGTCCGCATCCAGGGCGCCGACATGCAGAACCTGAACGCCATCCTTCTACCGGGGAGAGTGCTCTGCGTGGATGCGTCGGGCACTCCATGCAAACCCCTGCGCCCCTTCCTGCTCGGCGACACGGTCTTCGAGGACACCGACGGCAACGGCGTCCAGGACCCGGGCGAGCCGGGCATCCCGAACGTGGCCATGGAGTTGCTGGACCAAAACGGGGTCGCCGTGGGGACGGCACTCACCGACGCCAACGGCCATTACCTGTTCGAGGTCGAGGCTCTCACCTACACGGTGAACGTCTCGTCCGGGAACTTCACCGGCGAGGGCGGCGCCCTCAACCAGTGCAATCTCACTACTCCTCAGACGTGCACGGAAACCATCGTCAACGCCAACATCCTCACCTGCGACTTCGGCTGCCGGAAGCCCGATTCCATCGGCGACCGGGTGTGGAATGACGTCAACGGCAACGGCGTGCAGGATCCGGGCGAGCCGGGGATCGACTTCGTGACGGTCAACCTCCTGGACTCCGACGGCAATGTCGTCGACACCGCGGAGACGGCGGGAGACGGCAACTACTCCTTCTCGAACGTCACCGCTGGCACCTATACGGTGAGCGTCGACGACACCACGCTGCCGGGCGGCGCGACTCCGACCTACGACCTGGACGGCATCGCGACGCCCCACACCGCGGTCGTCACGCTGACCACCGGCACCAGCCGGACGGACGTCGACTTCGGCTACCGGGGCAACGCCTCCGTAGGCGACCGGGTGTGGAACGATCGCAACGGCAACGGCGTGCAGGATGCGGGCGAGCCCGGCCTCAACGGCGTCACCGTCCAGATCTACGACTTCAACAACAACCTCCTCGCCTCCCAGGTGACGAGCGGCGACGGCAACTACACCTTCTCGCACCTGCTCGAGGACCAGTACACGGTACAGGTTGTCCACGCCACGGTGCCGGCGGGGTACGTCCAGACCTTCGACCTCGACGGCGTCGCGACCCCGGACACGGCGGTCGTCGTCGTGCTCGCGGGCTCCACCCATAACGAGGTCGACTTCGGCTACCGCAGCACGGCTACGGGTTCGGTCGGCGACCGGGTATGGCTCGACTCCAACGGCAACGGCGCTCAGGATGCGGGCGAGCCCGGCCTCAACGGGGTGACGGTCCAGCTCCTCGACGCTGCCAACAGCGTCCTGGCGACGGCGACGACGAGCGGCGACGGCAACTACACCTTCCCGGGCCTGGCGGATGGCAACTACTCGGTTCGCATCGTCACCGCCAGCCTGCCGCCCGGCGTCACGCCGACGTTCGACCTCGACGGCATCGCAACGCCGAACATCGCCTCCTTCAGTCTGGCCGGCGGCGCCAACCGCACGGACGTGGACTTCGGCTACCGGGGCACGGCGTCGGCGGGCGACCGGGTGTGGCTCGACTCGAACGGCAACCAGGCGCAGGATGCGGGCGAGCCCGGCCTCAACGGCGTGACCGTCGAGCTGCTCGACGCCAGCAACAACGTCCTGGCGACGGCGACGACCAGCGGCGACGGCAACTACACCTTCTC
>Ga0136846_1231310_pt1 | contig 25360 bp, 20 predicted proteins | sample HopSoiMetagenom2_FD_96841 | JGI IMG/M metagenome (GOLD analysis project Ga0136846, IMG submission 96841) | Grasslands soil microbial communities from Hopland, California, USA - 2 Assembly 2016 (version 4) | ecosystem: Environmental > Terrestrial > Soil > Grasslands | place: USA: Hopland... | reverse complement strand
GGTCGCTTCACCATGCTGGTCGTCGCAACGCCGTCGCGAACCGAGCTCACCCCATATCAAAACCTCCAAACCGAGGTGCTTGCGGCCGTTCGTGAGATCAACGAGCGGTACGGATCGAGCGACTGGGATCCGATTGTCCTCATCCACGAGAACATCCACGCCGAGCTGCTGGCAGCCATCTATCGTGCGGCAGACTTGTGTCTCATCTCGTCGCTACAGGATGGCATGAACCTCGTCGCGAAAGAGTTCGTGGCGTGTCAGGTGGATGAAAACGGCGTGTTGGTGCTGAGCCGCTTCACGGGCGCTGCCGAGGAGATCGCGGAAGCAGTGCTGATCAATCCGTTCAATGTTGGCGGTTTCGCTGACGGCATCCGCGAGGCCGTGGAGATGGAGCCGGGCGAGCGACGGCGTCGCATGCGAGCGATGCGTACGCAGTTGCACAAATCGACGATCTTCGACTGGCTCGAGGCCATTCTCGCCCGGTGCGCAGGGCTGATGGATGGCGGCGTCGTGCCGCCCGATCGGGAGCGACAGCGCGACATTGTCACCGAGCCGTCCGCCAACGGCAGCGATGGAGAAGTCGCTCGGCCACCCGACGCGACGCCGTGGGGAGAACTGCGCCAATGACGGGGGCACCCGTCGCCGACGGGTCTCCCGAGAGTGAATTGGACAGGGTGATTGCAGCGCGACTCACGGGCCGCCCGTTGGTGCTGTCGTTCGACGTGGACGGAACGCTCGCGCCGATCGTAGCGCATCCGGCGCTCGCTCGAGTTCCGGACGCGACGCGTCGCATCATCGCGGCGCTGGTGACGAGGCCAGGAGTCGTCGTCATCCTCATTTCGGGCAGAGCGGCAGACGATGCGAGGCGAGTGGTCGGTGTCGAGCACGTCTGGAGCGTCGGCAATCACGGCGCGGAGATGATCGACCCCAACGGCGGCGCCACCGTCGACGCAGCGGTTTCGCGTTATGCAGAGGCGATGGCACGAACGGCGCAAACACTCGAGCCCCTCGTCGCGGCGATCCGCGGCGCCCTGCTCGAGAATAAGACCTGGACGCTCAGCGTGCATTACAGGGCGGCGGACGAGCGCGCCGTTCCGCGGCTGCGCGCCATGGTCGAGGACGTCGCGGTACAGCACGGACTCATCGTAACCGAGGGAAAGAAAGTGCTCGAAATTCGACCACCCGTCGCCGTCAACAAAGGAACGGCCATTTCGAGACTCGTTGGCGAGCTTGGTGGTTTCAGCCACACCGCGTCCGTTCTGTTCGCCGGCGACGATATCACGGACGAGGACGCGTTTCGATTTCTCCGCGAGCACCACCCCGCGGCGGTAACCATCTACATCGGTGACCGAGTCGACACGGCGGCAGAATTCACGTTCCGCGATACCGACCGGCTGCGGTCGCTTCTCGAGCGCGTTGCGCGCGCGACGGTGGAACAATGACGGCGCGTGTATGGCATGAGACGCCACAGCCGTGGCGACTAACCGAGCATCGCGACTATCGCCCGATCTCCTCGTACGCGCTGATTGGAGATCTGCACACCGCGGCACTCGTTGGACTGAACGGCTCCATCGACTGGTGCTGTTTCCCCCACTTTGATTCCGCGTCGGTGTTCGCCGCTATTCTCGACGCCACGCGCGGCGGAAGTTTCGTCATCGCTCCGACCGTGGCGCACACGTCGGAACAGCGCTATTCGCCGTCGACGAACGTGCTGATCACCACCTTCAGTCTCGATGCCGGCGGTGTGGTCGAGCTCACGGACTTCATGCCGGTGACCGCGTCGGGTCACCGCGGTGACTTTCCGGAAATCCACCGGCGGGTGCGCTGCAATCGCGGCGAAGCCGAGGTCGTCGTGCGATTCGGGCCGCGCTTCGACTACGGCGAGCCGATGATTCGATTGCAGCCCCGATGGAATGGTGTGCTGGCGACCGACGCACAGGACGATGTGCTGACGCTCGCGGGACCGCGAGACATCTGGTGGCGATTCGATGGTGGTGTTGCCGTTGCGGCGATCAAGCTTCGCGAGGGCGAGCAGGCATGGTTCGTCGCGCGTTATGACGACGACGAAGTACGTCCGATCGACCACTATCAGTCGGAGATGAAACTCAAGGAAACCACCGCGTTTTGGGACACGTGGACGGCGAAGATTCAATACACGGGGATGTATCGCGAAGTGATCGAGCGATCGGCGCTCGCGCTCAAGCTGATGTGCTTTCAGCCGACGGGCGCCATCGTCGCAGCGCCGACCACGTCGCTTCCGGAGCAGATCGGCGGCATCCGGAACTGGGATTACCGCTTTTCCTGGCTGCGCGATTCGGCGTTCGTGCTCTACTCCCTCAACATTCTCGGCCACTTTGAGGAGGCGGATCGCTTCATGCGCTTCCTGAAGCGCGTGTGTCGGAAGACCGATGACACACACCTGCAGATCATGTACGGCATCGATGGCGCGCGTGATCTTGGTGAGCGAACGCTCGATCACCTCGAAGGCTACCGAGGCTCACGGCCGGTGCGTGTTGGGAACGGTGCCTACGATCAATTGCAGTTGGACGTCTACGGTGAGGTTCTGGAGACGGCTTACCTCTGGAGCCGACGCCACGAAGTGACGGAAGGGACGTGGCTAACCCTTCAGCGCCTCGTGGACTGGGTGGCGGACAACTGGCGACGGCCCGACAGCGGGATCTGGGAAGTTCGCGCGGGCCTCCAGCACTACGTGTTCAGTAAAGTCATGTGCTGGGTTGCACTCGACCGAGGGATACGCCTCGCGCGCCGCTTTAGCCTGCCGGCGGACCTAACGCGTTGGAACGCGGAGCGCGCGGCGATTCACGCGGAGGTGATGGAGAAGGGTTGGAGCGAGCACAAGCAAAGCTTCGTTCAGTACTACGGTACCGAAGCGCTTGACGCGTCCAACCTCGTCATCCCGATGGTGCACTTCCTACCGGCCGATCACCCTCGCGTCCGCGGTACGGTGATGGCCACGCTGCGTGAGCTGACCAGCGAGGACAAGGAGCTGGTGTATCGGTACCGGAACGACGACGGGTTGCCAGGCGAGGAGGGCGTATTCTCGATTTGCACGTTCTGGCTTGCGGAAGCGCTCGCGTTATGCGGCGAGGTCGAGCGCGGTGAGCGAATTTTCCAGCGGATGCTCAAGCACGCCAATCACGTGGGTCTCTACAGCGAGGAGCTGAACCCGGCGACAGGGGAATTTCTGGGTAACCACCCGCAGGCGTTCACGCACATTGCGCTGATCAACTGCGCGCATGTGCTGGAGAGGTTGAAGCGCCGTAGGACCCGTTCGTAGAACTGGGTCCCACGGCGCTTCGCGTCGCGCAGCGCGACGACTACTCCTACCGCTTCTTGGTCGGCTTCGCGCTCGCCTTGGCGACTGCCGGACGCTTCACCGCGCCCTTCGCCGGGGCGACTTTCTTCGCCGCAGCGTGGGCGGTTTTCTTCGGGCTGGCGGCGGCCTTGGTGGGCGCCGGCTTGGCGGGGGGGGGAGCCGTCGCAGCCTTAGGCGCTGCTGGAGGTGGAGGCGCTGGCTTTACGGGAGCGATCGTCGGCGGCTTGTCGACGGCTTTGACCGTCGGCCGACTCGCGGCGCGCTCCGCCGGCGGCGTTGCGGGCTTGTGCACCGCAGCGCCCGGGTTGCGCTTCCCATGCGCCTCCTCGGCTTCGCGAATGAGTTTGTCGGCTTCGTCCTGCGTCATCTGGCCACGCCGGACCATGTACTGGACGAGGTCTCGCGCGCTTTCCACCGCGAATCCGGTGAGACCGGCCGCGGCGTTGATGACGTCTTTCATTGCCGCCGCCATCTTGCTGCCGGCTTCGAGGCTGATCTCGTGCGCGCGCGCAGCCATTTCGGCGACGGTGTCTCGGACGTCCTGCCCGCGGTGTCCGGGGCTTCGGCGCGGAGGAGTAGTGGCTGGAGCGGTGGCTTCAGCCGTGGCTGGCTTCGACTCGGGAAGGGGCGCTTTTTCCGACATAGGGGAGGGGCCGCGCTCCCTCGGGGAGCGGCCGTCGTGGTGATTGAGGAGAAACCGGCCAAGTGATACCGTTTGCGGCGGACAGCGAATTCTAACCGTCGGACGGCGGTAAGTATATGATTTTTCGCGAGCTATGCAAGTGACTCGGCTGTAGAGAACTCGCTGCAACACAATGCAATCGTATGTATTTATCGTTTTCTAACAAACCATTATAACGCCATAATGGCGACTTTACCGCTAGCTGGATTTAGATTGGTCGATCTCTCAAGAGTGCTGGCTGGACCGCTCGCTGCCATGACACTCGGCGACCTTGGCGCCGACGTCATCAAAATCGAACGGCCAGAAACGGGGGACGAGACGCGTGGCTGGGGGCCGCCGTTCAACTCCGAGGGCGAAAGCGCCTACTACCTCAGCGTCAACCGAAACAAGCTCAGCATTGCTCTGGACCTCGATGCGCCCGGGGACATACGCTTACTCGAGTCCCTCATCCGAACCGCCGACCTGGTTGTCGACAACTTCCGTCCGGGAACGCTCGAACGCCGCGGCTTGAACGTCTCGGCCTTGCTGGCGGATCGGCCCGAGCTGTTGTGGTGCACGATCACTGGCTTCGGCCCCAAGAGCTCACGCCCGGGATATGACTTCGTCGTCCAGGCCGAAAGTGGCTGGATGTCGATCACGGGTGAGCCCAACGGCACCCCCATGAAAGTCGGGGTGGCCTTAGCGGACGTGATGGCTGGCAAGGATGCCACCATCTCGATTCTCGCGGGCCTTGCGAGCCGAGGGCGCGGGCGCACGGTGGATGAGCGGCGCACTTTCGTGTCGTTGGCCGGGAGTGCCGTCGCCGCGTTGGTAAACGTCGCACAGAATGCGCTGGTGTCGGGCCAGAACGCGACGCGATGGGGAAACGCGCACGCGAACCTGGTTCCGTACGAATTGTTCGGCGCGGCCGATCGACCGATCGTGATTGCCGTTGGCAGCGACAGCCAATGGAAAAGCTGCGCCCGAGCACTCGGTCTGGACGCCTTGGCCGCCGATGAGCGACTGGACACCAACGCCGGCCGGATCGCCAACCGCGCGACCATCGTCACGGCGATGGCGGAGCGCGTTGCCTCTCGTCCGGCATCGCATTGGCTCACCGCCCTGGCTCGGGCGGGCGTGCCGGCGGGTACCGTGCGGACTGTTCCCGAGGCGCTCGCCGAGGTTGACGCCTCGCCACTCACCGGCGTGGCGCCTAACGCGCCGGGTACGGTACGGCTCGCTCCGCCCAAGCTCGATGAGCATGGCGCGCTGGTGCGAGAGTACGGATGGGAAGCATTCGAGCGCCTAACGTCGCCGCCATAGCAAGCCGAGGCGCGGTGCCGTCCCGGTAGGTCGTTCCCCAAACCGCTACCGGAGACGCAGTCGCCAGATCGTGTACCACACACCCAGCGCAAGCGCCGGTACCCAAACCCACGACGAAATCCTGTTTCGCAGGACGACGGCGACGACGACGAGGAGGACAAGGATAGCGATCGCGGCCCAAGGCGCATGCGATACCGCGTCCCTGAACATGGCGACGAATTCCTGTAGCGCCGATCCGATGACGTCGCCCACACGCGCCTGCCGCAACAAGTGATCGTGCACGTTACAATCATTGTCCGACACCGTCCAGCGAAGACCCTTCAAATCGCATAACCCGGGATTCGGAGCACGCGTCGCTCCAATGCGCTACATCGGCAACAAGACGAAACTGCTACCGTTCCTCCGGTCCGCGATCGCGAGACTCGGCATCGCTCCCGGCGTTGTCCACGATGCGTTCGCGGGGACGGCAGCCGTCGGGCGAGCACTCAAATCCGCTGGCTGGGTCGTTCACTCGAGCGACCTGATGACGTACTCGTACGTCATGCAACGGGCATACGTCGTTGCATCGAGCGTCGATTCCTTCGACGAGTTGGCGAAGGCAGACGCCGGGATTCGCGGCGTATTCACCGAGCGCGGCTTGGCGGCACCGCATCGATCGATCATCGGGGCGGGACGAGCCATTCCTTTGGAACCCACAGATGCTTCGGCCACGCGGTTGACCGCAGTGGCCGAGCATCTCGCCGCCGGCGTGGCGCCGAACGACGGGTTTTTCGCAAAGAACTTCGGTCCGGCGGGCGGGAGAATGTATTTCACGGACGAGAATGCGCGCCGAATAGACGCAGCGCGCATGACGCTCCATGACTGGCGTCGGCGCGGACTGCTTGCCGACGACACGTTCTACATCCTGCTTGCTGCCGTTCTCGAAGGGGCGGATCGTGTCGCGAACACCGCTGGGGTCTACGCCGCGTACATCAAGCAATGGCAGCCGAACGCGCTCCGGCCGCTCGCCGTCGTTGCCGAGCGTCCAATCGGCACCGTAGCCCGGTGCGTGGCCCATCAGGCAGACGCCGCGCAGGTCGCGGAGACACTCGGCCCGATCGACATGCTGTACGTCGATCCTCCTTACAACACGCGACAGTACGCCGGCTACTATCACGTACCGGAGCTCATCGCGCGCGGGTGGTTCGACGACGACGTCAAGCTGCGCGGAAAGACCGGCCTTATTGCCGACGAGGAACAGAAGAGTGCCTGGTGCTCACGACGGGACGCACCAGACGCGCTCCGCGGTCTGCTCGCAGCGACGGGCGCTTGCCACGTTCTGGTCAGCTACAACACCGAAGGCGTGATCGGGGACAAGTCCCTGCGATCAATTCTCGCCGACGCCGCAGTTGACGGTCGCGTGAAGCGGTTCACGCAACGGTACAAGCGCTACCGAGCCGACAGTGATCGCGAAGGGCGTCGCTACAAGGGCGACGAGGTGCGAGAGCTGCTCTATTACGCCCGTCTGCGGTAACAGCTGCCGCCAAAAAAATGTCGCCGTGTTGATCTCTTGTTACGCCGCCTTCACTGGTTCGTCAGATCCATGTGACCAACAACACAACTGCCAGGCCGGCGGCGAGGCGCGCCTCACCCGCACTATCGACGGCGCGAGAATCGGGTTACTCTAGCACCGTGAAGACGACGGTGCCGGCCTCTCCGACCGACCAACCGGAAGTAGATCAGGACATCATCTCGCGCGTCCTCGCGGGCAACCGGGATGCCTTTTCGGTTCTGATCAACCGATACAGCGACCCACTGTATCGCCACGCGTTGGGCATGACCGGCAGCCCGGATGTTGCCGAAGACATCCTCCAGATGTCTTTCATCAAGGCGTACCAACACCTCGCTGAGGTGCGCGGACGCTTCGACGCCTGGGTATTCCGGATCGTAGCGAACGGGTGCAAGGACTGGCTGAAGAACATTCGGCGCACGCACCTGAGCTACGATGAAGACGACCAGCCTTCCGGATACTCGACTCCCGATGAGGAGTTGGACCGGACCGAGCTTCGCTCGGATCTCGACAAGGCGCTAATGACTCTCGCACCGTCATTGCGAGAGGCGTTCGTGATGAAGCACGTCGAAGGGCGGTCGTACGAGGAGATGGCCGATTTGTTGGGTACCACCGTTGGGGCCCTGAAGATGCGCGTTCACCGCGCTCGTGAGGCGCTCCAGGCTCTTCTAGAGGAGAAATACGCATAATGCTTGACAACCTGAACGCACGCGACGGCAGCGGCGACGCTGGGCGCGAGCGCCCTCGCCGAGCCTCGGAGCACGCGCAGCCGCTCAGCGATAGGGAAGTTCCGCTCGGCGGAACGGCGACGTCCGAGATGATCAACCGCTGGCTCGACGGCGAGTCGCCGGAACCGGTCGCACTCAGTACCGAATCAGCCCGCCAGGTCGACCTGTGGCGGCGGATCGAAGAGGAGTCCGAGCGTCGCCGTCATCTGATGACGCCGGCGCACGTGAAGGCGCAGATCATGGCCGCGCTACCTGCGGACGCCCCGCAGATCGCGCTGCCGTGGTGGAAGAAATCGATTCACGTTTCGCCGGTCGTTGCTCTCGCGGCTGCCGCCGGCCTGGTCGCCCTCGGCGCCGCCATCGGCAACAGCATGCGGCTCCGCTGATACCGAAGGCGCTCCGCAGCACAAAAGGCCGGTCCGATATCGGACCGGCCTTTTTGTCTTCTTAACGACGACGGCGTCCTCGGCGTCTGACTCGGCGACCCTCGTGTGACAGCAGCCGGACCAGCATCGCTTGATCGGGTTTGGTACTCGGCCCATCGTACTTCGCACGACAACGCCATCCGAAGGGAGAGTCGTTATGCGAGCTCGTTTCGTGTTACTGCTTGGAACGATTGCAGTTCTCGGGGCGTGCGACCGATCGACGACGCCTGTCTCGCCCGCGGCCACCGCCGATGATGTTGTCGATTTGGTCCCGGACTATGCCGTGAGTCCCGCGGCGTCGATCGACGCCGCGGGAATTGGTGGCTCGCTCCTGCCCGATGCCCTGAGGCTCACTGCCGAACAAAAGGCGGCCATCGTCGCGCTCCACGACGCCTTCATGACGGCAACCGCAGCCGACGTCGCTGCGCTGCAGGCAATCGAGAAGGAAGCCAGGGCAGCGATCCGCGCAGGCAAGTCGCGCGCTGATGTGCGGGCGATTCTTGCCACGGCAGCTCCGATCGTAGCGAGGCTGGACGCGGCATTCAGGAAACTGCAGGCCGACATATGGGCAGTGTATACGCCGGAGCAGCAAGCGTGGGTCGCCGCACATCGGCTACGTGACTGTCGGCGAGGATCCCTCCACCTGACGGACGATCAAGTGACGGCAATTCGAGATCTCGAGGACCGGTTTTATGCTGCCGTCAAGCCGGATCTCGAGCTCATTCGATCGATCGTCGAAGAGGCGAGGCAGGCGAGGGAAGCGGGCAAGTCGCGCGCGGACGTTACCGCGATTCTCGCGCAGGCGATCGAGCCGCAGCGTCGAGTCGCAACCGCCGAGCGAAGGTTGCAGGCGGCAATTCTCAACCTGCTCACGCCCGATCAACGCCTGCTGTGGGCGTGTCGCCGGGGATAGTCCGGGCAAGTACAACGAGATCGGTGTTGTCCCGGAAGTAGTCGGCCACCCGTCCGATCTCGACGAAGCCGCACCGATCGAGCAGTGTCCGCCCCGGCAAGAACGATGGCTCGTCCGGAACTTCAGCGACGACGAGACGCCCGTCATTCGAGCGGAGATCGGCAACGGCGGCCTCGCAGAGACCTGTACCGACGCCGTCCAGCCGCGCGCTCGAAGTCACACTGACAAAGTGCACGCGGCCGGTGCCGATCGTGCCGGCAACCTCGCCAAACAGGACGAACCCAACGACGGTCCCGGCGCGCTCGGCCACGATCGCGCGGGATTCGTTGGCCGCGCCGTCGCTCGCGAGGTGGAGAAAGTATTCGACCACAACGCCGTACGGCGTTGTGGCGAGATCCTGCGCGACGAACGCGCGCATCACATCGCGATCGCCGTCGACTGCGGGGCGATACGTTGCCGCCGACGACAGCCGCGGGGCCATTGATGTCGCGTGCCGGCTAGCCCCGATCCAGCCGGACTTGCCGCACGCTGTGGACCTCGGGCAGCGCGCTTAACGCGTCGACAATCGCCGGATCGATGCGGGCGTCGACCTTGACGACTGCGAGCGCGTCACCGCCAGCGTCGAGTCGCGACTGATGGTAGCCGGCGATATTGATGCCGGCATCGCCCAGTAGCGACCCCACTCGCCCGATCACTCCGGGGACGTCCTGATTTCGGAGGATGAGGAGCGTTCCCTGGGGCGCCATGTCGACGCGGAAGTCATCGATCCGTACGAGGCGCGGGTGCGCCTCGCCCAACAGGGCGCCCGCAACGCGCGTCTCTCCCGACTCTGTTTCGGCCCGAACCTCGAGGTGCTCGGAGAATCCATCGCGCCGGTCGAGTTGAATCTGATCGACGCGGATTCCGTGCGCGGAGGCGACGTGGAGGGCGTTCACGGTGTTCACGTCGCCTTCACCCACTACCCGCGAGAGTGCGCCGGCGACGGCCGTTGCCGTGAGCAAGCGCAGGCCATTTGTCGCAGATCCGGCGTAGCGGACCTCCACACGAGCAATTCCACGTTCGGCGAGCGCTGCCGCGAGAATACCGAGACGTTCCGCGAGGTCGAGCAGTGGTCTCAGTCGGCGCATCTCCTCTCCGCCGAGGCCAGGCGCGTTGACGGCTCGTGAGAGATCACCCTCTACCAGCGCGGCACGCACTGCTTCGGCGATCTCGATGGCGACGTTTTGCTGAGCCTCAGCGGTAGACGCGCCCAGGTGCGGAGTCAGGACGACGTTGTCGAGCGCACGAAGCGGGTGGTCGGCGGGCAAGGGTTCTTGCTCGAAGACGTCGAGTGCTGCACCGGCAATCCGCTTGTCCTTGAGCGCGCGAACGAGAGCATCCTCGCGAACGACGCCGCCACGGGCGGCGTTCACGATCACCGCGGTCGGCTTCATCAGCCCGAGCTCGCGATCACCGAGAAGACCCGTCGTTGCGTCGGTCAGGGGAACGTGCAGCGAGACCACATCCGCCCGGCGCAACACGTCATCCAGCTCGGCGCGTTCGATGCCTAACGCTGCTGCCCGGTCCGCGATGAGGAACGGATCGAACGCCACCACCTGCATGCCGAAGGCGCGTGCGCGTTTCGCCACTTCACCGCCGATGCGACCCGCGCCGACGAGACCTAACGTCTTTCCATAGAGCTCGGTACCGCTGAAGCTCTTGCGGTCCCACTGGCCGGACTTCATCGATCGGTCGGCTGCGCTTACCCGCCGTGCCAGCGCCAACGTCAGCGCCAACGTCAGCTCGGCAGCCGAAATCGTATTCCCGGCGGGCGCCGTGAGCACCGCGATCCCTCGTTCGGTCGCCGCGGTCACGTCGATGGTATCGACGCCCACGCCCGCACGGCCGATCACTTTCAACCCGTTGGCGCGCGCAAGGGACTCGCGAGTGATCTGCGTGGCGCTGCGGACGAGCACCGCGTCCGCCGAGGCGATTGCGTCAGCCAACTCGGCGCCCTTGAGACCGGGTTTGATTATGAGGTCGAAGCGCGAGTCATCACGAAGCGGCGCGAGACCATCGAGCGCGATCTGGTCAGCGACCAGTACCCGATACTGCGCGGTCATGCGGCCAGCACCTCACGCAAGTTGTCGAGCGCTTCGTTGAGCTCATCGAGCGTATGATCGCCCATGTGCCCAATCCGAAGGCCGGTATCCTTCAGAGACCCGTAGCCTGTCGAGATCACGAAGCCGCGCGCCTTCATCGCCGACGTCACGGCGCTTCCGCTGTGCGTTTGCGGGAGCGAGATGCATGTTACCGTCGGTGATCGATTGCCCTTTGATGCGAGAACCGAGATCGGAATTCCCGCGTCACTGACCTCATCCACCCAATCCCACGTGCGTTTCGCCATGGCGGCGTGGCGCTGCCACCTCGCTTCGATGGTCTCGCGACGAATGTCCGTTAGCTGGGCCGCCAGCGCATAGAACAGAGACAGCGCCGGCGTGTTTGGCGTCTGGTTCTTCTGAATGGATTTGTCGTACTCGATGAGGTCGAAGTAGATGCCGCGGTCTGTCTTCGCCTTTGCTCGCTCGATCACGTTGTCGCGGGCCGCGGCGAAGGCAAGGCCTGCCGGAATCGCGAACGCTTTCTGCGAGCCAGTCAACACGAAATCCAGCTCCCATGCGTCGGTCTCGACGGGTGCGCCCGCCATACCACTCACACTGTCGACCAGCACTGCCACGTCACCGGTGGCGTGCGCGACGCGAGTCAGCTCGGCGATGGGGTTGAGCGCGCCGGTCGACGTTTCGGAATGGACAACCGTGATCGCGTCGAACTTTCCGCCCTTGAGCCCCGCTTCGAGCATTTCGGGTGTGTGTACCTGTCCAAGCGGAACCGTGAGTGCTTCGGCCTCGACGCCGCACGCGCGAGCGATCTGGAAGAACCGTTCGCTGAACGCGCCGTTGACGAGGCACAGGACCCGCGCGCGCACCCCGTTTCTGATAGCGCCTTCCATGAGCCCCGTGGCTGACGAGCTCGCGATGTACACCGGTCGCTTCGTGCGAAACACGTACTGAAGGTCCGGCTCGATGCGAGCAATGAGATCCTCCATTCCCTTGCCGCGATGGCCGATCATCGGCCGCAGCATTTCCTGGAGGATGCTCGGCCGAACCTCTGTTGGTCCCGGCAAGAAGAAGCGTCCGAACCCGCGATCATTGTTGGCGGAAGAAGGACTGGCTGCCACACCCGCACTCGGTTTTGCCGTCATTGAAAGCGATTGATTCGGGTTAGCGAGCCGGGACTGCCGCGTTCATCGCGGCGCCGCGCTCGTACAGCGAGTAATGGGGAGTATGAAGAAGCTCGTCCGGGTTGAGCACGAGAGGAAGCACCGGCGCGAGAGAATTCGCACGCACTACGGCATCTGCCGCGTTGACGACGTTCGGGCGCTCGACAACACCGGCGAACGCAACGAAAAGATCGACCACTGGTCGTGCCTCGAGGTCGGTCGTGCCGTCGCCCACCATCATGGCCGGGCGGATGATGCCCCACCGCTCGATCGCGTTGCGCTTCCCGCCCGACGTTGTCAGCGGCGATGACGCGTCAAAGCCAGCGTACGAGCCGTCGGCGTTGAAGGTGACGTCTACTGCGGCCACGCAGCTTGCATCCACACCCATGACCCGAGCGACCGCAAGCACTGCAGGGAGCAGTCCGCCAGAAATGATGCGAACGTCTACGCCGGCTGCCTGCAATGCGGCGACGGTTTCCGCGGCGTCAGGCACGAGACGCGCCACGTATTCGCTTCCGAGCGCGTCGACTGCTTCGCGCGTCGGCTGCACGAGGCCCAAGCGGCGCCCATAGACTTCCTCGAGCGGGATGCGCCCGCGCATTGCGGCGTCTGTGAGCTGCTCGACCTCGTGTCGGCAATGGACAGCCAGCTCGTCGATGCCCTCGATTGCCGACAACGTCGAATCGCAATCGAACAGGACGGTGCGAAACCGCGGCATCCCTACAGGCGATTCTAGAAGTGGATCGCGCGGCCGAGAACAGCGAGCGCCGCTTCCTTCACCGCTTCGGACAGCGTGGGGTGAGAGTGCACCGTTACCCCGATGTCCTCCGACGACCCCCGGTATTCGAACGCCAGCACAACCTCCGCGCACAGCTCCGACACGTTAGGCCCGATGAGATGGGCGCCGAGCAGTTCATCGGTTTTCGCGTCGGCGATGAACTTCACGAAGCCCGCGGTCTCGCCCATGGTGCGCGCGCGGCCGTTCGCAGAGAACGGAAACTTGCCGACCTTGTACTCACGGCCGCTTTCGTTGACCTCGTGCTCCGGGAGCCCAACGCTGGCGATCTCGGGCCACGTGTAGACGATCGACGGCATCGATCGGTAGTGCATTTCGGATGGCTTGCCAGCGATGACTTCCGCGGCGATGACGCCCTCCTCCTCCGCTTTGTGTGCGAGCAGCTTTCCACCGACAACGTCACCGATCGCGAACACGCCAGGCAGGTTGGTGCGCATGGCCTGATCGACGATGACTTCGCCGCGTTTACCGACATTCAATCCGAGTGCGGCTGCGTCGATGCCCGTGAGCGACGGCCGGCGGCCGATCGAAAGCAGAACGTAATCGGCTTCGAGCGTCTCCGCGGCGCCGTCCCTCTCCGTTTGCACTAGCACCCGATCCTGCTCGACCGTCGCGCCGACGACCTTTGTCCCCGCACGAATCTCGAGTCCCTGCTTGCGGAAGACCTTGTCCGCTTCTTTCACGATGTCGCCGTCCATCCCCGGCAGAATGGTCGGCATGAGCTCCACAACCGTGACTTTCGCACCGAGCCGCCGCCAGACGGAGCCGAGCTCCAGCCCGATGACTCCGCCGCCGATCACGACGAGGTGTTTCGGGACTTCGCCAATAGACAACGCGCCGATGTTCGATAGCACCCGTGTCTCGTCGACCTTGAGAAACGGCAGCTCGATCGGAACGGATCCCGTGGCGATGATGACGTTTCGGGCTTGGTAGGTCGTGGCCGAACCGTCGGCCCCGGCCACCTCGACGACGTTGTTCGCGCGCAGCGTGCCGCGACCCTTGGCCCACGTCACCTTGTTCTTCTTGAAGAGGAACTCGACGCCGCGGGTGTTCTGCGCAACGACGTCGACCTTGCGTCGCATCATCGTGGCGAGATCGACGGTCACGCCTTCGATGTTGATGCCGTGCTCTCGCGCGTGGATCCGCGCGAATTCGAAGTGCTCGGATGACTGCAGGAGCGCCTTCGACGGGATGCAACCGACGTTGACGCAGGTCCCGCCGAGCGTCTTGTCCATCTCGACGCAGACGGTTTTCAGTCCGAGCTGCGCGGCGCGGATCGCCGCGACATATCCACCAGGGCCGCCGCCGATCAGGACGACGTCGGCCATTTCACTCGCGTTTGCCATTTGTTCAGCAGAGCCAGAGGGAGTAAAAAAAAAGTAGCGGGTACGGCAACCCAAGGCGACCGTACCCGCTCCTCCCCCTCGTCCGTCGTGTCGTTAATCGTGCGGCTTCGAGTCCTCGCGGATCGCGACGAACTTTCCAGCGCGAACTGGGCGATACCCTCGAACGAGTCGCGTGTTGAACTTGCCCGAGATCTTTCCCTCGACGCGACGGCCTTCGAACACCGTGACCACCTCACCGTTCTCTCGGGGGTCGAAGTATGGGCCGATCATCGCGACGAACGTGCTCTGGCTTGCCTCGAGCAGCTTCACGCCGGTCGGTGGTACGTCCTTCGTCATGAAGAACAGGAATCGTCCAACCACCGACGCGTCGACGGAGGCGTCACGGATCAAGGTGAAAGGAATGCTGACATCCTCGTCAGCAGCCATGAGGTGACCACGCCAAACTCCCGCGAGTGCCGACATGATCGGCGGCCGGAAGCCCCGCGCGGGGGGTATCGGCGTGAATGCGAATGAAGTCGAAGACTTGCCCATCTCAGTACTCCTGTCACCGCTCACTACGCGCATCCCACTCAAAAGTGTCGGCTCGGCAGGACGTCTCGGCCGAGGCCGCCCGGACAGTCGCAGCAGCAACGCGCGCCTGTCTCTCGATCTCTGTCCAATTTGATGCAGTGAAGGGCAAAAGGGTTTGCCATTTACAGGAAACTGACAGAGTCCGGAACGCCCGCACACAGAACCGTGGCAATATCGAAAAAAAGGGCCCGAGCTCGCGCGAGCTCGGGCCCTGAACGTTCGTCAACTGTCCGCTAGTTGATCAACATGGTAGCTGGATCTTCCATCAATTCCTTGACTCGCACGAGGAACAGCACCGCCTGTTGGCCATCGATGATTCGGTGGTCGTACGAAAGGGCGACATACATCATCGGCCGAATCTCGACCTTCCCATTCAAAGCGATCGGGCGATCCTGAATCTTGTGCAGTCCGAGGATGCCGACCTGCGGGTAGTTGATGATCGGCGTCGACACGAGTGATCCGAAAACGCCGCCGTTCGTGATCGTGAACGTTCCGCCCGTGAGCTCATCCATCGTGAGCTTGCCGTCGCGCGCGCGCTTCGCCAGGGCCGTTATGTCGCTCGAGACTTCGATCATTCCCTTTCGATCGGCGTCCTTGATGTTCGGAACCACGAGGCCCGCATCGGATGCGACGGCGATCCCCATGTTCACGTAGTGCTTGTACACGATGGAATCGCCGTCGATCTGCGCATTGACGACGGGATACGCTTCGAGCGCGAGGCACGCGGCCTTCACGAAGAACGGCATGAAGCTCAATTTCACGCCGCGCTCTTTTTCCACGCGCTCCTTGATGCGCTCGCGAAGCGCGCTCACGGCCGACATGTCGATCTCGTTGAACGTCGTGAGATGAGCCGTTGCGTGTTGCGCCTCGAGGAGATGTTCCGCGATGCGCTTTCGCCTCGTCGACATCTTCTCACGTGTCTCGCGCGTCCCGGCCGGCGTGGCGGGCTTGGATGGCGGTGCCGCGGCGCGAGGCGCTGCCTCCTCGGTCCGGCGAGCGGGCGGGGCAGCGGCGCCATCGCCACGCGCTCGCCCGCTCGGAGCCGCGCCAGCCTGCTCAATTACGTCAGGTTTGCTGACGACGCCGCCTCGACCGGTGCCGGTGATGGCACCGAGGTCGACACCAGCTTCTGCCGCAACTCGTTTGGCGGCGGGCGACGCCCGCACCTCGGACGCTACAACTGGCGGAGTCGCTGCAGCAGCCGACGCAGCACCCTGTGGCGATGCTGCTTCCGCGGTTGCGGCCGAGCGCGAAGGCGCGGGCGGCGCGCCGCTGGCCGACTCGTCGATCTCACCGAGCACATCGTCCACAGCAACGACGTCACCGTCGTGCTTCGCCTGGCGAGCCAACACACCCGCTTTGAGCGCAGGCACCTCGACGGTAACTTTATCCGTCTCCAACTCGACCAGTGTGTCGCCTGCCGCGACCGCATCCCCCTCCTTTTTGAGCCATCGAGCGACCGTCGCCTCGACGATCGATTCTCCGAGAGGGGGCACCTTGATCGAAATCATTCCGCGAATCCAGTGACCGGTATTTGGTGGGGCTGCCCGGAACGCGCGTGCGCGCGGGAGCAACGTGCCGCGACGAAGCGCGACGTGGGGGTGCCATCGCGAGGGGCGAGTTTTGGCGGAATATAACTGTCGAGGAAGCTTGTGCGAGCGTTGACGATCGACGCTCACGGCGAGCTCGATCAGCTGTGTTTTCGCACTGACGCGCCCGTGCCCGACCTCGCGGCTCCCGACGACGTTCGCGTGCGCGTCTGCGCGGCTGCGCTCAACCATCTCGATCTCTGGGTCGTGAAGGGCGTGCCCGGGGTGCGCATCACGCCCGGGTGGATTCTGGGCTCGGATTGCGCGGGGATCGTGGATGCGGTTGGGGTGGGAGTGACGTCGGTGCGGGTAGGGGACCGCGTCATCGTGAACCCCGGGGTGAGCGATCGGACGTGCGAGTATTGTCTCACGGGAGACAATCCGCTGTGCCTCAAATACGCGATTCTCGGAGAGCACCGGCCCGGTACGCTCGCGGAGTATGTGGTGGTGCCAGCAGCGAACGTCCTGCCGATTCCCGAGAGCATTTCTTTCTCGACCGCTGCTGCGTTTCCGCTTGTCACGCTCACCGCATGGCGCATGGTGGTCACGCGGGCGAACGTTCGCGCGAACGACCAGGTCCTGATTCACGGCATTGGTGGAGGTGTCGCGCTCGCGTCGCTCCAGATCGCGAAGTTCCTTGGGGCTCGGGTATGGGTGACGTCGGGGAGCGATGCAAAGCTCGAGCGCGCACGCGTGTTAGGCGCTGACGAGGTACTCAACCATCGAAGCCAGGATGTAGCGAAAGAAATTCGTACGCGGACGGGGAAGCGTGGCGTCGATGCCGTGATCGACTGCGTCGGTGAGGCGACTTGGGGCTCGTCGCTCGGATCACTTGGGAAACGCGGGCGACTGGTGACGTGTGGTGGGACGTCCGGACCGATGGTGCAGACGGACATTCGCCGCCTGTTCTGGAACCAGTGGACGATCATGGGCTCGACGATGGGCAGCGACTCGGAGTTCGCCGCCGTCGTGAAGGAGCTGAGGGCGGGGCGGCTGTTCCCGCCGATCGACTCCGAGTTCCCGCTCGAGCGCGGGGCCGATGCGTTTGCGAGGCTCAAGTCCGGCGAGCAATTCGGGAAAGTCGTCGTTACGGTAGCGGACGCGTGACCGCTGATTCCGCCCAATTCACGCACGAGGAACAGCGCGACATCCGGAGCGCGGTCGCGGCGGGGCATGCCCCCGAGTGTCCCCGCTGCGGTGTCGGACTATCCACCCGAAGCATCGGCGGCGGTTCGTTCGGGCTCGGGTATGCCCGGCGGCGTGAATGGCTCATCTGCCCGAAATGCCATCGAAGCGCCATCTTCGATGTGAAACGAGGAACACGGAATTGAGCAGTCGCGAACCCTTACGTTCGTTTGCGTTCGCGTACGTGACGCGCAATCGGCCCGGAGCCCACGCATGACATTTCTGGAGCGACTGCAAAGCAGCTTCGCGCAGTTCGCCGAATTCGTTCCTGCGCTCTTCGGAGCGCTCATCATCCTGTTCGCCGGCTATCTGCTGGCGAAGCTCATCGAGCGCGGCACCGAGCGAGTGCTGCGTCGCATGCGACTCAACTATCTGCTCGAACGCGGCGGCGTTATGCAGGCCGTCGAGCGATCCGGATCGCACTTCAATCCGTCACGCGTACTCGCGAACCTCGTGTTCTGGTTCGTGATGTTCGTGGTGATCATGATTGCGGCGAACGCGCTCGGCATGGAGACGCTCGCCGACGTATTCTCGGAGCTGGTGAAAGCCATCCCGAGCATAGTGGCCGCGATCGTTCTGCTCATCGTCGGGATTGTGCTTGGCCGATTCGTCGGCGGGTTGATTCTGGCGTCCGCCGGCGCGATTCAGGGTGGGCCAACGCTCGCGCGGGTTGGGCGGTGGGGGGTGATCGTTCTCGCGATCTTCATGGCGCTTCAACAGCTGGGGATCGCGACCGAGATCGTAGTCACCGCGTTCGCTATTCTCTTCGGGGCGGTCGCGCTGGCGCTGGCCCTGTCGTTCGGTCTCGGAAACCGCGAGCTGGCAGGTGAGATCACGCGCGCCTGGTATGAGCGATACAAGGCGGAGCGCGATGCGATCGCTGCCGCTGAGCGGGAGTCAGAGTTGGCCGAGGAGCGCGAGGAGGCTGAGGGGAATCAGGTGCTCGGGGCAGGGGACGGCCCTGAATAGTCGGGAATCAGGAATTAGGGAATAGAGGGAACGGGGAACCGAGAACAGTGAACAGCTGTTACGACGAGGATGATTGACCATGACTGAAACTGCCACGATCGCCAACGTACTCGGCTCGGAGCTCTCACTCGAGGAGCTCTGGATGCCGTTCACGGCCAACCGGGCGTTCAAGCGCGCGCCACGACTGCTCGCGTCGGCCAGCGGCATGTACTACACGACGGTGGATGGTCGACGGGTGCTCGACGGCACGGCCGGCCTCTGGTGCGTGAATGCCGGGCATTGTCGCGAGCCGATCGTGCGAGCAGTGCAGGAAGCTGCCGCGACGCTCGACTTCGCGCCGGGCTTCCAGATGGGGCACCCGTACAGCTTCATGCTCGCGGAGCGGGTCGCGGAGCTGCTCCCGGGCGATCTCGATCACGTCTTCTTCGTGAACTCCGGCTCGGAGGCCGTCGACTCGGCTCTCAAGATCGCGATGGCGTACTTCCAGTCGAAGGGAGAGACGCAGCGCGCTCGGTTCGTCGGCCGATTGCGCGGATATCACGGCGTCGGATTCGGCGGGATCTCCGTCGGCGGGATCGAGCCGAATCGCCGGGCGTACATGGCGCAGCTCCTCCCGCAGGTCGATCACCTGCCGCATACGCATGACATCGCGCGTAACGCATTCACCCGTGGGCAGCCGGCACACGGTTCGGAGCTCGCCGAAGACCTCGAGCGGATCATTCGCGAGCGCGGTGCGGAGACTATCGCCGCCGTGATCGTGGAGCCCATGGCGGGATCGACCGGCGTGCTCGTCCCGCCGAAGGGCTACCTCAAACGGCTTCGTGAGCTTTGCGACAAGCATGGAATCCTGCTGATCTTCGACGAAGTCATCACGGGATTTGGCAGGCTCGGGGCCCCGTTCGCCGCTGATTATTTCGATGTTATTCCAGATCTCATGACGGTGGCCAAGGGCCTAACGAATGCGGCGGTCCCGATGGGTGCCGTGTTCGTCCGGCACGGCGTGTATGACACCGTCGTCAATTCGGCGCCGGCGGGCATTGAGCTCTTCCACGGCTATACGTACTCGGGTCACCCGCTTGCCGCGGCTGCCGGTCTCGCGACGCTCGATGTCTATGAGACCGAGGGGCTGTTCGAGCGAGCCGCGAGCCTCGCTCCGTACTGGGAGGATGCTCTTCACTCGCTGCGTGGGCTTCCCCACGTCGTCGACATCCGTAACCTCGGACTCGTCGGCGGGATCGAGCTCGAGCCCCGGGCGGGTGCGCCTGGAGCGCGAGGCTTCGAGGTCTTCGTCGACTGCTTCAACCGCGGTGTCCTCGCCCGCGTTACCGGCGACATCATCGCGCTCTCGCCGCCGCTGATCATCGACAAGTCACAGATCGACGAGCTCATTGGCACGATCGGCGCGGCGATCAAGGCCGTAGCGTAACCATCAGCGGCACTGCGTTAGGCAGACTATTGCCTAACGCAGTGCCTGGCTCGACATCGGCATCGTCAGAGGCTCCCCGGCTATGAAACGACAGTGGCGTTTCGGACTTGGCATGGTCGTCGCACTCGCCGTCACCGCGCCCGTTGCACACGCACAAACGGCGGCCGCGACGAAACCGCGCGCTCGTGATCTCGCCCTGCCCATCGGGGGGACCGCAGGTCCGCTCGACGCAATTACCGACGTGACAGGCGTGGAGGTCGGTCACACCACGCTGATCTCCGGAAGCGGGAAGCTTGTCGTAGGGAAGGGGCCCGTCAGAACGGGTGTCACGGTCATTCATCCCCGCGGCAAGGCGAACCCCGATCCGGTGTTTGGCGCGTGGTTCACGTTGAACGGGAACGGCGAGATGACCGGGACAACGTGGCTTCAGGAGTCGGGCATTCTCGAGGGGCCGATTGCAATCACGAACACGCACAGCGTCGGCGTGGTGCGTGACGCGATTCTGCAGTGGCAGGTCGGCAAACCGGGCATGCAACCGTGGGGACTGCCAATCGTCGCCGAGACCTACGACGGTGGTCTCAGCGACATCAACGGCTTTCACGTGAAGCCCGAGCACGTGATCTCCGCGCTCGATGGAGCCAAGGGCGGACCGGTTTTGGAAGGTGCCGTTGGCGGCGGCACCGGTATGGTATGTCTTGGCTTCAAGGGCGGGATTGGTACTGCGTCGCGCAAGCTGCCGCCGGAGCAGGGCGGGTACACGGTCGGTGTGCTCGTGCAGTGCAACTTCGGAGCGCGTCGTGACCTGCGCATTGCTGGCGTGCCGGTGGGCGAGGAGATCACTGATCTTCAGGCCTGTATTGCGAATCACGACCCGCAACCGAATCCGCCGGGCCCAGGTCAGCGCCGGCAGTGCGACGCTCCGTCGGGAACGACGCGAGACGATGAGGATCTGGGATCGATCATCGTCGTGGTCGCGACCGATGCGCCGCTGCTTCCGCACCAGTTGAAGCGGATTGCGACTCGTGTGGCGCTTGGCGTCGGACGGTCCGGAGGCTTTGGCGGCAATGGCTCCGGGGACATCTTCATCGCGTTTTCCACGGCCAATCCGGGGGCGGCTGGCGCCGCAGATACCACGTCGGTCCGGATGCTTCCGAACCCGCGCATGACTCCCCTTTTCAGCGCGACGTCGCAGGCCACGGAAGAAGCGATCGTCAACGCGATGCTTGCGGCGGAGACGATGACGGGCGCCAACGACCTTCGCGTGTACGCGCTGCCTGTCGATCGGCTCAAGGCGATCATGAAGAAGTACGGCCGCTAGCAGCGGCGTCGGGACCTCGAGCGGGTGCTTCAAAGGGAGCTCTACGGTTGAGCTCCCTTTGCTTATTACGGTGTGCGTCGTCTCACAGAACAGAGGTGATGCGCGCGCGAGAGACAGGCTGGTCGAAGCCTCTGTAATGCGTTGCAGCAAACGGGTTTACAGACGGCTGCGCACGTTGCGATTCGTTTCTCCTTCGGGTATACTTCAGCTACTAAAAATCCCTCCGCATTTCCCTCCCGCAGGACCTTCATGACCGGCCCAAGTAATCGCGAACGCATCCTCCCGCGTCTCATCGACGAGGAGATCAAAGAGTCGTTCATCAATTACTCGATGAGCGTCATTGTTTCGCGCGCGCTGCCCGATGTGCGCGACGGACTCAAGCCCGTCCATCGTCGCATCCTGTACGCGATGAACGACCTCGGGCTCCTGCCCAACAGGCCGTTCAAGAAGTCCGCGACGGTCGTGGGGGACGTGCTCGGCCGATTCCACCCGCACGGCGACGGCGCGGTGTACGACGCGCTCGTGCGCATGGTGCAGGACTTTTCGCTGCGCTATCCGCTGGTGGACGGGCAAGGGAATTTCGGCTCGATGGATGGCGACCCTGCGGCCGCGTATCGGTACACCGAAGCGCGGCTCATGCGGATCGCGACCGAGTTGCTCTCGGACATCGACAAGAACACGGTCGACTTCGCGCCGAATTTCGATGACCACCTGACGGAGCCCAAGGTCCTTCCGGCCGGGCTCCCAAACCTGCTGGTCAACGGCTCGTCAGGCATCGCGGTCGGCATGGCAACGAACATTCCGCCGCACAACCTGAAGGAAGTGATCACCGCCACCATCGCGCTGATCGACAACCCGGATCTCACGTTAGGCGACATCCGCAAGATGGTGAAGGGCCCGGATTTCCCGACGGGCGCGTACATCTACGGTCGCGACGGGATCAAGGACTACCAGGAAACCGGGCGCGGCAAGATCGTCATGCGCGCGCGCGCGGTCATCGAGGAAAAGGAGACCTCGAACAAGTCGCAGATCGTTGTCACGGAGCTGCCATACCAGGTCAACCGCGCGAACCTGGTGAAGGACATTGCGGAGCTCGTCCGCGACAAGAAGATCGAGGGCATCAGCGACCTCCGCGACGAGTCGTCGGACACGACGCGCATCGTAATCGAGCTCAAACGCGATGCAATCCCTCGCGTGGTGCTGAATCAGCTGTACAAGCACACCACGATGCAGGCCACGTTCGGCGTGATCATGCTGGCGCTCGTGCCCGACGCGCAGACGCGTCAGCTCGTGCCGAAGGTCATGGACATCAAGACGGTGCTCGAGCACTACATCACGCACCGCCACGAGGTCATCGTCAGGCGCGCGCAGTATGAGCTCGACAAGGCGCTCGAGCGCGAGCACATCCTCGATGGTCTCAAGATCGCCGTCGACAACATCGACGAGGTGATCAAAGTCATTCGCAAGGCGGAGGACACGCCGAAGGCGAGTGCCCAGCTGCAGAAGCGGTTCAAGCTCTCGGAGCGTCAGGCCGAGGCGATCCTCAACATGCGGCTCGCGAAGCTCACGGGTCTCGAGATCGAGAAGCTGGAGGCCGAGCTCAAGGAAGTGCGTGCCTTCATCAAGGACATGCGTGCCCTCCTCGACTCGAAGCCAAGGCGCATGAGGCTGATGAAGGAGGAGCTACAGAAGATCGTCGACACGTACGGCGATGCTCGCCGCACGGAGATCACGAGCGACCAGGGCGAGTTCACGATCGAAGATCTGATCGCCCAGGAAGACATGGTCGTCACGATCTCACACACCGGCTACATCAAGCGGACGCCGGTCACGACGTATCGGCGCCAGCGCCGAGGCGGGCGTGGATCGAGCGGCGCGGACCTCAAGGAGCTGGACTTCATCGAGCGGCTCTTCATCGGCAGCACGCACGATTACCTCCTCATCTTCACCGAGGACGGCCGGTGCTTCTGGCTCAAGGTGCACGAGTTGCCGCAGGCGGGTCGCGCGACCAAGGGCAAGCCGATCGTCAATCTTATCAACGTCACGCCGGATACGCAGATCAAAGCCATCGTGCCCGTCCGCGAGTTCAACGACGAGAGCTTCCTGCTCTTCTGCACGAAGGACGGTACGGTCAAGAAGACGAAGCTGAGCGAGTACTCGAACCCGCGCGCGAACGGCATCAAAGCGATCAAGATCGAGAAGGGCGATGAGCTGATCAACGTGCACGTGACGAGCGGGACGAACGACATTGTGATCGCAACGAAGCACGGGCTTTCGGTGCGGTTCCACGAGAGCGACGTTCGCGACATGGGTCGTGACACGACGGGAGTGAAGGGCATCGAGCTGCGGCCGGACGATCGCGTCGTCGGCATGGTGGTCATCAAGCGCGAAGCGACGCTGCTCGTCGTGACCGAGAAGGGAATGGGCAAGTGCACGCACATCGACGACTACCGTGTACAGAAGCGGGGGGGGAAAGGCATCCTGACGGTAAACCGCACCGAAAGGACCGGTGACGTGGTCGCGTTGATGGAGGTCTTGCCCGAGGACGAGGTCATGCTGATCACACGCGGGGGTATCGTGATCCGGTCGTCGGTGGATCAGGTTCGCGTGACCGGACGCAACGCGCAGGGTGTGCGTCTCGTCTCGCTGGACGACGGCGACGTCGTGACCGCGGTCGCCCGGGTGATTTCGGAGGACAAGGGCGAAGGCGAGGGCGACGAGGCCGACGAGCCACTGGGTGTCGCGCCGGATGAGGAATAGCCCGTAACCCTACCGTCGCGGGCGAGGCGGGGCCTGCCTGTCGGCAGGCCCCGCCTCGCGTCGCGAGTTCACGTGACGAGGGGCTGGCGCTTTCGTCAGGCGAGGTCGGTGCGCGACATCACTGTGGTCACGATGCCACGCCGCACAACATTGTAGAGTTCGGCGCCAACGTAATCGGCTATACTGCAACTACTTAGCAGCGAAGAACCGAGGGCTCGAGGTATGCACCAGCGAGCCCTGCCATTCCGTGCCGCTTCTGAACTCGTACGCGCTCCCCATCTATCACTTCGTGCACGCCTTCCACTCGATGACCGTCCGACCAGCCGCCGAGGTTCCACCTCGCGATGGCTAGCGCGCGCATCGTAATCGCCGACGACGACCCGGCGATCCTCCAGACCATGACCTGGGTGCTCAAGGAGCACGGCTATGACGTCGGTTCAGCGACGAGTGGCCGTGATCTCATGACACTCCTCGAGGAGCGCACGCCTGACCTGCTCCTTCTCGATGTCATGTTCCCGGATGTGGATGGGTTCCAGCTCCTCGAGCGTATCAAGAACGACGTTCGGTGGCGTGACATGCCAGTGCTGATGATCTCGTCGCTGCCGCCGGAAGAGGCAGCGGTCAAGACACTCGGCCTCGGCGCATCGGACTTCGTGCGAAAGCCATTTCGCGTACGTGAGCTGCTCGCCCGCATTCAGGCGCAGCTGCGTATGCGAGCCATTCTTCGATCTGCGTACGAGTCGCTGCGTGTGACTGAAGAGGAGCTCGCGCGCGCACGAGCGGAAGCGGACAGCCGACGCAAGCTCGTCGACATCCTTCGCGAGGTCACCGGAGATCTCACCTCGAACGAGATCTATCACGTGCTCGCGCGGCGCGTCGCGCGCGCACTGGACCTCACCCGGTGCTCGGTGATCCTCGCGCGGCCTGGAGACCGGGTCGGCATAGTCGCTGCGTCGTTCGAGCATGCGCTCGTCAAGAATTTCGAGATGAACCTCGATCGCTACCCTGAGATCCGCGCGGCCCTCGAGACTGGCCAACCGGTGCTCGTGGAAGACGTTCATTCGAGCCCATTGTACGCGGACATCCGCGAGCGCTGGCGGGAGGAAGGCACGCGCGTGCCGATTCGGTCCGTGATCGCGATGCCGTTTTCGCTCGCCGACGCCCGACAGTCGGGTGTCTTCTTCCTGCGGCGAGGCGAGGACGAGC
>Ga0136846_1218828_pt1 | contig 25366 bp, 22 predicted proteins | sample HopSoiMetagenom2_FD_96841 | JGI IMG/M metagenome (GOLD analysis project Ga0136846, IMG submission 96841) | Grasslands soil microbial communities from Hopland, California, USA - 2 Assembly 2016 (version 4) | ecosystem: Environmental > Terrestrial > Soil > Grasslands | place: USA: Hopland... | reverse complement strand
TCCCGCCAAATGACAAGCCGCCACTTACTCCGCCTTCGCGTGAGCCGCAGTTGTCGCAACCCAGCGTACAGTAACCGAGGCCACCGCTGAACCAGAAACCGTCGCGCGCGTGTGAGTTCTGCGCCGACGCCGTCTCGACGACGGAAAACGCGGCAACCGCGAATACCGCCAGCCATGTTCCTACTTTCTTCACACCCATAGCACCCATTCTCCTTTGAGATTTTGCGGTCAGGCGGGCGATGGTCGCCGCGTCTGTTTATCCGCTGCACAAAGGACGGGTGATAGCAGTTGAGGCAACTCGAGTCCCACAAACGAAAAGGGACCGACGCGCGATGGTCGGCCCTCCCGTTATGCTCGTGAAATCGCCGTGCCTATTGAGCGACGATTATTTGCCTTTCGAGAACTGGAAGCCGATTTGAACTACATCGACGATTGCCTTGGGATCAGCCCCGCCCGTACGCGCCGGCTCGAAGCGCAGTGTTGGAATCACTTTGCGAACCGCGCTGGTAAGTAGCGGGTTGGGGGAGGTCACGACGTCGAAGGTTGCCATCACTGGCTTACCATCGGTGTCGACACTGAACCGGACACGAACTTCCCCCTCCACGTCTGCGACCTGTTGCGGAATGCGCGGCGTGGGAAGATCACCGATCAAGCGAGCCCGGATTGGAGCAGCGGCTTCGCTCTCCCCAAGCCCGGACTGGCGGATACTCATTTGTGCAGGCGTGGGAGCGAACATCGACTCGGCGATCGGACTCGAGTTGTTGCCCGCCTTAGCTGCAAGCGAATCGATTCGGGAGATGACTGCAGTGGACAGAGCAGGAATCGTCAGTGGCTTGACATCGATTTTTTTCTCGGGCGCCTTCTTTGAAGCCGACGAGTGATCCTCGATGGGACGCGGCCGATTTGCGGCCGTTTTGCTGGAGATCTCGACTGGCATCGCAGCTGCGGTCGCCGGCGCGTTTGTCGACACCGGTACCGCGGGCAGGTTGGTAGTAAGCCTCGGGGTCTCGGCGGCTGGAGCGGACGCGGCACCCGTGACCTGGTCGTGGTCACCTGCGGTTTGTGAGTCCGTCACCGAGACTACAGCAAGCAGGCCCAGGGTGAGTGCTACCATTCCGACGATTGCTTCTTTTCGGCCCAGGAAAGCCATCGCGGCGCTGATCATCTCGCCGCTACGTTCGGTCAGATTCCTGGCCTCGTAGGGCTGCTCGAGTTCTTCGCGCAGACTATCGAGAGTGTCCAGATACGGTGCGGCCTCAGGCCGAATGCCGACTGAGTGGGGAAGTGCAACTGCGACCGAGGCAGACTGACTCACAATCGACAACGCGGGCACACTCGGTTCGTCGTCTTCGAGCACGTCGTCAAGACGTTCCGGAATCACTGGTGGCGCTTTCTTCGAGACCCGCGCGCTCACCCGCTCCTTTTGTGGGACGGGTTCCGGTGCTACAGCGTTGCGTGCCTCAGTAAAGGCGCGCGGCTGTGGGACGGCACGCGGCCCCGCGAGGTTGCGCGGCTCGCCGGATAACAAGCGATATTTCTCTGGAGCGACGACAGCATCCGACGGAAGGCCGAGATCAAAGGAATCTTCAGATCCCTGCAGGCGCAGATCTGCGATCCGCTCGCGCGAAACGCGAAGGCTCGGATGTTCAGGCCCGAGCGTCTTTTCCCGAATTGAAAGGGCGCGTTGAAATGCGCTCAGTGCTTCTGCGATCTTACCGCGTGCGCCGCACGAGTTACCGAGGTGCTCCAGCGCGGTGGCGATCGCGAAATGATTTGGGGCGAGGGTAAGCTCGCGGATCTCGAGGACGCGGCGCCACAGCTGTTCGGCGGATTCGTGCCGGCCAAGTGCCTGTCTGACGGTTGCGAGGCTAGCCAGGACGGTAGCGACCTCGGCGTGATCCTCGCCCTTGCTGCGTTTGATCTCGAACAGTCTCAGTAGCAATGGCTCTGCCGATTCGAACGCCGACTTTCTGAGGTACAGCCGGGTGAGGTCCGTCAGGAGCAAAACGACGTCGGGATCATCGGGGCCGAGTGTCCTGTCTGCAATCTCAAGGGCCTGCCGAAACAACTCCTGCGCGTCTGCATCCTCACCGGCATCCTGCTTTGCCACAGCAAGGCTGACCAGTTGCACAAGTTTGGCTGGCGACGTTTCGGGCCCGCCGGACTGCGCGGATGCGCGCGAGCCCCGGTCCATGAGCCGCTCGCCGCCGGTAACCGGCGTATAAGTCGTTGCGTCGAAGGTGCGTTCGAGCCCTATGGCTGAATCGGCCATATCTTGAATGCCTCCACGGCCGTCTGTTCGGGCACGCGAGCAACCAGCCAGCGCACCATGGCGTGCAGACCGTCGGCACGCCGGCAGACCCGGGGGCAAGTCGGGGACCATATGTAGTCGGCGTTTTAGACGGGTCGGGGCGTGTGCCGGGTGTGTTACGGATGCAACACCCCGCGCGAGCGTTGCGTGGGCGCAACAGTCTTCTGCGCGGACTACCTTAGAGCGTCGGAGAACTCCGGCCGGCAGAAGAGTCGGCCGTAATCAGGCTGTCTGGATGCGCGTCAGCCGCGCCGCCCGGCGTCAGGATCGGCTCGCTTGGGACGGGAGCGCGGCACATCCTCCTCGTCTTCCGGATCCCATGTCGGACCGCATTTCATTACCCTCTTAGCGATCCGGCACCACTCAGCGACCTGGCTATCGTTGGCGCTCATCCAGTTGACCGGGACGGGAGCGAGTCGCCGCTTTTCGCCGTTACTCGCAAAACACAACCAGCCATTGCTGTACTCGGAGGCTACCGATCCGCGGGGTCCCGCGTGTGCTCGCCGGTCGCCAAGTACTCGCTGCTCGATCAGAAAGACCGCGTTCTCGACGGGTGACCGACGTTCCATCCGGCGCCGCTCGATCGAGGAGGGATGAACCATCCACACTTCCCACACGCGTCCGCGGGGGTCGAGAAACGTGCGATAACCCGAGTTTTTCGAGGCGTTGACTTGCACGTCACGGTGGGGAAAGGATGAGCTGCTTTAAACGCAAAACATAAACCAATAGCGCCACCCCCGCGAACGGTCAGCGGCGCGTCTTCTTGGTGTGATCCCCGCCAGGAACCTCCGCGTCGACCAGGCTCGACTCGCCCGGCCCCCTCGATTTCCAGGCAACTGTGAGCGAGCCGTCGTTTTCCAGAACCACCGCGTCGACGTCCTCGATCCGCTTCACGCCCTCTTCGCGTATTGCTCCGCGCACCTCTTCCTCGGTAACTCGCTCTTTTTTCAAGGCCCGCTGGATGAACTCGCCGTGCGAAAAGAGAAGGGCGGGCCTCCCGTTGATGATCCTGTCGGCGATTTCGGACCGGGCCGCAAGCTCGGCGAGAACGACCTGGATTATGATCAGAGTTCCGAGACCGAACAGCCCTTCGACCAGCGTAACATCCTTCTCGATGATGGTAGCGGCGAAGACCGAACCCACGGCGACCACGAAAACGAAGTCGAAGACATTGAGCTTCGAGAGCGTGCGTTTGCCTGATAACCGCAACATGGTGATGAGCGCCGCGAACCCCATCACGGCTAGGGTTACTGTGCGCCGTACATCATACCAGCCATCGAAGAAGAACGGCTTGTGCGCAACCTTCACTATTTGCTGCAGGAGGAACATTCCATAACCCGGTTATGTCTGACGATGATAAACGCAGGGATCGCGCCCGTCGGGGTATATTTGACCAGGATGAAACGATCAGCATTTCTCTTATTCATTCCTGTTCTGGCGTCGAGCGCTGCCGCGGTACATCGCAAACAGGCTGCACCTGACCGATGGGATACCGCGACTGTCAACAGCTCGGCGCGCTCACCGCGTCCGGTGAAATGGACTGTGCTTGGCGGAGATTCGGCCCGCGAAGTTACCTCTGGTCGAACGGTCTCGATCACGCTGCAGGCTGAGATTGCGAAGGGTTGGCATATCTACTCGCTGACCCAGAAGGCCGGCGGTCCAATTCCGTTGCGGCTTTATGTGGTCGGCGCGACCGACGTCGTGGTGCGCGGGGTAGTGAAGGCACCCAAACCGGAGCGGATCCTCGATCAGAACTTTGGAATCGAGACCGAGCTGTATTCCGGCACGCCGAGATTCACCATCCCCATGGGCGTAGCTGGCCGCTCACCCAGCGGAACCCGGAAATTTCAGATCGGTGCGCGCTATCAGGTGTGCAGCGACAAAATGTGTCTTCCTCCGCGCACCGACAAACTCGACGTGGCGATCCGCATCGCCAGCAGATAAATGAGCTCGGGCTTCATCTGGCTGGCGGCCAGCACCGGACTGATCTCGTTGTTGACGCCGTGCGTTTTCCCGATGGTGCCCGTCACCATCGCGTATTTCTCCAGCGCCGAGCATCGCCGCGCGCCAGGAGTGAGAGGGGCGATTTTGTTCGGGGCCGGCATCGTCAGCACTTTCACGGTGCTTGGGCTTCTGCTCGCGGCGATTTTCGGAGCAACGGGACTGAATCGTTTTGCGGCCGATCCCTGGGTGAACATTGCGCTGGCGGCTCTTTTCTGTGTGTTCGCAGCGAATTTGTTCGGCTGGTTCGAGTTCACTGTACCGTGGCGCCTGCTAACTGCGGCGGACGATGTGTCGCGCGCTTCGTCTGGCGGCAGCTCGCTCGGAGCGCTCGCAATGGGCGCCATTTTCACCCTGACTTCAGTTACTTGCACTGCGCCGTTCGTGGGGACCCTGCTCGTGCTCGCAGCGCGAGGCTCGTGGGCGATGCCGATCGTGGGAATGGTCGTATACTCTACGGCGTTCGCATTCCCGTTTGTGCTGTTGGCGATGGCGCCGCGCTTTGCTGAGCGGCTTCCGCGCTCGGGTGATTGGATCCACACGCTCCGAGTCGTAATCGGCTTTCTCGAAATCGCGGCGGCTGTCAAGTTCATCTCGAACGCTGATCTGGTTCTGGGCTGGAACGTCTTCACGCGCGGAGTGGTCCTGATCGCGTGGATATTTCTCGCATTGGCGGGTGCGCTCTACCTTCTGCTGCCATTGGTAAGGGCGCGTTCGAAACACACTGGGCCCGGAAGGATCGCCGCCGCCGCTGGAGCGCTCGCGATCGCAGCGTGGCTTGCTTCCGGAGTCCGCGGCAAGCCGCTCCCCCAGGTTGAAGCGTTCCTTCCGCCCCGCGATCCGCTGGGGATGCTTGCGGCGGGCTCACGGTCGTCAGAGTGGATGCTGAACGATTACGCCGGCGCGCTGAGCGAAGCTCGAAACAGCGACAGGCTCGTCTTCGTCGACTTCACGGGTTACACGTGCACCAATTGCCGGTGGATGGAAGCGAACATCTTCAGTCGCGCTGACGTCGGCGCACAGCTTGGACAATTCGTACTGGCTCGCCTTTATACGGATGGCGATGGTGAGATTTACGAGAGGCAGCAGGAATTCCAGGAAAAAACTTTCGGAACCGTTGCGCTTCCCCTGTATGCTGTGGTCGATGGGAAAGGGAACGTTCGCGCCACATTTTCCGGGCTGACTCGCGACCCTTCGGAATTCATCGCCTTCCTGCGTCGCGCTTCGGCGGGAGCTTAGCTACTCCAGGGAAGCGAGTGTAACGCGCTTCGCCTATGGTTTTTTGGCTGGGTCAGCGACGCCCGCTCTGTCCGCTCGTTGCAGAACTTCTTCAGCAGTCGACAGCGGGCCATGATGAGTGGACTTTTCCGCCTCGATCTTCCTGACCACGGCATCAGTCTCGTTGTCTTTCTTACCGCGTTTGAAGATGAACTCCGGAGCGAGGACGATACCGAGGAGAGTCAGTGGCAAAATCTGTAGTGTCTGGATAAGCAAAGACACAGCAATCGCATCGTTGCGGGCGACGCCGAATTGTTCGGCCATCAGTGCGTACACGAACTGAAAAAATCCGACGTTGCCAGGCGTTGCGCGGATGATCAGTCCAACGTTGATCCCGAGCAAACAGGCCAGGCTTCCGGCGAGCGGCATAGGGACGTGGGCCGCGGACGCAGCGAGGTCGAATGTCCACAGCTGGCATGCCCACGATCCGAGAGAGAGAAGTATGGCGCCAAGAAATCGGGGGCCTGTGGCCAGTCGTCCCGCAGTCTGCCCAAAGCTGACGAAATACGCGCGAAACTTTCCCATGAACGTGCGCGGTCTTGCGCGCCGCTCGGGGACGTGCTCCGGCTTCATGCGTCGAGTGGCATAGACGAAAAACACGAGCAGCAGGACAATCAGCACCAGCAGCAGCTCCGCTGGAATCTTCCACCGCTCAAACTGCGGCGGCAGCTCGAACACCAGCACTCCGGCGACGAGAAGAATCACGAAGCCGATCGGATCGAACAGCTTTTCCATTGCCATCGACGCTAAAACTGTGGAGCTCGGCACTCCGCTCACGCGCGACACGAACACTACTCGCGCTGCATCTCCACCGCTTGCCACGAGAACGTTGTTGAGACCAGCGCCGGCAACCGTCGCGCGGATTGCCAGGGGCAGCGAGGTGATTCCAATGGGGCGCAGGAAAAGCCACCAGCGGACACCCTTGATCAGCACCGAGAGGAGATTTACGCCGATCGCTGCCGCAAGTAGTGGAAGCGATGCGTGGCGCATCGCGCTCCAGGCCTGATGCCAATTGATTGTGCGAGCGAAAAGAATGAGGAAGACGAGGATCGCGGCTGAGATCGCCCAGCGAATCCCTTTCTTCAGGTTAGGACTCATTCAGTGGGCAGGGTCGCGAACTCGTAGCCTTGTTCTTTCAGGCGGTCGATGATTAATGGAAGGGCGGCAGCAGTCTGCATGCGGTCGCCATCCGGGTTGTAGCCGTCGCCGTCGTGCAGCAGCACGATCGAACCCGGTGAAACCCCTTCCAGAGTCCGGCGCAGGATTTCTTCGACCCCGGGGCGATCGCTGTCCCAGACACCGAGCGACCAGCCAACAGTGCGCTCGCCGTAGGAACTGGCGATGGGTGTCGTCCATGGGCTCCGAAAGCCGTGCGGAGCACGGAAATACTTGGGCGCCGGAGCCCCCGCGCGCTTGATCGCTCTTATCCCCAGACGAATGTCACGGCTGACATAGAACGGACTCTTGAACTGCAGCTTACGGTGGAAGTACCCGTGATTGCCAAGCTGATGTCCTTCGTTTGAGATCCGGCGCACCAGCTCCGGCCAACGCTCGGCGTGACTGCCGAGCACGAAGAAAGTCGCTCTCACACCTTTCTCGCGGAGAGTGTCGAGGATCAGGGGAGTGGCATCGGGATTTGGGCCGTCGTCGAAGGTAAGCGCGACAACCTTGCGGCCGCTCTCGATTTTCCCCAGCGCTGGGCCGAACAGGGGACTATTTCGGTGGAATGCGCCGTGTACCGCGCCACCAATAACAGAAATGCCGAGAGCAGCCAATCCAATCATTCGTGAGTCGCTCGCCCGAGAACAGCGGTGTAAATGTCGAGCACGGCTTCGGTGACCCTTGACCACGAGTACTTCAGCGCTTCCTGACGTCCGCGCTTACCGAGCCTTGCCCGGAGCGTTTCGTCGTCGAGCAGCCGCACCATGGCGTCGGCGAGATCCTCTGTATCCCCACAATGCACCATTAATGCCTCTCGCTCGTGCTTCACGACGTCGCGGAAACCGTAGATGTCCGAACACACCACTGGCGTCTCACAAGCCATGGACTCGAGCAGCGTTATGCCAAACGATGCCTTAGTGGTAGGGCAGGCGTACATAGCACTATGGGCGTAATAGCCTGGTCGCTCGCCAAGCACCGAGCCGACGAAAGTGATGTCGGGATCTCCACCCGCAGCCCTGTAGTAATGCTTGCGAAGCGGACCGTCACCGACCACCACCAGCTGCGCCTGACGGTTCTTGCCGCGGACCTTCCTGAATGAGTCGATCAGCGTGGTGAGACCGTTGCGCGGATCGAATCTCCCGAGAAAAAGAATGACCGGGACGTCCGTGCGGAGCGAAGCTGGGCGGGCGACGTGCGGGTTGAACACGTCGGTATCGATCCCGTTGGGGACAATCGTCCAGTTCGCCTCGAAGTATCGATTGAGCGCAATCGTCGTGGAATGCGATACCGCGATCGCGGCATCCAGCTGATCGAGCCGTTTCTGGAAATAGCGGTTGCCTATCGCGTATGCGACCGAGCGGTCGAAGTAGGTATGAAACGTTCCGACGACCGGGCAGTTCGCTTCTTCGATCGCCATCACGGGAAGCACGGGACTGAGCGGCGAGTGCACATGAATGATGTCGTACTGGCCGAGACTGAAGACGCGCTTCAGATCTTTCCGGAGCTCCCACCCCCAGGTGAATCGCGCCTGTGAGCCGTTGGCGTAAACCGGCTGACTTTTGCCAATGCGAACTACGTGCAGCTCGGGCCGTGCCCCGGGCATGTTCGACGTGATGATATCGACCTGGTGTCCATATCGCCGCGCTTCGCGGGCGAAGAAGTGGACGTGCTCGCAGATGCCGCCGAGGTGGGGATAGTAGTACTCGGTGACGAGTGCGATACGCAGCGGACGCGCGTGCTGGATGTGCGCCATCGGGAGGGATCCCGTCGGCATCAGCTCCAGGCGACGCGAGTGCGCCAGCTTACGCGTTAAGAGCGGCATGTGCGGCGGCTAGGCGCGCGATCGGAATTCTGAACGGTGAGCACGACACATAATCGAGACCGAGTTGATGGCAAAAAGAAATTGAGCGCGGCTCGCCGCCGTGCTCTCCACAGATTCCCAGTTTTATGTCGGGACGAACTTTCCGGCCGTCCTCGACTGCAATCCTTACGAGTCGACCCACCCCTTCGGTGTCAAGAGTTTGAAAAGGATCGTCCGGGAAAATACCCCGATCAATGTAAGAAGGAAGGAATCTTCCGGCATCGTCGCGACTAAGCCCGAGTGTAGTCTGGGTCAGATCATTTGTTCCGAACGAGAAGAACTCTGCTGACTGCGCGATCTGTGCCGCTGTGAGCGCGGCGCGGGGCAATTCAATCATCGTTCCAATGAGATATGGAATTCTTTCACCCATGCCGCCAAGCACTTTTTCGGCGACTTCCTCTATGAGCGCGCGCTGATTGTCGAATTCATTGACTGTCGAAACAAGCGGAATCATGATCTCCGGTTTGACGACTATTCCACGCCGCATGGCACGAACCGCTGCCTCGAGAATAGCCCGCGCCTGCATTTCTGTAATCTCCGGGTAAGAAATACCCAGCCGGCACCCGCGATGCCCGAGCATCGGATTGGTTTCGCGCAGCGACTCGATGATTCGGTTGAGATCCGCGCGCGGAAGGTCGAGCGTGCGCGCGAGCAGCTTTGATTCCTCGCCGCCGTGGGGAAGGAACTCATGTAGCGGAGGATCGAGCAAACGTATAGTGACGGGAAGACCATCCATCGCTTCGAAGATGCCTTCGAAGTCGGCGCGTTGCATCGGCAGGAGTTTGGCGAGCGCGCGGCGCCGGCCGCCTTCTTCGCGCGCGACGATCATCTCACGCATTGCAGTGATGCGGTCGCCCTCGAAGAACATATGCTCTGTTCGACACAGCCCAATCCCTTCTGCGCCGAAGCTCCGGGCGATGCGTGCGTCGCGCGGTGTGTCGGCATTGGCGCGAACCCGCAGCTTACGCACCTTGTCCGCCCACGTGAGAAGCTGTGCGTACGACTGGTATAGGGGAGCTTGTGAAGCCGGCAGTGTGCCATTCGTTACGCGAACGACTTCGCTCGGCACCGTAGATAGATCACCAACGAAGACGCGCCCCGTCGCGCCGTCGAGCGTCAGCCAGTCGCCCTCGGCGATCTGAGTCCCGTTGACGCTGAATGTTCTGTGCTCCGCGTCGACTTCGAGCTCCTTGCAGCCAACCACCGCGCATTTACCCATTCCGCGGGCGACCACCGCCGCGTGACTGGTCATTCCGCCGCGCGCAGTGAGAACCGCACGGGCTGCCACGATGCCATGAAAATCTTCCGGAGTCGTCTCGTCGCGCACGAGGATGACGTTCTCGCCCGCCTGCGCGCGCTGTTGCGCAGTGTCCGGATCGAAAACTACGCGACCGCTGGCCGCACCGGGACTAGCCGGAAGACCCTGACAGAGGGGAGTGGCACGAATGGAAGGATCGATGATCGGATGCAGCAGCTGATCGAGCTGCGCCGCCGGTACTCTGCGCACGGCTTCCACTTCGTCGATCAACCCCTCAGTGACCATGTCGCGGGCAATGCGCACGGCGGCCGCGGCAGTTCGCTTTCCGCTTCGCGTTTGCAGCAGATAGAGTTTGCCGCGCTCGACGGTGAACTCGAGATCCTGCATGTCGCGGTAGTGCTTCTCGAGTCTGTCCTGGGTCTCCATCAGCTCCCTGTAGGCACCCGGGAGGTCGTTTGCCATGTCGTCGATATCGAGCGGAGTACGCATACCCGCCACGACATCTTCTCCCTGCGCGTTGACGAGGAACTCGCCATAAAAACGCTTTTCACCAGTCGATGGATTGCGGGTGAAAGCGACGCCGGTGCCGGAGTCGTCTCCGAGATTTCCGAAAACCATCGCCACGACGCTGACCGCCGTGCCGAGGTCTTCGGGAATTCCGTTGACCTTACGATAGTCCTTTGCCTTTTTCAGAGTCCACGATTTCCAGACGGCTTCGATGGCGCCCCACAGTTGCACGATCGGATCACGCGGAAAGTCGGCACCAGTGCGATTGCGCACGAGCGCCCTGTATTCCTCCACCAGATTCCGCAGATCGTTTTCGCCAAGCTCTGCGTCTAACTGAACGCCCGCGGTCATTCGCTTCGACTTCAGCAGATGCTCGAAATCGTGGATGGAGACGCCGAGTACGACGCTCGAGTACATCTGGATGAAGCGCCGGTATGAATCGTACGCGAAGCGGTTGTTCTTGCTTTCCTCGGCCAATGCCACCACGGCGCGGTCATTCAGGCCCAGGTTGAGAATCGTCTCCATCATGCCAGGCATGGAAATCGGCGCGCCTGATCGCACCGAGACCAGCAGCGGATTCTTCGGATCACCCAGCTTCTTGCCGGTTATTTGTTCGAGACGCGCCACGTTGCCTTCGACTTCCGCACGAAGCCTGTCCGAGTACTTACCGCTCTTCAGATATTCGACGCACTCGCTCGTCGCGATCGTAAATCCGGGCGGGACCGGGACGCCGAGGTTGGTCATCTCGGCGAGGTTTGCTCCCTTGCCGCCGAGCACGCTGGTCATGTCGCGCGTCCCCTCGGCGGACCCGTCGCCGAAGAAGTAAACCGACTGCGGCATGGGCGTCAGCAGCCGCAGCCGAAGCGCAGCTTCTCGGGGTCAGTGGGTGGCGGCGTTGGATAATCGCCGGAGAAGCAGGCGTGGCAGAATCCCTCCGGCCCGCCCGGCACCGATTCCAGCATTCCATCGAGGGTGAGATAGCCGAGCGAATCAGCGCCGACCTGCTGCGTGATCTCGTCGATGCTCATGTTTGCGGCGATGAGCTCCTCGCGTGTCGGCGTATCGATGCCGTAGTAGCATGGGCCGGTAACTGGCGATGAGCTGACACGCAGGTGGACCTCACGCGCGCCCGCCGCACGAACCATGTTGACGAGCCCGCGCGTAGTGGTGCCGCGAACGATGGAATCGTCGACCATGACGACGCTCTTGTCGCGAAGTACCTCGCGAACTGCGTTGTACTTTACCCGCACCTTTGCGTCGCGCCCGGCTTGTGTCGGCTGAAGGAACGTGCGCCCGACGTAGTGGTTGCGAATCAGAGCCAGCTCGAGCGGAAGGCCCGACTCTTCGGCGAATCCGAGAGCCGCCGAGTTCGACGAGTCAGGCACGCTGAAAACCAGATCGGCGGTGGGAGCGGGGAAGTCACGCGCGAGCCGGCGACCGAGCTCACGGCGGGCACGGTCGACGGAGCCGCCAAAGATCTGGCTGTCAGGCCGCGAAAAATACACGTACTCGAAGACGCACTTTCGGGCATCCTGCTTCTGGAGCGGAAAAATCGATCGCTTGCCACTCTCGTCCACGGCGATGATCTCTCCGCGCTCGACTTCGCGCTCCAGGGTTGCGCCAAGGAGATCCAGAGCGCAGCTCTCCGATGCGAAGACCGTCGCGTCACCAAGCCTGCCCATGACGAGCGGCCGCCAGCCTCGGGGATCGCGAGCGGCAAGCAGAGTTTTGCCAACGACGACGACGAGGCAATACGCGCCTTCTACTCCCCTCAGAGCGTCGGCAAGCTGCTCCTCCGGCTTCGTCGCCGACGACCGGGCGAGACGGTGGACGAGCACCTCGGAGTCCATCGTCGAGCTGAAGATCGAGCCCGCGTCCTCGAGCTCCCGTCGCAGCTCACTGGCGTTGGTCAGGTTGCCGTTGTGGGCGAGTGCGATGGTCCCATCGCGGAAGCGCGCTACTACCGGCTGCGCGTTCTCGATTGTCGACGAGCCTGCGGTGCTGTAACGGGTGTGTCCGATGGCGATGTCGCCGCGAAGAAGGGCGACATCCGGCGCGGCGAAATCCGAGACGAGGCCCATGCGCTTTATGGATTTCGCTCCGAGCTCGCGGTCGACGGCTACAATTCCCGACGACTCCTGTCCGCGATGCTGCAGAGAGTAGAGTCCGAGATGCGCCATCGCCGCCGCGTGCTCGTCACCGAAAATTCCGAAGATTCCGCACATATCAGTGCGCCGCCACCGGGGAAAGCTCGTCGAATGTCGCGTGCTCGACGGTCCTCGACATGATCGACGGGATGCTCGTGTGATAGGCGCGGCGCATTGTTCCGAGCGATGCCCGCAACGAGCCCGTCGGCAGCGAAATAGTGAGCGAGTCGGAATTCTGACGTACTCTTCCGATCTCGGCGCAGGGGACACCCGCGGCGGCTGCGATTGCAACGACGCGCTGCGGCGAAGCGCTGGACACCACCACGCGCGCCTGAGTTTCACCGAACAGTATGGCGCGATCCGCGACTCCGGAGTACGCGGACAAATCGATCTCGGCGCCGCTCTCGCCGTCGGGGTTCGCGATGCAGCACTCTGCGAGAGCAACCGCCAGCCCGCCGTCGCTGCAATCGTGCGCCGAGCTCACCACGCCGGAGGCGATGGCTTCGAGGAGAGCGTCGATGAGAGCCTTTTCGCGGACAGGATCACAGCGGGGCGGTGCACCGACAGCCTTGCCATGAATCGTCGAGAGATACTCGCTGCCTCCGAGCTCACCAGCCATTTCTCCGAGAAGAAGCACTGCGTCGCCATCGTTCTGGAATGTGGCGGGAGTGACATGTGAGATGTCGTCGATAAGACCGACCATACCAATCACGGGAGTGGGAAAGACGGCGCCAGACGGGCTCTCGTTATACAGCGAAACGTTGCCACCGGTAACCGGAGTGCCCAGCGCTCGACAGGCCTCTCCCATTCCGGCCACTGCTTCCTTGAATTGATAGAAGACTTCGGGCTTGGTCGGATTGCCAAAGTTGAGACAGTTGGTGATGGCCATTGGACGTGCACCGGTGCAGGCGACGTTACGTGCTGCTTCGGCAACTGCGATGCGTCCGCCGACGCGCGGCTCGAGGTACACGTACCGGCCGTTGCAATCGGTCTTGACGGCTATCGCCTTGTTGGTCCCGCGAACTCGGAGGACCGCCGCGTCCCCTCCCGGGCCGATGACGGTGTTGGTGCGCACCGTCGAATCGTATTGCCGATACGCCCAGGCCTTGCTGGCGATGGTTGGCGAAGCGAGCAGCTTCTCCAGTGTCCACGCATGATCTTTCTCCTCGGGACGAGGAACGACCGCAGCCGGATCGGTGTTGCGGAGCGCGATGATCGCCGCAGACTCGCGCGCCTCCGGCGAATAACTGGGGCACTCAGTGACAAGTCTCGATCCAGGGAACTCGGCGACGACTTTGCTGCCCTCGGTGACGCGATACACCGGCTCGGCGATGACCTCTCCAATAACCGCGGCCGTCAAATCCCACTTCGTCAGGATCGCCCGAACATTTTCTTCGTGACCCTTCTTCGCGACCACGAGCATGCGCTCCTGAGATTCACTGAGCAGAATCTCGTAAGGTGTCATGCCGCTCTCGCGCGTCGGAACTTTCGTCGCGTCGATTGTGACGCCGACATCACCACGTTCGGCCATCTCAGCAGATGAAGATGTCAGCCCCGCTGCACCCATGTCCTGAATCGCTACGATGTGGCCACTCTTGATCAGCTCGAGACTTGCTTCGAGAAGGAGCTTCTCGGTGAAAGGATCTCCAACCTGGATTCGCGGCCGCTTCGCATCGCTTGCCTCCGAAAGATCCTCGGATGCGAAGGAGGCGCCGTGAATGCCGTCGCGCCCCGTCCGCGCTCCAACCGCCATGATCGGATTGCCAACGCCTTCCGCCTTGGCGCGGATGAGATCCTCCTCGTGCATCAAGCCGACACACATCGCGTTCACCAGCGGGTTGTTCTCGTACGCCGGATCAAAAACAATCTCACCGGCCACTGTCGGGATTCCGACGCAGTTGCCGTAGTCGCCGATTCCTTTGACGACGCCTGAGAACAGGTAGCGTACTCGCGAATCTTCGAGCGAGCCGAAACGCAGCGAGTTGAGCATCGCAATCGGGCGAGCGCCCATCGTGAAGACGTCGCGCAGAATTCCACCGACTCCGGTGGCCGCACCCTGATACGGCTCGACCGCCGACGGGTGATTGTGCGACTCGATCTTGAAAGCGACGGCGAGACCGTCGCCGATCGAGATGACGCCGGCGTTCTCACCCGGACCCTGCAGTACGTAGGGCGCGGTCGTCGGTAATGTCTTCAGAACGGGACGCGAATGCTTGTAGGAGCAGTGCTCACTCCACAACGCGCTGACGACGCCAAGCTCGGTAAAGGTGGGAGTGCGTCCGAGCATCGCGACGAGCCGCTCGTACTCGCCCTTTGTAAGTCCGTGCTCCGCGACGAGAGCCGGGGTGATCGTCGGGTCGCCGGCACGCGGAGTGACTTCGGACATCAGGCGGCCACTCGGCTAAGGATCGACTCTAGCAGACGCACCCCATCGCTCGAACCGAGAAGATCGCTGCAAGCCCGTTCCGGATGCGGCATCATGCCGAGCACGTTCCCGTTCTCACCTATGATGCCGGCGATATTTCGCTCGGAGCCGTTCGGGTTCGCGTCGACGCTGATGTTTCCGTTGGCGTCCGCATACTTGAAGACAACGCGCCCTTCGCCCTCCAGGCGGTCGAGCACATCGTTGGTAGCAACGAACCGTCCGTCTCCATGCGCCACCGGAATGCGCAAAACCTCGCCACGCTCGTAACGGTTGGTGAAAAGCGTGTCGGAATTCTCGACGCGGATGCTCACCTCCGCCGAAACGAATTGGAGATGCGAGTTACGCAACAGAGCGCCTGGCAGCAGACCAGCTTCACACGCTATCTGAAATCCGTTGCAGATTCCGAGAACGGGGCCGCCAGCCTTTGCGTGCGCTGCGACTTCCTGCATGATCGGGCTGAACCGCGCGATCGCGCCGACCCGCAGATAATCCCCATAGCTGAAACCACCGGGGAGAATAACGACGTCTGAGCCCTGGAGATCGTGATCCTTGTGCCAGATGTAGACTGCCTCCTCGCCGAGGATTTCCGTCACTGCGTGGTATGCGTCGTAATCGCAGTTGGATCCCGGGAAGGTCACGATTCCAAACTTCATGAGTCGAAATCCGGGCAAAGCGTTAGCTGCGGGCGAAGCTTCACGTCGTCACCGCCGCTTCGATCTCGAAATCTTCCGTGACTGGATTTGCCAGGAGCTTCCGGCACATATCCGTGACGGTCTGTTCCGCGGCACTCGCGTCGCGAGCATCCGTCTCAATGATGATGTAGCGCCCGACATGAACGTCCTTGACCGGCTTGAACCCAAGTGTATGGAGCGCATCCCTGACGGCGTTCCCCTGAGGATCCAGCAGACCTTTGCGGGGAGTGATGTGAACGGCAATGCGGAACTTCGACATCAGGAAACCCCTCCTGTGGGTCCGCTGGAGGGCGGAAATCCACCCGGCCCGCGTCCAGATTCGCCCGAACCGGGAGGCCGGCGCCGTCTTCTCCTGCGGTGACGCTGCTGCCGCGCCAGTTCATTTGCCGGCTCGACCACGCCAGCTGCGGCGAGGAGCAGGGGCTCTTCGTCATCGATGACGGGCGAGTCTCCCTTCGGACGTCTGTCGAGCAGACCGAAGATCACGGTCTTCGCCAAGCCGTACAGCACATAACAGATGAGGGCGGGAAAATAGAATTCTTTCCGCAAAAACAAAACGCCAATGAAAGTGCCGACGACGGCAATAGTGCCGAGTATTTCGCTGATCTTCCTGAATCCAACCGTTGGTACCGCTGGATACGAGACGTTACTGATCATCAGAAAGGCGAGCACCAGCATCAGTCCGCGCAGTCCGGTGGTCCAGTTCAGATCTCCGAGGACGGTCTGGTTGTAGAGCGGCGTCTGGCTGAACCAGTAGTAGGTCGCGAGCGTCATTCCCGCGGCCGGGCTCGGCAGACCGTGAAAATACTTTTTCGCGCGTCCGGCCTGCTCGACATTGAAACGCGCGAGCCTGATCACTGCGCAGGCTGTGAAGATAAAGGCGAAGATCCAGTCCCACCCATTTCGGTTGAGAACGGCGAAGTACATGATCATCGCCGGCGCGAAGCCAAAAGTGATGGCGTCGACCAGAGAGTCGAGCTCGGAGCCGAAGCGGGAGCCCGTACCAGTTGCGCGGGCAACCCGTCCGTCAAGAGCGTCGCAAAGGCCGCCAAAAACGATGTACAAACCGGCGGTGTCGAACTCGGTGCGCGATGCGGAGACGACGGCGAACATTCCGAAGAAGAGACTGGCGAGCGTGAATCCGTTGGGGAGAATGATCACACCGCGTCTTGGCCGGTCGGGCACGTCTCTCGGTCGCTGGCTTCGGTCGGGCGCGATGATCACTTCGGGAGCTCCGACAGAATCGTGACGCCAGCGGTTGTGACGTCGCCGAGCTTGGCGACAATCTTCGAGCCTACCGGAATAAAGACGTCGACACGTGAGCCGAATCGGATCATTCCCATCCGATCGCCCTGTCTGACGTGCTGCCCGACCTTGCTGTAGGTGACGATCCGTCGAGCGATGAGGCCGGCGATCTGACGAACGAGTATTGGATACCTGCCAGTGTCTATGCCGACCGACATCTGCTCGTTCTCCAGACTCGACTTCTCGGCCGCGGCGTTGAAGAACTTTCCCTCGTTGTAGTGGACGTACTTCACCGCGCCATCGACTGGATACCGGTTGACGTGGACGTTGAAGACATTCATGAAGATCGAGAGTCTGAGGGCGCGACCTTTAATGAAGTTCGGCTCCTCGACCTCGGTGACCATGATCAGCTTGCCGTCGGCGGGCGACACGACGAGGGAAGGTCCGCGCTGGCCCGTACGCTCGGGATCCCGAAAGAAATACGCAACCCAGAGCGCGAGCAGTAGCAGCACGAAGGCGGCGAGCCAAAGCCCCCACGAGCGCCTGCTGATTGCGAACCCGAATGCGCCGATCGCGATGATGGCGGCAATTGCAATGAAGAGGAGCCCTTCGCGCGCGAAGTTCAATTTGTGCCGTTGGGGTCGAGTGTGTGTCCCGTCAGTCGACGGTAGATGTCGAGATAGCGTGCGCTCGTTGCGTCGATCACGTCTTTCGGAAGCGGCGGCGGAGGATAATTGCCATTCCACCTTCCAGCTCGTTTTTCCGCGTCGAGATAATCGCGCAGCGGCTGCTTGTCGAAGCTGGGCTGACCGTGCCCCGGCTCATAGCGGTCAGCAGGCCAGAAACGCGAGCTGTCTGGTGTGAGCACTTCATCCACTAATATAACAGTCGATTGGGGGTTTCTCCCAGTGGTGGCAACGCTTCCAAATTCGAATTTCGTGTCGGCGATGATGATGCCGCGCTCGGCGGCGATGCGGCGTCCGGACTCGTAGACCTCTCGCGACAATCGCTCGAGCTCCGCGGCAGCGGCGTCGCCGACAACTGACCGCATGCGGTTGATCGTGATGTTCTCGTCGTGACCCTCGTCGGCTTTCGTAGCGGGGCTGAAGATCGGCGGGTCGAGACGGTCCGATTCGCGCAGCCCGCCGGCCAAAGGCTCGCCGGCCAGGGTGCCTCTCTCCACGTACTCCTTCCACGCAGATCCGGAGAGATAGCCGCGCACGACGCACTCGATCGGGAAAACCGTGGATCGTCGGCAAAGCATTGCCCGCCCCGCAAGCTCCTGTTCATAGTCGCGCAGCGCGGGTACGTCCTGAACGATCCGGGAAATATTTGCAGACAGCATGTGATGCTTTATCCGCGGCTCGAGCTGCCGGAGCCACCAGGCCGTGATCTGCGTCAGCACGGCACCTTTGTGTGGAATCGTCTCATTCATCACGACATCAAAGGCGCTGACGCGATCGGTGGCGACGAGCAACAGGCGATCGGCGTCGACTTCATAGACGTCGCGCACCTTGCCGCGGCGGAACGCTTTCAACGGCAGCGAGCTCGCTTGCATCAGCATCAGACCTTGAGCTCCTCTACACGCTCCGAGTGAGCTGTGTCGCCGGCAAAGATCGGAGTCAGTACGTCACGCAGGAACTCGTCGACTTGCTGCGGTGCGCGTCCGACGAATCGCTCCGGCTTGAGCGCGCCTTCCATATCCTTGAGCCTGACGCCGAAAGATTTGTCGGCCGCCAAACGATCGAGAAGGTCGTTGTTCGCGACTCCATCCTTCATCGCTCGGGAAGCTGCCTGGCTGTGTTTTCTGATTGTCTCGTGGGCGACCTGTCTGTCACCGCCGGCGCGAACCGCGCGCACGATCAGCTCCTCCGTTGCCATGAAAGGCAGCTCCGCCGCAATGCGACGCTCGATGACCGCCGGATGAACCTCGAGGCCCCGGGCGATGTTTGCCATCAATAGAAGTATCGCATCGGTGGCGAGAAACATTTCCGGAATAACAAGGCGTCGATTTGCGCTGTCGTCCAGTGTCCGCTCGAAGTATTGCACCGAGTGTGTCTGGTTCGCGTTGCTCTCCAGCGAATTGACGAAGCGCGCGAGCGACGAGATCCGCTCGGCTCGCATCGGGTTGCGCTTGTACGCCATCGCTGATGAACCGACCTGCTCACTCTCGAAGGGCTCCTCGATCTCGCCGAACGACTGGAGCATCCGAACGTCGCTGCTGAACTTCGCGGCGCTCGCTGCGATGCCGGCCACAACGCCAAGCACAAATGCGTCGAGCTTCCTGGTGTAGGTCTGGCCCGTGACAGGCAGCGGAGCGGAGAAGGACATCTTTTCAGTGACAATGCGATCGAGACGCCTGACCTTCTCGTGATCACCGTCGAAGATCTCGAGGAAGCTCGCCTGCGTCCCTGTCGTGCCCTTCACCCCTCGGAAGGGAAGCGTGCGCCGCCGGTAATCGAGATCCGCGAGGTCGAGCACCAGATCCTGCATCCAGAGCGTCGCGCGTTTGCCGACGGTCGTGAGCTGAGCCGGCTGTAGATGCGTGTAGCCGAGCGTAGGCCGATCCCGCCACTTCTCGGCAAAGGTTGCCAATGAGCGCAGCACATCGAGAAGGCGCCCGCGGAGAATGTCTAGGCCGCTCCGCATCAGAATCAGATCTGCGTTATCGGTGACGAATGCGCTCGTCGCGCCAAGATGAATGAATGGCTTGGCGGCCGGCGCCATGTCTCCGAAAGCGTGAACGTGAGCCATTACGTCGTGGCGGAATCTTTTCTCGTACGACGCGACCGCGCCGAAATCGATATCGTCCAGATGCCCGCGCATCTGCCTGATCGCTTCGTCGGGAATATCCACGCCGAGCTCGCGCTCAGATTCAGCGAGCGCGAGCCACAGCCGTCGCCAGAGCCCGTGACGCGTGGCCGGGGACCACAGCTCAAGCATCGCATCGGATGCGTATCGCTCAGCGAGAGGCGAGCTATATCTGGTTGTCGACACTATTGCAGGCTGAATTCAGTGGCGTAAATGCGTCCGGCTCGTTCGAAATACATCCTGAGACCACCGCGACCATAGGTCGTGAGAATCCGGTTGACGGCTTCGGCGTTCGATATCGGCGTCTGATTGATCTGTACGATCACGTCGCCGGACTGAAGTCCGATCTGCTGCTGCACGCGGTCGCTTACCCGGTTCACCAGTGCGCCCTGACGACTTTGCACCTGATACTGCGCGCGAATCGGCGCGGTGAGCGTGATGAGCTCTATCTCGCTAAGGACGGTGACGCGCGGAGCGTTGACGTCGGGCAGGTCGACGACGGCGACAGTCGCCGGAATCTCGCGGCCGCCGCGCCTGATCACGATCGAGTCACTCTGGCCGACTTCCAGCTCCAGGAGCTCTGCGTACCAGTCGTACGGATTGTGGAGTGTTCGATTTCGGGAGCGGACGATCACGTCGCCCGCCTGGATCCCCGCGCGTGCGGCCGGTGACCCCGGGACCACGGATCCGACGAGGACGCCGGTGTTGGGCCCGGTCGCGCCGGGAGCGCGCGATAACACTGGCTGCAAACCGATCCATGGATGCCGCACCACGCCGTGAGCCAGCAAATCCTCGGAGACACGCTTGGCGCGGTTGATGGGAATTGCGAATCCGATTCCGACCGAACCGCCGCTCGGTGAAAAAATCGAGCTGTTAACACCGATGACTTCGCCCAAAGCGTTCACCAGCGGCCCGCCGGAATTGCCGGGATTGATCGACGCATCGGTCTGGATCATGTCCACGTAAACGCCCGCACCCTCGCTTTGGCCGGCCAGGTTTCGCCCAGTGCCACTGACGACGCCGACCGTAACGCTCGGCTCGGTGTTGGCGAGAATGAAACCGTATGGATTCCCGATGGCGATCGCCCATTCCCCGATCAGCAGGCTGCTCGAGGAGCCAAGAGGTGCGACGGGAAGATTCTTTGCGTCGATTTTCAGAACGGCGAGATCGTTGGCCTCATCGACTCCTACCAAGCGAGCAGGGTAGGTGGTGCCGTCCTTCATTGCCACCGAGATCCGGGTTGCTCCGGCGATGACGTGGGCGTTCGTCAGGATCGCGCCATCGGACCGGACGATGAAGCCGGAGCCAAGTCCCGCGGCAGTTCGCTGCCCGGAGCGTCCGCCGAAGAATTGTTCGTACACATCGGCAGGGACCTGCTCGATCACCTGGGTCTGGACGGTGACAACGGACGGCGCCACGCGTGCCACTGCCTGTGTTATAGCTGTCTGTCGCGAACTGCTGACCGCGTCCGTAGTCGCAGCACGCGATTGCGCCGAAGACGGTGCGCTCGACGCACCCTGACAGGCAACGGTGGCGACCGCAAGCAACCAGCGCATAGAGAGAAGCCTCATGTGCTGACGCGCGTCCTGGGTCGTTTGGCGAGTGCATTCAGAAAGCGGTCGACGCCGCGATCACTCAATGGATGCACCACCAATTGCTTGAGTATGTCCGGGGTGAGACAGATGATGTCTGTGCCCGCGAGCGCGCACTCGGCAAACTGGACGGAGGACAGGGGCGATGCCGCGATGACATCGCACTCCTCTTCGCCCGTTTCGAGGGCGCTTTTTATCTCCGCGACGGTTCGGGTCCCCGGCTGACCGTATCGCTCCAGATCATCCAGCGTCACCTGCACCGCGGCCGCGCCCGCTTTGGCGGCGATGATGGCCTGCGCCGGGCTGTAGACAAAAGTTGCGCACACTACGACGCCTTCGGCGGTGAGTCGCGACATTGGAACGAGGGAGTCTTCTACAAGCGGGATCTGGACGACCACGTGATCAGAGATTTTTGCGAGCTCGCGCGCCTCGGAATAAATGTCCGCTGATGTCACGGCGCCCACCGGCACGCACACGGGGAACGCAAACTCGCGGGAAATTTCTTCGAGGCGTTCACGCGTATACGCGTTCTCTCCGTCGGAGTCGGACGTCGGGTGGGTGAAAGCGACGCCGTCCGCCAGGCCCGCCGAGGCTGCGCTCCTGATCTCGTCGAGGTCGACACTCTCCAGATAGATGTTCATTCTGCGCTCAGATAAAGGTCTGCCGGATATTCAACACGATCGAGAAAAAGTGCGTGCGCCGGTGCCGGTGGTGAAACCTGACTGTTGTCTTCCTGAACGAGAAGCTCTTGGATCACGGATTCCTCCCGTCGCCCCTCCCCGATGTCGAGCATGGTACCGACAAGAAAACGCACCATATGGTGCAAGAAACGGTCGGCCCGAATCTCGAACAGGAGACCGCCCTCACGAGCCCGCCAAGCCGCGTGCGAGACGGTACAGCAGTGGTCATCTCGCTCGGGCGCCGTGCCTTTGACGGCGAATGCGCGGAAGCAGCTGCGCCCCAGGACGGCCTTCGCAGCAGTCTCCAGTCGGTCAACATCGAGTGGCTTGCGCCAGACCAGCTCGTGTTTGCGGCGAAACGGGGAAGATGCGAGATCGTCTGTGCCTACGAGGTAGCTATAGCTGCGCGAGACAGCGCTATAGCGCGGATGGAACTCATCACGCATTTCGAAGGCAGCAGCAATCCATACATCGTCTGGAAGAATGGCGTTCATCGATCGTCGAAGCGCGCTGGCGCTCCACTTCTCCGGGACGCGCACGCCCGCGGCTTGCCCGCGCGCGTGAACTCCTGCATCTGTTCGTCCGGCGCCGACGACCGTGAGAGCCTCACCGCACAACCTCGCCACCGCGGTCTCGAGAACACCTTGAACCGTCCGCTCACCTGGCTGTCGCTGCCAGCCGGAAAAGCCCGCGCCATCGTAGTGCAACACCAGCTGCACGGAACGCGACAGCATCCGCGTGAAATTATCCCCGGCGGGCTCCATGTCAAGAAACGTAACCCGTTGGAGATGATTGACTTTCGCGCGTCAGCGCGTCAACGTGCAGCGGCCCGAAACCCGGGCTGTCCCCACCGCTGATCCAGTAGATGGCACCTCGCACACTAGCCGCTCTCTCAACTGTCCTCTCCGCTGCCGGAAACGTCGCGGAGGCGTTGAACGCGCTCGCCCAGGATGTTCTCGAGCACGATCGCAACGGTCACGTCGTGTTGTTCATCTACGACGCGAAGCGCGACCTGCTTGCCGAGCGCCTTATTCCGGCGCACGAAGGCATGCGAACAGCGCAGATCGAGATTGCTCTTGATCATCTGCCCACTGCGGTACGCCGCGTACTCGTCGCGGGAAAGCAGTTCTCGGATCTGGCCACCGAGTCGGGCGACTATCAGAAACTGCTCGGTGTCGGAGCAAACCCTGAGGCGGGAGTGCTCTTGCTTCGTGGGCTTCTTGTCGACGGTGAGCTGGCGGCTGTCCTCGCGCTTTCAGAGCCCAAGACACGTTTCGGTCATCGTCTCTCGGAAAAAGTGGCGCCGGCCGTTGACCTGTTCGCGCTGGCGTTCGCCAGACTGGCTGAGCGCCGGGCCAGAGAAGAGGCCGTGCGCACTCTCGAGGAGCTGACGCGCTCTCTCAACGCCGAACACACCCGCGCGGTCGCCGAGCTCCAGCACAAGTTGTCGGAGGCGCAGGCAGCGCTGGGCGGGAAGGGAGCGGGGGATTCGATTCGCGTCAGTCAGCTGAAGCGGGCAATCGAAGTCGCGGCGGTCGAAGCACGCGCCACAGCGCAGCGGTTGTCGGCCGTCGAGGAGCAGGTTCGCGTCGCGGTGACGAAGCTCGAGAAGGCGCACGTCCAGCTGCACGCTCAGGGCGAGGCTTTGCAGAACCAGAGCAACATTATCTACCGCGTCGAACAGGCGCTCCGCGAGGCTATGGAAGGCGAGGATTCGCGCAAGGTAATCGAGGAAGTTCTCCAGATAGTCGCGTCGAGAGAACAAGCCTCGTCCTTCTGAAGCTCGAGCGATGAGCGCCCCGCAACCGAATGCGCTCCAGGGCGCAATTCACAAGCTCGCCTTTCGAGAGCCCTTAACGGCAGAGGACGCTGAGGGGGCGTTCAATATCGTGATGCAGGGGCAGGCGAGTGCCGTGCAGCTGGCCGCGCTTCTCTCGGCCCTGCGAGCGGCGGGCGAGAGTCCGGATGTTGTTGCCGGAGTGGTCAGAGCCCTGCGATCGGCGATGATCTCGCTCTCGGCGGATGACCCCGAGGACCTGGTAGATACGTGTGGGACCGGCGGTGGGGCGGTGTCGACGTTCAATATCTCCACCGCAGCCGCGATCGTAGCCGCAGGCGCAGGAGTTCGCATCGCCAAGCACGGCAACAGGTCCTTCACGTCTCGATGCGGCAGCGCCGACGTCCTCGAGGCGCTCGGTGTTCCGATTGAGGTGACGGTTCCGGTGATGGAGGCGGCGCTTCGCGATGTTGGTATCGTCTTCATGTACGCGCCCCTGATGCACCCGGCGATGCGACACGTCGGACCGGTGCGTCGCGAGCTCGCGATTCCTACGGTGATGAATATCGTCGGTCCGTTGGCGAACCCGGCCCGGGCCGGCCGTCAGGTCGTAGGAGTGGCGGATCTGGAAAGGGCACCCGTGCTGGCTGGCGCTCTGTCCGCGCTCGGGTCGGTCCACGCCCTCATCGTCCACGGCGAACCGGGCTTGGACGAAGTGTCCCCGCTCGGACCGACCCACGTTGTCGAAGTGCGAAACGGGTCCACGAACCGGTGGACCATCCATCCCGACGAGCATGGCTTCAAGAAGTTGTCACCGGACGATTTGGCGGGCAGCGAGCCGAAGGAGAATGCCCAGATCATCGAGAAGGTGCTCGGCGGGGGCGGACCCAAAGGTGCGCGTGCGGCAGTCGTGCTTAATGCGGGGGCGGCAATCTATGTAAGTGGCCGCGTAAAATCGTACGAGGAAGGCGTGTCCGCGGCGACGAAAGCGATTGATTCGGGTCGCGCGAAAGAGACTTTAGAAAACCTGAGACGCGCCTACACAACACGCGTCCCCACAGAAGCTTAGAAGATTTACTTCTAGAACCTTCTCAGCACGCCAACGACGATTCCCTGGATCGAAATGTCGTTCTCGTGGACGTAGATCGGATTCATGGTTTCGTTGGCCGGCTGTAGCCGAATCCGTCCGTCGCGCTCACGATAGAATTTCTTGACGGTAGCTGATGTGCCGTCGATCAAGGCAATCACCATCTCCCCGTTGTCAGCGGTGTGCTTCTCGTTGACGATGACGAAGTCGCCGTCGCGAATCTGCTCGTCGATCATCGAGTTCCCACGGACCCGTAGTACGAAATGATTGCCGGCGCGGCGCACCAGGTCTTCGGGAACACCAATCGATTCGGGCATCTGGATCGCCTCGATCGGCATACCAGCCGCGACAGTACCGAGCAAAGGCAGGGAAGCCGCTCGGGGAAAAATCTCAGACGGGACGAGCTCAATCCCGCGACTCTCGTTGTAAGCGCGCTTGATGTAGCCTTTGCGCTCGAGGTTGGTGAGATGTTCGTGGACCGTGGCGAGGGAGTTATAGTTAAACTGGGTCGCGATCTCCTCGAAGCTCGGCGC
>Ga0136846_1221445_pt1 | contig 25372 bp, 20 predicted proteins | sample HopSoiMetagenom2_FD_96841 | JGI IMG/M metagenome (GOLD analysis project Ga0136846, IMG submission 96841) | Grasslands soil microbial communities from Hopland, California, USA - 2 Assembly 2016 (version 4) | ecosystem: Environmental > Terrestrial > Soil > Grasslands | place: USA: Hopland... | reverse complement strand
GCCACTTCTACACCCCGTGGAGTTGGCTTCCGCGGATCATCATGCAGTTCACCGCGGGCGCGCTGGCTTGCGCCGCGGTTCGCAAGTTGGAGCTGTCTGACGGTCCGCGCCGCCGGGCCGGATATGTCTCCATGGCGCTCGGCGTCGGCATCATCGCAATTCTCTACGTCCTGGATGCGCATCCTCTGCCAAAGATCTCCGACTCGAGTGGGCTCGTCGACGTGTTGTTCGTGCCGCTCGTCGTGACGTTGGCGGCCGGAGTCGGCAGCCTGCCGCGGATGCTGTCCACCCGAGTGATGGTGTACGGCGGATATGTGTCGTTCAGCCTGTACATGGTGCACGAGTTGGTGCACACGGCGTGGAATTGGACCACAGCGCAATTCGGTATCGTCCTCACGCCTAGTTGGGGAGCGAAGTTGACAATGGTTGGCGTCTTTGCCGTCGCGCTCCTCGGTGCAGTGCTGCTGTACCACTTCGTGGAGGAGCCGGGCCGGGTCTGGATGCGCAGAATGGTCAAGGCTCGCGACACCCAGGCCGACGCTCGAGTTCAACCCGCCGAGGCCCGTTCCGAGGCCCCCGATCCGGTGCACGGCAAGCTCCAGCCGCTGCACGGCCCACGGCAAGTGCCGGCAAATGCCGTCGCTGCCCGCGCAGGTTGACCGTTGCCAGACAGCCGAATCCTGCTGTGCCCGATGACAAAGCAGCAGTTTTGTAACGCCTTGTGCACAATCTGGTCGACGCCGACTTTTTCGCGGGTTGGGCCGTAGGCTGTTCCGGTGAATCGTCTCGTCACACTTTTCGTCGCGATCGCTCTGGTGGTTGGCGTGCTGGGCGCCCGATCAACACCGTTGAGGCACAACGACATCCTGACCTTGGACGCATCGGTGAATCACATCGCCGTGGTCGGGGATTCCTACACAACCGGTGGCGATCTAGGTGGTCTTGGTCCCAGCGGATGGACCGCCCGCGCCTGGCAGTTGCTGGCTGAGCAAGGAATACGCGTGACTGCCGATGTGGCCGCAGAGGGTGGCGCCGGGTACGGCACACGCGGCAACCACGGCAGTGTCTTCGAGGACCTCACGGCCGACGCGGTCAAGCCCGACGATGTGTTGGTGGTGTACTTCGGCTCGCGAAACGACCAAGGGGTCGATCCGGCGCAACTGTCGATTCTGGCGTGGGGCACGTTCCAATTGGCGCGTCGGACAGCACCATCAGCGAAATTCCTGGTTATCGGACCGCCATGGCCGACCGCCGATCCGCCCAGTCCCGTGCTGAGGATCCGCGACGCCCTGAAGTATCAGGCCGGTCTGGTGAACGCGACATTCATCGACCCGATTGGCGCCGGCTGGTTCGTCGGCCGGCCCGAGTTGATCGGCAAGGACGGCGTCCATCCGACCGACGCGGGCCATGCCTACATGGCGGAGAAGATTGCGCCATTGATCGGCGCACAACTGACTCGACGAGTCTGAGCGGGCAAGCACCCAAATGCACGAGACCCCGCGAGCCGGGTGGGCTCGCGGGGTCTCGCTTCGAGTTGACCAGGCTCTGGCGCTACTTGATGTCGAACCTGTCGTTGTTCATCACCTTGACCCAAGCTTTGGTGAAGTCCGCAACGAACTTCTCCTTGGCGTCGTCCTGCGCGTACACCTCGGCCAGCGCGCGCAGCACCGAGTTGGAGCCGAACACCAGATCGTTCGCGGTGGCGGTCCACTTAGTCTGGCCCGAAGCGCGGTCCACGCCCTCGTAGATGTTCTCCGCCGCCCCCGACTTCCACTCCGTGCCCATATCGAGCAGGTTGACGAAGAAGTCGTTGGTCAGCACGCCGGGCTTGTCGGTGAACACGCCGTGCTTGCTGCCGCCGTGGTTGGCGCCCAGTGCGCGCAGACCACCGACGAGCACTGTGAGCTCCGGAGCGGTCAGGTCCAGCATGTATGCCCGCTCCACCAGCAGTTGCTCCAGCGGAGCCTTCTCACCCGCACGCACATAATTGCGGAAGCCGTCGGCCCGCGGCTCGAGCAACCCGAACGACTCCACATCGGTGTCCTCCTGCGAGGCGTCGGTGCGTCCGGGAGCGAACGGAACCGTGATCGCGACCCCGGCGTCCTTGGCCGCCTTCTCGACGGCCGCCGTGCCGGCGAGCACGATCATGTCGGCCAGCGAGACCTTCTTGCCACCGGAAGCCGAGCCGTTGAAGTCCTGCTGGACCTTTTCCAGGACCGGCAGCACCTTCGACAACTCAGCGGGCTCGCTGATCTCCCAGTCCTTCTGCGGCGCAAGGCGAATCCGCGCACCATTGGCGCCACCGCGCTTGTCGGTGCCGCGGTAGCTGCCCGCCGACGCCCACGCGGTGTTGACCAGCTGAGCGACCGACAGCCCCGATTCGAGCACCTTGGCCTTCAGCGACGCGATGTCCTGCTCGTCGATCAGTTCGTGGTCGACCGCAGGAACCGGGTCCTGCCACAGCTGCGGCTCGGCAACCCACGGACCCAGGTACCGGGAGATCGGCCCCATGTCGCGGTGCAACAGCTTGTACCACGCCTTGGCGAAGGCCTCGTTGAGCTCCTCGGGATGATCAAGCCAGCGCCGAGTGATCTCGCCGTAGATCGGATCGACCCGCATCGAGATGTCGGTGACCAACATGGTGGGTTTGCGCTTCTTCGACGAGTCGAACGGATCCGGGATGATCCCCTCGGCGTCCTTTGCCTCGAACTGCCACGCGCCGCCGGGGCTCTTGGTCAGCTCCCACTCGTAGCCGTAGAGGATCTCGAGGTAGCTGTTGCTCCACTTCGTCGGCGTGGGCGACCACACCACCTCGAGGCCGCTGGTGATCGCGTCACCGGCCTTACCGGAGGCGAACGCGCACTTCCAGCCCAGGCCCTGCTGCTCGATCGGGGCGGCCTCGGGCTCCGGCCCGACGAGGTCGCCGTCGCCCGCGCCGTGAGTCTTGCCGAGGGTGTGGCCACCGACGATCAGCGCGGCGGTCTCCTCGTCGTCCATCGCCATCCGGCCGAACGTCTCGCGAATGTCGTGGGCTGCGGCCAACGGATCCGGCTTGCCCTCGGGGCCTTCGGGATTCACATAGATCAGGCCCATGGTCGTCGCGCCGTACGGTTGGGCGAGTTCGCGCTCACCGGAGTACCGCTTGTCGGTGCCCAACCATTCGTCCTCTTCACCGAAGAGAATTTCCTCGGGCTCCCACACGTCCTGGCGGCCGAAGCCGAAGCCGAACGTCTTGAAGCCCGCCGACTCCAGCGCAACGTTGCCGGCGAAGATGATCAGGTCGGCCCACGAGATCTTGTTGCCGTACTTCTTCTTGACCGGCCACAGCAACCTGCGAGCCTTGTCGAGGTTGACGTTGTCGGGCCAGCTGTTCAGTGGCGCGAAGCGCTGCATACCCTGGCCGCCGCCGCCACGGCCGTCGTGAATGCGGTAGGTGCCGGCGGCGTGCCAGCTCATGCGGATCATCAGGCCGGCGTAGCTGCCATAGTCGGCGGGCCACCAGTCCACCGAAGTGGTCAGCACGGACATCACGTCCGCCTTGAGCGCCTCTGGGTCGAGCTTCTTGAATTCCTCGGCGTAGTCGAAGTCCTCACCCAATGGGTTGGACAACGACGAGTGCGCATGCAGGCTCGACACGTCGACCTGATCGGGCCACCAGTCCCGGTTCGTCAAGGGCGCGTGCGCCTTTGGCGTGGGCGATGCGATGGCAGGGTTCTCGCTCTCGCTCTTGCTCGCCGTCGCGGTCGCGGGAGCGGGCGGGCGGCTGTCGGATGTATCAGATGACACAGCATTCCTTCCGGGGGTGAGTGAAACGGGCTGTGATCACGGGTGTGATCGCGAAGCTTGTGACGCCGAGCAGTCGGGGCATAACCCCCAGTAGATGACTTCGGCCTCGTCGAGCACGAAGCCGTCCAGAGCGCCGTCACGGTCTGACGGGGTGAGGCAGGGCGCCTCGCCGACGGCACAATCGACGTCGGCGATGACGCCGCAGGACCGGCAGACGACGTGGTGGTGGTTGTCACCGATCCGCGATTCGTAACGAGCGACGGACCCGGATGGCTGGATTCGCCGAACCAGGCCGACGGTGGTCAGGGCGGCGAGGACGTCATAGACCGCTTGCCGCGACACCTCGGGCAGGTCGGCACGCACGGCACCGAAAATCGTCTCGGTGTCCGCGTGCGGATGAGAGTGAACCGCTTCCAGCACCGCCACCCGAGGGCGCGTCACGCGCAGGTCAGCTGCTCGGAGCTGATCCGCGTAATCCGGTGCCGGGGCCACGCCACCAATAATGCCCCTTTTCTGGAATCAGTCAAGTCTTTCTCCGGATCATTTTGCCGAGAAAGAATCGCGTCGATTTCATGGCTCCCGCAGCGATTCTCTTTGCGGCAATGTGTCGACAACATCAGTTACCCGCGAAACATCCGGGCGCGCAACACAACAGCGCGCACCGGCGGTAGACGTCGGCCCGGAAAGGCATGTAATGGCCCTACTTGCACCCCCAGCGCCTCCGAGCGCCCCCTCGCGCCCCCGCGACGTGTTTCTGCCGGGCGATTCGCGGCGGCAGTCCCGACTCGCCACGCTGCGCCGCCGGCTGCGCTGGCCACTGGGTGTCTACACGACGCCGGTGGCGATCCTCGTCGTGTGGGAGATCCTCGCCAGGGCGGGAATCCTCAAGCCGACGTATGCACCGGCGCCCACCGACATTCTGAGCACGACAGTGGAGCTGTGGAGGGACGGGGTTCTCGGTCCCGATCTGGCGATCTCGGTGCAGCGCGCGGGGATTGGTCTCGCGATCGGTTTGACCGTCGGCATCGTCACCGGCGTACTCGGCGGTTTCCTACGCACGGGCGAGTACGTGTTCAACGGCGTCGCACAGATCCTCAACACGGTCCCGTTGCTCGCCGTGCTGCCGCTGTTCGTCGTGTGGTTCGGCATCGATGAGCTGACGAAGGTGCTGCTGATCGCGTTCGGAGCAGGCGTGCCCATGTATCTGAATCTCTTCGCAGCGATCCGTGGCGTCGACCAACGCCTGATCGAGATGGCCCGCACCACCGGCGCCGGCCCGTGGCGAGTTGTCACCCGCGTGCTCGTCCCCGGTGCACTTCCCGGCTTTCTTGTCGGCCTGCGGTTTTCACTTGCGTACAGCATCCTGGGTCTGGTCGCCGCCGAGACCATCAATGCCGACGAGGGACTCGGCTTCCTGATCACCCAGGCCCAGACATATCTGCAGACCAACAAGGTCTTCGTCGGCTTGGTGATCTATTCCATCCTCGGCCTTCTCGCCGACCAGTTCGTGCGGATTCTCGAGCAAGTGCTGTTGCGGTGGCGACCCAGTTATGAGGCGGCATGACCGCCACCACTGCCACCGCGCCGCACACGGAGACGGGTGTGCTGGTCGAGCAGGTCGTCCGCAGGTTCGGTGATCGCGTCGTCCTGGACCGCCTCGACCTCGCCATCGACGACGACGAACTCGTGGTCCTCCTCGGCCCCTCAGGCTGTGGCAAGAGCACACTGCTGCGCCTGCTGGCCGGGTTGGACAAGCCGGACGGCGGCCGCATCGAAGTGCCAGCCAAACGCGCGATCGTCTTCCAGGGCGACCGCTTGTTGCCGTGGCAACGCGTCTTGCGCAACGTCACGTTGGGGCTACACAGTGCAGACGCCGACCAACGTGCACGCAAAGCGCTCACCGAGGTGAACCTGTCAGGTCGCGAAAAGGCTTGGCCCAAACAACTTTCCGGCGGCGAGGCGCAGAGGGTCGCATTGGCCCGCGCCCTGGTGTCTGAGCCGGAGCTGGTGCTGCTCGACGAGCCGTTCGCAGCGCTGGACGCGATTACCCGGCTTCGAATGCACGATCTGGTGCGCGAGCTCCGTCGCAAACACCACGCATCCATGCTGCTCGTCACCCATGACGTCGATGAGGCCATCGCGCTCGCCGACCGGATCGTCGTGATGAGCAACGGACGAATCGGCGACTCACACGGGGTGCATCTCACGCCCGCCGAGCGGGAAGCAAGCGTCGCCCGCGAAGAACTGCGTGCAGCACTGCTGTCCGACCTCGGCCTCGCAAGCCAGCACTGAACTTTTACCCCTACAGGAGAAGTCATGTCCCACAGATCTTTTCGACTCACATTCGCGGCAGTGCTGCTCAGTGTGACGAGCGTCCTTGCCGCCTGCTCCTCATCGAAGGCGCCCGACGCCCCGCTGAGTGGTGCGGGCGGTTCGAGCCACCCCGAGTGGAGTCGATACACGTTCACCTTCGGTGACAACGGCGGCGACGGCAGCGAGGAACTGTCGAAGGTGACCGGCGCCTTCGACGATGCGCCGTACAAGGTCAAATTCGCCCGCTTCGACTACGGCCCACCGCTCGTGCAAGCCGCCGCGTCCGGCGATATCGACCTCGGCTACGTCGGTGATGTCCCGCCGATCACCGGGGCGGCAAAGCAATTCGGCTTCAAGATCGTCGCGGTCCAGCGCGGCGCCGACCAGACCAAGGCCGCCGAGAACATCGTCGTGCCGAAGGGATCCCCGATCCAGACGCTGGCCGACCTCAAGGGCAAGAAGCTCGCCATCCCGCAGGGCAGCTCGGCGCACGGGCTGGCGCTGCTGGCGCTGAAGAGCGTGGGTCTGACGCCCAAGGACGTCCAGCTGGTCTACCTCAGCCCGGCGGCGGGCGCCTCCGCATTCAACTCCGGCAAGGTGGACGCGTGGTCGATCTGGAACCCGCCGTCGGCGATCGCGGTCAAGGACGGTGCCCGCATCATCGCCAAGGGCGTGCCGCCGATCGACCAGGTCAACAACTACTACGTGGCAACCGACAAGTCGCTGGCCGACCCGAACCGCCGGGCGGCACTGGCGGACCTTCTCACTCGCGTCGCCCGCATATTCACCTGGGCCCAGCAGCATCCGGACCAATACGCCAAGGCCATCGCGAAGGAGACGGGTGTCTCCTTGGACGATGCCCGGACCACCGTCGATTCCTACCCGTTCAAGATCACCGAGGTCCTACCCGAGGATGTCAAAGCCCAACAGGCCCTCAGTGACGCGTTCTTCGATGCAGGTGAGATCACCAAAAAGGTCGACATCACCACCATCACCGACAACCTCCTGCCGGACGGCTTCGACAGCTCGAAGCAGTCATGACCGCCGCGCGGCGCGAATTGCATCTCAACGCGTTCCTCATGGAGGCCGGCCACCATGAGGCGGCGTGGCGGCTGCCGGAGAGCAATCCGCGTGCCGACTTCGACCTGAGGCACTGGATCGAACTCGCACAGCTGGCGGAGAATGCGAAATTCGACTCGTTGTTCCTCGCCGACGGTCCCGCCCTCACCGGCAGCGGCGAATTCCGCCCGCCCGGCCAACTCGAACCACTGACCCTGTTGACCGCGCTGTCGCAGCACACCAGCAGGATCGGGCTCATCGCGACCGTGTCGTCGACCTACAACGAGCCGTACAACCTGGCGCGCCGGCTCGCGTCGGTCGACCACGTCAGCGGCGGGCGGGCAGGCTGGAACATCGTCACCTCGGCAACCCCCCAGGAGGCTGCCAACTTCGGCCTCGATAATCGACTGGACCATTCGTCGCGATACGCCCGCGCGCACGAGTTCCTGGATGTCGCAAAGGCGTTGTGGGACAGCTGGGAAACGGACGCTGTCATCGGCGACAAGGCATCGGGCCGCTACTCCGACCTGGCCCGTCTGCACACCATCGACCACCACGGGGATCACTTCAAGGTCGCCGGCCCGCTGAACGTGGAGCGCCCGCCACAGGGATATCCACTTCTCGTGCAGGCGGGGTCGTCTGAGGATGGGAAGGGCTTCGCCGCCCGCCACGCGGAGGCAATCTTCACCGCCCACCAAACCTACGAGCGTGCCGCCGACTTCTACGGTGACATCAAGGCGCGGACGCAAGCCGCGGGTCGTGATCCGGATGGTGTGCTCGTGCTGCCGGGCATCGTGCCAGTCATCGGCTCGACCGAACGCGAAGCCCGGGAGCTGGCGCGGGAGCTCGACGAACTACGGGTGCCGGAATACGGGCTGTGGCAGTTGGCGAATATTCTCGAGACCGACACGTCGGCATTCGAGCTCGACAAGCCGCTGCCCGACTTCATCCTGGCGCGCCCGAACCTGGAGGGCGCCCAGAGCCGAGCCGACCTCATCATCGAGCTGGCGCAGCGCGAGAGCCTCACCGTTCGCGAAATCCTGTCGCGGCTGGGCGGCGGACGCGGCCACTTCACCTTCATCGGCACACCCGACCAGATCGTCGACACCATCGTCGCCTGGTTCGAGGGTGGCGCCGCCGACGGATTCAACATCATGGCCGCGGCGCTGCCGTCCGGACTGGAGAACTTCATCGACCACGTGCTGCCAATCCTGCGACGCAAGGGACTGTTCCGGGAGGAGTACACGGGCGCGACGCTGCGTGCGCACTACGGCCTGCCGGTTCCTGCCAATCAATTCCGTAGAACTGGAGCATGATGACGAACAGCTTTGCAGGAGAGACCGTTTCGACGGACGTGTTGGTGGTCGGCGGCGGCCCGGCAGGTACGTGGGCCGCTATCAAGGCCGCAGAAGTCGGCGTGGATGTCATCCTGGCGGACAAGGGCTACACCGGTGCCAGTGGCGCAACCGCGTCGGTCGGGACAGGAGTCTGGTACGTCGACGATGTCTCGGAACTGCGGGAGGCCGCCATGGCCAGCCGCGAGGCCCTCGGCGGCCACCTCGCCGATCGGGAGTGGATGACCCGGGTGCTCGACGAAACCCACGCCAGGATGGACGAGCTCGCCGAGGTTCAGCGCTACCCGTTTCCGGTCGATGCGGCCGGCCGGTCCATCCGCGACGACTTGCAGGGTCCCGAATACATGCGCCGCCAGCGGCTTCGGGCGCAGCGCCTCGGCGTCCGCATCCTCGACCACACCCCGGCGGTGGAACTTTTGGTCGACGACGAAGGCATGGTGTCCGGAGCGACGGTGCTGGACCGTGCATCGGGGCGCGCGCTGCGCGTCGAGGCCGCGGCCGTCGTCCTGGCTGCCGGTGGTTGTGCGTTTCAGTCCAAGACGCTCGGGTGTGATGTCAACACGGGTGACGGCGCGCTGATGGCGGTCGAGGCGGGCGCGGTGTTGTCGGGCATGGAGTTCTCGAGCGCGTATGCGATCGCGGTCAAAGGCACCTCGCTGACCAAGACCGCGTACTACTCGTGGGCTTCGTTCTACCGCGCCGACAAGTCGGTGCTCGAGGGTGCGGCCAATCACGGTGGCCGGTCCGTCATCGCCAAAACCCTGCTGTCCGAACCGGTCTTCGCCAGGATCGACCGGGCCACCGACGACGAGCAGCGTGCAATGCGCAAGGGCCAGCCCAACTTCTTCCTCGTCTTCGACCGGCTGGGCATCAACCCGTTCACCGACTTCTTCGAGATCACGCTGCTGGCCGAGGGAACCGTCCGTGGTACCGGCGGCGTAAGGGTCGCCGACTACGACTGCTCCACCGACGTACCTGGACTGTATGCCGCCGGTGACACTGCGACGCGCGAATTGATCTGTGGCGGCTTCACCGGCGGCGGCAGTCACAACGCAGCGTGGGCGGCGTCGTCAGGGAGCTGGGCGGGACAGGGCGCCGCGGCGTTTGCGATTCGTCGGGGCCGACGCGCGATTGGGCTTCGCGCTGTCGGCGAGGCCGGCATCCGCCCGACGGGCGACGTGACTCTTGGTCACCGCGACGTGGTCGCCGAGGTTCAGCGTCGGGTGTTGCCGTACGACCTGAACTATCTGCGGCATGGCGACCTATTGCGGCCGGCCCTGAAGTCGTTGCACGACACGTGGTCTGAGGTCCGGGCAGGGCTCGGCGCGGACGGCGAGGACCTCTTCCGGGCGCGCGAGGCGGCCGCGATGGTTGCCAACGGCCGGTGGATGTACCACGCCGCGCTGACCCGTGCCGAGACCCGCGGCATGCACAAGCGGTTGGATTTCCCGACGCAGAATCCTGCCCAGGGTCACCGGCTGCTCACCGGCGGCCTCGACGAGCTATGGTCGCGCCCCGAGTCTGTGCGGCTGGCCGCATGATCGAGCTCGTCGATGCGGATCGATGCATCGCGTGTGACCGCTGCGTCGACGTGTGCCCGACACGGGTGTTCGACCGCGGCCCGGACGGGATCCCGGTGATCGCGCGACATGACAGCTGCCAGACCTGCTTTCAATGCGAGGCGTATTGCCCGGCCGACGCGCTGTTCGTCTCGCCGGTGGCAACCAGGGCGCCCGCGGATTCTCCGTTCCGTGACGCCGCCGAACTGGCCGCTTCCGGGCTCCTCGGTGGCTATCGCCGACAACTCGGGTGGGGCAGTGGTCGCGCTCTCGGCGCTCGAACCGCCGTCGGGCCAACGCTTCCCGGGTGACGACAGGCCGGGATCAGAAGGCGGCCGCGACCTCGTACAGCCGCCGTAACTGGTCCGGCTCTGTCTGCAGGGGCAGTAGCGTCAAGTCGGTCGCCCCGGCATCGAGGTAGCTCTTCACGCGGCGACTAACCATTTCGGCAGGCCCGATGACCGCAAGGTCAATCGCCGATGACACGCCTTCGCGGGCAAACACCTTCTGGTAGGACGGAATTGAGTCGTATACCGCCAGCCTGGTGGCTGCGGCGGCGCGCGCTGCGTCGACATCGCCGGTAACCGCGACACCGACAATCGCATTGATCCGCGGAGGCGGCCGGCCTGCGTCGGCGGCCGCCTGCGCGATCGTCGGTGCGATGAATCCTTCGATCGTGCGGGGTCCCGCGTTGGCAGGCAGGGTGCCATCGGCCAACTCGCCGGTGACTCGCAGCGCGCGGGGTCCCATCGCTGCGACGTACAGCGGAAAGGGCGTCGCGCCGGCCAACGCGACCGGCAGCATCGACGGGTCCACCGCCGTCAGCTGCGAGCCGTGAAAATTCACCGTGCGATCTTCTTGTATCGCGCGCAACACCGTCAGAAACTCACGCAGCCGCTGCACGGTATTGCTTGTCGTGATGCCGAAGACCGACTCTTCAAGGTACGACACTCCGAGACCCAGCCCGAGGCTGAACTTGCCGTGAGTCGCCGCCTGGGCCGTTTGCGCACCGGCCGCGACGGTCAACGGATGACGTGGGTTGATCGGCACCACCGACGTTCCCACGGCGACAGTGGGGATCGCCGTCCCGATCACGGCCGCCAAACTGATTGCGTCATAGTCCAATTGCTGGCCAAGCCACAACTGTGACACGCCCGCATCATGGGCTGCCCTCGCCTTGTCGAGCACATCGTCGACAAGGCTGACAGCGGCGCGGTCGGGTGCAATCAACACTCCTGTCGGCATGGTCACGCGGCCCGGTCGTGGAAGTAGTGGCCCTGCTCCAGATCGTCGAGCAGACCGGGGCGGGTCGGCGCCCAGCCCAGCAGCTCGCGGGTCAGCGTGCTCGAGGCCGGGACGTCCAGCGAGAAGAAGGCGCCGAGCCAACCAAAGTGCTCGACGGCCTGTTCCGGCGGGACGGCCGTAACAGGCAGTGAGAGGTGTCGGCCGATAGCGGCGGCGATTTCGCGGACCGGGATGCCGTCGTCGCCGATCGCGTGCAGCCGCGCACCCGCGAGTGCGGACTCAAGTGCCAACCGAAACAGCCGGGCGGCGTCGAATCTGTGCACGGCGGGCCAGCGGTTGGACCCGTCGCCGGGGTAGGCCGCGACGCCCTTCTCGCGGGCGATATCGCTAAGGCGGGGGACGAAACCGTGATCACCCTCGCCGTGCACAGACGGAGGCAGCCGCAGCACCGAGACGCGCACGCCGCGTGAGGTGAAGGCAAGCGCCGCTTGCTCCGAGCCGCGGGGAGAGTTGGGATCGGCGGCGTCGTCCTCCGTCAATGGGCGGCCCGGTGAGAACCCGGCCAGACCGGACGTGACGACGAACGGCCGGTCGGAGCCGACGAGGACCTCACCGAGTGTGTCGATGGCGCGCCGGTCGGTTTCGGCGGCGCCGGTGTAGTTGGTGAAATCGTGATTGAACGCCAGATGGATCACTCCGTCGGCGGACTGCGCACCGGTGCGCAGACTCTCGAGGTTCTCGAGATCGCCGCGATGGACCTGCGCTCCGGCCGCCTCGACAGCCTGCGCCGACGAATCGGAGCGGGCCAGGCCGACGACCTGGTGACCTGCGGCGATGAGCTCGGAGACGACGGCTGACCCGATGAAACCGGACGCGCCGGTGACGAACACTCGCATTGGAACCTCCCGTGATGTCAGTTGCTGTCATCACGGTAACGCTGATGACAGCCGCTGTCATCCCATAGGATCACGGCATGAGCCGGTGGCAGCCCAATGCGCGCGGCCGCCTGGAGCAGGCGGCCCTTGAGCTCTACACCGAGCGCGGATTCGACCAGACCACAGTTGCAGAGATCGCCGAGCGGGCAGGCCTGACCGAGAGAACGTTTTTCCGGCACTTCGCCGATAAACGGGAGGTGCTGTTCTGGGGACAGGATGCGCTGATGGAGTTGGTGACCAAGCACATTGCTGACGCACCCGACTCCGCATCACCGATCGACGCGGTGGGCGGCGCGCTGCGGGCCGTCGGGGAGATGTTCGGGGGCCGTCGCGAGCACTCCCGTCGGCGCCAGGCAGTCATCGCCGCCAACCCCGGCCTTCAGGAACGCGAGTTGATCAAGCTGGCATCGCTGGCAGCCGTCATGGCAGAGGGGTTGGGCCGGCGCGGCGTCGCTGAACCGGCAGCCAAACTCACCGCGGAAACGGCGGTTGCGGTCTTCAAGGTGGCTTTCGAACGGTGGATCAATGCCACGGGGAACGACGACCTTACCCGTGTCATCGACGACTCGCTTGATGAGCTCAAGGCGCTGACGGCGGGCACGTAACAGCTCAGAGTCGCTCTGAACCGAATCTCGTGCAGTTGCACCAGCCCACTGTAGTGTCTAAAGGCACGCAGGGTTTGCCGGCGGGGCGTCGATGAATTCCATTGTCAACACAGGAAGTTCGCAGACTCGCTGGGCTCTCGTGGAGCGCCACCGCACAGTATTGTTCTCGGGGATGCAGGGACGAACGTGCTGAGACGCGCCGAGGCTGACGACCTCGCGAGTTCGCTGGGCGCCTTCGGCCGAATCGGGCGCTTCGTCGTGCGCCGGCCGCTGTTCGTCATCGGATTGTGGATAGCGCTGGCCGTCGCGTTGTTCCTCCTATTTCCTCCGCTGGCCAAAATCGCGGGAGAGAAGCAGCCCGAGTTTCTGCCGTCCGACGCACCCGTTCTGGTCGCCAACAACGCGATGATCAAGGCCTTCGACGAATCGGACTCGCAGAACAGCCTGTTGGTGGTGCTGACCAACGACAACGGGTTGGGTCCCGAACAGGAGGCGGTCTACCGCAAGCTCGTCGACAACCTACGCGCCGACCATCAGTCGGTCGTCATGCTGCAGGACTTCATCACCACCCCGGCACTTCGCGACGTGGTCACCAGCAAGGACCACAAGGCGTGGTATCTACCGGTCGGGCTCGCGGGCGAACTCGCCACGCCGCCTGCTGCTGAGTCGTACAAAAAAGCGGTCGAGATCGTCAAGGCGTCGACGACGGGCACCACGCTGACCGCACACTTGACTGGGCCGGCGGCCACGGTCGGCGACATGACGGCCGTCGGCGAGAGCGACGTCCACGTGATCGAAATCGCGACAGCGCTCATGGTGTTGACGATCCTGCTTCTCGTCTACCGAAACCCGCTCACCATGGCGCTGCCGTTGCTGATGATCGGCATTTCACTTGTGGTGGCCCAACAGCTCATCGCCGGGCTGCTGGAATTGGGGTTAACCATCTCACCGCAAGCCATGGTGCTGGTGAGCGGGATGATGCTGGGAGCGGGAACCGATTACGCGGTTTTCCTGATCTCGCGATACCACGAATATCTGCGGATGGGTGAGGAATCCGACGCCGCCCTCGTGCGGGCACTGGGGTCGATCGGCAAGGTGATCGCGGCGTCCGCGGGCACCGTTGCGATCACATTCATGGGCATGACGTTCGCGAAGCTCGGCGTGTTCTCCACCATCGGGCCCGCGCTGGCCGTCACGATCTTCGTCGGCTTTCTCGCGTCGATCACGCTGCTGCCCGCGATGCTCGCCCTCGCGGGACGGCGCGGGCTGTGCAAGCCCAGACGCGAACTCACCAGCCGCCTTTGGCGACGCTCGGGCGTGCGGATCGTGAAACATCCGATCCCGCATCTGGTGGCCAGCCTGATCGTGCTGGCCATCCTGGCAGGCTGCGTCGGAGCGATTAAATTCAACTACGACGACCGCAAGAACCTGCCCGCCGACGTCGACAGCAACGTCGGCTACGCGGTGATGGCACAACACTTCCCGGTGAACTCGAGCATCCAGCAGTTCATCCTCGTGCAGTCGCCGCGCGACTTGCGAAGCCCCAAGGCGCTCGCCGACCTCGAGCAGATGGCCCGGCGGGTGAGCCAGGTGCCGGGGATCGCCGCCGTGCGGGGCATCACGAGGCCGACGGGCGACACCCTCGAACAAGCCAAGGCCACCTTCCAGGCCGGTGCGGTCGGCGACAAACTCTCGCAGGCGTCGACGGAGATCTCCAGTCGCGACGCCGATCTTGATCGACTCACCGGCGGTGCACACCAACTCGCGGACGCCCTAGGCGACGTGCGCAACGGCGTGCTCGATGCGATGACGTCCGTCAGCGGCCTGACGAACGCGTTGGTCGAAATGCAGGCCAAGTACGGACCCAACGCGACGATCGCCGACATAGACCAATCGGCGAGACTGGTCAAGAGCATGCGCGCAATGGGTGATGCGTTGGGGGTCAACCTCACTCAGGTTGACGACGTGTACAGGTGGGCGGTGCCGATGATGGCCGCGCTGAACTTCAACCCGGTGTGTTCGATCGACCCGGCGTGCCAGAACTCGCGGGCGATACTGCAGCGCCTCATCACAGCGCATGACGACGGAACGCTGCAATCACTTTCGGCACTGGCGCAGCAGCTGCAGACCGCCGATGCCACACAACCGGTGGACGGCACGGTCGCTCAGCTTCGCCAGAAGCTCGAGGATGCCACCGAGGCAGCACAGAAGCTCGGGCTGGACAGGCCCGACGGCATCCAGCGCAAGCTGAACGAGCTGCAGAACGGCGCCAATACCTTGGCCGACGCGAGCCGCCAACTCGCCGACGGGGTGCAGCTGCTTGTCGACCAAGTCCGCCAGATGGGCCCCGGCCTCGGCGACGCGTCATCGTTTCTGATGGCCATGCGCAACAACGCCCGCGAGCCGTCGATGGCCGGCTTCTACATTCCGCCCCAGATCCTGACCAATAGCGAATTCAAGACCGCAGCAACCATGTTCGTCTCAGCCGACGGCCACGCGGTGCGCTACCTCGTCCAGACCGACCTCGACCCGTTCGGCACCCAGGCGATGGATCAGGTCGCGCAGATCATGGATGCGGCGCGCAGCGCACAACCCAACACCGAACTGGCCGATGCAACGATCTCGATCGCCGGGTTGCCCGCGGTGAACGCAGACGTGCGCGACTACTACAACCACGACATGCGGTTCATCCTCACCATGACGATCCTGGTTGTGTTGTTGATCCTCATTGTGTTGCTCCGTGCCGTCGTCGCGCCGCTCTATCTCATTGCCTCGGTGGCGATTTCCTTCTTGTCGGCGCTCGGCATCGGTGTGGTGGTCTTCCAGTTCATCCTCGGCCAACACCTCGCGTGGAACGTGCCGGGTACTGCGTTCATCGTTCTGGTCGCGGTCGGGGCGGATTACAACCTGCTGTTGATATCGCGCATCCGCGATGAGGCGTCAAGAGGGATGCGGACTGCGGTGATCCGCACGGTCGGCGCGACCGGCGGGGTGATCACCTCCGCAGGCATCATCTTCGCCGCGAGCATGTTCGGCCTGACGTTCGGCAGCATCGCGGGGATGGTTCAGGTGGGATTCATCATCGGTGTCGGCTTGCTGCTGGACACCTTCCTGGTGCGCACAGTGACGGTGCCTGCGCTGGCGGTCATCATCGGCAAGGCGAACTGGTGGCCTGCAAAGAATCTGAAACCCTTACACGGGGAGCTAGATCATCCTCGGGCCGCCAAAGCCAGGAACGGTGCCGATGGGGATGAGCGCGAGGACGATGACAAGACAGACAAAGAGCCGCAGCGCTTTTGGCGTCGGCGGTTGCTCGATCTCCGGTCTGCGCGCCGCAAAGATCGTGAAGACGATCGCGACATCGAACGAGACGATGATCAACCACCGTGTCCAATCGAAACCCGTGAGGAACACCGGAACGATCAGCAGCAGCCCGGCGGCTACCCATGCGACACGGCCGCGGAGCTCGTCAATGAAGGCGCGCACCGGAATCCCTGATACCCCGCTGATCCCGTACATCGTCGCGACGAAGGCTCCCGCACCGAACACCAACGATGCGGCGAGACCGACCACCCCGATGTGCGCGACGATGCGCATGGCATCGACGATGCCGTAATCGTAGATCGGGATCACGTTGCGGCACACCCAGCTGTGGTAGTCCGTCTGGCTCTGTTGTGCGCCAAACACGTACTGCACGAGTGTCGGCGGCGACGTGATCGTTGCGAACGGATTGGGCATCATGTGATGCGGTACCGCCGAACACAATTGAGAAGCGACGCCGTGCCGGCCGAACGCGGCCACCATCACTGCGGTGAAAACGCCGGGCATGACGGCCAGTAGCACGCCCGGGCGCCGCGCCATTCCCAGCCCTCCGCCAAGGACAACGATCGCCAGCACGGCTCCAAGGGCGAACTGCAACCCGATCGCCTCATGAACCAGCGTCAATGCCGCGATGACCAAGCCGTAGCCGGTACACCACGCCAACGTGACCGCCCGTGAGCGCGCGAACGCCAAGGCCACTGCGAACATCGCCAGCGCCGCCGCACCGAACAGATCAGGGCGGGCAGAGTAGGCCGCGAACGGAATTCCGAATGGCAGCAACGGAATCAGCATCGCGACCATCAGCCTGCGCTCGGACCGGCGCCGACCGAACAACACCACACCCGCGACCACGGCGAGACCGCACAGATAGATCCCCGTCGACAGCCAGCGCAGCCCCAACGAGGCCGCGAAGTAGTCCCCGGGGATGAGTCCGACCAGTTCGCCGGCCAGCCCCCGACGGACGAAGCCGAACGTATAGTCAACGGCGTAGTACGACATCCAGTACACGTCGATCGGCACCACGTTGATCGCGACGAACAGCACGGCCGCCGACCACATCGCAATCGCGACCGCGATGCCGACGTAGAACAGTGGGCGTGTGTGCTGACTCGTTGTGAGGCTCAGGTTCGCCATCGGATACGCCCTAACGGACAGTGGTAGCGGACAGTTTCAAGTCGGCCAGCGCGCCCCGCGCGAGCTCGCGGGTCGATGCCGCGGTGTTCTCGGCACCGGGCTGGTACGCGACAACGGTGAGGAAACGACTGCCGTTGACCATTCCTGTGCCGCAGAACAACTGGCCATGGGTGCGCTCGATGCGGCGACGCGTGATGCCCTGCTCGGCCAGCCGCATCGACACCTCAGTCGCATCCCCACCGTCGACGCGGCCGACTACAGCTTCAATGCTGCCGAGGTTGGAACATCCCACCGGCACCTGCACGGTCGCCATGGCGATGCCTTCGGTGTGACGGACCAACCATCGTGGCGTGAACGGGATGAGCGGAAGTGCGGCAAGCATTTCGTTGGGTTGTTGCGCGAGCGCTGTGAGCCGGCTCTTGACGTCTGCGCGCACGCGGCTCATGTCATCGGCCACCGCTCGGCAGTCAACGTCGACCGTGATCGAGGTCAGCGCATTGGCGCGGTCGTCGTCTGCGGTGCGCTCGCTGACCGGCAGCACGACAGTCACAGTGGAGCCGTCAGGGTGCACCCTGCCTATCCGGTGCGCCAGACGGGCCGCGAACGCGATGAAAAGGGTGTTGCCGCTTCCGCTCAACGCGCGTGCACGGGCATCCCACACCGCAGCGTCGGTCTGCATCGTCACAGCAGGCAGCTCGGCCGCATCATCGTCTCCGGCCGGCACCTGGTGCTGCGGCGATGCTGCCGAAGCCTTCGTATCCGGCGAAAGCCGCAGCAGGATCAGCAGAGTGGCGATCAACGCGCGGATCACAGCGGGCAATGCCAGGACTGCATCGGCCAGGTCTTCCAACGTCGCACGCCACCGGCCGCGTGAATGTGCTTGCGGGTAGCCGACATCGCGGCTCTCGCCTTTGACCGCCTCGGCGATCGCTGTCGCCAAACCGAGTCCGTCCACAATGCAGTGCGACGCCACCAAGGTGACCGCCGCGCCACCGTTGTCCAACGGCAACACGCCGAGGTGGAACGTCGGCCCCCACTCGGGGTCGACCCTCAGCCGCGCGCGTTGCTCGATCCAGGCGCCGATCTCCGCGCATGGTCGGCGCGCCGTTACATCGATGCCGGGTGAACGCCGGTCGACCACCCAGCGGTGACGCCCGAACGGCAACGGCGAGCGCTCTATCCGGCGTCCGAGGAGCCCGTTACCGAGATTTCCGTTGAAGGTTTCCAATTCGTCGATGTCCACGTCGCGCTCGTACACCCACGTGCACTGACACACGCTGCCCTGGCCGGTGGCCCGCAACCTCAGAAATGCAGCCTGATCGAGTAGCGCCAACCGCGTCACCGGCACCCCGTTTCGGCAGCGGTCCGATAACCGCGCACGGCCGCCGGCGCGAAGACGGCCACAAGCCCGACGGCCCATATGCCCGCCTGCAACAGCGGCCACAGCACCGGCCGACCCTCGGCGAGCCCGCGCATCGCCTCGATCGTCGGCGACATCGGCTGAAGCCGCACCGCCGGCTGCAGCCACGAGGGAAACACCTCGGCGGGGGCAACGCCGGTGTTGAAGAACAGCAGCGCGACGCATCCCGCGCCCAGCCACGTGACCATCGCCCGCCCGTCCGCGCGGACGGCGATCGCGATGACCGCGGTTGCAACGCCCACCGAAATCATCACCGGCACAAGAACAAACGGCAGAGCCGCCGCCCAGCCGTCGGCGAATCGTAGGCCCAGCGCGACACCGAACGCGGTGAGCACAACGGCGGAGCCGGCCGTGCGGACGGCCTCTGCGAGCAGTCGCCCGGTCAGGCTACTGGCCCGGTGGATCGGTTGCACCCACAACCTGGTCAGCAGGCCCGACTCCCGTTCTGCGGGCAGCGCAAGGCCCGCGCCAAGCGTGCCGAAGATCGCGCCGACGACCGCGCACATCGGGACCAGCCCGTAGAGGCTGTCACTTCCGGTGACGGCCAGCACGGCCTTACCGATGAGCAACTTGTAGATGACGAGGAGAAAGGTCGGAAACAACAGCGCCTGAACGGCAACGATCGGATCGCGTCGCCAGCGGCGCAGCAGCCGGCCCGCCTCCAATGTGCTCTGCCGGGCAAACGCCGTCAACGATCTCTGGTACGGAAGTCCTTCTGTCACTGCGGTGTTCGTGGTCACCGCATACGCCTCTGCATCCGCAACGCCAGACATCCGAACAGCGCCAGCAACGCGATGCACCAGGCCGCCGTCACGGCCAGTCCTACCCCTGTGAAGTGACCACTGGCGAGCCCACGCAACGTCTCGGTGACCTGTGACACCGGCTGATAGCGGACGAAGGGACCGAGCCATGCCGGAAACGATTCGGCTGGCGCGATGCCGGTGGAGAGCAAGACCAGTACCAGTTGGGGGATAAGCAGCAGCTGGCTGGATGACTCGACGGAGCCGATCCGTGAGCCGAGGGCATCGGCACCGAGGCAGACCGCCATCGCGAACGCCAGGACGATGGTCACGAACAGAACGGCGTACCCGAGGCCGCCTGCCATCCGGAAGCCGAACATCGAGGCGACAGCGGTCCCGGCGACCAGTGCAACCACCGCGCGGATCAAGCAGTAGAGCATCCGCGCCGCCAGCGGCGTCACCACCGGAATCGGAAGGGTGCGGAGCCGAACTCCGAATCCGGACAGCCGATCCCGCGCGGCGCGGTCGGCGGTGGTCATCGCCCCGAACAACATCGCCTGCACGAGGACGACAGGAAGGACGTACTGGGGATAGGTCATGCGTCCGGTGTCGATGAGGTTGCCCAACGCCAGCGTGAAGCCCAGAAAGCAACCCACCGGGGCCAGCACCGCGAAGAGCAGGTCGGCGTCGCGCAGGGTGCCGGACATGGTGCGCAGGGTGAGTGCCGTCAGGGCACTCATACGGTGACCGCCGTTGACGTCAAGCTCAGGAACGCCTCGTCCAGCGACGGCTTGCGCAACGAAATGTCGGCGAGCTCGATGCCGAGTCCATCGAGTCGACGGAAGACTTCGCCCAACGTCATGACACCGTCAGGTGCGGGCACGGAGACGGCCGCCGCCTTCTGATCGATCAGCGCATCGCAATCGGACCCGAGTCCCGCGAAATCCGCCAATGCCGTTGCGATGACAGCCAAATGCACTGGGTCGGCGGGCGTGACCTGACAGTAGCTGACGCCGACACGGCATTTCAGGTCGTCGGCCGTGCCACTGGCCACTACCCGGCCGGAGTCCAGCACGATGATCGAATCGCTCAAGACGTCGGCCTCTTCGAGGTACTGCGTGGTCAACAGCACGGTGACGTCCTGATGGCGCAGTCCTGCCACCAGATCCCAGACATCGCGGCGGCTGCGCGGATCCAGGCCGGTCGTGGGTTCGTCGAGGAAGAGCACCCGCGGAGCGACGACCAGCGCGACCGCAATGTCGATTCGACGGCGCATTCCACCGGAATAAGACGACACCCGCCGATCGGCGGCATGAACCATGTCGAACCGCTCGATCAGTTCATCGGCCCGCTGTCGCGCATAACGGTGCCGCAGTCCGCGCAACTGGCCGAACAGTGTCAGATTCTCACGGCCGGTGAGCAATTCGTCTAGCGCCGCATACTGCCCCGTCACACCGATACTTGCGCGGACCTCGGCCGACTGACGCACGACGTCGAACCCCGCGACCGTCGCCGATCCGGCTGTGGGTCGTAACAGCGTGGACAGGATGTTGATCGTTGTGGTCTTGCCTGCGCCGTTGTGTCCGAGTAATGCACACACCGAGGCCCGCGCAACGGCAAAGCTCACGCCTTGCAGCGCGGACGACCTCCTGCCGAACGACTTTGCGAGGTCGAGGCATTCGATGGCGGCGTCAGGCATAGGTGTACTGCTCAACGCCGTCGGCGACCCGGGTGAATTCGGTTCGCATGGCTTCGACGTAGCGCAAGACCGACTTACGGGCGACCTCGGTACCAGGATAGGCAACGACCAACTGCGTTCTGTCCTGCATGCGGTTGACCCACATGCACACTGCCTCCGACAGTCGATTGTCACCCCAGATACCGATCCGCAGACCGTCCCAGTAGTCACTGAACGGCAACTTGCGGATGTCGATGTAGGACAGCATCGGAACCGGCCGGTCTGGCGCCGCGAGTTCTCTTGACGATGGAACCGGCATCTCGAGCAGGTGGTAGTAGGGGACTGCGCCGAGCGTCGTATTCGTGTCGAACGACGACTGTGCGGAGTTCACCACCTCATCGAAAGATGCACCGGCAGTTGGAATTGCCAATGGCACGAAGCTGGCCAACCATCCGACTGCGGTCGCGTACTGGGGGTCTCGCCGGTTGTCGAACGGCGTGAGGCCGAAATATGTGCTGGCGCCGGTCAGTCGGTGCTCGGCCAAGGCGGCGCAGGCGAAGACACCGCCGCTGAACCGTGCACCAGCAGCGCGGCAGGCCGTTTCGAAGCGCTGTCCTTGTTCCTCGTCGATCAGGTCGAAGACGTCGATGGCTCCCGGCGTATCGGGGGTCGCCTCGCCCAATTCCAGCGGAAACTCAGGCAGGGCGCCTCCATTTGCGGCAAGAAACGCTCGCCACGACTGGATCTGGGGTGACTGTTCGCCCAGAGTCGCGGCATACGCGCGCTGGTTCGTGCAGTAGTCCCGATGACTCACCGCAGGCGTCAGCACGGCCGGCGCGCTCTGCAGTGTGGTGAAGTACGTCGTCTGGATGTCGAGGAAGATCACGCCGGCCGACATGCCGTCAGCTCGCAAGTGGTCGATCGCGATGTAGACGGTGAATCGGTCGTCACGCTGGATTATCCCGAAGGTGAAGCAGTCCCATTGCAGCGGATCCGGGGTGTCGAGAAGCAGCTTGCGGATCTGCGGCGGGGTCATCATGCCGTGATCGGTCGGCGCCAGCGTGATGGACTCCGGATCGTCGATCACGTACCGGTGGATTTCGTCGTTGTCACCGAAGGCGAACCGGTCATGGTACGTATCGTGGCGGCGCACATGGGCATTGATGGCGTGGGTCATGGCGTCGACATCGCAGACGCCCATGATCTCCCAGACACCGATGCACAACCGCGGGATGTCGCGGCCGAGGCTGGTCTGCCGGCGGTAGTACCGAAGATGCTGCGATTGCTGGTAACTCAAGGGGGCCGGATGAGATCCCGCTTGGGCGGCGCACGCATGACTGGCCTCGGTGGGATACCAGGACACCACCGTGCCCTCGGCTGTCCAGTCGTCAACCGTGCCCAAGAACATGCGCTTTCCTTTCGTGTTCGTCAGCCCGTGACGACACTCACGATGACGTCAGCGTCACCGCAGAGCGTCTGCTGAATGGCGTTGAGTGCCGGTGACAGTCATGGTCCGCAAGAGGCTGGACTGCCTCGCTGCTCGCTGCGTCGACGAATGCGAGCGGAACCGACCCGTGATGATGCTTGCCGATCCGCGCGAGGGGTGCGGTGCGGCCGCCCCGGGTGGCGATGCCAGGAGATGACCGCCGACGAGGGATGGTCTCGCAATTGGCATGCGCGAGAAAATAGCAGGAATCAATCGCAATTGTGCAACTCAAGATTTCCAGCTGAGTGCGCAAAGATGAAGGGCTAATACGGTGTCGTTTGCTGGCTTTGCGCCATTGATGACTGGCCACTTTCGTGGCCAAAACTCGTCGCAACACCGCCGTCAATAACACGCGCCTGTCAGGACCGCAACAGCTACACACAGCCATCGGCGGATGTGCCGTGGCCCGCCAGATCCTTGCTGCCCAAGTAAATTTCAGCGCTTCGGCCAGCCAGCAGGGCTAAATGGCAACAAGGAGATATAGCCGAGAAACCCACTTGATACAAACACGTGCATGACAGGCCGGGTTGTCAAATTCAGCGACACTTGTACTGGCCTTAATTAACGGTTGCGATAATTTATAAGTGGTGACCGAAGTATGTCAAATTCGATGCCCGCGGCCGTCCCTTCACCGGAGGCAAAAGATGCCAGTATCCTATCTCAGCAAACCGTGGGAGATTTCTCACTGAGTCGCCGAACCCGGCCATTCGTTCGCGGCAGCCGTATCCGTCGGAGCGATAGCGCTTTTCGCGCGACTCGTCGTACGCTCGTCGCCATGGGCTGGTTCGAGCGCGTGAAGAAAGCAACCGCCGGCCAGCGCGTCACGAGGGCAGACAAGCGGCAGGCGACGGCCGTCGTCGACGAGTTGAATGCGCTGAATGCCGAGCGTGACCGTCTGACGCGCGACGGTCTCGCCGGCGTCGCCACGATCACTGCCCTCGGGCAGAATGTCGCGACCACCGCGCTGGGCACCTGGCACGAACTGATTCTCGAGGTGCAGCTGCCGGACCGAGACCCCTACCGGGCGACACGTCGGGTCTCGATCGAACTATCGACGTCCCCGCACATCCGAATCGGCGCCAAGCTTCCGGTCCGGGTCGATCCGCAGGACAGTTCGAAGGTCCTCGTCATTGCGAGCCCATAAAGCTCCCCGGAGTCACACCGGTCGGGCGTAGCGCTTGCGGAACCTTCGTAGGATGGTCGGGGGATGCTCGATGCTCCGCTGCAGTGCAGCAGTCTTCAGTGACGCTGCCGTCTCAGGCGCGAAGTAGCCATAGTTCTTGTACACATCGATGCGCGTGCAGATGCCGTCAGCGTCGAGTTCAGGGTGAAACTGCGTCGCATAGACGTTGTCGCCCACGCGGAATGCCTGGATGGGACAGTCAGCCGAGTAGGCGAGGCAGACCAACTCCGAGGGCAGCGCGCTGGCTCCTTCCTTGTGGCCGCCGTATGCGTCGAAGACGTCGGGCAGTTCGGCGAAGAGTGGGTCGCGGCGCCCGTCTTCAGTGAGGTTGACCGTCAGGGCGCCGACGGGCTCGGTGTAGATGCGGTCGACGGTGGCGCCCACGACAGCACCGAGCGTGCCGACGCCGTAACAGCATCCGAGAAACGGAAAGTCGTGATCGACGATCCGACCGATCAGCGGCAGCAGTTCGGATTCGACGCGCCGCTGCGTCTGCGTTTTCGAGTCCGCTGCGTCGCTGACGTTGTACGGCCCGCCGCCCAAGATGATGCCGGACCAGTCGGCGAGGTCAATCTGTCCCAAGGATCTGTGCGTCAGCCGGATGCGCTGCAGCCCGCGCGTGTCCAGCCCGGCGAAGCGCATCATCGCCGCATACTCGTCGTCGGCCGCTGCGTCCTCGGCCCTTATCGACAGCAGCAGAAAAGGGGCGTGCCCGACGTCTGTTGACATGGTCCGCTAAATCTATCGGCTGACGTGGTTGGCCGTTCCGAACCCGGGTACCAGGTATCCGTGTCGCAGACCATGGAGCTGACCGTTCAAGACCCTCGCACGGGGGACACCGTCGTGCGGGTACCGATCGCCGATGCCTCGGCATGTGACAACGCCGTCGCGCGGGCCCGCGCCGCCTTTGCAGACTGGGCCCGCACGTCGCCTGCGGAGCGTGCCGCGGCAGTGGCGGCGGCAGCTGAGGATGTCCGCGCAGCCGCCGACGAGCTGGCCGCACTCAACGAGCGGGAGACCGGCAAGCGCAGGGAGGATGCCCTTGGCGGCGTGACCGCCGGAGCGGGCACCCTCACGCAATACGCCGAGCTCGGACCGTTGCATGGCGGCCGCAGCCTTCAAGGCGACTGGGCCGCAACGGATCTGATGATTCCCGAGCCGCGCGGCGTGGTGGCGGTATTGACTCCGTGGAATGACCCGGTCGCCGTGGCGGCCGGACTTTTGGGAGCGGCGCTCGTTACCGGAAACACCGTGGTGCACAAGCCCAGTGAACGGTGCCCGGCCACCGGCCGGCGGTTCGCCGAACTGTTGGCCGCCAAACTGCCCGACGGAGTGCTGGAGATTCTCGACGGCGATGCAACGGTGGGCGCCCGGCTGGCCGGGGCCGACGATGTCGCCGTGGTGGCTCATGTGGGCAGCAGTGCCACCGGCCGGGCGATTGCCTGGGCGTGCGCCGAGCGGGGTGCCAAGGCGTTGCTGGAGAACGGAGGCAACGACGCGCTGATCATCGATGCCGGGGTGGACGCGCGGTGGGCGGCAGAGCAAGCCGCCCT
>Ga0136846_1235524_pt1 | contig 25376 bp, 21 predicted proteins | sample HopSoiMetagenom2_FD_96841 | JGI IMG/M metagenome (GOLD analysis project Ga0136846, IMG submission 96841) | Grasslands soil microbial communities from Hopland, California, USA - 2 Assembly 2016 (version 4) | ecosystem: Environmental > Terrestrial > Soil > Grasslands | place: USA: Hopland... | reverse complement strand
GGCGTCGCGCACGCCCCAGTCGCTGCTCAGGACGCCGACCAGCAGGAGTCCGCGTCCGCACTGTTCGTCGGGCTCGGGTCTGCGCCGGGCCGGCAGGCTGCGGCCACGGTTCTCGTCCTCCACCTCGATGTACAGCCGCCCGGCGGAGAGGTACAGCCGGCACACGACCCGCTCGCTGGCGGCGTGGGTGAGGGCGTTGGTCACCAGCTCGGAGGTCACCAGCAGGGCACTGTCACAGGTGTCGGGGCCGACGTTCCAGAGGTCGAGCAGTTCGCGCACCTTCCGGCGGGCCATGCCGACAGAGGCGGGAGTCGCGGTCAGAACGAACATGCCCGACTGCGGAGAGTGACGGAAATGATCGGGGAGGTCCGGGTGGCCGGCGAGCCGGCCCCTGGGCATTCGGCCGAGCGGCTGGGGGAGGGAGGGCGGAGCCATCGCCGTTCGCCTTTCGTTGCCTGCGCACCCTGGCCGGTGCGACACCGCCCCGAACGTGATCCGCGAGCAGGTCAACCCGCGTCGAAAAACCGCAGGTTGGGGCCCCTTCTCCCCCAACAGGGCCACTCGGACTCGACGTTCACCGTTTCCGGGAAGGTACGAACACTGTGACACCTGACAACAACGGCTCGCAACCAGCAAGTTGAAATTTGCAGTTTGTGCGGTGCACCCTGGTCCGGCCGAAAGATGATCGTGACAGACTGCGACCGTGAACCCGGTGTGAGGGGGTAGGCGTGACCGCGGAGACCGACTGGGGCGGCGCCCCCTCCGTCCTGCGCATGATCCTCGGCAGACAGCTGGAGGAGCTGCGGACGCGCGCCCGTCTCACGTTCGAGGACGCGGGTGTGGCGCTCGGTGTCAGCCACTCCACGATCCGCAGGATGGAAGCCGCCAAGGTGGCCCGGCTGCGCCTGCCGGACGTCGAGAAACTGCTGCAGACGTACGGGGTGACGGACCAGCAGGAGATCGACACGTTCCTGAAGTCGGTCCGCGAGGCGAACAAGCGCGGCTGGTGGCACAACTACCGGGACGTACTGCCCGACTGGTTCGCCGCGTATCTGAGCCTGGAACAGGCGGCGTCGCAGATCCGCGCGTACGAAGCGCAGTTCGTGCCGGGCCTGGTCCAGACGGCGGACTACGCGCGGGCGCTGCTGGGGGCCGGCAATCCGCACGGCTCCTCGGAGGCGACGGACCGGCGGGTGGCGCTGCGTCTGCGCCGCCAGGAACTGCTGACCCGCGAGGCACCGCCGCGGGTGTGGATCGTGATGGACGAGACCGTGCTGCGGTGGCCGGTCGGCGGTCCGGAGGTGATGCGCGCGCAGATCGACCATCTGATCGAGATGAACGCGCTGCCCCATGTGACCTTGCAGATCATGCCGTTCGGCAACGGCCCGCATCCCGCGATGCGGGCCGGGGCGTTCCATCTCTTCCGGTTCAGGGCACCCGAGTTGCCGGACATCGTCTATCTGAGCGGTCTGGTCGGCGCGGTGTATCTCGACAAGGGCGACGACGTCGTCGTCTATCGCGAGGCTCTGGACCGGCTGGGCGCGCAGTCGGCGCCCGCCAAAAAGACCGAGGCCCTCCTCGGTGCGATTCGCAAGGAGCTCTGACATGCACCACCCCACACACCCCCACCCCACGAACGCCCACTCCAGCCACACCGACCCCTCCCACCCCGTACGCAACGGCATGCCGGCCCGTGAGCTCGGCTCCCGTGGCTGGTCGAAGCCGTGGAGCGACGACGTGGGCGGCGCCTGCGTCGAAGTGAAGAAGCTCGCCGACGGCCGGGTGGCCGTCCGCCAGTCGACCGACCCCGACAGCCCCGCCCTGGTCTTCACACCGAACGAGATGACAAGTTTCCTGGCCGGCGTGAAAGCTGGTGACGCAGACTTCCTGCTCTGAACTGCCCTGTTTCTACTGAGACTTGACTGGCCCGACTCAGACTTACGACCCGAATGGGAGGGGCGGCGTGCCCGACAACGGATGGCCGGCCGACCGAATCGACACGGAGAACGCACACTCCGCGCGGATCTACGACTACATCCTCGGCGGTAAGGACTACTACCCCGCCGACAAGGAAGCGGGCGACGCCATGTCGCGCGAGTGGCCCGCCATGCCGATCCACATGAAGGCCAACCGCGACTGGATGAACCGTGCCGTGGCCTATCTGGCCAAGGAAGCGGGGATCCGCCAGTTCCTCGACATAGGCACCGGTATCCCGACCTCCCCCAACCTGCACGAGATCGCCCAGTCGGTGGCCCCCGAGTCCCGGGTGGTCTACGTCGACAACGACCCGATCGTCCTCACCCTCTCCCAGGGCCTGCTGGCCAGCACCCCGCAGGGCCGCACGGCGTACATCGAGGCCGACTTCCAGCACCCGGAGGACATCCTCGACTCCCCCGACTTCCGCGAGACCCTCGACCTGACCGAGCCGGTCGCCCTCACGGTGATCGCGATCGTCCACTTCGTCCTGGACGAGGACGACGCGGTGGGCATCGTCCGCCGTCTCCTCGACCCTCTTCCCTCGGGCAGCTACCTGGCGATGTCCATCGGCACCGCCGAGTTCGCCCCGGAGGAGGTGGGCCGGGTCGCCCACGAGTACAAGGCCCGCAACATGCCGATGCGCCTGCGGACGTTCCCGGAGGCGCAGGAGTTCTTCGAGGGCCTGGAACTGGTCGAGCCGGGCATCGTCCAGGTGCACAAGTGGCACCCGGACGCGGAGAGCGGCGAGGGGATCAGGGACGAGGACATCGCCATGTACGGGGCGGTGGCCCGCAAGCCGTAGGGGCCGGTGGTCCCGCCGCCGGGGTCATGTCACTCCGGCTGCGGTTCGAAGTCCCAGCACGGACGTTCACCCTGGCGCACCACCAGGGTGAACGGACTGTTGGCTCCCAGCGCCTCGACGAGCTGCCCGAGCGTCTCCCGCTGCAGGCGGTCGGCCGCGTCGGTCTGGCGGAGCGAGCGCAGGTCGGCGGCCAGGGCGGCCTTGGACATCAGCGTCAGGGGGTGCGCGCTGCCCACGGCCCGCGCGGAGCGTTCCATGCAGTCCCGGCTGTAACCGGCGGCGCCCTCCAGGTCCCCGGCGAGGCTGCGGGCGCCGGCGACGTTCAGCGAACACCCCAGTGTCCACGGGTGGTCGGCGCCCATCGCCGCGGTCATTCCGCCGAGGGCGCGCTCGGCGATACGCAGCGCCTCGTCCCGGTCACCCGACTCCCAGAGATTGAGCCCGACGTTGCCCGCCGTGCCCACGGAGAACGGGTGGGCGTTGCCCAGCAGGTCCGCGTAGTCGCGGGCGACGCGGTCCGCGAGGGTCCAGGAGTGGTCCAGGTCGCGGTGTTCGCGAAGCAGGGAGGCGTAGTCGGCGGCGACGAAGAGGGCTTGGGGGTGGCGGGGGCCATGGAGTTGGCGGGCGAGTTCGACTATCTCACGCATGATGCCCTCGGCTTGCGGCAGTTGGCCGGACCGCCGAAGACACAGCGCGAGATTGTGCTCGGCGACCATGGAGCTGACGGCGTAACGGCCCATGACCTCGTGGTAGGCGCGCAAGTTCGCCTTCTGCAGGCTGAGCGCCTTGGTATAGCGACCGAGCAGGCGCAGCGTCCAGCAGCAGCGCAGTTCGTTGTAGAGCGTTCGGTAGTGTCTGCGGCCCGACTCCTTCCGCAGCAGTGACACCGTCGCGTCGTACAGCTCCAACGATTCCTCGTAACGCCCCAGCAGCTGCAGCACATTGGCGACGTTGGACTGGACCTGGCGAGTCTGGACGGCCTCGGCTCCTTGCACCGCCGAATCGGCACGGACGGACTCTCTGTAGAGTTCGTGGGCTTCGCGGTACGCCCCCAGCGCGACCAGCGTTCCCCCCAACCCGTTCTTGGCCCGGACCAGTTCCGGGTCGTCGGGCGCCCGCTGTGTGGCCAGGCGGTCCACTTCCGCCCGTCCTACCGCTTCCGCCTCCTGGTAACGCCCTACTCTCCGCAGCATGTTGGCGTGCTGGTGCGTGAGGATGAGCATCCTGCCGCTGTCCGGTGGCATCCGCCTGTGCCACCGCGCGATGGTCAGCTCGCACAACCGGAGCCCCACCCGAGCCTCACCACAGCTGCGGAGGTATTCGATGCAGTTCAGCACCATCTCAGCCACCGTGTTCCGCGTGCTGTCCAGTGCTCCGGAGATCTCCAGGTGCGGGATCAACTCGGCGTAGCGCGGCCACGTACGGGTATCGAGAGGGTCGGCGAGATCTGCGGACGCCAGTGTGTCGCAGGCGACTTGGGAGAACCGATCGCGCTCGTCCTCCCCAAGGCCCTCGCGCAGCAAAGAGTGATAGAGGCGATGTACCTCCGCCCGCTCCACCCCGTCCTCCCCTGCCACCAACCGCACGGCCGATGTCTCGGCCAGCCGCAACAGCGCCGCGTCCCACGCCTGCCGGTCGGCCGCCAGAGCCGCGATGCGAGGCGGCAGATCGGCCGGACGTTCCTTCCTCAGCAGGCCCACCGGAACGGCGTCCGGCGAGAAGCAGGTGAAGAGCCTCAGGAGTTCGGCCACGGCCGGGTCGCGTTCCTGGAGCGAGGCCCATGTGATCGACCAACTGCTCTCCAGCGCCTGGGGATACTCGGCCGAGCCGTCCCCGCCGACGGGCTGGTCCAGCCGGCCGGAGTGACCGTCGTGGACAAGTTCCAGATATTCGGCGACCGACATGGGATTGGCATCCAGCCAGGCCGCAGTCTGGGAAAGCAGCAGCGGCAGATCCTGCACCGCCTCGGCGAGTAGATCAGCCTCCACGAGGTTCAGCCGAGGGGCCCGGCTCCTGGTGTAGGCGATCGACTCCGCGCGGGAGAAGGGGGGTACGCCGATCCGGTGGACGCGTTCGTTGTCGGCCCAGGCGCGGCTGTTGGAGGTGATGAGGACATGACCGATGCCCTCCGGTAGCAGATCCTCGATCTCGGTCAGGTCGTCGGCCCGGTCCAAGACCAACAGCCAGCGGTGATAGGGCTGCCCGATGCGTAGCGCGGCCTGCACCGCGCGGATCCGGTAGCCGACGCCCTGCCCGGCGGCGAGCTTCAACTCCGGTGCCAGTGCGGCGAGCTGCTCGCGCGCCGCGCCCTGGAACCCGGCGCTGATCCACCAGACGACGTCGTACTCGTTGCCGTACCGGTGAACGTACTCGGTGGCCGTCTGGGTCTTGCCGGTGCCCGAGGGGCCGAGCAGCGCGCAGCGATGGTGGTCGGCTCCACCGGGGTCCGGACCGGGGGCGAGCAGGGTCTGGCGTATCCGGGCGAGAAGGGCCTCACGGCCGGTGAATCGGGGATTGCGGAGCGGGGCGTTGGAGACGGCGGGCGCGGTGCCGGGAAAGCGGAGGTCGGCGGTGCGACGGTCGCTGTTTCCGGTGCCGGTGCCCGCCGACGGCGGAGTGCCGAGGAGGGCGAACAGGTGGCGTACGGCATTGCGTTCGTCGAGTCCCCGCAGGTCGGCCATAGGCAGTGCGTCGATGGCGGCGGGCCGTTCCCCCGATCCGACGAGCACCACCGCGAGCCGACCGGGCCGGTCTGCGGCGGCCTCGGGCAGAGCGGCGTTCCACTCGTCGTCGCCACGTCCGCCGAGCCGGCAGTCAGTGTCGCCCAGCACGAGCAGCGTCCGCCCCGGTCCACGCAGCAGCTGGCCGAGTTCGTCCCACAGGGCGCGCCCTGGGTCAGGGTGCCACGGCACCGTCGTCGCACCGAACCCGGCGTCCTCCGCCCGGTCCGCGACCCAGGCTCCCCATGCCTGGCTGGCACCGGTGTGGGCAACGGTGATCCGCCGGTCGGGCACGGCAGAGCTCCGCGCCCGTGCCGGGCGTTCGGTCACCGGGCCCGGAGCGGGCACCGCGTAGACCGCGCCATCGGCCGTGAGCAGCCGTACAGGGCCCCAGCCGACGCGTTCGGTGACAGTGGTTCCACGGCTCACCAACAGGGTTCGGGGCAGCGAATCGTCAAGGAGGTCCAGCACTCTGGGGTCGGTGTCCGGAACCTCGACGGTGAACCCGCCCGTGCCGTCGGCCTGTTCACCCAGCAGCAGATCAGGCCCGTACCGGCGCACTCGCAGCACGGCACGCGGCAACCGGTCCGCGATCAGCCCGATGTCGGTCACCGAGAGCCGTTCCGGAAGCTCGGGGCGCAGGCTCACCCCGGGCAGACGGGCACTTGTGACCGTGGCGAGCTGCCAGGCAGTGGTCGTACGGCGCACCGGCTCGGGCAGCCGTGGCCAGGCACCGGCGAACCAGCGGGCGACCCCGTCCCGGCCCTGCTCGACCAGGGCCCTCAGCGCGGGGCGCAGCGCGCGCTCGATGGCCAGGTCGGCACCCGCACCGTCCCGGATCGCGAGCCAGGTGGCCCACTCCTCGGCGAACAGGGCAGGCGAACGGTCTTTGTGCAGGCGTTCGATCACGGACCATAGGCGCTGCACAGGTGCCCCGGACGGCGAACCGGCGAGCCGGTCGGCGAGTTCAGCCCGTAGCGACGGCAACAGGTCGCCGCGGAGCGAGACATAACCGTAGCCGCGCCGCTCGACGAGGTTCCCGAACCAGAGGTCCACCTCGGCCGACACATCGAGCAACGGAGCGACCGCGATCCGTACCGCCCGCATGAGCTCGGGCTCGATACGGCTGGCGACGCTGAGCAGGACGGCGAGTTCGTGGCCCTGGCGGGCCGGAGGGCTCATCGGGGTCCGCTGATGCCGAGTACCGACAAGCATGCCTCGGGGTCCTGCGGGCCCGCGCCCCTGGGCGCGCCCCGGTCCCCCGACGGTCCGGACGGCGGCCCCACAGCGACCCGCCGAAGCTCCGGGCCCGGCCGCTCGCTCCATCCCACCGCGAGTGGCCGACGACACCCCTGCCATCGCCCCGGAGGTTCTCTCCGCTCTGCCTCCCACACCCGTCGGGAACTCACCGCACTCCCCCGATGACCCGCCCCACAGTGGTCCCCCGGTCCCAGGCCACCGCCCTCAGCCGGGACTGCCACCAAGCAGGCCAGAGCCGTTCGGGCAACGGCACGAGGGCGACCGTGTCGCAGCCGTGCTGCCGGATGCGGAGCAGGATCTCCCGCCATTCCCGCTCGGTGCCGCGATGCGGGTCGAAAACAGGTCCAACGGTGCCGAGGCCGGAGAGAAGGAGTACCCGGGTGCCGTGCTGCGGCGGCTGGTAGGGCCGCCAGCTGCCACGAGGGCCGGCGCCGACGCCTCGTGAGGGGCAGTCGGCGAAGCGCAGGATCCGGGTCCCGGCGACGCCGACGAGGCTGCGAACCTGGTCGATGACGTCCTCGACATCACGGGCGAAGGGTTCCATCGAGGCGGAGATGTCGGCGAGGATCTGCACTCCGTAGCGCAGCGTCGGGAGAGGACGGCGCGGGATCTCGGCGAGAGGCAGTCCTCGGGCCAGATGGTCGGCAGCTCGTTCGACGTCGAGGTCGCCCTCGGGTGTGACACGAGCTAGGGCCGCGTGGAGCACGGCCGCGGTGGAGCGGGGTGCGAGGAGTGGCAGGTGAGGGGGCGCGCCGACTTCGTCGTACGGGGTTGAACGGGGCGCGGGCAGCGGGTCGACCGCCCACCCCGTGCGACGCGGTGGCAGGTGGGCGACGGGGACGAGCAGGGCGGACTCCTCTTCGGCCGGCGCGGGTCGCACCACGTCGGGTGGTTCGAGGTGGGGCCGCGCGCTTTCGCCGCCCGCCGGGTCTCGCCGACTCGGGGTGGAGACGGGCTGCGGGAAAGCCGGAGTGTCGAGCAGCGGTTCCTCGGGAAGTTCTCGCTCCGGCCCCGGGCCCAGGCCGAGCAGCGAGGCAACGCGTTCCCAGCCAGCCGCGTCGGTGACCTCTAACGCGGTGGCGGCACGGACGAGGTCGCCCAGCCAGATCTCCCGCGTCACCGGCCTTACCATCCGTCCCCCGCGATCTGCTGGCGCTTGATCAGCACGCAGTTCTTCAGCCACTCCCAGCGTTCGCTGCCGAGGGTGATCCCCAGGGTGACGCAGGCGCGCAGCGCGTCGAGGAACTCGGCGGTACTGGGTTCACGCAGGCCTATCGTCATGGCCTGTTCCCGTACCTTGCCCAGCTCCACGGCAAGCGCTTCGGCCAGCCTCAGTTCACCGTCACCGACACTCCCGTGCCAGGTCTTCAGGTGTTCTTCAGCGATCCTGACCAGGCTCGGTACGTCATGGTCGGGGAGTGACTCCACGACGCACCGCCGCAGAAAGGCCTGGGGAAGTTCTCGCTCGTCATTGGTCGTGATGACGACGAGATGCCGGGAGAATCGCGGGTCGATCTCCCCGACAGGCTCCTCCAGCCGTACCTCCGTACCGGTCTCCACCACCGTGAACCGATGCGAACCCAGCGGCACCAGAAGGCTGTTGGGTACGTCCGGATCGGCCTTGTCGATCTCGTCGATGAGCACAACAGCGTGGTCGGGACTACGCCCGGCGTTGACGTCGGCGGAGGGGTCCAGGCACTCGGACCCGGAGGTTTCCTGACCGGCCGCCCGGCCGCGCCGCCGCGCGGACCGGGGCGCCAACGCCCACCACAGCACGCCGGGATCGACGTACGAGGCATCGTCGAGGCCGACGGCCCCCTGCCGGTGCGCCTGCGCGTCGGCAAGCCTGCGCACACTGTCGTAGCGCCACAGCAGTTCGGTCGACCGGGTCGAATAGGTGATCACATGGTCGTAGTAACGCCAGCCGCGCTGGCGGGCGATGAAGGGCGCCAGTGACGACTTGCCCGACCCCGGCCGTCCTCGCAGCAGCAACGGTCGGCCGGTGGCGAGTGCCACCTTCACGGCCTCCTCTATGCGCGGGGACATCACATAGATCTCGCCGTCCCCCCGGTCGGGACTGCGGAACCACTCCTCGGGACTCAGGTTCTCCGTCATCGGACTCATCCCCTCCCCCGGGCGCGCCCCGGCCTGTCCTCTTCCCCGCCCCTGCCGTGGCTCCAGTCGTTGAGCATCCCGTAGGCAACCCTGATCGCGATCCGCTCGTCGTCGGCCCCGAACGGCGGCACGAGCAACGCGGCGCCGGCCAGCCGCCCAGGTCTGGGGTCGTCGTCCGTCAGTTCCTCACGTGGAATGAGGAGTATGTGCAGCCAGGGAATCTGGCCGTGCAGCCAGTCGACCACACGCTCCGACTCGTCCAGGGAACAGTGCTCGGCGAAGATCACGACGTATGTGTCGCAGTTCGGCAGCTGCGGGGCGCTCGCCAGCGGTTCCCGGTCGGTCATCCCGAAGCGTGCCCTGATGGTGCGCTCGCAGCGGTACCGCAGCTCCTCCTCCGGGTCCTCCTCCCCCGGGGGCGGGGCGGTCACGACGATGGGCCAGTAGCGGCTGTGGTCCATACAGAAGGCCCGGCCCAGGTAGTACTCCCCGGTGTCCGGATTACGCACACTGAGCACGACGGTACGGGGCCCTGTGCCGTCGCCGTCAGGCAGCACGTGCCGGGCGGAGGTGGCGTCGATCCAGACCGGCAGCACCAGTTGGACGAGCTGATCGAGAGCCGTACTGTCCATGTGCCGGGCGATCTCCCCGACGGCGTTGCGCAGCGCTACGGCATCATGCGTGTGCAGCATCTGCGCGGCGAGGAAACCACAGCTGACATCCGTGACCGGAGCGCCGGCCAGATACCTGTCATGCATCCCGAGGGCGCGCCCCATTCGCGCGAGCCGGCTCATCGTGCGCACCTGGCTCAGTTGCGCGGTGATGTCCTCGGCCCAGCGTCGCACGGGATCGTCGTCATCGGGCAGTGCCGGCAACGGCGGGAACGCCCGCACGATGACCGCCGCGGCCTCGGCGGGGTCCGGTGGTTCCGTCCCGGCGTCCCCCGCTCCGGTCCGCTGCACGAGCTGAAGGGACATCAGGTCCTCGAACCCGGCGGCAGTCATGTCCTCCGGGGCCACATCGCCGACAGGCGCGGGAAGGACGAAGAACGACCGGTTGAAGTGATGTCGCCACATCAGGATGTCGACTTCTCTGTGCACCCAACCCGACGCGAGCGCGGCCCGGTTGAGCAGCACGACCGCGGCCCGGCACTCCAACAGCCACTCGTACAGCCGTGGATGCCATTTTTCCCCCGGCAACAGCCTGTCGGCATCGACAAGTACGTCGTATCCGCGCTCACGCAGCCCGTGCACGACCTGCGAGCGCACCGCTGTGGCGTAGGCGTCGCCGCGCGTGCTGTGGCTGATGAACACCTTGTTCAATCCCCCGCCCCCAGTTCCCCCGCCGTAGGCTAATTCTGACGGCGGCTCAGCCCTCCCGCAATCGTGCGTCACCGATGGCTGCGCTGAGCCGTCCCGCGATGTGCCTGATCAAGAACTCAAGGTCCCGGCAGTAGACGGACGGATTCAGGAATCCGGAGTCGGCATGGAATCGATGGGCATAGTTTCCGCCCCCGCACACCTCTACAAGCGCACAGTCCCGGCACGTTGGCGAGAGCGCGGCGAGACCGATCTGGCGGGCAGCGATGCCGGGATGGTCGAGCGCGAGATCGAAGGCATGCCGAAAGACGTCGAACCCGGTGACGGGAGCCCCCGCGTAGGTGGTCTTGAGCGAGTCGACCTGTTCGATCGCCCCATCGGTGTCGACCACTACAGCCACTACGGGCGAAGTGCCCACGGCTTCGGTACCGCTGGGCAACCCCATCAGCAGCCCGACGATCTCGGTGAACAGCCGAATGGTCGTCCGCATCCGTTCAGCGTCGAACCACTGGTCGAAAACAGCGGCCAGCCATCGGCCGTAGGGTTCGGGACCTCCGGCACCAGGTGGCGGAGCAGCCCAGTTGGCGTGCGGCAGCAGCAGGTCCAGGCTTGGTGGCGCGAAGTCCAGCAGCGACTCGTACACCTCGACGGGGTCTGTCGCCGGGTCGATGGTGCACAGAATTCCCGCGTACGAGTCGGGATACCCCGCCAGCACGCGTAAACCCCGGGTGGCAGCGGGCCAGGAGGGAAGCCCCCGGCGGTCGACGCGGCGGCTGTTGTGCCGGGCGAGTCCGCCGTCGAGGCTGACGCCGATCCTGATCCCGGCGTCGGCGAGTTCACCGATGACGGCGTGGTTGAGAAGCGTCCCGTTCGTCTGCGTGGTGACATGCACCCTGCATGACTCCCCGGCCCGCTCGGCCACCGCCCGCCGTACTGCGGCGACATAGCGGATGAGAGGGGCCGGACCGGACAACAACGGCTCCCCGCCATGCAGATTGACATGCACGTCGAGCAGTTGATGGACCGCCGCGTGCTCGGCGATACGCCGGGCGGCAGCGTCCACGACCCTCGACGACACGGCCCGGGGGCGGTCACGCCAACTCTGGTCGGGGCCTTCGTAGACGTAGCAATAGGTACAGGCGAGATTGCAGCGACTGTGAACCTTCAGTACGAACTGCTGGAAGGGGGTGGGACGAGCACCGGTGGCACGCCTGATCGCGTCCACGTCGAGGCCTTGCGCGGGCCACGGGTACGAGGTCACCGGTGCTTGAGGGAGGGGGATTGCTCAGGCGGGACGTAGGGTGAGTCGTCGTAGAACGCGCACCGGCTGGAAGTCCCGACCCGCCACAGCAGCATCTCGGCCACCGCCGCAAGCACCGGCTGTCTCGTATCCGTAGCCAGCATGGCCACATCTCGACCGGCAAAAATCGGCAACGGCTGGGCGCTTAGAGAAGGCGCCACGCCCTGAGGAACAGGCAAGCCTTCTCCAGGTGTTGAAAAATCGCGCGTGTGACGAGCGCGACGTTAGCAGTTTCAGCGACGGGGTGTCACATGACGCGCCAGTAACGAAAATCGGTCACGTGGGTAGCGGTTCGAAGTCCCAGTAGGGGCGGTCCTGGCGGCCCACAGCCTTGGTGTGGGGATGGTTGGAACCGTACTTCGCCGTGAGCGTGTGCAGGGCCTCCTGTTCCAGCCTGGCCGCCTCGTCCCTCCGGCCCAATGGCCTCAGATCGGCGGAGAGGGCGGCCTTCAGGGACAGGGCCATCGGGTGGTCTTCACCCAGGGTTGCCGCAGCTCGTTCCAGGGTCTCGGCACTGAGCCGCGCGGCACCCTCCTCGTCTCCGGCGTAGTTGCGGGCGCCGGACAGGTTGAGAGCGCAGCCCAGGGTCCAGGGATGGTTGGCACCGACTGCCGCGGCCATCCCGCTCCAGGCTGTCTCGGCGATCCTCAGGGCTTCCTCGCGCTCGCCGTACTTCCACAGGACCAGGCCGGTGTTGCCCGTCGTGCCGATGCTGAAGGGGTGTTCGGGGCCGAGCAGATCGTGATAGCCGTTGGCGACCTCGTCCGCCCGTTTGCGGGCATCGTCGAGATCACCGTGCTCGCGCAGGAAGGTGGCGTAGTCCGCCTGGGCATGAAGGGTGTCGGGATGGCGTGGTCCGCGCTTGCGGAGGCTGCGGTCGACGACACGCAGCATGCGGGCCCTGGCGGATCGCAGATCCCCGCCCCGGCGAAGGCACAGGGCGTAGTTGTGCTCCGCGAGGAGCGTGGTCGGGTGCCATTCGCCCATGTACCGCTGAAGTACTTTCAGATTACGGTCCTGCCGGGGCTCGGCTTCCGCGTAATGACCGAGGAGACGGAGCAATCGCCCGCGCCTGAAGGCCCTGGTCGTCGCCCGCCGCCTGCCAGTTGGCCCAGGCGGCGCGGTACGCGTCGAGGGCGCTGGCCGGGCCCGCCGTGCGCTCCAGGACCGTTCCTCTGCGGTGCAGGGCGCGGGCGCGGACGAGGGGGTCGCCCGCCGCCTCGGCTGCGGTCGCGGCGCGGCGATAGGACTCGGCCGCCCGGTCCTCGTACGCCGTCGTGGTGTTCCGTGGGCGGGCCAGGGCCAGCAGCGCGTCGCCGCGTTCCAACCAGGCGAGGGCCTCCGTGCGGGCGTCCTGCCCGGTCCGGGCGCCGCCGGCCGCGCGGGCCAGGATCCACTCGGCCTCGTGGAGGTCCGTGAGCGAGCCGCCCGCCCGGTGATGCCGGACCAGGGCGCGGCCGAAGAGGAGCCTGCGGGCCGGCAGCCACGGGTCGCTCTCCGGTGTCTGGGCGAGAGCGGCCCGCAGGACGCGTACGGCATCCGTGGCGACGTCCACGTCACCGCTGTGCCCCGCCCGGCTCAGCAGCGCCCCGCCCCTGGCCGCCAGCAGTTCCGGGCGTCGCGGGTCGTCGGTGCCGAGCTGTGCCTGGGCCTGGGCGAAACAGGCGTCCGCCGCGTCCAGTTCGGCCGGTTCGGCGGTGCGTGTCCAGCGCGCGGTGCGGGCCTGGGCCAGCCGCCACAGGGCGCGCAGCCTCAGCTCGCCCGTGTTCGCGCCGGTTCCGGCGGTGCGCAGGGCGTCGGTCAGCGCCGACACGACCTCCTCGGCCCCCTCGTCCCCCACGACGACCGCCCGTGCCGCCGCCAGCTCGAGCCAGGCCCGGCAGACGACCCCCGGCGCCTCACCCGCCCGCTCCGCCATTCCCCGCCGCCGACTCGAAGTCAGCCGCCGCCTGTACGGCGAGCGCCCGGGCCTCGTCCGCCGAGTCGCGCTCGCGGGCGTTGGCGCACAGCTCCATCAGCAGCGCCCCGCGCGCCAGCAACGCCGAGCCGGGGAGCGGGTGTTCACCCGGCCAGCCCTCCAGCAGGGCGTCCAGCCGCACCTGAGCCCCGTACAGCAGTCGCCGGTCGCCCAGGAGCCGGTAGCGGGCGCGGACCACCTCGACGACGCACTGGAGTACGTCGAGCAGGGGGCGCGGCTCGGACCGCACCAGGGCGTACGCGCACTCCAGGCTCTCGGCCGCCTCGGCCAGGACCCGGGTCCTCGTCCCGTCGTCGGGCTCGGTCGCGGCCCGGGCCCGGAGCACCTTGCCGAGGACGAGGTGCGCGTGGGCGGGCGGCGCACCGGCGGGGTCGGCCGCCGCGCGGACGGTGTCCTCCGCCTCTCGCAGTACCGCGCGGTCCCGGTGGATGTCCCAGAGGCCGAGCAGGCACTCGGCGAGAAGCGCCCCCGTGGCCGGGGTGCGTGCCGTCGCACGCAGCAGGCGTACGGCGTCCCAGAGGTCGCGGATGCCGCCCTGCCGTTCGTAGCGGGCGAGGCGGCTGCGGGCCAGCCAGAGGGCGAGTGATTGCGAATGCGACCGGTTGATGACGAAGCCGGCGGCGCCGTCGACCTCTCTCGGCTGGAATCTGCGCAGCACCCTGCGAGGTACGTCGGCGAAGGGTTCCGGGACCGGCCGCCCGGCCAGCTCCTCGGTCCCGTCCGGACGGACTTCGGTGCGCACCGCCGTCCCGGAGAGATGGGCGACCACCATCGCCGGGAAGTTCTGGGCCCTTTGCCCCCACACCCGCTCCAGGTAGCGCGAGCACTGCTCCAGGACCGCGCGGGCCTCGTCCAGTTCCAGTCGGCGCAGCAGCACGTCCCTTACTCCCGGGGCGAATTCGTACCAGGGGCCGGAACCCTCGTGTTCGTCCGCCACCTCCACCAGCAGGTCGCTGAACAGCACCTCGGCCAGTTCGACCGGGCCCGTCCCGGGCAGCAGGGCGCGCTGGACGAGTTGCATCACGGGGTACGCAAGCGGCGCCGCCGAGAGGCAGCCGGCGAGGCGGCGGGCGGCGGGCGAGGCGGCGGTGCGGAAGTCCTCGACCAGCTGCTCCGGGGTGCGGTCGGGGCGGGGGCGGGGTGCCGTTCCGCCGTCGTCGGGCCCGACCATGGCCACCGAGGCTGTCAGCGTCCCTGTGGATCGTTCCGACAGCAAACGTGCCCAGCTGCCGAGTGCGGCGGGCGTCGGCGGCAGGACGGGGACCGGCAGCGCCTCCTCGCGGCCGGGGTCCGGGTCGCGGAGCGGCCGGAAGGCGAGCGTCCCGCCGGGGTCCGCCGGGCGCCGCAGGGTGCCGGGTTCGGTGGCCAGCAGGGTCTGCGGCCACAGTCGCGCGGGCAGCGGCTGTACGACGGCCAGCGGGCCCGCGCCGAGGCGCCGGTGGAGGAGCCGCTGGGCGGCGCCGTGCCGCCAGAGGGGGCCCGAGCAGTCGCTGAGCAGCAGGGTGACGGTCCGGCCGCTCGGGTCGCGCAGACCGTCCGCCGGTGCGAGCCACTGGCTCCCGCCCGCCCGGCACAGCACGCCCACCCCGCCGTCGGGATACGGGCGCAGCCGGTGGACGGTCACCGACCGGAAGGCGCCGGACTGTTCGCAGGCGAGGCGCAGCTCCTCCAGGGTGCGTTCCCAGGCGCCCATCGACGGCGAGTCGTCGACGAGGAGCTGCATCCGGGCCCGGCGGCGCCGGTCGGCCCGGAAGACCGGCAGGGCGCAGTTCCCGACGGCGCTCGCCTGGGCGGTGCGGGACTCGTCCAGCACGTCGTCGCTCGGGGGGCGTGGCGGTCCCGTCAGCCGCTGCCGGTCCCGGAAAGGGCGCAGGGCTTGCCCCAGGGACAGCAGGTCCGGGAAGGCGGACGCCGTCGGTACGAGGATCTCGGCGCCCGGCGCGTCGTACGCCGGCTCCGTCCGCCCTGCCCGCTCCGCCTCCTGTTCGCGCCGTTGCCGCTGGCCCCGCTGTTCCTGTCCCCGCTGTTCCCGTTCTCCCGGCTCCTGCCGTTCCCTGACCACCGCGAGGAGTTGCGGGGGCCGTGGGCGGTCCGCCGGATCCGGTGAGAGGCAGTCCTCCTCGGACGGTGTGCCGTCCTGGGCCCCGGTGTCAGGGCCGCTCCCCGCTCCGCTCCCGGCACCGGTCTCCGCGTCGGCCATCCGCCCCGCCAGCCAGAGCGCGTCGGCGAGTTCGGTGGCGCCCGGCCGGGCCCCGGCCTCCCTCAGGCGCCGGATCAGCGCGCCCAGTGGATCGGACGGCCCCGCGTCCTCGCTCACCTCGTCGGCCGGTTCAGTGGCCGCATGAGCTGTTCGGCCAGGTGGGCGCGGGTTCCGGGTTCCTCGTCGTGGGCGTGGCGGGTGAGGTAGACGGCGTTGAGGAGTTGGTCGGCCGCCCGTTGTTCGCCGGGCCTGCGTTCGAGGAACCGGGCGATGATGTCAGCGTGCTGCTCGGCCGCGTCCTCACCGAAGTGGGCGCGGACCATGGCGGCGAGCCGGTCCTCGTCCGGGGGCTCAAGGTGGAGGTGGACGCAGCGTCGGAGCAGCGGTACCGGGAAGTCCCGTTCACCGTTGCTGGTGAGGACGATGAAGGGGGAAGGCGCGGCAGCGGACCCGGCCTTCGTGGACCTCCACCGAGCGTCCGTCGTGGTCGCGCACGCGTACGGCGGGGCGGTGTTCGGCGATCCGTTCCAGCTCGGGGATGCCGAACTCGCCTTCCTCCAGGACCGCGAGGAGGTCGTTGGGCAGGTCGATGTCGCTCTTGTCGAGCTCGTCCACAAGGAGCACACGGGGGTGCGCGGTGGGGAGCAACGCCGTTCCGAGCGGCCCCAGTTGGAGGTAGCGGCCGATGCCCTGGGCGAGCATGTCGGTGTCGTCCGGCGGGTGTTGGCCGGAGGGCTGTGCCGCAGACGGGGGCTCCGCGTCCTGGGTCCGGCCGCTCGGGCGGGTGATCTGAAGATCCTGCAGGCGGCCCAACGCGTCGTATTTGTAGAGGCCGTCGGTCAGTTGCGTCCGGCTGACGATGGGCCAGTGCAGAACTCGGCCCAGGCCCAGTTCATGTGCCACGGCGTGGGCGAGCGTGCTCTTGCCGCTGCCCGGTTCGCCGGTGACCAACAGCGGGCGACGCAGGTACAACGCCGCGTTGACCAGCTCCAGTTCGGCCGGGGTGGGCCGGTAGTGCTCGGCGAAGGCGCGGCTCTGGCCGAGCCTTCGGTTCGAGACGGCGTCCACGGGAGCCGGCGGCCGGATCAGCGGGCCGCCGTCGAAGCGGCGCCAGGCGGGCGGGTCCGGGAGCCGGTCGACTCCGTCGTGCGGTTGTCCCGTGCCTCGGTAGATCAGCCACTCGTTCACGTCACGCTCCTCGGTGCAGGACGGGCGGGGAGCCTGATTCCCGTGGTGCGAAGGGGAACCGGAGGTCCTCTTTCCCCGTCCAACCCCCGCCGCACCGGCAATCCTTCTGACACTACCCAGGTCCGGCCGAGGGGGATCACGCGAGCGCGGAACACGCCTCCAATTGGTTGCTCACTTGACTACCAGACGTCACATCCGATTGGCTCCGCCCCAGTGAAAGTCGGACAGTCAGTGCACGTCGACCGGCGATCGCACAGATTTCGGCGTACCCACACCCCATCTCTCGTCCCACCCCCACTCCCCCGCCCGTCCCGCTCCCCTTCTCCTCCTCGGCCGCGCAGCGAGGTGCCGCACCCCCATGAACACACCCCCCGCCTCTTCCGGTTCCGCACGATCCGCCCGTGCCACGGCCGTCGCCGCCGGCGTGGCCGCCGTCTGCCTCCTCGCGGCCTGTTCGGGCTCCGCCGGGCCGGACTCCGCCATGGGCTCCGCCGCTGTCGGCACCGCCCGGCTCAAGGTCGCCCTGATCACCCATGGAGCCAAGGGCGACGACTTCTGGGAGCGGGTGCAGAAGGGCGCGCGGGCCGCCGCCGCCAAGGACAACATCGAACTGACGTACGCGAGTGACCCCGATGCCGCCGCCCAGGCGGATCTGGTGCGCGACGCGGTCAGAGACAAGGCCGACGGAATCGCCCTGACCCTCGCCAAGCCGGAGGCGATGAAGAGCGCGGTCTCGCGGGCGAAGGCGGCAGGAATACCCGTGGTCGGCCTCAACTCGGGTATGAACGGCTGGCGTTCCACGGGCATGCTGGAGTTCTTCGGCCAGAACGAGAGCACCGCCGGCCGGGCGCTCGGCGACAAGCTGGACGCGCTCAAGGTCAGGCACACCCTCTGTGTCATCCACGAGCAGGGGAACGTCGGGCTGGAGGCGCGCTGCGCCGGTGTGAAGAAGACGTTCGCCGGCGAGACCGACAACCTGTACGTGAACGGAACCGACCTGGACGAGGTGACCGCGGTCATCACGGCCCGGCTGAAACAGGACCCGAGCATCGACGAAGTCGTCACGCTGGGCGCGCAGTTCGGACTCTCCGCGGTGAAGTCGGTGAGCCAGTCGGGCAGCAGGGCGAAGATCGCCACCTTCGACCTCAACAACGACATCATGGATGCCGTCAAGAACGGCGACGTGCAGTTCGCCGTCGACCAGCAGCCGTACCTCCAGGGCTATCTCGCCGTCGACTCGCTCTGGCTGTACAAGTCCAACGGCAACTTCAGCGGCGGCGGATCGGCGCCCGTGCTCACCGGGCCGGCGTTCGTCACCAAGCAGAACGTCGACGACGTCGCCAGGTTCGCGGCCGACGGCACCCGCTGACGTCACCCGGTCCGCGAGTCTCCCGGGCTCTTCCTGCCCCACTCCCGGCCCCCTCCGCGGTCATTCCGCGTCCCCTTCCGCCCCGCCCCCGAATCCTCCTGAGCGGCAACCGTCGTACAACGGCTGCACCAAGCTTTGGGGGCTCACGGTGCGTACGTTCGCTTGTACGGATAGCATCCTGCGGACCCTGACCTGTTCCGCCATCAGTTCCGTTTCCCCTGTCACCCGCCGTCCCCCACCTGTCATTCACCCCTCCCACCCCCCGCTGATCGCCCTAGGACGACGATGCCTCCACGCAACGGTGCCCGGCGCCGGCTCGGCTCCATACGGCTCTCGCTGATCCTGCTCGCGCTGGTGCCCACCGTCACCCTCGCCGCGATGTGGGGTGTGACGACGGTTCAGATGTTCTCGGAGGGCCTGCGGCTGCGGGACCAGACGCAACTCAGCAAGGCGACCGGTGCCATGGGCACGGACGCCACGCTCGCGCTGCAGAAGGAGCGCAGTCTGTCAGCCGAGTGGCTGGCCTCGCCCAGGGGTGATCGCACCGCCCTGGACGGGCAGCGCAAGGTGACGGACGCGGCGGTCGCGAAACTGGTCGGCCAGACCAGGGCCATCCAGGAGGCCCCCGACCGTATCGGGGACCGGATGTACTCGGTCATCGCGGCGACGGGCAGCCTGGAGTACTACCGCGGGCAGGTCGACCATCTCACCGACATCTCCGCCCACCAGGTGCTGGACCAGTACTCGTCGATCATCGACAACCAGATCCACTCCTTCCAGGAGCTCTCCCAGGTCGACGACGGCGACCTCACCTCACAGGCCGGCCCCCTCGTGTCGCTGGAGCAGGCGGCCGAACTGGTCGCCCAGGAGGACGCCCAGCTCATGGTGGCCTGGCCGTCGGGGCATTTCGACCAGCCGGAGTGGGAGTACTACGTCCGGCTGGTCAGTGCCCGGCGCTGGGTCGTCGAGGACCAGCTGATCCAGTCCCTGAGCGGCTCGGCGAGGGCCCGCACCGAGGCGATCCTGCGGGGCCCCGCCTGGCAGACCCTGACCGCCATCGAGGACCAGGTGCTCGCGTCGGGCACACCCGGCGGCGGCGCCGAACAGAAGATCACCCTGCCCCGCCGGCAGCAGCAGTGGTCCACGGCGTTGACCGCAGTGACCGTCCAGTACGGCTCGCTCATCCAGGACGAGACCCACGGGCTGCTCAACCGCAGCGCCGACGAGGCACGGTCGCTGCTGCTCAAGGCTGCCGCGCTGAGCGCCGGCGGATTCGGCGGGCTGCTGCTGTGCATCGCCTTGTCCTGGCGCATCACCCGGTCCCTGTCCCGCCGGCTGCGCGGGCTGCGCATGGCCACCCTGAGCCTCGCCGAGGAGCGGCTGCCGGACGTGGTGGCCCGGCTCAACCGGGGCGAGACGGTCGATGTCGAGTCGGCCACCCCGCCGCTGGACTACGGCCACGACGAACTCGGCCAGGTGGCCCAGGCGTTCAACGCCGCGCAGCGCACCGCCGTACACACCGCGGTCGAACTCGCCGACACCCGGCGGGGCTTCCAGAAGATCATCCTGGGCATCGCGCGGCAGAGCCAGAACCTGGTCAACCTCCAGCTCACCAAGCTGGACGCGCTGGAACGCGCCCACCAGGACCCGGAGATCCTCAAGGGCCTGTACGAACTCGACTCCACGGCCAGCCAGTTGCGCCGCTACGAGGAGAACCTCGTCATCATCAGCGGTGAACGGCCCGGCCGCAGCTGGGCCGAGCCGGTCGCGCTCATCGACATTCTGCGCAGCGCCGTCGGGGAGGTCGCCGAGTACCAGCGGGTCGAGGTGCAGACCGAGGAGGACGTGTACCTCGCGCCGCCCGCGGTGGCCGACGTCATCCATCTGCTGGCCGAGCTGATCGACAACGCGACGGCCTACTCGCCCGCGCCCAGCCCGGTGGGGGTACGGACCGCGATGGTCGCCAAGGGGCTGGCCATCGAGATCGAGGACCGCGGTCTCGGCATGTCCGAGGAGGACTACGCGTCCTTCAACGAAAGCCTCGCCCAGTCCCCGAAGTTCGACGTGGTGGCGCTCGCCGACGACCTGCGCCTCGGCATGTTCGTGATCGCGCGCCTCGCCGTCCGGCACGGCATCCAGGTCACGCTGCGCTCCTCGCCGTACGGCGGTACGACGGCCATCGTGCTGATCCCGCACGAGGTCGTCGTACGCGAACTCGCCGCGCCCGACACGGACTCGGCCATGGAGGAAGCCTCCGCGCAGGCGCCCGGCCAGGTCGCGGCGGAGCGCGCGCCGCACGAGCGCGGCCGGGAGACACAGCCCGTCCCGGCCCGCGTCCGGACCCCCGACGCCGCTTTCGCGCCCCGGCCGGCCGCCCTCGTCGGGGCGAGCGGCGGCGCTGAGCGGAAGGCCGAACAGGGCGGCGCCGCGCGGAAGGGCGGGCTCAGCCCGCTGCCGCGCCGGGTGCCGCAGACCAGTCTGGCCGCCGAACTGCTGGAGGACGTCGACCCCGACGGCATGGCGGAGGACGCGCTCGACGAGTTCTCGGCGGAGCGCGCGGCCTCCTCGCTCGCCGGTTTCCAGCGCGGAACCCGCCAGGCCCGTGACGACGACGCCGAAGAGCAGTACGACCGTGGGGAGGACATCGCGCCTCAGGAACCCGACGCGCGACTCCCCGACGCGGCCACTCCGGTCACCTCGACTCCGCCCGCAGACCGCTGATGAAGGACAGAGAAATGACACGCCCCACCCCCGCCACGCACACCGAGCTCGACCAGTTGCTCACCGGACTCGTGGACCGGGTAGCCGAGGTCAACCACGCCGTCGTGCTTTCCGAGGACGGACTGGTCGTCAGCCGGTCCACGGCGTTCCTGCGCGACGACGCCGAGCGGCTCGCGGCGACCGCGTCCGGGCTGATGAGCCTCAGCAAGGGCGTCAGCATGGACTTCCGGGGCGGCCCGGTGCGTCAGGCGCTGATCGAGATGCGCAACGGCTACCTGATCCTCACCGCCGCCGGCCCGGGCGCCCATCTCGCGGTCCTGACCAGCCGGGGCGCGGACGTCGGCGTGGTGGCGTACCAGATGAACATGCTGGTGAAGAAGATCGGTGAGCACCTCAGCGCGGCGCCGCGTGCCGGGGTCGCCGGCGCGGCCGGCGAGTGAAGTGAGCGGAAGCGACGCGGCCGGCCGTCTCGTACGGCCGTTCACGCTCACCGGGGGGCGCACCCGGCCCAGCCGCGCCGACTTCACACTGATCACCTCGGTGACGGCCGTGGATCCGCAGCCCGACGGAGCCGCGCGTCCGCAGCCCGAGCATGCCCGGATCCTGCGGCTGTGCGCACGGCCCGTGGTCGTCGCGGAGCTCGCCGCCCATCTGGACCTTCCGGTGAGCGTGGTCGTCATCATGCTGTGCGACCTGCTGGAGGCGGGCCGGATCACCGCCCGGTCCCCGCGCCACATCTCGCGCACCAGCGACATGGACCTGCTCCAGAAAGTGAGGGACAGCCTTGGCCGGCTCTGACCCGACCGTGAACGGGACCCCGGCGCCCGACTCGGTCAAGATCCTCATAGCCGGCGGCTTCGGCGTGGGCAAGACGACGATGGTCGGCGCGGTCAGCGAGATCGTGCCCCTGCGCACCGAGGAACCCCTCACCGCGGCCGGCCTCGGCATCGACGACCTCGACGGCATCGAGGAGAAGAAGTCCACCACGGTGGCCCTCGACTTCGGCCGTATCACCCTCAGCCGCGAACTGGTCCTGTACCTCTTCGGTACGCCGGGACAGCAACGGTTCTGGTTCATGTGGAACGACCTGTCGATCGGCGCGCTGGGGGCCGTGGTCCTCATCGACATACGCCGGCCTGAGTCGAGCTTCGCGGCGATCGACTTCTTCGAGCGGCGGGACATCCCGTTCGTCGTCGGGGTGAACGGCTTCCACGGGGAGCATCCGTACGAGCCTGAGGAGATCCGGGAGTCGCTGGCTCTGCCGGCGCACACGCCGGTGCTGCTGTGCGACGCGCGGGACCGGGAGTCGTGCCGGGACGTGCTGATCGCGCTGATCGACCAGTTGATAGCCTCGGCGGCTCCGGGCGGGACGGGCGGTCGCTGATCGCCGCCGCGCACCTCCGCGCCCGGATCCCCACCTCACCTCACAGGCAGTACCGGACCAGCCACTCGTCCGCGTTGTAGGCGTCCTTCGCCGGATCCGGCACCGAGGCGGGCTGCGCAGCCACCATGTCCTCGAGGCGGATCCGCTCCGGCAGCTGCCCGAAGCGGGCCTGGCGAACCGCCTCGGCGGTTTCCGGGGCCCCTGTTTCGATCTTCGCCTGGTACGTCATCCCGATCCCCGTTCACTTGGAGCCGACGGTACGTCCAGCGTACGCGGGCGTCCGTCTATTCCGCGTGGGCCATCAGCAGCCCCGCGAGAAGCGCGGTACGGGCGGGGACGTGATCCAGCAGCACATGTTCGCCACGGGCGTGCGCACCCCCGCCCACGGGACCGAGGCCGTCGAGGACCGGACGTCGCAGCGCGGAGACGAAGTTGCCGTCGCTCGCCCCGCCCACGCCGGTCTCGCGGATCGTCAGCCCGAGCTCGGCCGCCACCGACTGCGCCTGCTTGAAGAGGAGTTGGGAGGCGGGCGTCGGCACCATCGCCGGCCGGTTCCAGCCCCCGGAGACGGACACCCGCACCCGGGGGTCGGAGGCCGCCAGGGCGGCCAGTTCGGCGTCGACGCGGGCCGCCTCGGCGGGGTCGGCGATGCGTACGTCGACACCGCAGCGGGCGTGCCCGGCGATGACGTTGCGTCCCGTACCGCCGCTGATCACACCGACGTTGACCGTCGTACCGAGTTCGCGCGAGCCCAACTGCGCTACCTGGGTGACCAGTTCGGCCAGGGCGTGCACCGCGCTGGCGCCGCCGTACGGATCGAGGCCCGCGTGCGCCTCCACTCCTTCCACGGCCACCTCGAAGAGGCCGACGCCCTTGCGGGCCGTCTTCAGGTCCCCGTCGGGACCCGCCGCCGGCTCACACACCAGGGTGGCCGCCGCGTGCTCGCTGAGCCGCTCGATGTGCGGCCGGGAGAACGGGCTGCCGATCTCCTCGTCGCCGTTGAGGAGCAGGCGTACCGTCGGGCGCCGCAGATTCCGTTCGCGCAGCAGACGCAGCGCCCAGACCGCCTGCACCAGACCGCACTTCATGTCGAAGGCGCCGGGCGCGCTCACCCGGCCGTCGTCGGTCATGGTGAACGGCCACTCGGTGAGGGTGCCGGCCGGCCACACGGTGTCGTAGTGGGCGAGCAGCAGCACCGTCGCCTCGGAGGTGCCCCGGTAGAGGAGCTCCAGGACGTCTCCGTGTTCGCCGCCGTCGTGGCGCACGGTGTCGTCCGGCGGCCCGAGTCGCCGGTGCGCCCAGGCCTCGATGCCGGCGAGACCGGCGGACAGCAGTTCCTTGTCGTCGCTGGGGGTCTCGTACTCGACCAGCGCCCGCAGGTCGTCGATCATCTCGGGCAGTGCGGTACGGGCCAGGGACTCGATGTCGTGCGGTGACACGGGCAGCTCCTCGGACGACGCGGCAAACCCGGTAGCTACCCACAAACCCGGGGAACCATGGCCGCGCCCGCCGGTGAACGGCGCTGGGGCCCTGCCGTCTCACGGCAGGACCCCAGCCCCATGTCGCGCCCCGGTGCTCAGCCCTCGTCGGTCGTCAGCCGCAACGAGATGCTGTTGATGCAGTACCGCTGGTCTGTCGGGGTCGGATAACCCTCACCCTCGAACACGTGCCCGAGGTGCGACCCGCACCGCGCGCACCGCACCTCGGTCCGCACCATGCCGTGGGTCCGGTCCGACAGCAGCTCCACCGCGTCGGTGTCCTTCGGGTCGAAGAAGCTCGGCCAGCCGCAGTGCGACTCGAACTTCGTGTCCGACGTGAACAGTTCGGCCCCACAGGCCCGGCAGGAGTAGACGCCCTTCGCCTTGGTGTCCGTGTACTCACCCACGAAGGCGGGTTCCGTGCCTGCCTGACGCAGGACCGCGTACTCGGCCGGCGTCAGCTCCGCACGCCACTGCTCGTCCGGCTTTTCGACGTCGTACGACATGAAGCTCAGCCCCTTAGCTGCGAAGTCACCGCGAATGTCACCGGGCCAGGCGGTCCAGGATCCGCGGGCCCAGGTCCGTCACATCACCCGCGCCCATGGTGAGAACGAGATCACCGGGCTTCGCCATTCCCGCGACGGTCTCGGGCACCTCCGCCTTGTCGGACACGGCCGTCACGTCGGCGCCCGCGGCCCGCGCCGCGTCGATGATCAGCGTGCTCGTCACGCCGGGGATCGGGTCCTCGCGGGCCGGGTAGATGTCGAGGACCACCGATGCGTCCGCCAGCGCCAGGGACTGCCCCATTTCCTTGCCCAGCTCCTGGGTACGGGAGAAGAGGTGCGGCTGGAAGACGACCAGGATGCGTGCCTCGCCGACCGCCGCCCGCATCGCCTCCAGGTCCGCCGTCATCTCGGTCGGATGGTGGGCGTAGGAGTCGATGACCTGGACGCCCGCCGCCTCGCCCTTCAGCTGGAGCCGCCGCTTCACACCCGTGTACGCGGCCAGGGCGGGGGCCAGCTCGCCCGCCGGCACGCCCAGCGCGACGCCCGCCGCCAGCGCGGCCACCGCGTTGTGCGCGTAGTGCCGGCCGGGGACCGACACCGTGAAGGTGAGCGGGGCCCCGTCCAGCTCGACGGTCACCTCGCTCTTCAGCCCCTGCGGTACGACGGACAGCACCCGCACGTCCGCGTCCGCCGACTCCCCGTACGTCACCACCCGCACGGAGTCCGGCAGGCGCCGCGTGAGCTCGCGGGCGCCCTCGTGGTCGGCGGAGATCACCAGCGTGCCGTCGGGCACGATCTTCCCGGCGAAGGTCTCGAAGGACTCGTGGATCTCTTCGATCGAGGCGTAGTTGGCGTGGTGGTCCAGCTCGACGTTGAGGACGATGGCGACCTCGGGCGCGTACTTGTGGAAGCTGCGGTCGGATTCGTCGGCCTCGGCGACGAAGATCTCGCCCTCGCCGTGCAGGGCGTTGGAGCCGGGGGCGTCGAGGTCGCCGCCGATGGCGTACGAGGGGGCGAGGCCGAGGGAGGACAGGGACACGGCCAGCATCGACGTGGTCG
>Ga0136846_1229728_pt1 | contig 25411 bp, 24 predicted proteins | sample HopSoiMetagenom2_FD_96841 | JGI IMG/M metagenome (GOLD analysis project Ga0136846, IMG submission 96841) | Grasslands soil microbial communities from Hopland, California, USA - 2 Assembly 2016 (version 4) | ecosystem: Environmental > Terrestrial > Soil > Grasslands | place: USA: Hopland... | reverse complement strand
CGGTTTGCCGGACATCGCGCTGTACCGCTTCGCCGACCAGCTCCATGCCGAGCACCGCGCGCTCGTCCATCTTCATGCCCAGCAGCGCGTAAGCCTCCGCGGCCGGATGGTGGTCGAAGAAGCGGCGTAGCTCGTGGCTGCGTGCGAGGCACGCCGGCACGTCGGCGGCGGTGGCGAAGAACGCGTTCACGCGCGGATCGCTTCCCCAGGCTGCGCGGCTGAGGAGCACCGGCTCGAGCGGCTCGCGCGCCAGCGAGCGCAGATAGTCGAGGCTCTTGCGCACGCAGGGCTCGAGCTTCTGCCGGTAGCGGGAATGCAGCTTGACCTTCGGCTCGACGGCGTTCACCACGCTGTCGATGGTTTCATTGATGAGGGCGGCGTCGGGCTTTTCAGCCGCGAACAGCCGGTCGAAGAGGCCCATCGCTACCAGTCCATCGTCGGCACCCACGCGTTCAGCGGCTTGCCTTTGTACAGGCGGCCGCTGATGCGCTTCGCGAGCGTCTCGGCCTGCGGCCGCCCCATCGTCACCTCGATGAGCGCGGTCGGCGCGCCGCTGTCGGTGACGAGCTTGATCTTCTCCACCGGGGCGAACGGCTTCAGCGCCTCCTTGATGCTTTCTTCCGTCACGTCGTCCGGCAGGTTTCCAATCACGATGCGCATGAGCCGCTCCTTGGTTCGATGGCAAGCCAGGCTTTGAGAAGGGTGTAGGCGACGGCGAGCACCACCGGACCGACGAAGATGCCGATCAGGCCGAACGCCACCAGGCCACCGATCACGCCGACGAAGATGAGAAGCAGCGGCAGGTCGGCGCCGCGCTTGATGAGGATCGGCCGAACGACGTTGTCGATCGTCGCCGTGATGATGGCGATGACGAGGAGGAAGGTGCCCCAGCCCGGCGAGCCGCTCCAATAGAGCCAGATGATGGGCGGCACGAGCACGATCGCGCCGCCGATTTGCGCCACGGCGAGGAGAAAGATGAGCGCGGTGAGGAGCGCCGAGAACGGCACACCGGCGATCACGAGGCCGACGCCGCCGATCAGCGCCTGGAGGAGCGCGGTGAGCACCACGCCGAGCGCCACGCCGCGGATCGCCTGCGCCGAGAGATGCATCGCCGCCTCGCCCTGCTCGCCCGCGAGGCGCCTGCCGAAGCGCAGGCCCCATTCGGCGGCCGGCTCGCCGCCGGCATAGAGCACCGCCGCCGCGATCACCGTCAGCAGGAACTGCAGCGCGAGCGCGCCGAAGCTGCCAAGGTGCGCCACCAGCCACGCCACCACCGCGTGCGCGTACGGAGCGAGCTTGGGGCCGAGCGCCTCGTCGCCGAGGTCACGCCATACCGCGGCCGCCCGCTCGCCGACGAGCGGCAGGCCGGCAAGCCATGCAGGTACCGGCGGCAGCCGGTATTCCGCGATGCGCTTCGCCCAGCCGTCGATTTCCTCGACGTTGGAGAGCACCGTCCCGACGGCGGCGAACACCGGCAGGACGAATACGGCCAGCAGCACGAGCGACATCAGCGTCACCGCCGCCCAGCGGCGTCCGCCGAAAAAGGCCTGCGCCCGCAACATCAGCGGCCAGGTGGGGATGACGATCATCACCGCCCACACCAGCGCGCCGAGGAACGGCCGCAGGACCCAGAACGACCCGACGATCAGCACGCCGATGAACAGCACGGCGAGCACGATGCGCGTCAGGTCGCCCTCGCGCAGCGCCACGGCAACCTTACTTCTTGGCTGCCTTGGCCGCGGGCTTCTTCGCCGGCTCTACCGACACGGCGACGGCTTCCGTATACGTCACCATCACCTCGTCTCCCACCTTAACCACCTTAAAATGGTCGGGGTTTTGCACATCCAGCGTGACGGTGTTGCCGCGCGGGCCCTTGAGCGAGATGGTCTTGCCCTTCTGGCTGACGGCCGTGACCTTGGCGATCGCCTGCACCTCGCGGGCGCCGGCGATGGCCGGACGCTCGCCGGGCTTCGCCGTCATGATGGCTTCGCTCGAGCCGGCGGCCTGGCCGCCCTTCGTCTTCTGCAGCTCGAGCGCCAGCGATTGCATGACGCGCACCATGAGGAAGTCGCCGGCCTTGATCTGGTCGAAGTTCTTCACCTCGGGGCTGATGGCGACATCCTGGACGTTGCCCTTGGGGCCCTTGAGCGTGAGCGTGCGCGTTGCCTTGTCGACCGCCATCACTTGGGCGGAGATCTCCACGGCCCTCATGGCGCCCGCCTTGCCGGGCTCTGGGCTGGCCACGACGGTGCCACCTTTCATGTCGGGTTTCTGTTGGGCCGCGGCGGGCAGCGCGGCGAGGGAAAGCAATAAAACAAGGGGAATGCTGCGCATGACGATGACTCCTTTACGGGTTTGGGAAGGGAAATTCACGGCGCCTCGGTGTGCCAAGCCGACGGATCTGCGCCCATCTTTTCGCCGAGGTCGGCGAGCTCATTCATCACTTCGGAGACGAACGAGCCCGGCTTGGACGGCACGTAGGATTCGGGCACCGACATGACGCGCACCTGGACGTCGGCGCCGTACTTGAGGCGCACCACCTCGGCCTGCGCGAAAAGGTGGCGCATCGAGTTCTTGGTCGAGGTTTGCGTAGCCATGATCGTCGCCCGGCTCATGATGTCGGGCCAACGCTCGCGCACCACCTCGGGCGGGAAGCGGAACTGGTTATTGAAGATCACCCAGTAGCGCACGCGCGGCATCGGCGTCTTCGGATGCGCGGCGCGCCAGCGCGCCGGGAAGCTGTCCTGCTCGGCACCGCGGCCGCCATAAAGGATGTTGCCGGTGATCGCGCCGTCGACGTACAGGTAATCGCCGATGTCGCGCGCCGGGAAGATCGCCGGGATGCCGGCGCTCGCCAGCAGCACGGAGTACACGCGGTCGAGATGGTTGGCGGCCAGTGCCGCCTTGGTCTCGGCGACAACGTCGAAGGGCTGCATGTCGCCGAGGTCGATGTTGGTGGTGTTGACCAGCAGCGTTCGCCCGTTGCCCGATTGCGCCGCGATGCGCTCGAGGAGCTTGCGGTCGAGCGAGGTCTGCATCTCGCGCTCGAGGCCTGGAAGCGCGTAGAACGACGGATTGCTCGGCAAGAAGAACATCATTCCGCGCGAGCGGACCCAGTCCTCGCGCGGGTGGCGATACAGCTGGACGATGCGCTCGATCGAATCGTCATCGCCGAGGAAGGCGAACGGCGCGATCATGGCCCCGGTGCTCACGCCCGTGACGACGTCGAACTCCGGCCGCGCCTGGTCGCCTTTCACCTTGCCCCACCCCTTCAGCACGCCGGCGCCGAAGGCGCCCCAGTCGCCGCCACCGGAGACGATCAGGAAGTCGATGGTCTTCTTCGTCTCCGCACGCTTGAGGAACGGCTCCATGAGCGCGTTGAACGCCTCGGTGCGTTGCGCATCGACGGTGTTGCGCGCCGCCATCAGCTGGTCGGTCGCGCGCGGGGTTCGCTCCGGCGTGGAAGCGCAGCCAGCAGCGAGGAGCAGGGCGCACAGAATCGGTTTTGCCTTTGAGCTTGTCATCTAGAACCGGAAAGAGGCGCCCAGCGTGGTGCCGCTGAAGCGGAAGTCGTGGAAAAGCTTGTCGTCGCTTTGGTCGTACGCAAGCGTGCGGTAGGCAAGCACCAGATCGCCCCACTTGAAGCCGTAGCCGACGCCGACCAGGCTCTGCCACGTCAGGCTCGACGACCCGGTGCCGACATCGAGGTAGTACGGCACGAACCATCGGCCTTCGCCCAGGCCGACTCTTCCTCGCACGCCGACAATCCCGTCCCAGATATCGGCGCGGCGCGAGATGCTGCCGGAAGCGGGAAACGTCTGGCCGGCCCCGGGGCCGGTGACGGTGGCGTTGAGCTGCCAGCTCGACGAGGCGTTGACATGGAAGTAACGGAAACCCCCGATCGCGTCCAGCGTCGCGCGCGACGTTTGCAGCACCGTGTATCCGCCTGCCAGGGTCCATTCCACCCCCGTGAGCGAAGAACGCGAGCTGCCGTTCGCGTCCACTGTGGAGCGGCCGAAATCGACCGCGCGCACGTTGCTCTTTTCGCCGTCGAAGTCGATGTAGACCAGATCGCTGACGATCGACCAACGCCCTTTGCGCGCTTCGCCCGAGAGCATGAGCGCCATGCTCAGGTTCTCGAGGTAGTTGTTGGGGCCGGTATCGACCGCGGGTGCGCCGGTGCCGGCCGGAGGCGGGTTGTACTTCAGCGTGCCGTTGACGTTCGGCAGCCACAGGTACGGCGTCACCGTGAAGGCCCAGCGATCGCCGCGCGTTTCCTGAGCCGCCGCGGCGGTCGGGATGAAATAGAACATCAGGGCGATGACGAGATACACCACCACCAGCTGCACGCCCTTGTACCAGTTCGCGCGGCCATCGCCCGCCACCACGGTGCCGATGATCGCCGCCATGAAGAGCGCGCCCACCTCCGCGCGGCTGAACGAGAGCTCGAGCGGCTGCGGCGCGATGAAGTAGCTCGCGAGCACCAGCACCGGCGCGACGAAGAGCGCGATCTGGATCGAGCTACCGAGCGCGATGCCCACCGTGAGGTCCATCTTGTTCCGCAACGCCATGGCGATCGCCGAGCTTGATTCCGCCGCGCCGCCGACGATGGCAAGGAACACGATGCCGATGAAGACCTGCGACATGCCGAGCGCCTCGCCGGTGCCTTCTGCCGCGCCGACCAGGATCTCGCTCATCCACGCCGCGAGCACCGACGCGATCACCAGGCCGCCGATCGCCCGCTGCAGGCTCCAGCGTTTGCCGTGATCATGGTCGGCCGCGCCGGCCTCGCCCGCGAATTCATCGGGATGGGTCTTCAGCATGAACACGAGATAGAGCGCATAGGCGACGAGCAGCACCACCGCGAGGCCCACGTTGAGCAGCGCTTCTTCGCGCACCGTTTCGCCGGGTGCGAGGAAGCGGCTGAATGCGCTCGGTACCATCAGGCTCAAGGCCGCGATCAGCATCATCGAGCCGTAGAGCCGCGCGGCCGACGCGTTGAAGCCCTGCCGGTGATGGCGCAGGCCGCCGGCGACGAACGCGATGCCGAGGGCGAGCAGCAAGTTGGCGAGGATTGCGCCGGCGAGCGACGCGCGCACCATGTCGAGCAATCCCGCGCGCAGGGCGACGAGCGCGATGATGAGCTCCGGCGCGTTGCCGAAGGTGGCATTCAGCAGGCCGCCGATGGCGTCGCCGGTGTAGGTGGCGAGCTGCTCGGTGGAGCGCACGATGAGCCGCGCGATGGGAACGATGGCGATCGCGGCAGAGAAGAACACCCATGGGTGGGGCGCGTGAGCCAGCTCCAGCCCCGCGGTGATCGGGATAAAGACGAGGAGCCAGTTCACTGCGGCGCCTCGAAGCTTCCGCCTGCCGTTTCGAAGTTTCCACCGAGTGCCAAGTGCAGGTTCACGCGCTGCACCAAGCGTTCCGCCTGCACGCGCAGCAACGCCGTGCGCGAAGCATGCAGGGCGAGCGCCTGCTGCTGCACGGCGCGAAGGTCTCCTGCCCCGACGCGATAGCGCACGTTGGCAAACTCGAGCGCACGAGCGTTCTCGGTCACCGCTTCGCGCAGAATCTGCTCGCGCTCTTCCAGCGCGAAGCTGGCGGAGAGCGCGCTCTCGACCTCGGCAAAGGCCCGCGAGCCGATGCGGCCGTATTCGGCCACCGCGAGCTTCTGCTCGGCGGTGCGGATCTCGATCTGCGACTGGAGCTGCCCGCCGAGAAAGAGGGGCGCGGTGATCGAGGCACCCGCGCTCCACACCGGGTTGTCGCGGTCCTTCAGGACGAAGAGTTCGCTCGAGATGCTCGTCACCGCCGCGGTGAGCGAGATGCGCGGCAGCCGCGCAGCCTTCGCCTCCTCCACGCCGTAGAACGCAGCCGCGACGCGCCGCTCGGCGGCCACCACGTCGGGTCGTCGCTCGAGGAGCTCGGCCGGCATGCCCACCGGCACCGGACCCGGCATCGACGCGAGCTGCGGCGCCACTTCCAGCGCCGCCGCCGGATAGCGGCCGGCGAGCGACTCGAGCGCGCGCAAGGACTGGCGGTACGAGTAGTCGAGGTTGCGCACGCTGTCGCGATAGGCGAGCAACCCGGCCCGCGCGAGCGTCACGTCGCTCTGGTCGCCCCGCCCGACGCGAAGGCGCTCCCCCGCGAGTGACAGCTGGCGCTCCGCGGCGCCGGCCATCTCTTCGGCGATCGCCTTCTGCATCCGCGCCTCGGTGGCGAGGAACCAGCTCTTCGCTGCGAGCGCCGCCACCGACTGCCGCGCGTACAGCGCATCGAGCGCAGTCGAGTTGTACTGCGTGGAGGCGACCTCGCGGCCGGCGCGCACCCGGCCCCAGAGGTCGAGCTCCCAGTTGGCGAAGATGCCAGCCCCCTGCAGGCCGCTCGAGTCGCCCGACAGCGCCCCGCCGCCGCGTGCGAGCGCCGTAACCTGCGGATAGAGCGTAGCGCCGGCAAGCTTGACGTAGCCCGCCGCCTGCTCCACGCGCGCCGCTGCGACGCGCAGATCCGAGTTGTACTGCACCGCTTCTCGCACCAGCGCGTCCAGCTGCGGATCGTGGAACGAGGCGAGCCAGCCGTTCGTCACCGCGCCCGCGGCGAGCGCCGGCTCGGCGAACTTCTCCGGCACCTTGAGGTTGGGCAGGGACTGCGGCGCGAGCTCTTCGCGCGCCGGCGGCGCCTTCAGCGCGCAGCCGCTCGCGATGCACACGGAAAGCAGCGCGAGGGCTCGCCGCATGTCAGTGCAGCTTGAGGACGAGATAGTTGACGTACGAGCCGACGCGGATGATCACCTTGCGGATGATGTGGATCGCATGGCCGTGATCGGTGTAGATCGCGGCGTGGCCGGCGGCGCCCGCGGCGAGGAAGAGCTGGCGGTCGCGCTCGGCGACGTCGAACTTGACGGCGTAGCGGCCCGGCGGCGGGGCCTGGAAGCCCGAGTTGGGGATGGAACCGCTCGCCGCCATCTGTCCCTGCCCCTGCGCCCAGATCACCGAATCCACCTTGGCCTTGATGACGCGGCCGGGCATCGTGTCGACGGTGAACTCGGCCTCGTTGCCGGGCTCGACCTGGTGCAGCTCGTTCTGGTGATAGAGCGCAATGACCTGTCCATCGGCCTCGATCAGCGTCATCACCTGCGACAGCGCCACCTGCCCAACGAAGGCGCCCGGCCGCAACGCGAGGTTGATCACGTAGCAATCGCAGGGCGAGCGGGTGGTGGTCTGATCGAGCAGCCATTTCGCCTGCTCCAGCTGGGCGCGCACCTGCGCTACTTGCGCGTACTCGTTGTTTACCTTTGCGCCGAGCTTCTGCCCGATCTGCGCCTGGGCGGCCTGGGCCTGCGCCTCGCTACTCTTCGCGGCGGCGAGCTGGCCCTGCTGCTCGCGCAGGTCGGTCTGCACGCGCTCCAGATCGAAGCGGTTGCCGGCGCCGCTCTTCACCAGCTCGCTGTATTGGGCGACCCGGCGGCGGGTGAGCTCGATCTTGGCGGAAATCTCCCCGGCGCGCGCCTGCGCCTCGGCGATCTTCGCCTCCGCGCCCTTGACCTGCTCCTCGACGTCGCGCATGGCGGCTTCGCTGTTGGCGAGCTGCGCCTGCAGCGTATTGACGTCGAACTGGTAGGGCGTCGGATCGATGCGGAAGAGCACGTCTCCCTTGTGCACCAGGCGGTTGCCCTCCTCGACCGGGACCTCCAACACGCGGCCGCGCACCTGGGAGACGATCGGGATCGTGTACTTGTAGACGCGCACGTCCGCCGACGACGGCGCCACCACGTTCAACATGAGGATCAGCGCGGTGAGCCCGACGATCGGGATGATCGCCACCGTGACCTGCGAGGTCGTATTCCACGGCAGCCACTTCAGCTTGATGAAGATCAGCCAGACGAAGAACGAGTAGATGCCGAGGAGGATGACTTCCATCTAAGCGGCCTTTTCCTTCGTCGGCTCTTCCTGCGCGGCGAGCCTCAGCCTCGCCAGCTCGTCCTTCAGCGCGCGCAGCCGCGGCGGCAGCGCGCCCTTCGCCTCCATCGCCTCGAGCTCGTCGCGCAGATGCAGGATCTCTTCGCGCACCAGCGTGCCCGAGCGGTGCCGCTCGGCGAGCTCGTCGTAATAGTCCTCGTGCTTGTCGGTGCCGTAGGCGCCGCGATAGGCCACCGGCTTCGTGAAGGCCCACAGCCACGCGAAGGGCCAGAGCAGCCCGCCAAAGGCGAGCGATAGGAGGCACAGCACCTGGATCGCGTCGCGCTGCGGATGGTGGCGCTTATGGGCGAACTTTTCCGGCAGGATGTGCACCAGCCAGAACACCACGATCGCAACCACCGGCACGAAGATCAGCACGATGATCGCGAGCACGTCGGCCGCCGTATCGAGCGCCTCCCCGGAAAGGAATGAGGCACGCGCCGGCATAGCGGCCAGTGCGACCCAGGCGCCCAGTAGCAAACGCATGGCCCATCGTGCCGCGCGACGCCGCGCGCCGAAATGGGACCATGGTCCCATTGCTGCACTCGCACCCGGCGCCTAGATTGCCCCGGGCGAATGGTCCGCCGGCGCGCCCGAACTCCTGCCTGGAGCATCCCGGCGTGGTATGCCGCGACCTCGGTCGTCGCCGCGCTGTACCTTCCCCGCCTCGAGGTCCGTCTGGGCCTGGCCCTCGATACCGGCGTCGACCCCGCCTCGCTCCTCGCCATGTTCTCGGCGATCGCCTCCGGCATGATCGCCCTCACCGGCATCGTCTTTTCGCTCGCCTTCGTGATGGTGCAGTTCAGCGCCACGGCGTATTCGCCGCGCCTCGTGCTGTGGATCGCGCGCGACCCGCTCCTCTGGCACGCCGTCGGCATCTTCAGCGCGACGTTCCTCTACGCCATCGGCGCGATCGCCTGGGTGCAGCGCGCGGGCGCTTCCGGTGCCATGCCCTTCTTCAGCGGCTGGCTGGTGGTCGTGATGCTGCTGGCGAGCGTGGCGATATTCATCGCCCTCATCGAGCGGCTGTCGCTCCTGCAGGTGCACCGCATGCTCGCCTTCACCGGCGAGCACGGCCGTCGCGTGATCGAGGACACCTATCCGCCGATCGAGTCGGCGCCGGCCGCGCCGGGAGCCTTTGGCGGCAGCGGCTTCACGCAGACCGTGCTCCATGCCGGACCGCCACAGACGGTGCAGGCGCTCGACACCGGGGCACTTGTGCAGCTGGCACGCGGCGCCGGCGCGATGCTCGAAGTCCAGGCGTGCGTAGGCGACACCCTGGTGCTCGGCACGCCCATCCTGCGCGTGCACGGAGTGGCACGCGTCGAGGAGGACAGCCTGCGCGCGGCGTTCCACCTCGGCAGCGAGCGTACCTTCGAGCAGGACCCGAAGTACGCGATGCGCCTCATCGTCGACATCGCGATCCGCGCGCTTTCCCCGGCGGTGAACGATCCGACTACGGCCACGCAGGCACTCGACCATCTCGAGGACTTGCTGCTAAGGCTGGGGCGGCGGCGCCTCGAGATCGGCGCGCTCCACGACGCGGATGGCGTGCTTCGGGTCATCGTGCCGTATCCGGCCTGGGAGGATTTCCTCGCCCTCGCGTTCGACGAAATCCGCCACTACGGCAAGGACAGCGTGCAGGTGATGCGGCGCATGCGCGCCTTCGCCGCTGACCTCCTCGCTGCCCTGCCGGAAGAGCGCCACCCGGCGCTGCGCCGGCAGCAGGAGCGCCTCGATGCCGCCATCGCCAGCGCATTCGCCGATGCAGCGGAGCGGCAGGACGCGTCGGTCGAAGACCGCCAGGGATTCGGCGTGCCGCGCAAAGCCGCGCGCTGAGCATGGCCGGCCTCGGGCCGCCATGGCTCTTCCCGGCCTGCGCGGCGGCGACGGTATTCTGCGTCATGCTCGGCATCGGACTGGGTGTCGCGCCGGGCGACCTGCGCAGCGCCTGGCGAGCGCCCGGCCCACTCGTCAGAGGCCTGTTCTGCGTGCTGGTTGCCGTGCCGGCTGTCGCGCTCGTCATCGTGCGCTCGCTCGGGCTTCCTGTCGCCGTGCAGGCCGGCATCCTCCTCATGGCGATCGCCCCCGGCGCGCCCGTCGCGCTGCGTCGATCCGTGGCCGCGAGCGGATACGGCGCCTTTGCTCCGGCGCTGCAGATCAGCGTCACGCTGCTAGCAGTGATCTCCATGCCACTGGCCATCGCCGGCATCAACGAGACCTACGGCGCGAACATCACCGTCGAGCCGCTGGACGTGATGCAGCAGATCTTCGTCGCGCAGCTCATCCCGATTGGCCTCGGCATCGGCTGCCGCGGATTCGCTCCGCGATGCGCGATCCGCATAGAGACCAACGTGACGCGCATCGGCACCGTGCTTCTCATGCTCACGCTGATCCTCGGCATCTTCAACCTGGGCGAAGCAACCCTTCGAGCCGGCGGTCCTGGAATCGTGGCTTGCGTGGCCACGACCCTCGCCGCCCTCGCCGCCGGCCATCTGCTCGGCGGTCCGCAGCGGGAGACGCGTGCGGCAGTAGCCATCATCAGCGCAGCGCGCAATCCCGGACTCGCGCTCCTCGTCGCGACCTTCAACAAGGCGGAGCCGCGCGTGATCGCCACGATCCTCGCCTACCTCGTCGTGTCCATTCTTCTCGTCACCGCCTACGTTATGAAATGTGGCTCGCGCGCGCACTCGTAACAGCAGTACTCATCGGAATTGCGGCACTCGCAGCGGCGCAATCCGGGCGCAGAGCCGATACGGTCGAAGCCGTAGAAGCAGAGCGCGAATCGCCGTGGCTCATCGTGCCGGTCCTGTCGATCGACCCCAAGCTCGGTACCTCGATTGGCGTCATGGCCGGATACATGCATCACTTCGATGAGAAGTCGCGGCTTTCCATACTCGCCGCCAATGCGCAGTGGACCTCCACCGGCTCGGTGATCGGCGGGCTATTCGGCACGGCCTCATGGGCGCAAGACCATCACCGGCTCGTTGCCGGCGTGGTGGGAGGCCAAATCAAGAACGACTACGACGACTACCTCGGCTCGGGCGTGCCGCTGCGCTCGGACAGCGAGCTCGGCATGGTCATCGCGCGCTATCTGCGCCGCATAAAGGATGATTGGTTTCTGGGCGGGCAGTTCCTCAACGCGAATTTCTCCATGACGGGGCAGGACCCGTTCGACCAGCAGGTGCTCGACGTCCTGGGAATGAAGGGCTTCAACTCCGGCGGCGTCGGCCTCGTTGCTTTGCACGACTCCAGGGATATCGAGACCGCGCCGACGCGCGGCTGGGTCCTCAACCTGAACAATCTCGCCTTCCGCTCCGCGTTCGGCGGCGACAAGGACTTCGACACCTACCGGGCCGACTACAAGAGTTATTGGTCGCACGGTGCGGGCCATGTGCTGGCCGTGCGCCAATACAACCAATGGACGGTGGACGCGCCGCCCGAGTCGCTCGCCTCGGTGCGCCTGCGCGGCTACAAGCAGGGCCAGTACCTTGGCAAGTACATGTCCTCCATCGAGGCCGAGGAGCGCTATCGCTGGTCCGAGCGTTGGACGAGCACTTTTTTCGCCGGCCTCGCGTGCCTCTACGGCGCGGACAAGGAGTGCTTCGATCGCGGCAACGCGTTTCCGAACATAGGCGCGGGCATCCAGTACGTGATCAAAAAGAAGGAAGGGATCGTGGTCAATCTCGAGTACGCCACGGGCAAGGACGGCAACTACGGCGTCTACATGAAGATGGGCTATTCCTATTAGAGGATCTTCGCCATGAGCATCGTCGGATATCTTTGCTGCGCACTGACGTTCCTTGCCTTCTCTTTCCCGGCGGCCGGCCAGTCCGCGCCCGCCGCCAAGGCCGGCACGGCGCAGCCGTTGCCGGAGGATCCGCTGGGCCGCGGCACGCCCTACGGCACGTGATCGGATTTCTGCACGCGGCGAACAAAGGCGACTACGAACGTGCTTCCCGCTATCTCGAGGGCAAGCAGTTCGCGAGAAGGAAGGCGGAGCTCGCGCGCGATCTCCATGTGGTCCTGAACCGCGGCCTGAAGATCGGCCCGGACGACCTTAGCAAGGCACCGGCCGGAACCCTGGACGACGGCCTCGCGTCGGATCTCGAAAAAGTGGGCACGGCAACCTTCGAAGGCGAAAGCCTGGACATCGTGCTTCGCCTCACCAAGGCGCCCGACACCAACCGGTGTGGCTCTTCTCGTCTGAAACGATGCTGGGCGTGACGGCGGCGGCCAACCGGCGGGGTACCCCCTTTTCACTTGGCTCAACGTCCTCGTCAGCATTCCGCTCCTGGTCGGCATCGCCTGGCCCCTCACGCGAGGAATTTTGAGATTGCTTCACCCCCTGGACCTTCGCCACGCCAGCGGTACCGTGCTCGCCCAGATCAAGGGCTGCTATTCCTCCTCATCCTGTCTCTGCTCGCGCGTGTCGTCGCCACGCAGGCAGCGACGGCCGAGGGACGAATCTTCGTCACCCATGCCGCCAACCTGTTCATCATCATGCTGCCGGCTGGCTGCTCGTCCGGTTGACGAGGCTGGTCGCTGGATTGAAGACCCAGCAGCTGCGGCAGGTTGGGCAGCCGGGCAAAATCGCCGCCGTCGAGCTCAGCAACTGGCTGCTGGTCTGTGTCTGGTTCACTGCCGGTTTGTTCCTGGTCCTGAAAAGCCTGGGCATCGAGATCACGCCCATCGTTGCCGGACTCGGCATCGGCGGCATCGCGTTTGCGTTCGCCGCCCAGAAAACCATCGAGAACCTCTTCGGCACGGTGACCGTCGTTGCCGATGAAGCCGTCCAGGTCGGCGACTTCTGCAAGGCAGGAGACATCGAGGGCCGGGTTGAGCATCGGCAACCTGACCCGGCGCGACAAATTCCTCTTCCGCCACAGCATCCGGCTGGGATATGAGACCAGCGCAAGCCAGCTTCGCTACGTCCTCGGGCAGATCCGCAAGATGATGGTGGAACAGGGCAAGCTCGAGCCCGGAACCGTCAAGGCGCGGCTAATCCGCTTTGGCAACGATTCGCTCGACCTTCAAGTCACCGCGTACGTGCCTACCCGCGACGAGGGCGTGTTCCTCGATCTCCAGGAAGAGCTTCTGCTGCGGATCATGGATATCGTCGAAGCCAGCGGCGTGTCGTTCTCCGTGCCACCCGGGACTCCGGGAGCCCCCAGTACCTTCGCCCTCACCAAGCCCACGCGGGATATCAAGGAAGCTTAGTTCCTCGCCAGTGGGACCAAGGTCCCATTGGCGGCCTCCGGGCGCAAACCTACATTGCGACGAACCTGGGAGTGGCAGTGCACCTCGGTGGCAAATCAACGGCTTTCATGACGCTCGCGGCGGTGGCGAGCTTGGCTATGGCCCAGGCACCTGCGCGCGTGATCGCTCCGGATTCGAGCGCCGAGAAAGGCGCTAAGGACTCCGGCGAGGCGCGGCTCGAGATCAGCGGCAAGGTCATGCTCGACATGATCCTCGACTTCAATCGCGTCGATCCGACCTGGCACGCGACGTTGCGCCCCTCCACGATCCCGGTCACGTGCCCCGGCGACCCGGGCTGCGGCAAGGACGGCGAGACGATCTTCAGCATCCGGCAGACCTCGCTCACCATCAAGGGCTTCGTCCCCACCGAGCTCGGCATGCTGAAGACCGACCTCAGCATGGATCTCTTCGGCATCGGCACCAGCAACGCCGGTGGCAGCGGCACGACGATCCGCGTGATCCACGCCTGGGGCGAGATCGGCCGCTTCGGTGCCGGCCAGCACGAGTCGCTGTTCATGAACCTGGACGCGTTTCCCAACGTGATCGACTACTGGGGGCCGAACGGCATGGTGTTCCTGCGCAATCCGCAGCTGCGCTACACGATGCCGACTGCCGAGGGCACGCGCCTGCAGTTCTCGCTCGAAGCGCCGAGCTCCGCCGTCGACAGCGGCAAGACGCCGACCTTCATCGCCGACAACCTGCGCGCGCGGACCAAGTATCCGGATCTCGTGGCGAAGTACGTGCGCGACGCCGACCGCGGCCAGTTTTCCGCCTCGGGCATCGTGCGCTGGGTCGGCTGGGAGACGACGAACACGGCGAACAATGATCCATCGGGCAACGTCACCGGCGGCGGCCTGAACGTGAACGGATGGCTCAACGTCGCGGGGAAGGACCGCCTCATCGGGCACGTGGTGTACGGCAAGGCGATCGCGAGCTACATGAACGATGGCGGCGTCGACGTCGCGCCGAATTCAACCCGGCGCGGCGAGGCGGTGACGTCGCTCGGCTGGTACGTGTACTACGATCACCACTGGAGCGCGAAGTACTCGAGCTCGCTCGGCTGGAGCCAGCATCGCCAGACCAACCTCGATGGGCAAAGCAACGCCGCGTTCAAGGAAGGCGGCTACGCCTCGGCGAACCTGCTTACCTATCCGGCGAAGAATATCCTCGCCGGCGCCGAGCTCCTCTGGGGCCGGCTCGAGCACAAGGACGGCGCATCGAACACCGACAAGCGCATCCAGTTCTCGGCGCAATACAAGTTCTAAAGGAGATGGCCATGAGGTTCGTCGTCGCCACAGCAGTGACGTTCACGATCGGATTGGCGCACGCCCAGATCGTCGAGCCCGGCGGCCGGCTCACCATCGGCTACTACGGCGACGCCAAGCCCTTTTCCTACGAGAACGAGTCGGGCAAGCCGGTGGGCTACGCGGTGGAGCTATGCCAGAAAGTGGTCGAGCTCGCGAAGGTCGACGCGGGGCTGAAGGATGAGCGGATCGCGTGGATCCGTGTGAGCGCCGAGAACCGCCTCACGGTGCTGCGCGCGAAGAAGATCCGGCTGCTCTGCGGCGAGGCGGTCACCCTTTCCGAGCGCAAGGATCTCGCATTCTCGATCCCGATCTTCCAGGGCGGCGTCGGCGCGCTGGTGCGCGCGGATGCGCCGGACTCGCTGCTGCAGGCGCTCTCCGCCCGGCCCGCGCCCGGATTACATGAGCAGACCATTGCGGTAGTCGGCAATTCGCCGACCGAGGCGTTGGTGGCGAAGCTTCAGCTCGCTACCAAGCGCATGGCGGTCAAGGACTACGCGCAGGGCGTGCAATCGATCCTCGACCGCAAGGCCAGCGTGTTCTTTGCCGACCGCTCGGTCCTGCTCGACGCGGTGCGCCGCAACTCATCCTTCAGCGACCTCAAGGTAATGGATCGCCGCTTCAGCACGGCGCCAGTGGCCATCGCGCTCGCGCGCGGCAACGAAAATGCGCGCCTCGCCGTAGACCGCGCGCTTTCGCGCATCTATGCGACGGAACAGTTCCGCGACGCGTACGTCAAATGGTTCGGCGAGCCGGACACCGACACGCTGGCGTTCTTCCGGCTTAGCGTGCTGCCCGAATAGCGCGCTCGTTCGCCCGCTCGGCCTGCACGACCTTCGCTTCGATCACGCCCCAGAAGGGGTTGGCGCGCAGGCGCTCAAACGTGCCCGGGCCGACGACGAGCGCGCCGGCCTCGCCCTTCGGCGCGAGCGCGCCGAGATTGAAATTCCCAGCCATGGCGGCGAGGCCATACACGGGATCATCGGCCGGGAACGGCAGCGACACATGCCCGACCGAAAACACGCCCGCCGGCCACTCGTACGGCAGGCTCTCGACTCGCACGCCGCTCTCGCCAGGCGCGCGAGTGTAGGCGGCCACGGCGCGCGTATTGCGCGAGCGGTTCGCGACCAGCGTCAGCCGGAAAGGCAGGTCGACCGCGGCGCGCAGCTTCTCCAGGTCTTCGAGGGGGCCGGGCGCGATCCAGCCCTCGAGGCTCTCGTTGCGGTTGATGTCGAACACCACGAGCTCGTGCTCCTTCGCAGGCAGCCGCGCCAGCAGTCCGCGCACGGCTTCTCGCGCCGTGATGGTGGAATCGACGATCGACTGGAAGGCGATTACGCGCGGCATCCCGCCAAGGCGCCCGGCCTTCGACTCGGCATCGAGCGTTTCTTGCACAACCTGGGTCAGACGATAGATCTGCTTCGCGGCGTTGACCGGGAAGGAGTTGTACTTGTAGGGGTCGTACTCGGGCAGCACATCGAGCCAGCGCGATTTCTCGAACGCCGGAATGAAAGCGAGCGAAGAGACGACGTTCGTCATGACGGCGAAGGGCGAGATGCCGATCGCCGGCGACATGAGGTACAAGCGCTGCGGCCGCGGCAATGCCGAATCGGACAGCGTAAGCCGCGAGTAGAGCGTAAGGAGTGCGGCGCCGGTGGAATGGCCGCCCGCCACGAACGGCTTGCCCGGCCCGGCCTTCGCCGCGGCATGCCGCGCGGCAAGGTGCACCGCGGCATACCAGTCCTCCCACGACACGTCGACGAGACCCGCCGGCACGGTGCCGTGGCCGGGCAGGCGGAGCGCGAGCACGTAGTACCCCTGCTTCGCTAAAGTTTCGGCAAGGGCCCGCATGCTGTAAGGCGAGTCGGACAGGCCGTGCACCAGGAGCGCCGCGCCTTTGGGCTCGCCCGAGGGCGCGAGCTCGAATGAGCGGTTGTATTTCGTCTCGAGCGCGAGATGCGCGACGACGCTGCTCGGCTTGTAGCGGCTGTAGACACCATTATCCGTGAGCGGGCTGCGCCGCAGCTCGGTGAACAACCGCTCTTCCAACGCGAGGTACCCGGCGAACGAGCCTGCCGCGCCGACGTGGAATTCCGCGGCGGGTGCCGCCCTGTGCCACGCCTGCAGCTCCGGTAGGCGGCGTGCCTGCACGGCGAACACCATCACGACCGTGGCGAGCACGCTCGCCCCGAGCGCCGCAACGTAGGCGAGCCATCGAACCAGCCTCATGGCGCCCCCAGCAGCAGGTAGAGGCTGTAGTTGCCGTGCTCGCCGACGCCGAAGCCGAAATAGGCCGGGCCGGCGAAGGTGCTCGCGGCGAGGAAGATCGAGCCGGAGGCGAGCGTCCCGGCGGAGCTCTGCCCGGAGCCGCGCGTCTGCATCTGGCCGAGCTCCAGCGAGCCGCCGGCAAAGAACCCGGACCCCAGGATGTCGGGCAGCTGGATCGCCCGGTTGTAGTACATCAGGCGGCCGAAGAGATACCGGTCGCCTGAGAATTCGTCGATGCGATAGCCTGAAAGCCGAAGCGGTCCGCCAAGCGTGAAGTTCTCGTATGCGGGCATCTTCGACTGCAGGTCCGTGCCGCCCGCGAGCTTGAGATTCACCGTGTGCGCGCGATAGCTTCCGACGAGCACCGCCTCTCCCTGCGCCCGGCGGTACTCATGGTCGGATCCCAGGCTCGGTTCGGCGGCGTAAGCCGTCAGGGTCGAGCGGAATCCGCTGCGCGGAAACCAGGCGTTGTCGAGCTGGTCGACGAAGAAGAGCGCGCGCAAGCCCGCCGTCGTCTCGCGCGCTTCCGGCAGGACCTGCGGACCGGTGACCGTCGTCGCATTCACGTTGCGCCACACCGGGCCGAGGCGCAGCTCGCCCCAAGTGCCGAGCCAGGTGCCGCCGTCCACGCCCACCCGCGTCTCCTTGGTCTCGTATTCGCCGACCCGATAGCCCTCGCTGAAGACCGGCCGCAGGCTCTGGCCGACGCGCGCGTAAGGCGCGACGAAATAGCGTCCGCGCTCTTCGACCGGCTGGATGAACTCGGTCGACAGGAACATATCCTGGCCGATCTGGGCCTCGGTGAGCCATTCACCGCCCAGCCGGTTTACCCAGGTGCGGCGATACTGCGCGAACAGGTTGAAGCTGTTCTGTCCCTGGAAATCGGTCGCGATGCCGAGGCCAAAGCGCAAGTAGTCCGGACCCCATTCTTTTTCTTGCGGCTGGATCACGAGCACGCGCCGCTCGCCTTCGGCGCGGATCTGGTAGTCAACGCTCTCGAAATCGCCGCGCCCGTAGATCCGCCGCAAATCCGCGCTTACTTGCTCTTCCGTGAGCGCGTCGCCCGGCTTGCTGGTGACCAGTGCGCGCAGCACTGCCGGGTTGGTGCGCCGCAGCCCCTCGAAGCGGATCTCGTCCACCGCACCAAGGGGTTTGATCTCCGCCGTCTGGCGGCGGCGCAGCCGCGCATAGTCCTCGGGCGGCAGGCTGTAGCGCTCGAGCGCGGCAGCAACCGCGCGCGTTGCCTCTTCGCCGATGCGGATCGCGTCGGCGGAACGCTCGAAGCTCGAGGCAGAGATGTCGCCGAGCTGGGGGGCGATCAACACGTCGCGCGTGCCGAGCGAGGCAAGCTGCCGCTCGACGTTCACCTTGCCGAGGAAGTTGATGAGCTGTCCGGCAACGCTCAGCGCGGAGGTGATCTCCTCGCGCTTGAGCGGCGGCGTGGAGATGTTGACGGCGATGATCACCTCGCCGCAGAGCTTGCGCGCCTCGTCGATCGGCAGGTTGTTCGCGACGCCGCCGTCGACCAGCAACCGTCCATCGATCGCCACCGGCGACAGCGCGCCCGGCACCGACATGCTCGCGCGCATGGCGCGCGGCAGGCTGCCCCTCGACAGCACGACCGCTTCGCCGGTCTCGATGTCGGCGGCGACGGCGCGGAATGGAATCGGAAGCCGGTCGAAATCCACCGTGTCGATCGCCGGCTGCGTGAGCGCGCGGAAGAAGCCCTCTATCGAGACGCCGGCGATGACACCCTTCGGCAGCACGAGGCCGCGGCGCGTCACGCCGTATTCCGGGGCGAATAGCGTCTTGTATTCGTCGATCTTGCGGCGCGTGGAGATTTCCGCGCGCGGCGGGCTGTCGCGGAAGATTTCGTCCCAGTCCGCCTTGCGCACGAAGGCTTCCAGCTCCGCCGGCGGCGTGCCGGCCGCATAGGCGCCGCCGACGATGGCGCCCATGCTGGTGCCCGTCACGCAATGCACAGGCACTCGCAGCTCGTCGAGAACCTTGAGCACGCCGACGTGCGCGAGGCCTCGCGCGCCGCCGCCGGAGAGGACCAACCCTATGCGCGGCGTTTGCGCAGTCGAGGGATCGGCCGCGCACAGGAGAAGCCCCGCCGCCAGCAGGATGCGACAGAACATCGGCCGACGATAGGCACGCCAAGCCCTTGTCGATATGGGACCTTGGTCCAATTTCGGCCCTCGCGGCCGCGCCCGATGATGACCGCATGATCCGTCTCCTCGCCCTCCTCGCGCTTGCCGCCATTGCCCTACCGGCCGCTGCCCAAACGACACTCGAGAAAATCCGAAAAAGCGGCGTCATCACCATGGGCTACGTGGATGGCGCCGCGCCCTTCTCCTACGCCGACACCAACGGCGAGCCACAGGGCTACTCGGTCGACCTCTGCCGGACGGTCGCCGAAGGCATCGCCACCCAGCTCGCCCGCCCGCAGCTGAAGACCCGCTGGGTGAAGCTCACGGTGCAGGACCGCATCGAGGCGGTGCAGAAGCGGCGGGTGGATATCGAGTGCAGCACGACCACTTGGACGTTGGCGCGCCAGAGCCAGGTCGACTTCAGCCTGATGACTTTCGTCGACGGTGCGAGCGTGCTCACCAAGGCCGATGAGCCGGCGCGGCGCCTGGCAGATTTTGACGGCAAGCGCATCGCGGTGATGCGCGGCACGACGACCGAACGGGTGCTGCGCGACTCGCTCGGCCAGAACATGGTGAAGGCAGAAGTGGTGACCATCAATGCACGCGAAGAGGGGCTCTCCCTCCTGCGCGAGGGCAAGGTCGAAGGCTTCGCCTCCGACCGCACGGCGCTGATCGGCGCGGTGGTCATGCGCCGCGCCGAGGGCGACATGTTCCGCCTCCTCGACGAAGACTTCTCGATCGAGCAGTACGCGCTCATGCTGCCGCGCGGCGACGCCGACTTTCGACTCGCCGTGAACCGTCCGCTCGCGCGTCTCTATCGCACGCGGGAGATCGAGCGCATCTACTCGCGCTGGCTCGGCCCGCTCGGCCCGCCGAGCATGCTGCTCTCGGCCACCTACTTCATCCAGAGCCTGTCGGAATAGCGATGCGCTGGGTCCTGCTCTTCTGGGCAGCGACGGCTACCGCGCAGCAGCTCGACCTGCGCGTCGTCCCCGTCACCGGCGGCGTGATCCAGTCGATCCGCGAGGTGCATAAGTCCCCTTCCCCTGCCGCCCCGAAGGGCAGCGTGCCGCAGTCTGTCGGCGCACCTTCCGACATCGAGGAAACGATGCCGGTCGGCGCGGTCGCCTCGCGCTCCTTCGGCGGCGCCACTTCGAGCGAGCCGAAGTGGCGCTTCGGCGCCGCGGGCACGCACGAGATGCAGGAGCAGCTCGCGCAGACGGGCTACGAGGTGACGGTGCACATGGACGACGGCGAGCGGCGCGTGCTGCGGGTTGCCGATGCCTCGCGCTACCGGATCGGACAGCGCGTGTCGGTACGCTCGGGCGAGGTCGAGCCGCTCCCGGACTGACTACTTCTGGCTGTACCCCTTCGCGCGCATGCATTCGCCCACCGCGTTCTGGTCTTTCTGCATGCGCTCGCCTTCGCGCTCGGCCATGGCATTGAAGGCCGCCTTGCGCTCGCCGCCGATGCCTGAGGGCGTGCCGCTCGGTCCCTGCACGCGCGGCTGGACCTGCGTGGTCGCCATCTGGTCGCAAAAGTACAGGTCGGCTTCCATCGCCTCCTTCGTGCCGCCGTCTTTTTGCCATTGCGGGGCGGCGCATCCGGCGATGAGTAGCAAGCCGAGAATCCTTTTCATGCTGCGCAAGTTAGGCGCGCGATGGAGCTGGCGCCATTGGACCATGGTCGTATCGCTCGCCGTCTCGAGCGCGGCGGCGGCGCAGGAGCTCGAGCCGCGCGCCTACTCCAATGCGCCCGTCGGAACGACTTTCGCGATCGCCGGCTATACGCGGCTGAGCGGGCCGGTGCTGCCGGATCCATCGCTTCCCATTACCGATATCACGGCACGTGTCGAGATAATGACCTTGGGCTACGCCCGTTTCCTGGATCTCTTCGGGCGCTCGGCGAACTTTGCCATCATCGTGCCGTACGTGAACGCAGATGTGCGCGGCGAGGTCGGCGATCAGAGCCACGAAGCCCACCGCGGCGGAATCGGCGATCTGCGCGTGCGCGGCGCCATCAACCTCTTTGGGCAGCCCGCGCTCACGCCGCGGGAATTCGTCCAGCGCCCGGATACGCTGTCGGGCGGAGCGAGCCTCAGCGTCGTCGCGCCGACCGGCCAGTACGAAGGCTCGCGGCTGGTCAACACCGGCACCAACCGCTGGGCGTTCAAGCCCGAGGTCGGCGCTTCGTACCCGATCGGCAATTGGTTCACGGAAGCGGCTGCCGGAACCTGGGTGTTCACCGACAACGACGACTTCTTCGGCGGTCACCGCCGTAGCCAGGAACCGCTCGTCGTGTACCAGCTGCACGCCGGCTACAACTTCCGCCGCGGCTTATGGCTCGCGCTCGACTACGGGCGCTACATCGGCGGTAGAACGTCCGTGGACGGCACAGCGAAAGACGATGAGCAGCACAATTCGCGCATCGGCGTGGTGCTTTCGGTGCCGGTGGCGAGCGGCTGGTCGGCGAAGCTCGGCTATTCGAAGGGAACGGTCGTGCGCGCCGGAGGCGACTACAGCATCGCCTCCGTCGCACTGCAATACCGCTGGCTCGACTAGCTACTTTCCGTTTCCGCTCACGGCTTTGCCCGGCAGCGACAACGTGCGCGTGAGAAGTCCCATCATCTCGTTGGTAATGGCGCGCGGCCCGAGCGGCACGACGCGCGGATCACGGATGTCGCCGTTCACCGCCACGGGCAGGCTGGTGAACGTCCCTCCTACCACGTAGCCGAGGACCGGCAGCTTGCGCACGGCCTCGTCCACCAGCGCGAGCGGTGCCACGAGCACGGTGAGGTTGCTCTGGAAGTCCGCGAGGCCGATGGAGCCGTTGGCGCCGAGGCCGATCGCATTCGAGTGGAACACCCCTTCATCGAGGTGGAAGCGGCCCTTGTCGAAGCGACCCTTGGCGCTCAGTTGGCGGAACGGAAACGCGTCGGCGCCGAGCTTCGGCCCGTCCGAGATGAGCGCCGCCACGTTCTGCATCGAAAGGATGTTGCCGAGTAGGGCGAACTTGGTCACCGAACCGTTGCGGATGTCGAGGCTCACGGTGCCCTTCAGGTTCTGCAGCAAGGCGGCGCTATTCTCGCCCTGTGTACGCACGTCGATGCGCAGGTCCATCGGCCCGGTGAGGAGCAGCTTCTCGCCGGCCAGGCACTCGACGCTTTGCTCGATCTTTTGCTTCTGCGCGGCGATCTGCACCGCGGCCGTGAGTGCGCCCGGCGCGGATTCGGCAGTAAGCGGCACCGCCAGGCCGCACACCAGCGCCTCGTTGACCTCGAGCGCTATGCGCTGCTTCTCGAGTACCACGATGGCCGCGAGCGGCGCGACTTCGTAGTGCTGATAGCGCACGAGCTTCGAGCGCACGGTGATGCGCCCGGTGACGGGCAGCGGCCAGACGGACACCGGCTTCTTCTCCGCGGTCTGCGCCTTCGGCTTCGGCAGCAACGCATCGACCAGCACGCCCGGCGATTCGACCTGCGCGTCGATGATCGGCCCTTCCGGCCCGCGCTTCACCTCGCCGCGCAGGCTCGCTCGCTGGCCGGCCCATTGCACGCTCGCCTCGGCGATGCGCACCGCACTGCCATCGGCGGAGAGGTCGAGGCGCTCTATCTCGGCAGGCACGCCGGCCGCCCAGGAAAGATCGACGTGCTCGCCCTTGAGATTGCCTTCCGCAGTCGTGCGGCGCGGGTCCGCCGGGTCATACGCGAAGCGCAGGTCACCGCTTACGGCACCCGCCGGCGCCGTGGCACTCTTCAGCATCGCCGCGACGGTGCGGCTGTCGAGCGTGCCGGAATAACGTCCGGACAGCCTGCCACCGCGCAGCTGCAGCGAGACGCTGGCATCGCTGCGACCATCCTTGACCTGCACGTGCCGCACGTCGAGCCCTTCGGCGGACTTGATGAGTTCGACTGCTACCTGCGGTCCGGCTGCGAAGCGGGCCTGCGCGTCTACCTCGAGCGAACCGTCCGGCGACCAGCCGAAGCGCGGCACCACGACGCGCACCGGCGTGTTGAGAGCGAGGTTTGCCGGCAGCGCGGCCGTGTGCCAGACCCACTCGAGGAGTTGCGGACCGATCGTCGCCTCGCCAGCCGAAGCCTTGACGCGCAAGTCGCCCGTGTAATCACTGATCGTCGCGGACGCGGTAGCGTTGGCGTCGAGCAGCTTCACGGCGGCGCCGTCCACGATAATCGCCTTCGGCGTCGCGCGTACCCCGGCCTGCGAGAGCGTTAGCGCAGCCGGTAGCGCGTTCAGCTTCACCTGCGCGTCGGACTGCGCGATCTTTGCCGTGGCGGTCCACGACTTGCCTTTGAACTCCCCGCTCGCGCTCGCCCGCAGGCGTCCGCCGGCCGACTCGACAATGCCGTCGGGCAACGCCGTGCGCGCAAGCGCAAGCGCTTGCGCCATGTCGAGGTCGAGCTCGCCATTCGCCGCCGCAGCGCCGTCCTTGAACGCATAGCGCGCATTGGTCACGCGAACGCTGCCAGCGGGCATTGAGACGCGGACGTTCCCGCCTCGCACGCCAAGCGGGTCCACCTCGGCCGCGGCACTCTCGAGCCGGAACGGGCCGGGAAGGTCTTTCACCTGCACGGCGGCGTCGGCTTGCTCCACGGCGATGGCCAGCCGCCATTTGTCGCCGTTCCAGGCCCCCTGCGCGCGACCTTTCAGCGCCCCGCTCGCGGTGTCGATGCGTTCAAGCGCTTGCGGGACGAGCTCGCGTCCATAACCGAACACCTGCGCCAGGTCGACGTGCAGGCCGACCTCGCGCGCGTCGATCCCGTCCTTCGGCGAGTAGCGCAGCACGCCGCCGCCGATGCTCGTCGCACCCGCAGCCAGCCGCTCGACGTGGACCGCCACCTCGGTCGCGTCGACCGCGATCTTCGCCTTGAGAACGATCGGCGCGGCCACGAGGCTCTTCTTGTCGCGCGCGAGCGTAAGTGTCTTCGCGCTGCCATTGACATCGAGCTCGAGCGCCTTGGCCGCGTCACCGGCGAAGCGCACGTCGAGGTCGACGTCCGGAATGGCGACCGAAATACCGGAAGACGTGAGCAGCCAGTCGAGCCACGCCTGGCCTTGCACGCGCGACAGATGCACCTCGGCGGTTGATGAAAGATCGGCATAGCGCATCCGCCCGGCGAGCTTGAGCTGCGTCCAGTAACGGCTTTTCGCCGTCGCGTCGAGCTCGAAGCCTTCGCGCGCAGTGCGGGCCCGCAGCGAAAGGTCGCTGAACTCGAGCGGCGGGATGCCTTCGATGTTTACCTGCACGGCGGCGTTGTCGACTGCCACCACGGTGTCGGGCGTGAATTCCTGCAGATGGTCGGCGAGCGCGCGCATCACCGAGCGATAGGACTCGAGCGGATCCTGCGCCGGCGCGAGCTGCGCTTCCTCCGGGACCGAGGCGGCGGGCACCAGGGTGATCTCGTAGCGCGGGCGCTTAAGCGTGACCGAAGCCACCTCGGCCCGGCCGTGGAAGAGTGGCCACAGCCGCAGCGCCACCGTCACCTCGTCGGCGGTGAGCGTCATGGCCTCGGTCTTCACCTTGAGACCCTGCAAGCTGCCATGCGGCGAAGGCAGGATGCGCACGCGGAAGACGTCCCAGCGTACTTCGCCGTCGACAGCGCTGGAGAGCTTCGCCTGGAGTTGCGCCGCTATGCCGGGCCGGTCGAGGAGCTGCGGCAGGAGGAGCGCCGCCGCGAGGACCACGAGCAGCAGCACGCCGACCGCATACGCGCAATACCGGGCGATCCTTCTCACCCGGAGATGATAGGGACCCGCCCAGCGTGGCGTCATTGGACCTTGGTCCAACGGCCTGCGCAGCGCGTTGCAGGTACCGTAGGGCATGCGCCCGATCGTGTGCTTCCTCGCGCTCATGCTCGGGGCGTGCGCCAGCCTGCCCGACGCCGGAGGCGCGGCTTCCTTCGCACTCACCGACACGACCGGCAGCCGCCTGCGCGATGCGCTCGCCTCCGCGCTCGCCGCTCATCCCGGCAAGAGCGGCGTGTATGCGCTCGGCCAGGCGCGCGACGCATTCGCCGCGCGCGTCCTGCTCGCCCGCGCCGCCGAACGCAGCCTCGACGTGCAGTACTACATCTTCCGCAACGACACCACCGGCGGGCTGCTATGCGAGGCGCTATGGCAGGCCGCCGAGCGCGGCGTGCGGGTACGGCTGCTGCTCGACGACAACAACACGCGCGGCATGGACGCGGGCCTCGCGGCGCTCGACGCGCATCCACGCATCGAGGTGCGACTCTTTAATCCTTACGCCAACCGCAGCTTTCGGCTCGGCGAGCTGGTTACCGATTTCTCCCGCATGAATCGCCGCATGCACAACAAGTCCTTCACCGCCGACAACCAGGCGAGCATCGTCGGCGGCCGAAACGTCGGCGACGAGTACTTCGGCGCGGAAAGCCCGGTCGAATTCGCCGACCTCGACGCGCTCGTCGTCGGCGCCGTGGTGCGCGACGTGT